>SXGQ01722271.1_pt1 | contig 11604 bp, 11 predicted proteins | sample 3178371 | NCBI WGS metagenome assembly SXGQ01 (sample SAMN11356859, study PRJNA531348) | freshwater metagenome | isolation source: freshwater sample F1-20 | place: China: Fuxian Lake, Yuxi | collected 2017-12-25 | reverse complement strand
TTTGGGTCGTGCTGGGCTGAAACGAGTTGGCGCAACTCAAGTGCAATCGACACCTTCTTTCGGACTTACGACTTGTTCGCCCTACTAATCGTACTACATGAACCCCTGGTTTGATCGCATGGTTGTTATTCCTCAATAGAGTTAGACGTTGCGTGGGGGGCGCGAAATTTGGGTTGGAAAAATGTTGCAAAGGAATGCGGAGGGGCATTATCGATGTTCTGAGTTGTGCGGGGCTGTGGACTACTGTATTTTTTACCGTTGAGATAAATTAACTCCTCCTGGTGCATTTTAGAATGGTGAATGTCCTATGTCTGCTGAGTGATCAACTCTTAGAAACAAACCTGCATGCATTCCTGAACGGAGGCTTGGGTTGCCTAAGCCGGCATACAGGAAGGTCGTGGAGCGCAATGGATTTGTTAGGGCATGCATTAGCGATGCCGGCGGCGCTTCCTTGGGCGCCAGTTTAGGCGCGAATCTAGGATTATTCCCAACCAATTTCGGGCTCGGGAATCGCGCGCGTTTGTAGCAGGAGACGCCTCAACTGTTGAATTTGGCCGCTTCTATCCGTAAAAGAGGTAAGGACGCCTTCATCAGCGGCCGGACTATCGTGCCTAGATTGAGTTTTTTGTTTCAGCGGACGGCACGTTTGAAGTCACAAGTGGAAGGTATAGAGCGTGGTGAACTGCTCACAACATGTGGGCGCTCGGTTCGGCTGGCGCGAAAATAGTAGCTTGGTGTTAAGGCCAAAGATCTCGCTGCCTTCGGTTTAATCTGAAAGGTATTTGGCATCAGGAGGTTGATATGCCGAAAATGCGGGTATCTGTATGCTGCCTCTGATTCAACGGCTTTGATTGTGGTCACGTGTATTGTGGGTCGTCTGCTATTTATGAGTGATACTAATTAGCTTTTCTCTCCACGCGAATATGCATCTGTATACTCCACCTTAGGATGGGTTCCATCGGCGCGTGCACTGGTTGTATCTCGATTTCACTGATGCCTGTAAGGGGGTGCACATGGGCGGGACAATTCTGCATGATCTCGTTCTGTTGGTAATGAAATGGTACACCTCTGAATTATGGCGAAACAGGTGCAGGGCTTGCTCACGCAAGGCGGGTGTTTGGCGTATACCAGTAGCTTCGAGGCAGGTGAGCGAAAGTTTGAAAATCCGACCGATTACCTATTGCCTGTCTCGACTTCGGAATGCATTTAATTGACGCAAGCCTTGCTGGGTAATGTTGACTCCAACTCGTTCGCTCCAGGCCGTTAAGAGTTTCTTGGTAATGTCACCTACCTTGCCATTACCTACCGGCAGGCCGTTGAATCGTGTTGCAGGCATTATGCAATAGGGGGTACTGGTAAAGAATGCCTCGTCTGCAGTATAAACGTCGTAGGGTTGGAGGTTGTGTTCGTGGACAGGAATGTTTAATGTTATCGCTAGTTCAAAAATGGTGGCGCGGCTTATTCCGGCTAGGGCATTGTTAGTTTGAGGTGTTTTGAGCACTCCATCGGAATAAATAAAAAAGTTGCCTCCCTTATTTTCAGCAATGTTTCCGTCAATGTCAAGTATCACGCCTTGCGCGAGTGGGTCCACCAGTTTGACCTCGATTTCGGCCAGCGTGTATGCCATGCGGCTCCTATTTTTTATGCGGGCGTCTAATGCTTGGCTCGGTACCGCCCGGCTCATGGCGGTTACGGCATGGCATCCATGCGTATAAAAGTCGGCCCAGTCTACTAATATCATTTGCGAAGTGAAGATTATGACGGTTGCGGGCGAGCGCTGAATTGTTGGATCGGAGCCAGCTGCTGATTTCCCGCGCGATATATTGTGTACTAACCAGCAATCCTCCTCCGGCTCCAGTAAATGCAAGTTGGCGCTCAGCACATTTTGTGACAAAGCGATCATTTCGTCCTGTGAAATGCCAGCGTTGATGCGCGTAACTTTCAGCGATTTATACAGGCGGTCTATATGGTGCTCAAGCTTGAACAGTTTGTGGCCAAAGGTTCGGGTTGATTCTGTCACCATGTCCCCAAGCATTACTGCTGAGTCAAAAATGGAGATCTGGGCCTGGTCGCGGGGAACGAGTTGCCCGTTTAGGTAGACAAGATGCTGGCTTGTTTTGTCATTTATCATTTGTGCCTCAAGTCGCACTGATTCAGATAGAAGCGGTGATAAGTTGTGGTGCTATAGGTGAGACGGTAGGTCATTGTCGGCAAGAATTGTGTGGGCTGCGTTGAATCCAGGTGCCCCATTAACCTCCCCCCACGGATGCATTCCGGCGCCACACAAGTAAAGTCCCTTTATGGGGGCCCTATACTGCGCAAGTTCTTTTAGTGGGCGCTGCCATAGTAATTGCGAGGGAGTTGCATCTACATGGTGAATGTTCCCGTCGGTGAGGGCCATGCGGTGCTCTAAATCGGTCGGGGTCAGCAAAACGTAGTCCACTAATGCGCGGCGAAAATTGGGTGAGTATTGGTCCATAACTTTTATGATGAGCTCAGCCATTTCTTCTTTGCGCTCGGACCAGGAACCTATTCGGGGTTGTGCCGGTGCCCACACGATGTACGCTGACCATGTGTATTTTCCTTCGGGTGCCAGGGATTCATCGTAAATACTTGGCATAAAGCCAGAAATAATTGGTGCATTTGGCAGGTCCCCCTGCGATGCTGCCCGCCACGCTGCTTCGCGGTAAGCTCTGTTTGGCGCTATGATCAGAGTGGAGTTGCGTATCTGGCGGTCCGTCAAGGTGTTGAGGGTGCGGTACTCCGGGACTTCTGAGAGTGCGCAGTGGAGCTTTAGGCCTGCGGCGACGTTTGTCTGGATGTTCCGTATTCGGTTGAGAAATCCGCTGTCAAGCGCTCTGGGGTCGAGGAGTTTGAGGAAGGTGCGCTTTGGATCGGCGTTAGAGATTACTATGCGCGCTGTTATGCGTTCGCCTGACAATAGTTCCACTCCATTGGCCTGGCCATCCTCAGTCAGGATCCTAAACACTGGAGATCCAGTACGCAGTTGCAATCCGTGTTGCACGCATGCTTCCAGCATTGTTGCAGTAATAGTTCCCATGCCGCCCCGAACGAAGCCGTTTGGCACGGATTCCCCTGTTTCGCTAAAGCTCCCCATTGCAGTGGTGAGTGCAAATAGAAGGCCGGTACCCCTATCGTGAATATCCCCAATGTCGGCGCCAACACCCACATCGCGCATAATATCGGATTCGAAAAACTGGTCAGCGATCGAAGCAATTGAGTTTGTAAGAATATTGTCGAGCGTCCTGCGATCTTCATCGTGCAAGCATGATGAATAGATTTCATGTAATTGCGGAGCAGGTTTAAGCAGAAAGGGCCCAAAAATGCGTGTTATCCGCCCAAGAAATTCTTGCCAACGTGGGAAGGCTGCGGCATCTGCCAGCGAAAACTTTGCTATTTCATCTTGATAACCCGCGATTTCTTCGCCGGGTTGTGCGCTGGATAGTCGGTTGCTTGTTAGGTACCGGCCGTCGGGAAGGAGCCGCAAAAAACTGCGGGAGTCGATGGTGAGACCTCGGCTGTAGAGCCCCATATCAGAAATAATTCGTGGTCGTAGGGCCCAGACAACATTTGCACACGTAGAGAACTTATAACCAGGTATTAATTCTTCTGTTACGCAACTACCCCCTGCAATGGGTCGGGCCTCAACCATTAACACCCTTAGCCCAGAACGCGCTAAATAAAACGCTGCTACAAGGCCGTTGTGTCCTGCTCCAATTACGATTGCATCATAGTCCATATTTGATATTTATAGTGTGTTCAAAAGTACAGGCTCCTCTATGTTACCACAGACACGGACCCGGGCTAATAATTTCACGCATACAAACCGAGGTCAAGTGTACTGCTGTGTTTAGGGTCGTTATGCAGCACATGCTGGTTTTATGTGATGGGTGCAGCTTCTTTGGAAAATAAGCTGTTGACGAAATTACGACCTGTTGGCGGTAAAAAGTTGTGTTGTTGGCATGGAAGCTCTACTTTGCACCGCACTATTGAACGGCCAAGGTGACTTTTGCTTGGGGTAAGGCGGTTGCATAGGCTGACTGGATTGGTGTGGCGTACTTTTTATGACTTATCGTCCCTAAGAAGTAGTCGGCGTGGCTCTAGGGTAGCTATGACGCTTCAAAAATTGATGTCAATGTACTGGACTGGAAGCCGCGCTTGTGTTACTGCCACGAACAAATGACAAGGAGTCGTTCTTACAATTGTTGTGCTGGTTGCCTATATCTGATTTCGAGCACTGCCTTTAAGACAATGCAAGAATCTGAAACAGTTTAGGCATTGTGCGCCCCACGAGTAATGTACAAGGCACTACATGTATCCCAATCCGCACAAAGTTCTTTACTGTCTGAGTAAACACCAGCCATTACTTAGTATTCTGCCGTGTACTAAGCATGTTTCTCCAGTTGCAAATCTGGTTGCACAGCTGGGCAGAAAAGCCGCAACTTGGTCGATTTCGTCTGTCCCCCCCGCCTACCCAGTGGCGTGTGGCGCACGTGCTTTCCAGGCGCGACCCGCTGCAAAGCCTTGGTATTAAGACTATGACCTGGATCTGCAACTACATCACTTGAGCCCACCATATTCACGCGGACCCCAAATATTTATTACCTGGATGCGGTCGCCTGCATCACAGCTCTGTCCGTGTACTCGATCACCGTGAGTTAGTAGCTGTGCTGCTCCTCATTGGGCAAGTTGAGCACGATGTTGCCCAATCACTTTGTAAGCTGCGGGTAGTGCGCAGGTTCGGGATATCCCCAATCCGACTCCTGCGCCAGCTCTCGTAGCAACAATGACATTGTCTCCTCGGGCAGACATTATTGGGCTTTTTTGAGGTTTAGTGTTGTAGTGATACGGCGTCACTTTTTAAGCTTGTTATGTTTTCGGCTGTTATTGGGCTAATTGAGTGAGCTGCAGCTAATTGCCGGGCTGCCGTTGCGTCTTTAAATCCAACGCCTGTTAGGATGCATGCTACTGTTTCGGACCCGGTTAGGCGTCCGCTGGTTATGTCTGCTCTGACGGCGGCAAGCGCGATGGCTGCTGCTGGTTCTACATATAGACCTTCGCGATTGGCTAATTCAGCCTGAGCTCTGTAAGTGGAGGGATCGTCAATAGCTGTATGCCATCCTTGTGAGTCGCGCAAGGCTCTGAGCACCAAGTTTCCATCGGGTGGTGCGGTAAGCTGTAGCCCTGATATCGTACTATCGCAGTCGTTTATGGGCTCCACAGGACGACCAAGGCGCCAGGCAATGCCCACCGCATCGCAATTGGCGGGGCTAATGGAGACCATTTTGGGCAGTAAAGTCGTGTATCCCGCAGCGCGCCACTCCAAAAATCCTTTCCAAAGCGCGCTTAGCATGCCGCCTCCCCCGACTGGTACATAAACTACATCGGGAACTGTTCCGAGTTGCTCGCACATCTCAAAACACATGGTTTTAATTCCTTCCATGGCGTGTGGGCTGTATCGACGGGCAGTAACCAACATACCCCAATGATTGTTTGTGCAGATGATTTGGATATTTTTCCACGTGGTTTGTTCGACTAATGGGTCGTAGCCAAGGCGGGCTACGGAGTAAATTTTTGGTCCGTATGCCATAATCTGTTGAATCTTTGCGCCTGATGGTTGTTCAAGCGTGAATAAATGGCCTGTTAGCCCAGCGCGAACGCCATAGGCAGCGAATGATGCGCCGGCATTGCCTGATGATGTGGCTGCCCAGTGCGCCTTGCCGAGCTCCACTAGGCGCGCGATGCCTACCGATGCAATTCGATCTTTATAGGACCCTGTAGGGTTTGCACCTTCAATTTTGAAGAATAGATCGGGCAACCCCATTTCCCTGCCAAGCCAGGCTGAGTGAACGAGCGGGGTTGATCCTTCCCCTAAGCTGACCGCATTTGCCAAGTTAGAAAGCGGTAAACGTGACGCGTATTTCCAGATGCCTGGCAAGTCGGGTCGAATTTGTATTTCGGGGGAACTATAAAGTATGTCGATCGTGCTATCGCAGTCGGGGCAAGCATTTAGGTCGGTGTCGGGTGACATCCATTTACAGGCCGTACAGCCAAGACTATGCATCTGTTATTGTCCGGGATTGGGTAACTAAGGTGCGGAAATGTATTGCAGAAACTAACTTTTGCCTGAGGGGATCTGTTTGGTATGGACTGGCGTTGTCATTAGGCTCATCTTACGCGCTTGGAAATTGTAAATTGCAGGTTTGTGGTGTCTAGTTTAGGTTGTGAAGTTTGAAACTTGTGTGCTTAGCTTACATGAAATAAGCGAGTTTCGGTGATTAAGTCGGGGTAGGTTCGCAATTGCAGTGGAAAACCAGTCAAACTGTGAATTTCTCGTGCGCGCGATACTAGCCTACTGCAATACTTAACCCAGTACGGGATGATTCGAGTAAGGCCAGAGCGACTTTTACACCTACTAGACCATCATATCCAGTGATTGGTGGTGTTGTACCGGCGAGCACCGCATTGGTGTAGGTTTGGAGCTGATCGATATATGCGTGCATGCGCGGAAATCCAAATGCAGTACTGGCTTTTTCAGTGTTGACAGGTGGTTGTTCCGCGGCCACTTTCCAAACTCCATCGGTTGCAAGCATCAATTTGTCGTAGGCGTCCATGTCTAGCATGCCAGTATTCCCCATGATAAGTGCCCGGAAGGTTTGCCCGGGAAAGGCAGGCGGTGGGCAGGCACTTGTTGCCCACAGAGACATAATAGTTCCGTTTCCGAAGGTAAGCAGACCCATTGTGGTATTTTCAGGTTCGCTTTTGTCGCGAAAAGTGCGCGAGTGCCCAAAGACAGAGACTACCTCTGAATTGAGTATCCATCTGCATAGGTCGATTGCATGTACGCCACCGGCTAGTATATGGCCAATACTTTCGGGATTTGCCCACCACGACCAGTCGCCCCCGAATGCAGGGTCCACAAACATGCTGAATGTTTGACTGAATTGAATCGTGTGTATTTTGCCAATAGTCTCGCTCCCGACTATGCGGTGCGCGGCGGCAGGCACTGCACGGTAGCGCTGCTGATAGCCAACTGAAAGTTCAACGCGGTGCTTGGTGCAAGCTTTTATTATGTCATCTGCGTCAGACACTGACGTGGTCATTGGCTTTTCAATGAATAGATGTTTGCCGTTTGTGGCGGCGAGAAGGGCATCTGTTGTGTGAGCATATTGTGGTGTTGTAATGATCACTGCATCAATATCTTTTCGGTCTATTAGTTCCCTAGCACTGTTGCATAGTACCGCGGAAAAGTCCTTGGCGAGCCTAGGGGCGCGCGTTCCAAGTGCTACTGCGGCCAGTTCCGCATTTGGTATGTGCTGAATTGCCTGAGCGTGCGTGCGCCCCATAAATCCTGAGCCGAGAATCCCGTAACGTAGCTTTGTCATTTGGTAGCACCTCCGTTGGTTGGCCGGACCGACCTACATTGCATATGACTAATCTGCGCTAGTGGGTTCTGCTAGTCGCGGCTGTGTTGTTGGAACAGGAAACAGTTTTCATAAGTCCAACGGATTAAAATTGTCTGATGAACCGGAAGGCGTCCAGTTCAGTACCGTTTTGGCATGTGTGGTATCTCGCCAACGACGCGTGTTTTCGGAAATTGCATCAAAGATATCAAATTTGAGGGTCAGAGGCGCACTCAGGCACCTATCTATCATCTGTATTGCGTCAGCCTGCGAAAGGTAGCCGGGAAAGTGGCGGACTAATGTGGGCTTATCGTTTGGGAGGACTGCGCCGAGACGGATGCAAATTACAGACATACCGTAGCGATCTGAAAAAAGACGACCAGTGTTCTCGCCAAATAGTTTGCCGACTCCGTAGAAACTGTCGGAACGGGGAGGGTCGGTGTGCGTGAGAGTTTTTTCCGTAGGCGGCAGCTTTTGTATTTCGTTTCGTGCCAAGGCACCGTAGGGTGATCCCTCGTACCACTCATAGCCACACATTAGGCTTCCAGTGCTCATGAATACTACCCGCTTTACTCCAGCTTCGTGGGCGGCGCGATACATGTTGAGCGTGCCGCCGATTGTTACTTCCATCACTTTTTCCCAATCGTCGTAGTCTTCTGTTTCTGCCGCCAAATGCAATACCATGTCCATTCCTTTGCTCGCCTGTTGGAGAGCTTTTAGGTCTGTTATGCTACCTTGTGTGTGAGGGATTCCTGCAACGCGACGGCGGCTAAGTCCACTAAATGCATATTTGTTGCTTAAGTTCTTAATTGTAATCGTGCCAATTAGACCGCTTGCGCCGGTTATTAAGACGCGTTGGGGTTGGTTATCTGTTTGGTTTTTCATGATGGGTGTCCTTTTATATTCAAAGCACGATGTAGTGAGAAACTATAGTGATTCTTAAGTTGCTTTGTCTAGTGCATCTAAGGTGGTTCATGTTAAATTTCTGCATGCACAGAAGGTTGCTTTAAGCTTTGATCGCAAGGTTGTCAAGGGGCATTTGCATCGCGGCTAATTGGGACAAGTTATCAGCGTCAAAGGCCTGATCAATCTGCAATGGGTTGCGCGCACCGATTAAAGTGGAGGTAATTCCAGTTTGTCGCAAGACCCACGCGAGACCCACAGTAGCCATCGGGTGGCCCAAACTAGCCGAAGCTGTCCGCAGTTGTTCCATGGCTGAATATGCGCTGTCTGTAAAGTAGATATCCTGGTGCCCTGGCACAACTTCGAAGCGGGTACCGCTTGGAACGGCGCGATCTTTGTAATATTTGCCTGTAAGGAATCCGGCGCCCAGAGGGCTGTAGGTGATAACGCCAATTGCTTGGTCTTTGCACAGTGGAAGTAATTCAACTTCGATCTCGCGTTTGGCAAGGCTATACACTGGCTGCACAGAACACATTCGCGCCCATCCGCCAATTTCTTGTCGCCAAAGTGCCTTGCAGAGCTGCCATGCGGATGCATTGCTGCATCCAATTGCACGTGCCTTGCCGCAGGTCACGAGCGAATTTAAAGCCTCGAGTGTTTCTTCAATTGGTGTGTCTCCGTCCCAAACATGAAGCTGAAATAGGTCGATAGCTTCAATGTTCAATCTGCGTAGACTGGCTTCTGCGGAAGAGATAATGCGATTTCGAGTGAGCGTTCCGTTGACTTTTGTTGCTATTACGACGTGATCGCGTACATTTCTGCTGGCAACCCACTCTCCAACTATTGCTTCGGAGATGCCTGATGAATAAGCTTCGGCTGTGTCAATCAAGGTGATGCCGCGTTCATATGCCCGGTCCGCGACTGCAAAGGCAGTTTCCTTGTCGATTTCGCGCCCGAAGGTTGCGGTTCCTAGTCCAATTGAACTTACCATTATCCCGCTTTGGCCAAGTAATCTTTGTTCCATCAATAATTCCTGAGATCTTGTATTGAAACGACTGGTGTCTTGAGGGTTATTTTGGCAATGACGAATCTGTAGGAGAACTTGTTACCGACTCACAAACCATCGGATTGCGTACTGGTGCTCAGATTTCTTAAATTCAAGTGTGTAGGGATTGCAAAGCCAATTCACAACACGACCATCGGTACGCGCCATCAGCCAGCCGAAGTCCCAATTACTAGTCATGTACCCGAGAGGTATGGCCGGCCGCACGCGTACAAGAGGATGTGTCCCGGTGATGAAAAGTTTTCGTAAAGTATAGTAATAGCATGATCCGGCATGAACAAAAACCTCATGGTTAAGGCCAGAATTTTCGCCCACAACAAGATCAGCGCATAAGTTGCGAATGCCGAGTTTGACTGGCGAGCCAGTAGCGAAAGCGTCAGCTAGTGCGGAAATCGAACCGCGTTCCACGTTGCCATCAGCTGCATGGCTAAGCACTTCTTGCCAACGATCGTTTACCAGAAAGCGATATTCATCAAAATCGTATATGAAGTTGCTGCTTGGCGCATTTGTGCCGTTATCGTAACTATCAAACTGATGGTACTTCGGCATTTGTGAATGGTCTTGAATTTCTGATGCACCGGGGGCATTGGATGGCGGGGTTCCGTCTAAGTAGGGCCTCGCTATTGCTTGCTGTGCGTCTTGGTTGTACAAAAAGAATGACATCGACGGCCGTGGTCCGAAATTGTCTGGTAGGTCGACGGGTTGGCGTAAAGTCATTATTCCCGCTGCCCATCGGTCGTCCACAAGATAAGTGGTGCGAAATTCAGCTACCTCGCGGACTAGTTCGGTGTTAATTGACGAGGGGTCAATATGTTCGTTATGTCTAAAATCAGTTCCAATTCTAAGATCTGCTCCGCGCCTGATGGCGTCAGCAAGCGCAGAATAGCTGCCATGCCGGACTGTCCGGTCGGTATTCAGCGTTAGTGGGTTATGAATTGTCTGGATTGCCATCTCTTATTTCAGGTGGGCGACACTATCTAAATCTGCGCTGCATGCTTTTAAGATGTTGATAAGACTGAAGTCGCTGCCCCAGGGAATTATCTGCGCTCCAAGTTCACGGTGCCGCACCAAATCCTCTACCGATCCGGCAGTCGTTCCCCACGCGAGCCCATGATGCTTTGCTACAGATGCAACACGGGCATTAACATCCTTTAAGGTAAATTTACTGTTGCTTGTTTTGAGGCGCAAACCCATATCAGCGGGTCCAACAAAAAGGCAATCAATTCCCTTTACAGATGCAATTGCTTCGAGGTTTTCGAAGGCTTCGAGTGTTTCGATTTGTGCGACGATAAAAGTTTCGCGGTTTGCGTCCGCATAGTAGTCCTCATTTTTCTTGCTAGTTCCCACGTAATAATCATTATCGAGTCCGGCACCATCCACTCCGCGATTACCGAGTGGCGGAAACTTGGTCGCTTCGACGATTTGGCGGGCGGTGATTTCAGATGATACAAACGGTATCATTAAACCGGTTGCACCGTCTTCTAGGAGGTGGTAAAGATGGGTGCGCGTTGTGGTTGGAGTGCGAACCATGCAATCTATGTCGTTGTGGTGGCATGCGGATATAAATGTTTGCACTTCACGATTGTCCATGGTGCGGTGTTCTAGATCCAGCCAGATACCATCGTAGTTGTGGTGGGCGGCGTGGCGTATGTAGAATGGTAATAGGTGTCCGGCACTGCAAATCTTGGCGAGTTTCCCATTACGGAATTTCGATAACACCTTGCTTGTTCTCATATTTAGTTCTCCTTGTTTTGCTAATTATTGCGTCTATGAATCTTGCGTGTTTTTGATCGTATTTCTTGGTGGTCCGTCAAAGTATTGTGTAGTCGGGATCCATCTCCCTTCAGTGTACACTATAATGGCTAATTTGGACAGGTCAACGTGTGCGTGGTTTTGTGCGGATGTCTGGGAATCCTTTTTTGACGGCTTGGAGTCCTTTAGCTTGCTATAACAATGAAATTGTTGGATGGCTTGGTGATACGCCTAATCCTGCAACTTTTTGTGAGATTTTGTTCTGATGTGCTTTCGTGGAATGTGTGTAAGCTATCTGAGATGAATTATTTACGATTAGGTGTTTTTTGGTTTGTGTTGCGGTTGCTGTAAATGGTTATTTATGGGCAGTTGCGCTGTGGCGTTTCCTGCGGTTCGCTTTATCGCTGTGGTGAATAGTTTGGAAATATTTTGTTTTGCTGGTGCATGGGGTTTCTGGTCCTT
>SXGQ01793389.1_pt1 | contig 11606 bp, 9 predicted proteins | sample 3178371 | NCBI WGS metagenome assembly SXGQ01 (sample SAMN11356859, study PRJNA531348) | freshwater metagenome | isolation source: freshwater sample F1-20 | place: China: Fuxian Lake, Yuxi | collected 2017-12-25 | reverse complement strand
CAAGGTGGCCGGCACGTCCGAGGGCATCACCGCCCTGCAGATGGACAACAAGGTCGCCGGCGTGAGCCAGGAGACCCTGGGCCAGGCCCTCCAGCAGGCCAAGGATGCCCGGCTGAAGATCCTCGGCATCATGTCCGAGACGATCGCGGGCCCGCGCGAGGAGCTCAGCGCCTGGGCGCCGCGCATCACCGCCATCAAGATCGACCCCGAGAAGATCGGCATGGTCATCGGCAAGGGTGGCGAGACCATCCGCGGTCTCGAGGCCGACTTCGAGGTGGAGATCTCCATCGAGGACGACGGCACCGTGAGCGTGTACGGCGTGCAGGGCGAGAAGGCCGACCAGTGCGTAGAGCGCATCCGCTCGATGACGAAGGACGTCGAGGTCGGTGACGTCTACGAGGGCGCGACCGTGGTGAAGACCACCACCTTCGGCGCGTTCGTGGAGCTCACCAAGGGCGTCGATGGCCTGCTGCACATCTCCAACCTCGGCTCCGGCCGGGTGGAGAAGGTGGAGGACGTCATCAACCGCGGCGACACCGTGGACGTGCGCGTTGAGGAAGTCGACCGCGCCCGCGGCCGCATCGGCCTGCGCCTGCTGTCCGACGACTCGGCCCCGGCCGAGGGCAACGGGGACGGCGACGGCGACGAGAGCACGCACCGCCGCCCGCGCCGCCGCCGGAAGATGTCCACGAGCGACGTCGCCGAGTGACGCAGGACCGAGCGCTCGACACCACCGGCGAGGGGCTCCGAGTAATCTCGGAGCCCCTCCCGGGGGTGCGTTCGGTGGCGCTCGGGGTGTGGATCGGGGTGGGCTCGCGATTCGAGGCGGCCTCCGAGGGGGGCATCTCCCACTTCATCGAGCACCTGCTGTTCAAGGGCACTGACCGCCTGTCGGCGGCCGGCATCGCCGAGGCCTTCGACGCCATCGGCGGCGAAGTCAACGCCGCGACCGGCCGTGACCACACGGTGGTGTACACCCGGGTGCTCGACGACCACCTCGAGCGCGCGTTCGAGGTGGTGGGCGACATGGTGGCGCACCCGGCATTCCTCGAGCTGGAGCAGGAGCGGCAGGTCATCCTCGAGGAGATCCTCATGTACGAGGACGACCCCGGGGACCAGGTGCACGACCTCATCAGCGAGGCGGTGTTCCCGGCCCAGCCCCTCGGCCGCCCCGTGATCGGCACCGCCGAGGTCATCTCCACCGTTCCCGAGGACCACATCCGGGCGTACCACGCCGGCCACTACACCGCGGGCAACATCGTGGTGGCGGCCAGCGGGTCGGTCGACCAGGACCGGCTGCTCGAGTTGTCGGAGCGCTACCTCGGCGACCTCGTGGCGGGGGAGGCCCACGGGGTGCAGCCCGGTGTGCCCGGCGAGGCCCGACTGGTGTCCCGGTCGAAGCCCACCGAGCAGTACCACCTGGCGCTGGGCGGGCCCGGCCTCGACAGGTCCGATGAACGGCGCCACGCGATGGGCGTGCTCGACGTCATCCTCGGCGGCTCGATGAGCTCGCGCCTGTTCCAGGAGATCCGGGAGAAGCGGGGGCTGGCCTACTCGGTGGGCACCTACTCGGTGGGCTTCGCGGACACCGGGCAGGTGGGGGTGTACCTCGGCACCCGCGAGGAGAACCTCGTGGAGGCCGCCGAGATCATCGGCCGGGAGCTTCGTCGCATGGCATCCGAGCCCGTGCCCGACGTCGAGCTGTCGCGCGCACGCGAGCACCTCAAGGGACGTCTCGTGCTGGGGCTCGAGAGCCCGGCCACGCGCATGCACCGCATCGGCCGCGCGGTGCTGAGCGGCACGGAGTTGCTCGAGGTCGACGAGATCGTCGAGCGCATCGAGGCGGTTACGGCGGACGACATCGCCGCCCTCGCAGCGGAGTTCTGGGATCCTTCATCCCTGTCGGTGGCCGCGATCGGTCCGGACACCGACGCCGTGCGCAGGGCCGCGTCGCGCCTCGCGCCCAACCTTGTGGAGGCAGCATGACCCGCGTGATGGTGACCGGCGCGAACGGGCGGATGGGCCGGCAGGTGGTGCAGGCCGTCACCGACGCGCCCGACATGGAACTCGTCGCCCAGGCCGACCCGGATCTGGTGCCCGATGGGGCGTCGCTGTTCCTCACCGTCGAGGAGGCCATCGCCGCGGTGAAGCCCGACGTGGCGGTGGACTTCACGGTCCCCGATGCCGCGTTCGGCACCGTGAGCGCCTGCCTCGCGGCGGGCGTGCACTGCGTCGTGGGCACCACCGGGATGACCGAAGCCCAGATGGCCGACCTGACGTTCCTCGCGGAGTCCGGCCCGGCCAACCTCATCGTGGCGGCGAACTTCGCCGTGGGCGCGGTGCTGATGATGCGCTTCGCCGAGGAGGCATCGCGCTTCATGGAGAGCGCTGAGATCGTGGAACTGCATCACAGCGGCAAGATCGACGCCCCCAGCGGCACCGCCGCGCACACAGCAGAGATGATGCACGGCGACGTGCCCATCCACTCGGTTCGGCTGCCCGGAATGGTCGCCCATCAGGAGGTCATCCTGGGCGGGCTGGCCGAGACGCTGTCCATCCGCCACGACAGCCTGTCGCGCGAGTGCTTCATGCCGGGCGTTCTCATGGCCGTGCGCGCGGTGCCGGATCGTCCCGGCCTCACGCGGGGGATCGCCCCGCTGATGTTCGGGTAACCTCGCCCCGGTATCCCGGATCGGAGGACGAGATGGCTGACGGATTCACGCACGTGCGCGCGGACGACGTGGAGCGCCGCGAGCGCAAGGGCGGCGGGCCCGCATCGCAGGACTTCGCCGGTGCCACCGGCTGCGAGGAGATGACCTGCCGCGTCTGGGTGTTCCACCCGGGCGACCAGATGGCGTACCACCGCCATCACAGCCAGGAGGAGCTCTACCACCTCATCGCCGGCGGACCGCAGGAGATGCTCATCGAGGGCGAGGTCGTGGTGATCGAGGACGGCGACTGGCTGCGCGTGGGCAAGGACACCACCCGCCGCATCCAGAACAACAGTGACCGCGATGGCCACTGGCTCATCGTGGGCGCGCCGCCCGGCACGGGCATCACCGACGGCATCCGGATCGACCCGGAGACAGGCCAGGAGATCCCCCGCACCTGATGGCCGACCAGTACGACGCCATCGTCTGCGGCGGGTCGTTCGGCGGGCTCGCCGCCGCCCAGCAGATCGGTGGCCGGGTGCTGGTGATCGACCGGCTGGACATCGGGGAGGGGGAGACCTCGGCGTCGGCCGTGCCCCTCGCGTGCCTCGAGAACATGGACATGACCCATGTGATCGACCAGGTGCACGAGGACATCATCATCCACACGCGGCGCCGGGCGCAGGTGCTGCGCTTCTTCCCCTTCTGCACGTTCGACTACCGCCGGTTCTGCCGCGATCTCTATGAGCGCACCGGCGCCGACTTCGTGAAAGCGCGCATCTCGTCCGCCCGCGCGGGGCGGGTGGAGACCACGGCGGGCACGTTCGAAGCACCGCTGGTCATCGATGCCGCCGGGTGGCGCACGGCCGCGACCAAGCGCGAGCAGGCCGCGGCGAGGGCTCCGCGCAAGAGCTTCGGCATCGAGGCGCGGCAGCCGTACCGCGGGGAGGGGCTGCACTTCTACGTCGGCCCGAGCCGCGGGTCGCGGCGGTTCTACTGGGCGTTCCCCGCTGGCGACCACGTGCGGGCGGGCCTGGCCACCTACACCGGACATTCCGATCTCTCGGACGACCTCGAGCGCTTCTGCGACGACCTCGGCATGGGGGACCCGGGCCGGGTGCACGGCGGCTACTTCACCTCCATGCTCATCGAGCCGGTGCGCGACGGGATGTTCCTCGTGGGCGATTCCGCCGGGATGTGCCTGCCGGTGTCGGGCGAGGGCATCCGCCCGGCGCTGGTGTTCGGGCAGGTGGCCGGGCGCCTCGCCGAGCGCGTGCGCACGGGCGAGCTGCGCCTGGACGAGGCCCTGCGCGGATATCGCGCAGCCGTGGGGTCGCGGTCGAGGGGCTACCGCATCCTCGAGCGGCTGCAGTCGGTGCTGAACGTGCTGCCCGACCCGCTCTTCGCGCAGTATGCCCGCATCGTTGCGAGCGACCGCGTGCTGCCCTGGGCGGTGCGCGCCTACTGGAACGTGGCAAGCCCGGACCTCCTCACCCCGGGCCCGGCGCGCGATCCGCTGCCGGCGGCCGCGCTCGCTGGAACCTGAGAGCGGTGACCCCGGTGACAGTCACCTCCCGGTGACAGTCACCTCCGGCTATGCTGCCGCGGTGCTCGGAGCCGTCCTCACAGCGGCCGTCACTCCCTTCGATGCGTCGGGGGAGGTAGACGAGGCCGCCTACCGCGCGCTGGTCCAGCGACTCCTCGCGAGCGGGTCGGACGGCATCGTCGTGGCCGGCACCACGGGCGAGGCGTCCACCCTCAGCGACGTCGAGCGCATCGCGCTGTTCGAGGCCACCCGCGAGGAGACCCGCGGCACGGGCACGATGGTGGCCGGCACGGGCAGCAACGACACGGCCCACTCGGTGCACCTCACCCACGCCGCCCGGGAGAGCGGGGCCGACGCGGTGCTGGTGGTGACGCCCTACTACACCAAGCCGCCCGCCCGGGGCATCGTGGCCCACGTGGCGGCGATCGCCGAGGTGGGCGTTCCGGTGGTGCTCTACAACATCCCCGGTCGCACCGCTCTCAACATGCCACCCGAGCTGATCGTGGAGCTCGCCGCCATCCCCGGCGTCGTCGCGCTCAAGCAGGCGAACGAGGACCTCGGGCAGCTCTCCGCCATCATGGAGGCGTGCGACCTGGCGATCTACGCCGGGAACGATGACATGCTCATGCCGGTGCTCGAGATGGGCGGCACCGGCGTGATCTCCGTGGCCTCTCACCTGGTGGGCGACCGCATGCAGCAGATGGTGGCGCTGGCCGCCGCGGGCGACGTTGACGCCGCGCGCGCCATCGACGCCTCGCTCGCCGGGCTCTGGACGGGCCTGTTCGAGGTGACCAACCCAATCCTGATCAAGGCGGCACTGCAGATGCTCGGAATGATTCCCACGGATGTCCTGCGCCTGCCGCTCGTGCAGGCCAGCGAAGACGAGCGCGATCGGCTGGGCGCGGTGCTCTCCGCGCACGGCATCGCGGCCGCATGACCGACTCATCGGCGCTTCGCATCATCCCCCTCGGCGGCGTGGGGGAGATCGGCAAGAACATGTACGTCGTCGAGTACGACGGCCGCATCGTGGTGATCGACTCCGGAGTGACGTTCCCCGGTCCCGAGCAGATGGGCGTGGACCTCGTGCTCCCCGACATGACGTACCTGGCGGACAATGCCTCGCGCATCGACGCCCTGATCCTCACCCACGGGCACGAGGACCACATCGGCGCCGTGCCCTGGTTCATCCGTGAGGTGGGCCCCGTGCCGATCCTCGGCACGCGCTTCACGCTGGCGCTGGTGCGCGGGAAGCTCGACGAGCACCGCCTGCTCGGCGAGGCCGAGATGGTGGAGATCGCGGCAGGCGACCCACCCCGGAAGGTCGGGCCATTCGAGGCCGAGTTCCTGCGCGTGACCCACTCGATACCCGACTGCGTGGCCGTGGCGCTCAGCTGCCCGGCGGGCACGCTCCTCCACACCGGCGACTTCAAGTTCGACCACCTGCCCATCGGCGGGCCCTCGAAGCGCAGCGACATCCCCGGACTCGCGCGACTCGGTGACCGCGGGGTGCTGGTGATGCTCGGCGACTCCACCAATGCAGAGGTGCCGGTATCGGGGAAGAGGTCGGAGGAGAGCGTGGGCCCGGCCCTCGCGAGCCTGTTCGCCACCGCCCCGGGCCGCGTGATCGTGACGACGTTCTCGTCGCAGATCGACCGCATGCAGCAGGTGGTCGACGCCGCGTATCGCGACGGGCGCATGGTGGCCGTGGTGGGCCGCTCGATGGTGCGCAACGTGAACGTGGCCCGCAACCTCGGCTACCTGGACGTGCCCGACGGGGTGATGGTGGCCGACAAGGACATCGACTCGGTGCCGGACGACGAGCTGGTGATCCTCACCACCGGGAGCCAGGGCGAGCCCATGTCGGCGCTGCGCCGCATGGCGAACCATGTGCACCCCCGGGTGACCATCAAGAAGGGCGACACGATCGTCTACAGCTCGCGGCGCATCCCCGGCAACGAGCTGGCCATCGACGAGACCATCAACCGCCTCGTGGCATCGGGCGCGCGCGTGGTCACCCCGGATGATCGCCCGGAGATCCACGCCTCGGGCCATGGCGTGCGCGACGAGCTGGCCTGGATGCTGCAGCTCGTGCGACCCCGCTTCTTCCTGCCGGTGCATGGCGAGGCCCGCCACCAGATGGCGCATGCCGACCTCGCGAACCGCCTGGGCATTCCCGAGCGCACGTTCATCCTCGAGAACGGCGACGTGCTGGAGGTCTCCGCCGACGGCGCGGAGCTGGCCGACCGGGTGCCGTCCGGCATCACCTACGTCGACTCCTACGGCGTGAGCGACGTGGGCGAGGGGGTGCTGCGCGACCGGCGGCACATGTCCGAGGACGGCCTGGTGCTCATCGTGGTGCAGGTGGACACCCATGACGGCACCATCGACGGCACTCCCGACATCGTGACCCGCGGCTTCGGCGGCGCCGAGGACGAGGCCCTCATCGACGCCATCCGCGAGGCCGTGGCGGCGAGCATCGCCGAGTCATCCGAGGAGCGCGTGCACGAGGTGGACGTGCTCAAGAAGCAGCTCCACGACGCCGTGGCCGCGTTGATCAACCGGAAGCTGCGCCAGCGACCGGTGATCCTGCCCGTGGTGGTGGAGGTCTAGGCAGGAAGTCCCGCGTGCGGGGCCAACAAGGTTGCGTATGCCCGCGACCGCTTCGAAGGCCCGCACGAAGACCTCCGCCCGCAAGGGGTCGACCACCCGCAAGTCCGCGCCGCGCAAGCCCGCCGGCCGCGGTCGTGGGAGCGGCTACCGCGAGATCGCCGGCCTCGGGCTGATCGCGCTCGGGGTGTTCCTCGGCGCGGTGGTGTTCGCCTCGATCGGGGGCGGCGCGGTGGGCCAGTACCTCGAGGAGTTCATCCGCGTGTTCGTTGGGCGCGGCGTGGGGCTCGCACCCCTGGTGATGATCGCCATCGGGGTGCACATGATCGTGCGCATCCCCGTGTTTGACGCCCGCCCCTTCCGCATCGGTGCCGGCATCGTGGGCCTGGCCATCGTGCTGGGCCTGGCCTCGGGCCTGTTCGGCGCCGGCATGGACACCGCGCAGGGCTGGTTCGACATGACCGAGATGCAGGCGACCGGTGGCGTGATCGGGGCGGGCCTCTGGTGGGCCACGGACAGCACCATCGGCGCGGTGGGGGCGAACATCCTCACGGTGCTGGGCATCGCCGCGGGCATGGTGCTGATGAGCGGCGCATCGCTGGGGGAGGCCCTGCGTGGATCCGGGCGCGGCGTCGCCACCGCCGGCGCCGCCGTTGGCCGCGGCGTGGCCACCGCCACCGGGACCGCCGTGCGGGGCAGCAGGCGCGCCGGTGAGGAGGCCCGGGCCATCGCGCGCACCGTCGCCGCTCCCACCACGCAGCGCGAGCATGACGAGCACCCCGTCGACGGCGCGGATCGCTACCCGGACCTCTTTGCCGGTGATGACGCCATGCCGCCGAGCCCGGCGCTGGCGGGTACGGGGATCCCCGAGGACGACGACGCCCCGATGCCCTTCGGCGCCGACGAGGCCCATGACGTGTTCCACGATCCGATCGACGGCGACGCGGCTGACGTGCCGGACGCCGACGATGATCCGTTCACGCCGGTGGAGCTGCCCAGGGCGGATGAGCACGATGATGCGGATGACCCGCGCGCCGAGCCGGCGCCCGCGGTTGTGGCGCCCGACGAGGACATCCACGGGGCGCCGGGCACCTCGCCGCGCGGTGGCTGGAAGCGCCCGCCCAAGAAGTCGCTCCAGAAGTCCGCGGGAGTGTCGAAGATGCCGGCCGGCCAGGTGCGCGAGACATCCCGCCGCCTCGTGGAGGCCCTCGCGGAGTTCGGCGTGGAGGCCGAGATGGTGAACGCCGTGTCCGGGCCGCGCGTGACCCGCTACGAGTTGCGGCTCGCACCGGGCACCAAGGTGTCGAAGGTCTCGAACCTGCGCGACGACCTCGCCTACGCCCTCGCCGCCACCGACGAACTGCGCATCCTGGCGCCGATCCCCGGCAAGCAGGCGGTGGGCGTGGAGGTGCCGAACCCGGACGCCAGCATGGTCACCCTCGGGGACGTCTGGCGGGACTTCCCCGATGACACCGGCGCCCTGGCCGCATGGCTCGGGCTCGACATCGGCGGCAAGGCCGTGTACCTCGACATCGCCCGCATGCCGCATCTGCTCATCGCCGGCTCCACCGGCACCGGAAAGAGCGTGTGCGTGAACGCCCTCCTGGCGTCGATCCTGCTGCGGGCCACGCCCGACCAGTTGCGGCTCGTGATGGTGGACCCCAAGAAGGTGGAGCTGAACCACTACGAGGGGATCCCGCACCTTCTCACGCCCGTCGTGACGAACATGAAGAACGCCACGGCAGTGCTGGCGAACATCGTGCGCGAGATGGAGTCGCGCTACGAGATCATGGGCGCCGCCCGTGCGCGCAACCTGAAGGACTGGAACGCCATCCGGCGCGAGCAGGGCCTGAGCGAGGTGCCGTCGATCCTCGTGGTCATCGATGAGCTCGCCGACCTCATGATGGTGGCGCCGGGCGAGGTGGAGGACGCCATCATCCGCATCGCGCAGAAGGCGCGCGCGGTGGGCATCCACCTGCTCCTCGCCACCCAGCGTCCGTCCGTGGCTGTGATCACCGGCATGATCAAGGCCAACGTTCCCTCGCGCATCGCGTTCGCGGTGTCGTCCCAGGTCGATTCCCGGGTGGTGCTTGACTCCGGCGGCGCCGAGAGCCTGCTCGGCAACGGCGACATGCTGTTCCGGCCGGTGGGATCGTCTCGCCTGCAGCGCCTGCAGGGCGCCTACGTATCGGAGGAGGAGATCCTCGCGATCACCGACCACTGGCGCCGCCAGGGCCGCCCGGAGATCCGGGAGGACCTCATGGAGCGCCCGGAGGTCGAGGAGCCCGAGGTGGATGCCGGTGGCGACGAGATGATCCGCAAGGCCGTGGAGACCGTGGTGCAGCAGGGCACGGCGTCGGTGTCGCTGCTGCAGCGGCGGCTCGGGGTGGGCTACGCCCGTGCCGGGCGCCTGGTGGACTCCCTCGAGCGCCTCGGGGTGATCTCCGGGCACGAGGGATCCAAGCCGCGCACGGTGCTGATCGGCGAGGCGGACATCCCCCGCGTGCTGGGCATCGCCGCCGTGGATTCCGACGTTTCAGGGGACGAATAGCCGCAACGGCTGTCTCGCGGGCGTTCCGGTTTTCCACCGCGTCGGGGGCGCTCGCGGTGATACCTTCGCGCCCTGTTCGAGATCGGCAACAGCCTTCGCGAGGCCCGCGTCCGGCGCGGCATCGACTACCCCACGGCGGAGGCCGGGACGCGCATCCGCACCCGGTACCTGAAGGCGATGGAGGACGAGCAGTTCGACCTGCTCCCCGACCCCTCCTACGTGCGCGGATTCCTGCGTGCCTACTCGACCTACCTCGAGATCGACCCGCAGCTGGTGATCGACGAGTACGACTCGCGATTCGGCGACATCGGCCAGTCGGTGGAGGAGGCCAAGCGCGCCCGCCGACGCGCGGAGAACCGCCCGCGCAGGAGGGAGGCGCAGCTGCTCTGGCTCGCGATCGGCGGGGTCACGGGCATCGCGCTGCTCGCGTGGCTGGGCATCGGGGGCGAGCACGGCTCAGCGCCCTCGGAGCCGGTGCCCGGCGCGCCCACGACCACCACGCGCACGTCCACCGCATCGCAGGCCGTGGACATCACGTTCACGGGCCGGGGTAATCGTGGCAGCTACCTCGAGGTGAGGAACGGCTCCGATGCCGGCGCCACCCTCTACAGCGGAGTGCTGGTGCCCGGTGCCACCAGGGCGTTCTCGTTCCCCGAGGCGGCCTGGGTGCGCATCGGCAAGCCCGACGCGATGTCGGTGACGGTCAACGCCGAGCCGCTGGCGATCGAGGGCGGCACCGGGACGTTCCTCATCACCCAGGCCGGCGCCGAGCGCCTCCCGGCGGGCTAGGCGGTGCGCGCCGCGCTCGTGGTGACCGGCACGGAGGTGCTGGAGGGGCGCGTGAGGGATGAAAACGGGGCGTTCGTGGCGGCCTCCCTCGCGGCCGCGGGCGTGTCGGTGGATCGCATCACGGTGGTGGGGGACGGGCTCGAGGAGATCGAGTCGGTGGTTGCGCAGGCGCTGCAGTCGGGAGCCGACCTGGTGGTGACCACCGGGGGCCTGGGCCCCACCCACGACGATCGCACGATGGAGGCCGTGGCGCTGGCGGCGGGAGTGCCGCTGCGCCTCGATGAACGCGCCCTCGAGATGGTGCGCGCGGCCATCGCCACGGTGCCGGCGCGGGCATCGGAAGAGATCCGCGAGCAGGGCGCCCGCAAGCAGGCCATCCTTCCCGCCGGGGCGGTCGCGCTGCCCCCTCCCGGCACGGCCCCGGGAGCCGTGCTGCGCGCCGGCGACGCCGTGCTGGTGGTGCTGCCCGGCCCGCCGTGGGAATGCGCGGCATCGTGGGACGCCGCCCGCGAGGTGCCGGAGGTGGCGGCGGTGCTGGACGCAGATCCATCCGCCGCCCCCCTCGAGTTGCGCCTGGCGAACGTTGTCGAGTCGGAGTTCATGCAGGCCATCGACCGCGCGGACCCGGAGGCCGACGGGCTGGTCGTGGGCGTGTGCGCACGCCCCGCTGAGCTCGAGGTGACCGTGCGTCCGCCCGGCGCCACGGCTGACGAGTTCGTGGCCTTCCTCGAGCGGGAGTTCCCTGGAGCGATCTTCTCGCGCGACGGCTCGACCGTGGAGCAGGTGATCGGCGCGCTGCTGGCGGAGCGCGGCGAGATGCTCGGCACCGCCGAGTCGTGCACCGGCGGGCTGATCGGTGCACGAATCACGGCGGTTCCCGGATCGAGCGGCTGGTACGCCGGGGGAGTGGTGTCGTACTCGAACGCCGTGAAGGAGAGCGCCCTCGGCGTGCCGGCTTCGATGATCGCGCGCTTCGGTGCCGTGTCCGCCGAGGTGGCCGAGGGGATGGCCGGCGGCGCGAGGGAGCGCCTGGGCTGCGACTGGTCGATCGCCGTCACGGGTGTCGCGGGGCCGGGTGGCGGCACGGCAGAAAAGCCGGTGGGGCTGGTCTACGTGGCCGTCGGGGGTCCCGATCAGGTGGAGGTGCGCGAGCTCCGCCTGCACGGCGATCGCGAGCGCATCCGCATGCGGTCGTCCACCATCGCGCTTCACCTGCTGAGGAGCGCCCTGCAGGCCTGATCCCCTCGCGTGGACCCCGTGACGCGCCCGCGCGACACCTTCCACCGGCGTGACCCGCGTGGGTGCATGAGGCGAATAGGTTCCCCCGGGAAGGAACGTCCGGACGAAGTGCGAACATATGTTCCACATCGCCGGGCGGCCACCTAGAATCCGCCCTGACGCAAGGGATACGAGGGGGAGACGTGGACAAGAGCGAGGCACTTGGATCGGCGGTCGCGCAGAT
>SXGQ01295009.1_pt1 | contig 11606 bp, 9 predicted proteins | sample 3178371 | NCBI WGS metagenome assembly SXGQ01 (sample SAMN11356859, study PRJNA531348) | freshwater metagenome | isolation source: freshwater sample F1-20 | place: China: Fuxian Lake, Yuxi | collected 2017-12-25 | reverse complement strand
TGATGTCGCCGGTGGCAAGGGCGACGGCGATGGCGGAACCGGCGCGAAGCGGGGCGGGGCCGGGGGGGTGGTTGTCGACCGGTGCTCCCGAGGTGCTACCGCCGAGGGAGGTGACATCGAGCCCCAAGGCCGTGAAGCGCGGAGCGAAAAGATCAGCTACGACGGGGGCGAGCCCGCTTAGCGTGAAGACAGGGCGGAGCGGTTGGTAGGCGGAAAGAGGTGAGGGACGAGGGGTGAGGGGATCCGGAACGGAAGTAAGCGGAACCGCGGGCGGCCTGGAGGGAGCGAGGTCGGGCTTATCGCGGACCTCCGTGAGATCGGCGGCGGGCGTAAAACCGGCATGGCGGACGGTTTCGAATCGCTGGATTTGATAACTCAGGGCACCGGCGAGACGTCCATCGATGTAGAGCGGGCTGCCACTCATGCCGGCAACGGCGCCCATGTTTTGAACGCGAGAATCGGTGAGCTGGCAAATAATCAGGGACTTTCCAGGGCCGAGGGCGTTGCGGACCACGCCGGTAACCTCGACCTCGAAAGGTTCGGGCTCGGTGCCGCGAAAAACAGTCCAGACTTGGCCACGTTGGCCCGGGCGAATTTCATCGATAGGAATGGTAGCGACAGGCGCCGAGGCGGGTTGGGCGCAGAGCGCTCCGACCGTTAGACTAAAAAACGCCGCAACCAAAAGCCGGCGCACCACGCCTAAAGCACGGAAAAAAGTCGGGGAAGAAAACTGGGCGACGGGCATTTTTTAGAGTTCGCGGAGAGATTTTGAAAGGATGTCGCAGGCGTGGTCGATAGCGTCGCCTGCGTGCGCAGTGCTGAGGAAATAGGCCTCATATGCGCTCGGGGGCAAGTAGAGCCCGCGGGATAAGCAATTTTGAAAAAACCGGGCAAACAGCGAAGCATCGGACGTGATCGCGGTCGCATAATCACGGATCGGTGTTGCGGTGAAAAAAACGCTGAGCATGGAGCCCCGCTGGGGAACTTGGACGGGCAGGCCTTTGGTCGACGCCGTCGAAAGGACGGCGTCGCGGACTTGGCGACCCAGTGCGTCGAGGCGGGCATAAGGATCTAGCTCGGCGAGGAGTCGGACGCTCGCAATGCCGGCGGCCAGCGCGAGCGGATTACCGGAAAGCGTTCCCGCCTGATAAACGGGGCCGAGCGGCGCGAGGTGATCCATGATCTCCGCGCGTCCACCAAAGGCGCCGACGGGCAGGCCGCCGCCAATAATTTTACCGAGGCAGGTGAGGTCCGGAGTGATCGACTCGAGGTGTTGGACTCCGCCCAGGGCGAGGCGAAACCCGGTCATCACCTCGTCGAAAATGAGCACCGTCCCGTGCTCGGTGCAGAGGCGTCGGACCTCGGCAAGGTAGCCAGGTTCAGCCGGAATGAAGCCGACATTGCCGATGTAAGGCTCGAGGATGACCCCGGCGATTTGCGCGGGATGGGCGGCGAGCGCGGCCGCGAGAGCAGGGCCGTCGTTGAAAGGCAGGACGATGGTCTCGCGGGCAAAGCTGGCGGGAATCCCGGCGCTGTCGGGATGGCCGTGGGTAAGGGCGCCCGAGCCGGCTTTGATCAAGAGCGAGTCGGAGTGGCCATGGTAGCAACCGGAGAACTTGATGATTTTATCCCGGCCGGTGAACCCACGTGCAAGGCGCACAGCGGACATGGTGGCTTCGGTGCCACTGCTGGTCAGGCGGACTTTTTGGATCGATGGAACCAGCCCGGTGATGAGCTCGGCCATTTCGACTTCGTAGGGATTGGGCGTGCCATAGGAGGTGCCGTCCTCAAGGGCGGCGGAGATGGCGGCTTTGATAACCTGGTGATTGTGACCGTGAATCGCGGGACCCCAGGTGCCGACAAAATCGATGAGTTCGCGATCGTCGGCGGTCACCAGGGTTGCACCGCGGGCGGACTTTACGAAGAAAGGCGAACCACCGACAGCGCGGAAGGCCCGAACGGGCGAATTCACACCACCAGGAATGAGGCGGCGAGCACGGGCGAAGAGGGCATCGGAGACGGTATCAAGCACGGGAAAAAAGGAAAAAGTTAAACGATCAGAGGCCGCGCACGACGAGCACGAACACGCCGGACCATAAAAACTTCCGCTATAATCATCCTAATGGCATGGCCGGCAAACGGCTTGGCCGCACCTGCCCTTCTGGCCTGAGATAGGCGTCGTCTCTGCGGCTCGGCATTTTTAGGGTGACAGTGGTCACAGGGGCTCGGGGTCATTTCGGCTCTGGGGTTTCACGGCGGGGCAACGCGCCGGTGGGTTGACCGCAAATTACTTATGCGCGACGATTATATCAAAGGTGCCCTGAAGATGGTCGATGACCCAAATATCTTGGTGAACTTGGTTTCACTGCGGGTGAAGCAACTCAAGCGCGGTAATCGTCCTCTCGTGGAGTCGCTGGAAAAAATGTCGCCGGAAGACACGGCGTTGCGCGAAATTATGGAAGGCAAGATCAGCTTCGAATTGGCGACCAATCTCGAAGCGCACGGGAATCGGTGAGCGAACGCTTCCTTCAAGGGACGCCGCGGTCACCGATGCTGAGGTGATTGCCCTCGGGATCGCGGCCATTGCAGAAATTTGAATGAGGTGATCGGTGGATGGCGCCCAGCCGAAAGCCACGTGCGACTAAGGTTCTCTTTGCTTGGGCAACGTCCGTGACGCCGAAGACCATCTTGGCCGCGGCTCGCCGATGGTCGGCAGTTGTGGCCGCGCGATGGAGCGCGAGGTGGCAGCTGCCGGCGGACCGGTTGACCCAGCCGCCCTCGCTTTCGCCGACGTTTATCAACTCGAAGATTTGCCGATAAAACTCGGCAAATTTTTCGGCATCCTTCACGTCGATCACGATTCTGGCGATCGAGGCGAACATCGCGGGTTAACTCACGTACTTCTGGACAATCGGAATGCGGCGGCCGACGCCGAAGGCGAGCGGGGTGATGCGCAGGCCGGGCGCGGCTTGCTTCCGTTTGTATTCGTTGAGGTCGACCTTGCGGGCGATGTCGTTGACGACGGCTTCGGGAAAACCTTGCGCGATTAGATCTCTGCGGGAGAGACCCTCCTCGACGTAGCCTTTGAGAATCGCGTCGAGCTGCTCGTAGGGCGGCAGGCTGTCTTGATCGACTTGGCCCGGGCGGAGCTCGGCGGAGGGCGGCTTGTCGATCGTGTTGGCAGGGATGATTTCGCGGTCCCGGTTGATCCAGCGCGAGAGCGCGTAAACCTGCATCTTGAAGACATCGCTGATGACCGCGAGACCGCCACACATATCGCCGTAAAGCGTACAATAGCCGACGGCCATCTCGCTCTTGTTGCCGGTGGTCAGAAGCAAGGCGCCGAATTTATTGGAGAGCGCCATCATCAGCACTCCGCGGACGCGGGCTTGGATATTTTCCTCGGTCACGTCGCGGGTGCGTCCGGCGAAGACCGGACCGAGCGCGGTTTCGGCCGCGGCAATGGCATCGGCGATGGCAATCGTCTCGAAGCGGATGCCAAGGTTGGCCGCAAGGATGCGGGCGTCGTCGCGGGAATGTTGGGAAGAGATTGAGGAAGGCAGTGAGACACCGATGACGTTCTCCGCGCCGAAGGCTTCGGCCGCGACGACGGCGACGAGGGCGGAGTCGATGCCACCGCTGAGCGCGACCAAGGCTTTCTTGAAGCCCGATTTCTGGGCGTAGTCGCGGAGGCCCAGGACCAAAGCAGCGTAGATGTCGGCGAGATCGGGTTGATGAAACGTCGGCGATGGAGGTGTGGTGAGCGCCGTATCGACGACGCGGAGCTCCTCGGTGAAGGCGGCGAGGCCGGCCGTGATCGAACCGGCCGAAGAGGCGACCAGACTGCGCCCGTCAAAGATAAGCTCGTCGTTGCCGCCGACGGCGTTGACGTAGGCCACCGGGCAGCCGAGCGCGCGGGCGGCGTCGGTCACGAGTTTCTCACGGACATCGCCCTTGGCGAAGTGCCACGGGCTGGCGGAGAGGTTGACCATCACGTCACATTTTTGCGCCGCGAGTTGGGCGAGTGGTTCGAGGCCGTGATAAAGGCGCCTCGTGCCGAGCATCGGGTGGGTCCAGATGTCTTCGCAAATCGTGATGCCGATGCGGAGGCCGGCATGTTCAACAACGGTGGGTGACGCGGCGGGTTCGAAATAGCGGTCCTCGTCGAACACATCGTAGGTGGGCAAAAGACATTTTCGGGCCGTGGCGACAATCTGGCCGCGATGGCAGAATGCCGCGGCATTGAAAAACGGTCGGCCGGTCGCGGCCGGGTTGGGCTCCACCGTGCCGATGACGGCGGGCACGTCGCCGATGATGGCGACGATTTGGGCGAGGGAATCGGAAACGTCGCTCACGAAGCGGCGTTTGAGCAGAAGATCGCGCGGCGGGTATCCGCAGACGATGAGCTCCGGGAAAACAACCAGTTCGGCGCCCTGCGCGACGAGGGACTCGTAGGCGGCGATGATTTTACGGCGATTACCGGCGAGGTCGCCGACGGTCGGGTTGAGCTGGGCAAGGCCAAGGCGCATGGAAGGAAGGAGCGAAAAGCGTGGACGCGTTTTGGCGAGCCGCAACTCACCGGGCTTGCAGCAGCCGGGCCGCCGACGCTTTGTTGGTCAGCTAATGCATCTTGATCCCGACAGTTTAACCGACCGGAACGTGAAGCTCGCATGAGTATGCAACCGGCATTGATTCTGGCCTCGGCGTCGCCGCGGCGGCGGGAGTTGCTCGCCCAGTTGGGCGTGGTGTTTACGGTCGTCACGGCGGAGGTGACGGAGCACGAAGATCCGGCCAGCGAGCCCAAGTCGATGGTCGCGCACAACGCGGCGCTGAAGGCGGATTGGGTCGCCGCGCGTCATCCTGATGCGCTGGTGTTGGGCGCAGACACGACCGTTTTTATCGAAGGCACGGTTTTGAACAAACCGGCGGACGGGGTGGAGGCGCGGGCGATGCTGCGCCGGCTAAGCGGGCGGACGCATACGGTGTTCACCGGGCTGGCCGTGAGGCGCCTGCGCGACGGACTGCGCCTCGAAGCCGGCGAAGCGAGCGAGGTGACGTTCAAGGAGTTTGGCGAAGAGACGATCGAGGCGTATTTGGCGAAAGTGAATACGCTCGATAAAGCCGGCGGCTATGGAATTCAGGATAACCCCGAGTTGATTGTCGCGGGTTACCGCGGGTCGCTGTCGAACATCGTCGGGTTACCACTAGAAACGACGAAACAAATTTTGACCAAATGCGGTCTGCTGCGTTGAGTGACCGCAGTCCCGATCCTCGCCACGCGTCAATGAGTGCCACCTTGAGTCCACCACCTGCGGCCCCGCGCCGGGGTTTGCCGCGCCTGTCGAGCAATCCGGAGACGAGATCGGTGCAGATCGGGGTGATCGGGACGCTGGTTTTGCATCTGCTGCTGTTTGTAGCCGCCCCATATTTTCTTACGGTCGGGCCTACGGTTTTGCCGAGGAGTGAAGAGCCGCAGACGTTCAGTATTGAGATGCCGCCGGACGAGTTTGAGACCCAGAAGCCCGCGCCGAAGCCGGCGCCGTTCAAGTTCGTGGAAGCCAACCCCGACGCGCCGGACAATGTGCCGGACAAAACGGACAATTTCAGTTTCATGAACCAGCAGGTGGCGCAGGAAAAACCCACGCCCAACGGCACCAGCGACATGCCGGCGCTCGTGGGCAAGAAGGACGTTCAGTCGACCCAGATCGTTGATGGCCAGTTGACCAAACCCGAAGAAGCCGTGCCGACCGCCCCGCCGACCGAGGCAACGACGGCAGAGGAAAAACAAGAGGCGCCCAAGCAAGAGCAGAACCCGCTTTCGGGCTTTGAGAAACAGGAAGGCGAAAACCCGGACGCATTCGGCAGCAACGTCGCGAAGTTTGCCCCGGGAGCCAAAGCGGTGCCCGACCGCGTCGAAGGGATCCAAAACGCGCCGCTGATCCAGACCGCGACGGCAAACACGCCGAGGCTTGACCGGCAGAAACCGCAGCCGCGCCCGGTCCTGCAAAAGCAGCAGGTGAGACCGGGGATTTTTTCGGACAACAAATTTGGCACGATGAACATCGGCCCGACCGCGGTGGATGCAAAATGGAGCAACTACGGCGTCTACCTTCAGCGCATGATCGAGACGGTGCAGATCCAGTGGGATCGCATCTTGCTATCGAGCACGCTTTATCCGCCGTCGGGAACGACCGTAACGGTCAAATTCCGGATGGACTCCGACGGCAAGATCACGGCCATCGTCGACGTGAAGAACACCTCCAACGAGCAAGGCAAGGAAGCGTGTATTTCCGCGATCACGGCGCGTTCGCCCTACGGGAAATGGTCGGATGACATGATCGCGGTGTTGGGCGATTCGCAGGAGATGACGTTCACATTTTACTACCAGTGAGCGCGGTCGGCGCGAGTTTTTGGGCAGGCTTGCCGTTTGGACCGGGCGTCAAAGTGCTGGCGCACGATGTGAACGGACTGGCCGGGCTCGATAAGCCGGCGGGCGTGCTTTCGCATCCGAATCAGAAATCTGATCAGCCCAAGGCATTGCTCGACGCGCACTACGCGCTCGACGGGGAATTTTACCAATGGAAGGACGCGGCGGGTTCCGACCGAAAGCTTTGGCTGCTGAACCGGTTGGATTCAGCGACGTCGGGGGTGATTTTGGTCTCGGCCAGTGCGGAGTTGGCCAACGAGATTCGCGCACAGTTTAAGCGCAAACAGGTGAAGAAGGTTTATCATGCATTGGTCTTTGGCACGCCGGCCAAGTCCGTCGAGTCTTGGCGCGATCTCTTGGCTGTCGAAAAGCGCGGCGGCCAGATTCGCACGGCGGCCCAATCCGGTCACATGCCGGCCGAGTGCTTGGCGAGTGTGGTGCGGAGCGGGCGGCAGCAGCCCAAGCTCACCTTGATCAAGCTGGAGCCGCGCACCGGGCGGAGCCACCAATTGCGGGTGCAGTGCGCCAAGCGGCATCTGCCGATCGTGGGGGACCAGACTTACGGAGACTTTACGCGGAATCGTGCGTTTGCGAAGCAGGCCGGAACCAAGCGGCTTTTTCTGCACTCGTCGGAGACCAGTTTTCTCTACGAGTGGCGCAGCCGCGAGTTCGAATTTACCGCGCGCGCGGCTTTACCTTCGGAGTTTGAGCAGAGCCTCTGAGTTCGGCGCGGTGCGTTGCAGCTGAGACTTCCCTCGGCCCGGTGATTGTGTTTTGTTGCCCGACTCGCCGCCATGATTCTGCCCAAATCCACCCGCCTCACGTCCGATCAGCTCGCCGAAATCACCGCCATCGTCGCGGAGTTTGGCTGCAAGATTCAGCCCATCGTGGGCGCGATGCGCTCGATCTATGCCATCGTGGGCGACGAGCGGGACGACCTCATGATCAATCGACTCGAGGGCCTAGATTACGTCGATCGCATCGATCGGATTCAGTCGCCGTTCAAGCTCATGGACAAACGGTCGGACCTGGCTAGCCACCGGATCAAGATCGGCGGCGTCACGCTTGGCGAGGAGCTGTTCATCATCGCCGGCGCCTGCACGATCGATCCCAAGAACCCGAACTACTTTTACGAGACGGCGGCAGCGGTAAAGGAGGCCGGAGCCAACGCGCTGCGCGGCGGCGTCTGGAAACCGCGGACCAATCCCTACACGTTTCAGGGTGATGTGAAGTCGCTCGACATCTTGATGGAGGCCTCGCGCCGCACCGGGCTGCCGGTGGACACCGAGGTGATGGAAGAGGCGCACATCAAGTTGGCGCTCGATGCCGGCGTGACGACGCTCCAAGTCGGCGCGCGTAACGCGCTCAATTATTCTCTCCTGCGTGCCATCGGCAAGGCGATCGGCGAGAAAGACACGGCGGTGTTGCTCAAGCGGAGCATTCACATGGGGCCGCTCAACGAGTTCATCTCGGCGGCCGAATACATCGCGGCGTTTGGAAATCCCAACGTCATCCTCTGCCCGCGCGGGACCACGCCGACGCTTGACGGCTTTCGCAATCATCCCGACGAGAGCATCACGCCGCTGCTAAAGGAAAAAACTTGGGCGCCCGTGGTGGTCGATCCCTCGCATTCGGTTGGCAAAGCGAGCTACGTGCCTGCGGCAGCATTGGCGGCGGTCGCCTATGGTGCGGACGGGCTCTGCATCGAAGCTCACGTCGAACCGGCGAAAGGCATCGGCGATGACCCTAAGCAGGCACTCACGCCGGATGTGCTCAAGAAAACGATCGCGCAGGCGAAGCAGCTCTGGGCGATCCGGCGGGGGTGATGGAGCGAGACGAGTTCGTGAGAGCAGACCGATTTGGTGACGCTCGATTGGCTTTACTTGGCGCCCCTTCGATCGGTGATCACCTGTGCAATTTCGCCCAAGAAAAGCAGATGTGCGCATGGTGAAGCTGCCGAGGTCTGCGACCATGGAGCCGAGGAGAGCAATCTTCGCCCGACGTGCCCGCTGCTATAGCAGACTCATCTGATCGGAGTCGGCGGGCGTGACGGAGATTTTTTTCTTCGGCTTGGCGGTGGGCGCCGCAGCGGGAAGCGTTACGCTGGTGTCATCACTTTCGAGTTTGGCCAAGATGGTCTTGGCCCGGTCGATCACGCTGAGCGGCAGGCCGGCAAGCCGTGCAACTTGGATGCCGTAACTGCGGTCGGCCGCGCCGGGGACGACGCGGCGCATGAAGACGATCTCGTCGTTCCACTCCTTCACCGCGACGGAGAAGTTGCGAAGGCGCGGCAGGTGTTTGTCGAGCTGGGTGAGTTCCTGATAATGGGTCGCGAACAGCGTGCGCGGGCCGTTGGTGGGCTGGCGGTGCAGGTGCTCGACGACGGCCCATGCGATGCTGAGTCCGTCATAGGTCGAGGTGCCGCGGCCGCTCTCATCGAGGATGATGAGCGAGCGCGTGGTGGCGTTGTTGAGGATATTGGCGGTCTCGTTCATCTCGACCATGAACGTCGAATTACCGCGGGCGAGGTCGTCGCTGGCGCCGACGCGGGAGAAGATACGATCCACGAGCCCGACCCGGCAGGACTTCGCCGGTGTCCAACAACCAACTTGGGCCATCAGCGTGATGAGCGCGACCTGGCGGATGTAGGTCGACTTGCCGGCTATGTTGGGGCCGGTGAGCAGGGCGATCTGCGCATCGTCGCAGGCGAGCAGTGTGTCGTTGGGAACGAAGGCCGTGGTCGTGCCTCGGGCAACCGCGACATCGGCCGTGCGCAGCATCTGTTCAACGACGGGATGCCGCCCCTCTGTAATCTCGAGCAGGTCGCCTTCGTCGAGGGACGGTTGGCAGTAGTTCCATTCGCGTGCGAGCAGCGCCCAGCCCGCGAGCACATCGAGCTCGGCCAGGGCATCGGCGGTGCGGGAGAGGGCAAGCGAGTCGTCGAGAATCGCGGCAGTGAGCGTGGCGAAGAGTTCGTGCTCGCGGGCGAGGGCGTTTTCTTCGGCGTGGAAGATTTCTTTTTCCTTTAGCTTGAGAGCCTCGGTGACGTAGCGCTCACCGCCGACCGTGGTTTGACGGCGGATGTAGTCCGCGGGAACGAGGTGCAGGTTGGCTTTGGTGATCTCGATGTAATAACCAAAATTATTCGTGAAGCGGACTTTTAGACTGCGAATGCCCGTGCGCTCCTGCTCGGCGCGTTCGAGATCGGACAGCCAGGTTTTATTGTCGGTCGTGAGCGAGCGAAGCCGGTCGAGCTCGGGATCGTGACCGGCGCGGATGAAATTGCCGTCGGCGAGATCGTTGGGAAGTTCGTCCGCAAGGGCGGACTGCAGGAGCTGCCGTAATTGCGGTAGCTCCTGTAGTTGAAGGCTCAAAGTCGAAAGCTGCAGACCCGGCCCGAAGGCGGAGAGAGTGGCACGAAGATCGGGCAACTGGAGGAGCGTATCGCGGATGCCGCCGAGTTCGCGCGGATTGCGCAGCCGGTTTTGCAGCCGGCCAAGGATGCGCGGAACGTCACGGATGAGACCGAGGCGCCCCCGCAGTTCGGCGAGCAGACTGGGCTGGGCGCGGAGCTCTCCAACGAGCGACTGGCGCCGAAGAATCTCGGTGAGATCGAGGGTGGGGGCGGCGAGCCAGCGTTCAAGCAGTCGGGCACCGGTGGAGGTGGCCGTGCGGTTCATCGCCGTGAGCAGAGAGCCGTCACGCGTGCCGCGGGACGAGGTGAAAACCTCGAGATTTCGCAGGGTCGCGGGATCAAGGAGGAGCGTGTGCGCGCTGCGGTATTCTTGCAGACCGCGGAGATTTTCCGGTTTGGCGCAGAGATTCTCCGTCGCGTAGTAGACAAGCGCGCCAGCGGGTCCGAGTGCGGGATGGGTGTGGGCGAAACCGAAGCCCTGAAGATTCAGGACGCCGAGCGTATCCATCACGGTCTTGGCGCCGGTAGACGTTTCAAAGTGATAGCCGGCGAGCTCGGTAGTGAGACGTCCGAGACAGAAGGCATGCAACGCGTGGGTGTCGGCTTGGTCGTGGGGCGCCGCGGCCCAGCGGGCTAGGGCGCCATCGATGACGAGCAGTTCGGCCGGATCGAGTGCCGTGAGGACGGGGAGCAGATTGGCGATGGCCGGATCGGTCGCGACCCGGAACTCTCCCGTCGACAGATCCAGCCACGCGGCGTGGAGACCCGCGGCATCAAAGGCGAGAGCGCACAAGTAGTGGTTGCGGGCCGCATCGAGTTGGGCGGCGTTGAGGGTGGTGCCGGGGCTGAGGATGCGCGTCAGAGCGCGTCGAACCAGTTTCCCGGGCTGGGCGGGCTCGGCTTGGTCGCAGATGGCGACTTTCTTGCCGGCGGCCAAAAGTTTGGTGACGTAGTTGTCGAGCGCGACGGAAGGCAGACCGGCCATCGCATGGTCCTGCCGTTTGGTGAGGGTGAGCCCGAGAATTTTTGAAGCGACGACGGCGTCTTCGAAGAAGAGTTCGAAGAAATCGCCGAGCCGAAAGAGGAGCAGCGTGTCTTTCGGCAGGCCGCGCTTCACCTCGAAGTATTGCTGCATCATCGGAGTGAGTTTGGGGGCGTCGGCGGGCATGGGAGCGGACGAGGAGTGGAACCACGAAACATCCGGAATACACGAAAAAATTCCCGGAGTTTGCCTCGGACCGAAGGACCCGTGCAGGGTGGGGTGTGGTCAAACTCTTTCATCGTGATCTGGGCGGCGCGGGGAAGCCGCCGCTGGTAATTTTGCACGGCCTGCTCGGCTCGTCGCGGAACTGGCAGACGGCGGGTCGGGATTTGACGGAGCGGTTTCACGTATCGGCGCTCGACTTGCGAAATCACGGGAGTTCTCCCCACGCCGACGAGATGACCTACGAGGCAATGGTGGACGACGTGGTGGCCTGGTTGGACGAGCAAGGCCTCGCGCGTGCCTCGATCATGGGCCACAGTATGGGCGGGAAGGTCGCGATGCTGCTGGCCTGTCGTCACCCGGAGCGCGTGGAGCGGCTGATCGTCGTGGATATCGCGCCGAAGGACTATTTCTGGGCGGGCCACCGGGCGGAATTTGCGGCGATGAACGAGCTAGATTTGGCGAGCTTGCAATCACGCGCCGAAGCGGAGCTGCGGTTCGAAGCGCGGGTGGACGATTGGGCGATGCGGAAATTCATCGCGACGAATCTGGAGCGGATG
>SXGQ01122288.1_pt1 | contig 11606 bp, 10 predicted proteins | sample 3178371 | NCBI WGS metagenome assembly SXGQ01 (sample SAMN11356859, study PRJNA531348) | freshwater metagenome | isolation source: freshwater sample F1-20 | place: China: Fuxian Lake, Yuxi | collected 2017-12-25 | reverse complement strand
CGGGTTCGCCGCCAAGATGATTTGCTCATGATGTCCTCCTGCCCCGGCACCTTTGCCGTAGCGAAAAACCCCAATAATGCACTTATCTGGCCTGTTCAGTTTTGCCGAGCCACTTCTGACATTCAATTATTTTCAAAACTCCACCCCATACGAGGTAAACAAGGTTTTCGTGGAGAGGGCTACGTTGCTCATGGTGAGGCACTCTTCCTAAAAAGACCTGAAACCGTGACAGATTCAATTAAACTAAAAAAAAACTGGCTTTTATTTCAACAATCTTTAGACAATTTGAATGCGCAGAACAGTGTTTTGAATTAAACAAGTTTGTAGGTGAATTTCAAACGAACAATAGTACTACCAATCTTCAGTCTTACTATCTTGATTTTATTGCGCGGTTAGAGCGCATTATAAATTTGCTTCCTAGGCGATCAAAACAACTCTTCAGTGATAAATATTCGTTTGAACAGAGCGATGCAAGATTTCAAACACAGACATTAGACGAAGTTGGTAAGAGGGGGATTATTAAGAAAACCTCACCTTTATTTATTCTAAAAAACCAACTAAAGAAATTGAAAGCATTGGTCAAACTGGTCAGGCTTTGCAAATCTTTACTGACCAGTCTAAGGTACATTTACCTAAGATTGTCCTTAAGCGTAATGAATATAAGAATAAGATCATGTTGGTGGTTAGGATACTCCTGTTCGCCGGTTGAATTACTCTTTAGGTAGTTTGGTATGAAGAATCAGTTTCAACTAGTCATGCGCAATCGTATAGTTGATTCAATGCAAAAAAATCATCCTGATAGAAAAATATGTCTTCAATTCAACCAAATTTCGAACTGCTTAGCAGAATTTGGCATCATTTAAGTCGACGGAAACGTAGGCAATTTGCGTTGTTGCTGGTTCTTATGTTGCTAACCTCTTTTATGGAAATTATAAGCATTGGGGCTGTGATTCCATTTCTAGCAATCTTGACTGATCCAACTTATGTTTTTACGCACGCAAGGGCTCAGCCTATTATCAATTTTTTTGGGGTAATCGAACCAAAGCAACTCTTGTTACCACTTACCCTCGCGTTCTGTTTTGCTGTCCTGATTGCTGGTTCTATGCGTTTAACCATGCTATGGGTAAACTCTCGTTTATCTTTTGCTGCAGGTGCCGAACTTAGCATTAATATTTATCGACGTACTCTATATCAGCCTTATTCAGTCCATGTGGCGCGTAATAGCAGCGAGATAATCAATGGAATCGCTAGCAAAACGAACAACACTATAAATACGATAAACTCTATAATAACTATTATCGCAACGTTTTTCACTCTAACTGGTATCTTAGTAACTCTTTTAATATTAGAGCCGTTTATTGGATTGGCAGTATTTGGTGGTTTCGGTGTGATTTATACATTAATCATACGATTCACTCGGATCCGTCTATTGACTAACGGACATATCATTGCTCGAGAGTCAACTAATGTCATCAAATCAATTCAAGAAGGCTTGGGAGGTATACGAGATGTACTAATCGATGCTAACCAAAATGTTTACTGTCAGATTTATACTCGGGCCGATCAACCTTTACGTCGCGCACAAGGAAATAACGCATTTATCAGTTCCAGCCCACGGTTCTTGATGGAGGCATTGGGAATACTGCTTATCGCATTTATTGCATATATAATGTCCCAACAACCGAACGGTATCGCTAAGGGAATACCAATGCTTGGTGCATTCGCTTTAGGTGCTCAGCGTTTGCTACCGCTATTACAGCAAGTTTATAGTGCATGGTCTAGTTTCCAAGGATCAAGAGTATCATTGCAAGACACATTAGAACTTCTTGATCAACCAATACCCAATTACGCTTACCAATCCCCTACTTCATCATTTCCTTTTCGGAAACATATCAAACTTAAACAAATCTCTTTTCGCTATAGTAGAGAGGGTCCTTGGGTTATAAGTAACTTGAATCTCACAATTAACAAAGGCAGTCGAGTTGGCTTTATTGGTACAACTGGTAGTGGCAAGAGTACTCTTCTGGATATCGTTATGGGGCTATTGGAGCCAACAATAGGTTGTATCTACGTAGATGACAAGCTCATCACGCAGGACAATCAGCGCGGTTGGCAATGCCAAATTGCACATGTTCCACAGGTTATTTTTCTTTTCGACAGTACAATAGAAGAAAACATTGCTTTCGGAGTTCCAAAGAAAGAAATTAATCATAATCGAGTTCAGCAAGCTGCCCAACAAGCGCAGATCGCCAGTTTTATTGAAAGCTTACCCAATAAATATAAAAGTTTCGTTGGAGAGCGAGGAATAGGATTATCTGTAGGTCAGCGTCAGCGAATCGGAATTGCCCGCGCACTTTACAAAAAAGCTGACGTTATCATTTTTGATGAGGCGACAAGCGCGCTTGATTCTGAAACCGAGCAAGAAGTTATGACCGCCCTAGAGTTTATAAGTTCAGATATAACGATTCTAATGATTGCCCACCGTCTCTCCACACTAAAGGGATGCAGTCAAATAGTAGAAATAGTTGATGGTGGGGTTCGACAAATTGGCACATATGAAGATGTTGTAAACAAATCAAATCTGTATGAAAGCTGACAAAATCTTCGAAATAATGAGCGGGCACATAGTTGCGCAGGAGACTTACGAGGAATTATTAGCAAGCAGTTTGAGTTTTCGACAGATGGCTTTGTAGGTGGTTAAGGGCAATTCATAAAGCTGGCGTCAAATGAAGAAGCGACTTCTAATTACCGGTGGGACCGGGCTGCTCGCCCTCAACTGGGCTTGTGCGATGCGGGAAAATTGGAACGTGACTTTAGGTACACACCATCATTCAGTTAGTCTTGCTGGCGTCTGTTCACTTCGTCTTGACCTAGATGATTTAATCCGCTTGCATGACCAAATTAAGTTGGTGTCGCCTGATCTGGTTGTCCATACAGCTGGTTTGACCAGCGTTGATATATGCGAACAGTTTCCCGACCTCGCATACCAAGCAAATGTCGAAATTACCCGCAATGTGGCGTTGGCTGTTGCAAAATATGGCGCAGCACTGATTCATATTTCGACGGATCACTTGTTTTCAGGACGAAAAAGCATGATTGCAGAAGGCGAACCATATGCCCCAGTGAATCATTACGCAAATTCAAAGGCACTCGGAGAAATGGCCGTCATCAACACCAACCCGTCTGCTTTGGTACTGAGAACCAATTTCTTTGGCTGGGGCCATGCTAGGCGGCACTCTTTTACAGACTGGCTGATTTTTAACCTTAGGGCAAATAAAGAGTTGTCTCTTTTCGATGACGTATTCTTCACTCCGATTCTGGCGGATGTTGTGGCCTTGGCCGCACATGAACTGGTGGAAAAAGGCGTATCTGGAATATTTAACATGGTCGGTGACCAGCGGCTATCAAAATATCAGTTCGCACGTATTCTGGTTGAACAGTTCTCTTTGCCTGAGCACCTGCTGTTGCCCTGCAGTTTAAATGTCGCGGAGTTGAAGGCCCCTCGCCCGACTGACATGTCTTTGGACAACAGCAAGGTGCGCGAAGCCTTGGGGCGGGACCTTGGCAATGTGTCGCACTTTCTGGCGTTGCTCTATCAGCAAGAGGCGCATGGTCGTAGCGCCGAGATGTTTTGTTCAGTCACTCCAAATTAAGAACGGATTGAGAATGATTTCCTACGGGCGTCAGCATGTTGACGAAGATGATATTCAGGCGGTGGTGGACTGTCTGCGAGGAAGCGCGCTCACTCAGGGCCCAATGGTCGCTAAGTTTGAGCAGTCTGTTGCAGAATACGTTGGTGCACGATTCGCGGTAGCCGTATCCAGTGGAACCGCTGCACTCCATCTGGCCGCCATTGCTGCGGGTGTAAAACTTGGAAATGCCATCTTGACGTCTCCTATTACCTTTGTAGCAACCGCAAATGTAGCTCTATACGCAGGTGGAACACCCCTATTTGCGGACGTAGATGCAGAAACGGTGAATATCTCACCAGCCGAAATAGAGCGGATGTTGGCAAAGCACCCGGAAATCAAAGTGATCAGCCCAGTGCATTTTTCGGGCCTACCTTGCGACATGGAGGCTGTTAAGCAATTGTCTGATAACGCAGGTGCTGTAATTGTTGAAGATGCCGCCCATGCCTTGGGATCGCGTTACGCAGATGGTTCATTGGTCGGCAACTGCAAATACTCGCTGATGACTGTCTTCTCATTTCATCCTGTCAAGTCCATCACCACTGGTGAAGGCGGGATGATCACCACCAATGACGAGGCAACCTACCGCAAGCTGTTGCGCTTGCGCAGTCACGGTATCAACAAGGAAGCGGACACCTATCAGCAACCGGAGAACGCGCAGACCAATGGCGTTCCTAATGCTTGGTACTACGAGATGCAGGAGTTGGGTTTTCATTACCGCATTACCGACATTCAGTGCGCGCTTGGCGTATCGCAAATAAACAAGCTGGACGCATTTGTTTCGCGTCGGCGCGCATTAGTCAAACGCTACGATGCGGCCTTTGCCGGGTCAAAGCTGATCAAGCCAGCCCAGGTGACCGGTCGCAACCGCAGCGCACACCACCTTTACCCGGTACGTATCGACTTTGCCTTAGCGGGCACCACCCGAGCTGTATTTATGGCTGAACTGCGCCGGCGCGGCGTGATCACCCAAGTCCACTACATTCCGGTCACCTTGCAGCCCTTCTACCAACGGATGGGTTGCGTCAACGCTGACTATTCTCAGGCTAACGCCTACTACGCCCAGGCGCTCAGCTTGCCCCTGTATGTGGATTTGACAGATGAGCAGCATGACTCGGTCATTGCGCTATTGCTGGAGTTACTTGGATGAAGTTGGCGCTCGGCACCGCCCAGTTTGGCCTGCCTTATGGCATTGCTAGCTCGCAAGCCCAAACCCCATATTTGGAGTCAAAATCTATCATCGATTACTCTGCGAGTCAAGGTATGACCGTATTGGATACCGCGATGGGGTACGGGGATAGTGAAGCCCGACTCGGCAAAATTGGCGTCGATGATTGGAAGGTTATTTCCAAACTACCTGAAGTCCCGGATGTGGAAAACATCGAGACTTGGATAGTTAACGCGGCTAAGTCATCGCTCGAAAAATTAAAAGTAGAGTCGTTGTATGGCTTACTGCTCCACCGCCCGACCCAGCTACTAGGCGATAAAGGTCCAGAAATTTATGCTGCATTGCAGTGTCTGAAGGCCGAAGGCCTCGTGCAAAAAACGGGTGTTTCGATATACGGCCCGGCTGAGCTTCAGGGCATTTTCGCCGTCGGCGAATTTGACCTAGTTCAATCTCCACTCAGCGTATTGGACAGGCGCCTAATTACTTCGGGCTGGTTGGCTAAGTTGGCAGACCGAGGTGTGGAGGTTCACGCTCGTTCAGTTTTTCTGCAAGGACTTCTCCTTATGTCGGCTGAAGAAAGGCCACAAAAGTTTGATCGTTGGTCCGGCTTATGGGGTCGTTACCACGAGTGGGTCAGGGTTAGCGGTTTGTCGCAACTGGAGGCCTGTCTCGGTTATGTGTCAGCTATCCCACAGGTTCAACAGGTGGTTGTAGGCGTGAACGGTCTGAACCATATCAAGGAAATATTGCAGGCAGACACGAACCGAGTACCAATTTGGTCGCCAGCCCTGGCCACCGACGATGAAGAACTTCTCAACCCGGTTAACTGGCTGCAGCTTCCATGAACTTCTCAGACATACTGAACGATATAGAGCTCGAGCAACGGCGGCGTCTATTTATTTTGCTGGAGCAGGATTCGCGCGCACGCGCTTTATGGAGCCGCGCATTGTCCGCCTTGCCGGACGATGTGGATCGGGACTGGCTTGACCATGCCTTCTGGTTTGCCAAATGGATCAAGTACAGTCATTTGGTCCTGTCGAGAGAGATTTATTTCTTGCACTCAGGAGGGTCGATTTTATTCTAACCCTGATTACTGGTGCACAGTATTCTGGGATCGGTATGCTTACAGTTTTGAAAAAATGTTCTGAGGCTGTCCGACGTGTCGGTAGATATGCTGGCAGAGGCTTCTGGCAGCGGCCGTGATTGATCTGCCATTTTATTTGTGAAGTTTAATTTATAACTAGTTTGGTATGAAGCAATTAAAGCGATCTAACAATTACTAAGGCACCTATGAAAAAAGCGGATAAGAATCATTATTTTGGAAGGCGGGCAAATAAATTCATTCCTGGTGGAGCTCACACTTATAGTAAAGGCGACGATCAGTTCCCTTCTAATGCGCCTCGTATAATAGATAGAGGGCATGGTTGTCATCTCTGGGATGTGGATGACAACGAATTTATCGATATGACGATGTCGCTCGGAACATCGGTTCTTGGGCATGCCTATGAGCCTGTGCTTGTAGCCGTTCGAAAAGAGTTGGATCGAGGAGTTAATTTCTGTCGGCCGTCAATTATTGAGGGAGAGCTGGCCGAGATAGTATGTGATCTTATTCCTTCTGCCGAAATGGTAAAATTTGGGAAAAATGGTTCCGATGCCGTCACTGCTGCTGTGAAACTGGCTCGTGCATATACGGGGCGCAAGTATGTGGCGCGGTGTACTGCAGACCCATTTAACGCTATTCACGATTGGTTTATCGGCTCGACGGAGGTGAATCGTGGTGTGCCACCTGAAGTCCAGGCCTTGACCTTGAAGTTTCATTACAACGACTTGGCGAGCTGCCAACAACTGTTTGACAGATACCCCGGCGAGATCGCGTGCTTTATTCTTGAGCCGGTTTCATTCATTCCACCTGAAGGTGAATTTCTGCAGCATCTCAAGGATTTGTGTGAGGAAAATGGCGCGCTTCTGATATTCGATGAAGTAGTGTCAGGCTTTCGATTCGCCTTGGGAGGCGTACAGGAAATGATTGGAGTCACGCCGCACTTAAGCGCTTTCGGAAAGGCCATGGCCAATGGGTTTTCAGTCAGCGCCCTGGTGGGACAGAGGGAGTTCATGCGTCTTGGCGGTATCGAGCATGATCAGGAGCGTGTCTTTCTCTTGTCGACAACCTACGGGGGTGAGACGCATTGCCTTGCTGCTGCAATTGCCTGTATCAACGAGATTCGTAAGCAGGACGCGATTTCACATTTTTGGAAAACGGGGCAGGCGTTAATGGACGGCGTGAACCGAGTAGCCGCTGAGGTGGGCGCGGAAAAGTACGTCAGTACATCGGGCTATGGATGCAAGCCTGGCTTTGCATTCCGCGATGAAAATGGAGAGGTGTCAGCGTTGGTCCGTACTTTATTTCTACAGGAAACCATCGAAAGAGGGCTATTGATGCCCTATGTGGTACCAAGCTTGGCCCATACTCCGGAGGTGGTTGAGTTTGCACTTGATGCGATCAGACACGCACTGGTCGTAATCAAGAACTCCGCTGAGGGGGCGGGTTTGGCCTCGGCAGTGATGGGACCATGTGTCAAGCCGGTTTTCAGGAAGTTCAACTAAGAAGTTTCGCAGGTAGGGATTGCAATGGGGCTTGAACTTCAAATCGGAACCAGGGTGCTAGGTCCAGGCCATCCGGCATTCGTTGTGGCGGAGATATCGGGCAACCATGGGGGGGGTCTTGATCGCGCGCTCGAGATTGTGCGTGCTGCCAAGCGTGCGGGCGCAGATGCGGTCAAACTGCAAACCTACACTGCGGATTCCATAACGCTGAATAGTCGCCGTGATGATTTCCTGCTTCCTTACAGCAGTCCATGGAGCGACGAAGGATCGCTCTACCAGCTTTATGCCAAGGCGCATACGCCATGGGCATGGCATGCGCTGCTGTTTGAAGAAGCGAAGCGGCAGGGCATCATCATATTTTCGAGTCCATTCGATGAGTCTGCTGTCGACCTGCTGGAACAACTGGATGCGCCCGCCTACAAAATTGCGTCACCTGAAATTACGCATATCCCTTTGATCAGGCGTGTTGCGCAGACGGGCAAGCCTGTCATCCTGTCGACGGGTATTTCAGAGTTGGCGGACGTGGAGTTGGCCGTCGAGACGCTTCGCATGGAGGGCGCAAGGCAAATCATGGTGCTTAAATGCACCACTGCTTATCCAGCTCCGCCAGAAGAATCCAATCTGCGAACAATACCCGACATGATCAAGCGCTTTGGGGTTCTTTCGGGATTGTCTGACCACTCGTTGGGGTCTGCAAATGCGATTGCTGCGGTTGTGCTAGGCGGTTCGCTGATTGAAAAGCATTTCACGCTTGATGGTCAGGACGAAACAGTGGACTCGTTTTTCTCTTCTACTGAGAGTGAGTTTCGCAGAATGGTTTCGGATATTCGTCAAGCGGAAGCTTCGTTGGGACATGTTTCCTACGAAATCGTTCCATCGGCGCGGAGCAGTCTTCGTGGGCGTCGATCACTCTATGTTGCGGCATCAATTAGAGCCGGCGAGTCTTTTACTGCCGATAACATCAAGTGTGTAAGGCCAGCCTTCGGCTTGCATCCCAGGCACTATTCCGAAATCTTGGGACGCACTGCAGTATGTGACCTGCAATACGGGGACCGTCTTACCTGGGATGTGGTTGCCTAGGTATGGGCCGTGCGCCCCGAGTCGACATCCTGTGCGACGGCAATGACAAGATCGGCTTTGGTCATATCCGTCGGTCCCAGACGCTAGCGGCACAGTTGATGCGTGATGGCGTGTCGGTTCGATTCATGGGTAGCTCTGTGCAATCGAACTTCATGTTGTCCGTCATTGCGAAAGCAGGTCGGGTGCCGACAATAACAATCTTTGATACCCCGCTGGATATTGATGATGAAATAAATTTGCGGGCAAAGCAAGGGCAGTTGACCATTGCGCTTGATTACTTTGGTAATTCATTGCCTGATGTGAGTATCGCGGTCTTCGCACATCAGGAGGTGCGCGCTAAGCGCGCCGTTTATGTTGGGTTTGAGTACATTCTGATCCGCGATGAGATATTCGGTCTGAGGGGGGGAGCGTATTCTGAACGTTCTGACCGCGTGCTGGTGATGGTGGGAGGAGGGGACACCCTCGGGCAAAGTCACCTTGCCGCACATGCGCTTGCGCAGGCTGGTTGTACAGTAACCCTGATCCAAGGACCGTACGCGATCAGCTCGCAGCGATATTCTAATTACGAAGTGTGTACCAACCCATCTAATTTGCCAGAATTGTTTGCAGGATGCGATTGGGCGGTTACAAGCGGTGGCGGGTCGCTTTTTGAGGGATTGTGTCTGGGCAAGGCTGTGCATGTTCTTCCGCAAACAGCGGCAGAGGAACGCATTGCTCAGTATGTTTTTTCCCAGGGGGGGCTGTTGGGTATCGGACTTGATTCTCTTCGTGCCTATAGTGTGAATGAGGTGGTTGAAGTGGCGGCAAAAGGTGCGCATCTTGTCGATGGGCTGGGTGCCCAACGTGTGTCGCAAGTTGTGAGGTCATGGCTGTGAAAAATGAGGGGGATGTCTGGCTGGTTGCCATTACGGCTGGTCGCTGGCAGCGGCACGGCATAGTGGAGGCACGTAAAGCCGGTTTGAAGGTTGTGGCTATCGATTCGGACCCGGATGCAGAAGGATTCCAGGATGCTGATAAGCGCATTTGCGTGGATACCAATGATTACGAGGGGGTCATTGACGCACTTCAGTCCCTGGATATTCCCATTCGGGGTGCTGTCAGTTTTTGCTCAGAAGCCGGAATGCTCCTGGCTGCGCACGTGCGTGAAGCGTTTAATCTGCCAGGTCCCAGACAGGCGCTGTCTCGAAGTCTAATTGACAAAGGCATTCAGCGGCGCGTTTGGGAGAAAGCGGGGGTTCCTTCCCCCCGGTTTCGTACGTTTACCTCGAGGCGGGCGGTCTTGGCTGCCATACCGCTTTTTGGTTTTCCCTCCATCATCAAGCCGACGGACACTTCTGGCAGTCGTGGTGTGACAAAGCTAGAATCGATACAAGATGATTTAGGCGGGGCGGTTGATCGAGCCTTCAGCTTTGCAAAGTCAGGTGAAGTGGTGCTTGAGGACTGCATGGTCGGTACAGAGTTCACTGTAGAAGTTTTTTGCATGCGGGGCGTGGTTAATGTGCTGGCCATCAGTGAGAAAAAGAAGGTGTCAGGAACACGAGGTACCGTGGCAAGAGAACTTGCAACGCCAGATCGACCGTCAGAGGTGTTGGGGCGCATTGCAGATGCCGTGTCTAACGCTTTTGTTGCTCTCGGCTATCTTGAAGGACCTGGGCATGCGGAAGCGATTTTGATGGAGGACGAGCGCGTTGGCCTTGTGGAGGTGGCCGGCCGTGGCGGTGGCTTCATGGTGTTTGATAAATTTGTGCCCTTAGTCAGTGGAGTCAACATTGCGCGGCTTACGGCACAGCAGGCGGTGGGAATGACCTTGTCGCCATTTAAGTCTTTGGCTAAAGCCGCAGTACTCAGATTTTTCCCCACTCAGCCGGGCATTCTTCGCGCGGTTCACGGGTTTGACGAAGCCAACAAAGTGCCGGGCGTGGAGGCAGGTTGTTTCGTGAAGCCTGGAGTCAGTTTTGGTCAGGCGATGGCGGATGGCGATCGCTTGGGCTATGTATTGAGTTGCGCGGAAACGGTGGCGGAGGCGCAGCGGCGTGCAGACCTTGCCGAGAACAAGGTGATTTTTGATTTTGCCCCACCGCGGGGCCCTTGATTGAGTTGGGGTCGTGAATTCATGCTGATTATTGACGCTCATTTGCATTTGGATGAAAAGGTTGACGGGACAGTCCTGGGGGCAGCGCGTGAACTGGACCGCCAGCTTGCGCAAGCGGGTGTTGCCAGAGCCATAGCCTTGCACCTTGAGTTCCAACCATGGGGTGTGGAGGAGTTCGCCGAGGCCGTTGCAGCGACCGAACGGGTCAAGGCTTTTGTCAACCTGAATCCCGACCACCCGGATGTTGTCAATCAATTGCGCTATGCCATTGAAAAACTTGGCTACATCGGTCTGAAGTTGCATCCCCGTCTACAGGAGTTCGCTGTAGATTCGGAATCGACGGTTCGCTTGGTTCAAGAAGCCGGTGAAATGGGCGTTCCTGTGTTGATAGATGCTTTCCCGGACGGCGTTCATTTGATGCAGGGATTTCACCCAATGAAATATGCGATGCTGGCTAAGCGATGCCCTCAAACTCGAATAGTCTGGGCGCACATGGGCGGGCATTACGTAATTGATTTCATGATGCTTGCAAAAAGATTGCCGAATGTCTTCTTCGACATCTCATATTCTTTGCTTTATTACCAAAAAAGTTCGATCCCGATCAATATGGTCTATGCAATGCATAGCATGAGATTTGATCGAATCTTTTATGGCTCGGACTATCCAGATCGGCCGATTGCCTCATCGCTCAAGCAGTCGTTGGCCTTCCTTACTGGGCAAGGCTTGACGGATGAGCAGTTGGCTAAAATTATGTCGCGTAACGCGTGCGAATTTTTCGGATGGACAGATTTAAGTGGTAGTATTTAGTCTGCCCTGAACAATTCATAAGCATATGAATTAATTGAAGATATGGTGTAAATCCAGTCGGCAAATTTGCAAGTTATTGCGTTAATGGATGTAGATTTCTTGCAAATTTAGACGAGGTATTTGATGGGCCCCAAGTCACCTACACCGCAGACACAGCAATTGTTTG
>SXGQ01661292.1_pt1 | contig 11607 bp, 20 predicted proteins | sample 3178371 | NCBI WGS metagenome assembly SXGQ01 (sample SAMN11356859, study PRJNA531348) | freshwater metagenome | isolation source: freshwater sample F1-20 | place: China: Fuxian Lake, Yuxi | collected 2017-12-25 | reverse complement strand
TTTCTTAAAAGAAATCCATGTGGAAGGGCAACGCCTTGTGCTTTGTCACTATGGTATGCGTGTATGGAACAAGAGTCATCACCAAGCTATACATTTATATGGGCATAGTCATGGTAGTTTGCCTGGCACTTCTCAAAGTGTAGACGTGGGTGTGGATGGATTTGCTCAATATTATCCAGTTAATTTAACTGAAATATTACGAGAGCTTAAAACATTACCTGATTACAGATCAAGTGATCATCATGGTTTAAAGAGAGAATAATATATGTTAGAACTAATTTTAATTCCGATTTTAAGTATACTATACCGTATTCGAGGAGGTTGGATTAAATTTGGATCTACTCAATTAGCTCGTTCAGTTTGGGCGGTACCTATGGCTATAACTATGGTTTGGTTATTTCCAATAGCACCAATAGTTTCTTGGTACACTCTTATATTCGTTACAGTAGCTACTATTCTTACTTTTAGCTCATTAGTATTATTCGGGCATGGCGCTCATCAAGATGGTGGTACATGGTTACCTGCAAATTCTGAAGAAGCACATAAAGTAACAGAGAATCTTACACGTTGGTTTCCTAATTATAATACTAAACCTTTATGGGTTCGTGAATTATGGGACTGGTTTGGTATGACTATTATTCGCTTCATAGGAGCATTAGTAGTATTTTCTTGCTTAGCCTTAATCGTTCCTTGGTATTTAATATTAATAGGTGCAGCAGTTGTGGGATTAATATCGGGTTTCAGCTACACCATCGCTTGGATTGCGTATAATAATTATTATATAAAAGAAAATGTATCTATAATTTATAAGCCTATTAGAGCTTTATTATATTATAAAGGAAAAGTAGTTTTAGCAATCTGTGGGTTAGTTAATCAAGGCAAACCTACAGAAATTGGTGAACTAGCTACAGGATTATCTTATTCACTAGCTTTATTAGCTATGTGGGGAATCCCTAAATTTTTTCTTTGATATAAAGGGAATTTTTTTGTATAATTAAAATATAAATGATTCTTAGTCGTACTTGTGATATAGTTAGAGTATTAGCTTTTATAGTTATTTTATACCTAACATATTTATATCTCATATAATGCACCTGTAGCCTTCTGTAGAAGGCCACCGACTGTCTATCGGATGCAGGCGGGTTAGATTCCCGTCAGGTGCGCCATTTTTTATTATGATTAACATAACATCTAACAATAATACTTCTTATTCTAGATTTTTAATAAACGGATTTTTGGTTAATCCGTTTCTTCATGTGGGTGAATCCTTACGTGCTAAATTAACAGAAGATAAAAAATATATTAGTTTGTTTAAAGTATCTAGTGCTAATGTTAGTATTTTTCTTTGTAATCTACCAAATAATAATAACGATAAGATTATAATAATACCAGTTTAAGCCTCCAAAGCATAGACGGCGATGCAGGGTTCTTGTAAAGCTCAGACTTCGGTTCAAGTCCGGATGGAGGCACCATTCTAAAATGAAAAAATTATTTCCAGTTATACATTACAATACAGATGATCTAGCAATTGAGAATGCTAAAATAGCTCACGAAGAAGGAGCTAATGGTATATTTTTAATTGAAATGTCTGGTGATGATAGATTATGTGATAGAGTTGCTCTTTTTATTAAAGAAACTTATCCTAATTGGTTTGTTGGTTGTAATCGTCTTTGTGGTAATATAGCTGATCATATTATTAAGGATGCTGCTAATGGATTAGACGGTATTTGGATAGATAATCCAGGTGTTTATAGTTCTCATGCAGATAAACAAATAGTAGATGAAATAAATGCAGCATTGCAAAATGTGTGGCAGGACGGTAAAAAATTTGATTTCTTTGGCTCTGTAGCATTTAAAACACATTATAAAGAAGATCCTAATCCTGGATTAGCTGCTAAAAAAGCAGCAGCTTTAGGGTGGATCCCTACTACAAGCGGTTCCGCTACTGGGATTGCAGCTTCTACTAAGAAAATAATACAAATTCAAAATGCTTTGCGAGATATTCCTTTTGCTATGGCAAGTGGAACTACTGTGGCTAATATAGATAATTACATAGATCACGTAGATTATTTTTTAGTTGCGACAGGAATTAGTAAATCTTTTTATGAGTTTGATCCTAAATTAGTCAGACAAATGTCTCAAAAAGTAAAAAAATTCAATGAACTCGCTGTCTAAAAACAGCGAGTTTTTTGTTGCTTAAATATGAAAAAATATCTATAATTATAAAAGAGTAAATAAAAATGACTAGAATTGCATTCAAAAGCGACCTTCACCTAGAGTTCTTTAATAACAAAGAAAAGGTTCAGCGAGTTCTTCGTTATCTTCCTGAAAATACTGACTATTTAGTGCTTGCAGGAGACATTGGAACTAGCCCTACACATTGGGGCTGGATCTGTAATACTATATTAGCTTTTTATCCTAATCTGAAAAAGATTATTGGAGTATTTGGTAATCATGAGTATTACAAGCAGATGTTTACTGTAGGTAAAGAGTTAGACGACCATAAATTTATTTATGCTTGTATTGATGAAAAGTGGCGTAATAAAGTAGTGCTGTTAGAGCGCGGTAATTTTTATGCAGATAATGATATCGTGTTTTTAGGTACTACTATGTGGACTACTTTCAATAAGCATAATCCTATCATAATGGAGCAGGCTCGTTATGGTATGAATGATTATAGACGTATTCTTCGTGTAGATGATGCTCCTACGGGCATACCACAAGAGGGAGTTGATCCTAGAATAGTGATTACCCCTGCCTGGATTGCCGACAGATGCGTGGCAAATAAACATTGGTTAACTGATTCTGTATATGAAAATGTCGGAATGGGTAAGAAAATCATTGTAGTTACTCACCATGCACCTAGTTTGCTAAGTTCTCATCCTCGTTTTAAAGGCGAAGATATGAACTACGCATATGCAGAGCCTATGGAAGAGTTAATGTATGATAATGTTGATCTGTGGATTCACGGACATTGCCATGATAAGTCTGATTATATGGTTGGTAAATGCCGAGTAGTAGCCAATCCTTACGGATATCATGGTTATAACACTAATCCTGCGTATAATCACGAAGGATATGTCGATATTTAATTAAATCTGATAGATCAGTATGATAATCTTAAAAAATTATCTTGCTGGTCTATCAATAATTTTGTATAATGTATTTGTGATTAGCGATTTGACTAATTCTGTTAATCTTCGGATTAGCTCACGCGGCGTCCGGTAATTTCAATAAACTAATAGTCATTCACTAGTCACCTTTTACCTCTTCTGCGCTGAGATCAGAGCCAGACTTCATACGTCAGGAATGGTCCGTTTAACTCGGACAAGAGGTACCAATTTTGTAGCGGGGTAGAGGAGCCCGATTGTCCTCGCTGGTCTCATAAGCCGGAAATCGTGGGTTTAAATCCCACCTCCGCAACCATTAATAAAAATGAAAAATAATTTTAATTACACTATAAACAGTAAACCAGCGACCTTAATAGGCGCTGGTTTTTTGTTATCTGAAAGGAATTTTAAATGGTAGATACTAATGGTTTAGCTTTTCTTGCTATACTAGGTATAATATTTATGCTATTATTGTTTTTGTTTGTACCCCCTTTAACAATACTAAGCGTAGTTTGGTTACTAGCTCCCCATATAAACTATGATCCATCATATTGGATAATTTGGTGGAGTCTTTTTACTCCTTGGAGTATAATTTTAATATTTATAATATATGTAATAATTTTTAAAAAATGAGTATTGAACGAGAAATTAAATATTTAGTTAATCCTAGTAAACTATTATCTTTAAAAGGATACTTAGGAATAAGAGATACTAGTAAGATTATAGTACGTCAAGGCTATATTAATGAAGCTAGAATTAGAGAATATGGAGATAGTCATATTTTCAGTTGGAAAGTTCGATTAAATAAAATTACTTCATATGAAGTAGAACAAGTGCTTTCTCAAGCTGACTTTAATTTATTATGGAAAGAATGTAAAGATAAACATACTAAACACAGATATACTGTTGATGATATTCCAGGCACAAAATTAGATATAGATCTATTTTATACACATTCATGGGAAGAACCTTATATAGTCACCGTGGAAATGGAATTACAAGAAGGCACAGAAAAGATTGATCTATTAGATCCTCAATGGAAATATTTAGATATTCCAAAATATATATTAAAAGAAGTAGATAACTCTAAATTCTCAAGTCGCAAATTAGGAAACAAAGAATATGCAAGAAAACTCCTCCAAGAAATATCCTGATATTTATTATGCTAATGATAAGGATAAATTAACTAAACGCAGAACTAGGATGAAATATGTTGAAGTTCAACCTTCTAGAATAGTTTGGCGCATAGGTTCACATCAATTACAAGGATGGAGAAAATAATGCATATTAATGCATATTTAACAAAGGACCACACAGATTTACTAGTTAAAAGATTATTAAATAATTTACCTGGTATTGTAAAAGAAATCTTATTAGGAGAAAAAGCTTGGATTGCAGGAGGTTATATTTTGTCTGTTATTACCAAAGCACCAATAAAAGATATTGATATATTTTTTCAAACTTATGATGAATATTCTAGAGCCGAATCTTTATTAACAGCAAAATATAGTAATAATGCAGATATTAAAACTTTGAATGGAACTACTACCTTTAGATTTGCTGATGGTAGACCTTCTATACAACTTATTAGTAACTGGTTAGAGGATTCTCCTACTAAATTATTAAATAAATTTGATTTTACTATATCTCAAGCAGCGTTATATGTAAGATATGGACTTTTTGAATTAACTCATATTAGTTCTTATTTTGAAAATATAGCTAAAAGAGAACTTGTATATAATCCGAATGATGATTCTAGAGGTAGTTCTATTTTGCGAGTTATTAAATATGCAAGCAGAGGATATAATATAACAACCGAAGAATTAAGTATTGTATTAGAAGCATTATATGCAAATGCATATCCTACTTTCGATTTAGAGGATAAGAAAAAATCAACTGCTGTACTGAATTTTCTTAAACAGTTTAGGACTCCTAGCAATGAGTAAGTATTTATTAGATGAACTACCGCCCTCTGAACGACGAATTCAAATAGGCACTACTAAAGATATTAGTCAATATGATTATGATTTAGTTCGTGGCGCCTTAGAAGAACTAGTATCAAGTTTACGATTCGAATCTCGTGATGCTCAAGATCGACTTACAGTAACACATTTAGTGCCTCGTTCAGCGGAAATAGCTTATGCAAATGCGCTTAAAATTTTAATAAGAACACCTGGTCATCTTGTAACAAAATAGTAACAAATTTGTAGTATAATAAAAATACAAAGGAGTAATTATGGAAACAGGTTTGATTATTATCGGAATATTAGTATTAATTGCATTAGCATTTGATTTTACTAATGGATTTCATGATGCAGCAAATAGTATCGCTACAGTTGTATCTACGGGAGTACTAACCCCCGCCAAAGCAGTTATTCTAGCTGCATTTTGCAACTTTATAGCAATGTTTATTTTTGATTGGAAAGTAGCGGCTACAGTAGGTAAAGGAATAGTAGATGCGTTATCAGTGGATGCGCATGTTATATTCGGAGCACTAGTTGGAGCTATCATTTGGAATATTATTACATGGTATTATGCTTTACCTACAAGTAGCAGTCATGCATTAATTGGAGCCTTAGTCGGCGCGGTTATAGCTAAAACTGGTGGATTAGGTTCCATATTATGGGACGGTACGGGTAAAGTACTAACTTTTATTGTAATAAGTCCTGTATTAGGTTTTATTTTAGGTGCAGGATTAAAAACCGCAGCTAGAGCAATAATTCCTAAAGATACTGATAGAAGTGATTGGTGGTTTAGAAAGTTACAACTTATTAGTTGCGCTATGTATTCTTTAGGACATGGAGCTAATGACGCCCAAAAAACTGCTGGTATTATTTTATTGATACTTATTAGTGGTGGTATTTTAACCACAACTTCAGCTATTCCTTTTTGGGTAATGTTTGTAAGCTTTGCAGCTATGGGTATAGGTACGTTATTTGGTGGATGGCGAATAGTAAATACAATGGGATATAAATTAACAGAACTTAAACCTAAAAGTGGATTTTGTGCCGAATTAGGTGGTTCTATGATGTTGTTTGGAGCAAGTTGGTTAGGCGTGCCAGTCTCTACAACACATACTATTACAGGTAGCATTTTAGGGTCAGGATCTGCTACTCCCGATCAAATAGTACATTGGGGAGTTGCTAAAAATATTATTATAGCTTGGATATTGACTATTCCTATGAGTGCTATATTTGGAGCTGCCTTCTGGCATTTGAGTTGGATTTTATATAATGCGTAAATTTATTTTACTTAGTATTTTGTGTTTGGGAATAGCTTCTTGTAGTCCTGCTATTCCATGTTTATCGTCTTCCGAAGTCGGAGAAATTGTAGATATAACTACTAAAGTTACTAGATATCATTATAGATTTGGTAATTATGAAGATAAAACAGATTATTATTATACAATAAAACGTGATATAGATTCTACAGTTTGTACGATTAGAAGCTCTTATGTATATAATATTGGGATGAAATTAAGAGGTCCATTATGAGTCAATTTCATATATTAGTTTATCAATTAGGTCAACATATTAACAATACTCGTAAAACTGCTAATGATTTATTTAAGACAACAGAAGATTTGAAAAAGGTCATAGACACTATAGATGATAAAGATTTGTCTTTTGAACTAACGGTATGTTATGCTAAATTATTAGTATCAGTAAATCAATTAAATACAGTAGCTGATAATACCGAAAAAGAATTACATAAGTTGTTATGGTGGTTCTAATTCTTAAAAATTTCAATTGACGTCAACTTATTAAATTTATATAATATATTTAGAGTTTCGAGAGAGACTCTAAGTTATTTCATAATGTCAGAGGAGTTTTGACATGCGTTTAGGCGTATATATTGGTAGATTTCAACCTTTTCACATTGGTCACGAGCGAATTGTCGCTCAGATGCTGGCCGAATGCGAAAAGGTTATTGTGTTTGTAGGGTCAAGCAATTTTCAACGAAATGTTCATAATAACCCATTTAGTTTTTATGAACGTAATCATATGATTACTCAATCATTTTGGTATCATAATGATAAAAATAAGTTAACCGTTGAAGCTTTACCAGATATCCTGTATAATAATACCGCGTGGGCTAGTCAAGTTCAATCTATCGTTAGTAAAGCATTACTTAAAACCTTGCCTGGTAACACTGAAAATGTTACTATTCATGGTACAAACGAATTAGATGTATATTTATATGGGCATGATAAAGATTCTTCTACTTTCTACTTAAAAATGTTTCCTGATTGGAAGTTTGTAGAGGTAGGTAATCATTTAGGAATTAATGCCACTAATATTCGTGACGCATATTTTTGCACTCCTGGTACTACTGAGGTTTGGGAAGATTTAACCCCTATCCCTGTTCGTCTATGGATGTATCAATTTAAAGAACGTGGTCCTGATTATGCAACTATGGTTGCAGAAAATCAGTACAATAAGACAGAAGAAAAGAAATATTCAGGACCTCACAAAGTCCAATTTCAAGCTTCTGACGCTATTGTAATTCAGGGTGCTTATATTTTATTAATTGAGCGTGGAAAAATTCCAGGTAATGGTCGTTGGGCTCTGCCTGGTGGATATCTAGAACCTGATTTGACATTCTTACAGAATACCATTAAGGAGCTTCGTGAAGAGACTGGATTAAAAGTCCCTGAACGTGTTCTTCTTGGTAGTATTAAGAAACACGATATCTTTGATCACCCTAAACGTGATGGTCGTGGTCGTATGACTACCGTTTGCTATTACTTCCATTTGGAACCTAATGAGCCAACGGATCTTCCTAAGGTAAAAGGCGGTGATGATGCTCGTAAAGCTTTCTGGCTGCCAGTTAGTCAAATTGATCAAAATGAACTTAGGTTTTTTATGGATCATAGACACATCATCAAAGCTTTAACAGGGCTTTAATGGATAAAGAACAACAATTAAACGTTGCTAAATATTACATAAGTAGTTCTAAATTAGTGGATGCAAATTGCCATTTAAAGGTAGCAATTATTTCATCCGCAGACGGAATTACAGCTGTAAAATATCGTTGTGGTAATAAAAAGGGAGTTGTTTCAGTAGATGATAATTGGTTTAAAGACCCTCAAAATATCAATCTAGCAATTCAAACAGAATTACGAAAACAAATCCAAACAGCTAATGTAGAGGCTGATTTAGAATCTACTTATAATTCAAAGTTTGCAGAGACTACTGTCTAAATAATTAAATACTTTATCAAAAGTATTTTCTTGATAAGATATAGTTATTAAGTTAATATCATTATTTAAACAAAATTGATGTTTTAATTCATCTTTTTGCAAAGTTAATTGATATAAATCATATTTATCAAATCCAAATGAATTAGTAAAATTAACAGGTTTGTAATGATGTTCTCCTTGATATTCAATTATAGTTGAAATATCAGGTATCCAGAAATCAAAACAAAGTTGTTTATTACTTAAAGGATTTACTAATGTATTAAAACGTTTTTCGCGTTCATAATATATTTGTTTATCTAATAAATAGTACTCAATATAATCTTCATATTGTGATCGAGATTTTTTGATTTCACCACATTTAGTACAACCTGTTTTTTTATGATAATGATTTCCGGCAAATGGAGTAAATTCCCCGTGTTCTGGACAAATAACAATAATAGTTTTTAACATACTAATATAGATTGTTTTTGAATAATCATATTTAGGGTGTATTTCTTTACATAAAGAAATATAATTTTCAGTATTATATTTACGTAATTTATTACTTCTAGATAAATTTGCACATTTTGGACAACCCGTCGGATTTACCCCGTGTAAATGGTTATTCCAGGTCGGAAAAAAAGATCCATGTTCTTTGCAAATAATCTCAATATTTTCTTTATTATTCATTGATGTAACTTTTGAATAATCATATTTATGGTTATGGATTTGATTAGCTCGTTCTATAAAATTCATAATTAGTTCCTTTTATTTAGTTATTTTTAAAAGTGTAACAATTTATATTATAAATAACAATTCTTAAATTTTAAATGTTGTTTAATAAGTAAAGGAGTTTTACTTTAATGTCTATTTTAACTGATCGTAAATTTTTATTGCGTACGGATTCATATAAATTTTCACATCCATATCAATATCCTCCAAATACTAGATTTGTGTACTCTTACATTGAAGCTCGTGGTCCTAAGGGAGCTTATGTAACCTTTTTCGGGCTTCAGGGATGGCTAAAACAGATCCCTAAGGTTATTACCGAGGAAATGGTTCGTTACGCTCAGAAGCGTGTAACAGCTCACGGAGAACCTTTCTATTTTGAACTTTGGCAAAAACTTATTGGTAAACCACTTCCAGTTCAAATTCGAGCTATTCCAGAAGGAATGACTGTTCCGGTCGGTACGCCTGTTGTTGCTATTGTTAATACTGATCCAGATTTCTGGTGGTTTGTTAGTTGGTTAGAAACTCAGCTTCTTCGAGCAGTTTGGTATCCTTCTACTGTTTGTACTCGTAGTCGCACCATGAAGAAGATTATATATCGTTATCTTCAAGAAACTGCTGACGATCCAGATGCGGCTATTAATTTCAAACTTCACGATTTTGGAGCACGAGGTGTTTCAAGTGGTGAATCTGCTGAGATTGGTGGCGCTGCGCATCTAGTTAATTTCATGGGAACTGACACTTTTGAGTCCTTGTCTTGGCTCGAAGAACGTTATAATGAAGAAATGGCGGGATTTAGTATTCCTGCTGCGGAGCATGCTACCATTACTTCTTGGGGTAAAAAAAATGAAGCCAATGCATATGAGAATATGCTTGATTTATTTGCTAAACCTGGAGCATTAGTTGCCGTTGTTAGTGATAGTTATGATATTTATAACGCAGCTAATAATATTTGGGGAGTTACTCTTAAGGATAAAGTAGTTAATAGTAAGGCTACTGTAGTTATTCGTCCAGATAGTGGCGATCCGGTTACGGTTATATTACATCTTCTTAAGATCCTATCTGAAAGATTTGGATATACTATGAACTCTAAGAATTACAAGGTTCTTAATAATGTTCGTATTATTCAAGGAGATGGTATAACTGAAACTACTATTCCTGAAATTCTTGAAGCGGTAAAACAGGCAGGATTTTCTACGGATAATCTTGCGATGGGAATGGGTGGTGGACTTCTTCAAGCTCTTACTCGTGATACCCTTGAGTGGGCTATGAAATGTTCAGCTATTGAACTAGAGGACGGAACTATTCGTGAAGTTTTCAAAAGCCCAATAACTCAGTCAGGAAAGAATAGTAAGAAGGGAATTCATAAAGTCTTTAAAGATTTTACTCTTGGAACTTATGATAATATGGACCAGGTCGATGCTGACGATCTAATGCAGATAGTGTGGCAGGACGGTAAATTCATAAAAGAATGGACATTTAAGGAAGTTCGCCTTATGGCGGCTATCTAAAATTAAGAAGGCCCGAACCCCAAATTCGGGCCTTTTTAATTTGTATATTACTATAAAATAATTTAAAATATATAAATGAGCAGATATTTACGAGAATCTTTCCATTTTTTAGTTAGTTTCTTACTGGTTATGTATACAGTAGGAATGGCAATATTTGGAACAATATTTGGAACAATTTTAACTGCGGGAGCTATTACAGCTGCTGACTACGGTATATCAGTGTTAATCGTATTCTTAACATTACTACATTTGTGGTTTTTTATCGCATTAACTAATATGGTGATGAGTGACTACTAAATTTGTAATTGGGTGGGGCGTTGAAGGTATTCAATACGCTGAAATCTATGAAGGTGATAGCATTGATGCCATGAATGAAGCGCGTCAAAATGCTATCACAGAAGTTGAAGAATGTTATGCAGATGAAATATATGGGACTGATTATGGTATGGATGTAATGTATTCTATTAGAGAATTAAATTTAAATCACGCATTTGAAGAAGGTGATACAGATGCTTTATTGGATTATTTAAATCATCCGGACACTAAACATGATTCAGAAAATATCTTATACGATTCGATAGAAGATTAGTATGAAACGAAAAATAAATAAAAAAGAAATTATCGTGCCTAGAGAGACAGAAGATGATGCTGTTATTTGGCTAAATCGTTTAGGTTTTGCTGCTGTTAAGGCACATGATGGATCAATAATAATTAAACAAAATGTACAATCCCCAGATCTGAAAGCTAAAATTAAGTGGATTGATTAATGAATTTAATATCTTATACAATTGTAAAAGCTAAGCATGGTCCTGATTATGTGTTTATAAACACTGACCTCCCGTCTTCAGAGTTTCCATTTACTGGAACTCTTACATTAAAATTTTCATGTGCGGCTAATACTGGAGAACAGTATATGCAAAAACACTTCCCAAATATAAAAGGAACAATTATTAATGACAACTAATACATATATAAATTCTCTTAAAGAATCATTTATTGGTGTAGTTAAGTTTGTGGCCTTTATGGTTTGCAATCTTATAGGTATATTTTCTATATTCGTACTACCTATTGCAGT
>SXGQ01177824.1_pt1 | contig 11607 bp, 11 predicted proteins | sample 3178371 | NCBI WGS metagenome assembly SXGQ01 (sample SAMN11356859, study PRJNA531348) | freshwater metagenome | isolation source: freshwater sample F1-20 | place: China: Fuxian Lake, Yuxi | collected 2017-12-25 | reverse complement strand
GGGCGCGTCGGTCACGCCGTCGCCGACCATGGCGACCTTGCCCTCCTCGTTCCGGAGCCGCTCGATGGCGGCGACCTTGTCCTCGGGCATGAGGTCGCCCCACGCGTCGGTGAGGCCGACCTCCCGTGCGATGGAGTCCGCAACGAGCTGGTGGTCACCCGACAGCATGATCGACCGGCGGATGCCGACGCCCTCGAGGGCAGCGATCGTGGCCCGGGCGGCGGCGCGAGGCGTGTCCATCACGCCGAGGACACCGAGGAACCGGTCGCCGTGCTTGACCACCATGATCGTGCGGCCGCCGGCCTGCAGCTGATCGACCTCGGCCAGCAGGGCGGGCTCCACGCCGCCGCTGTCGTCGAAGAGGCCCACCTTGCCGATGAGCACCTCGGTTCCGTCGACCGTCGCTCGGACGCCCTTCCCGGTCACGGCGTTGACGCCGGTCGCCGCCGGAGGGGTGCGCCCGGCCAGCCGCTCGGTGCCATCGCGGACGATGGCGGTCGCCAGCGGGTGGTCGCTGCGCGCCTCCACGGCGACGGCGACGGCGAGCAGCTGCTGCTCGTCGACCCCCGCCGCAGGGACGACGTCGGTCAGCCGGGGCCGACCCTCGGTCAGGGTGCCGGTCTTGTCGAAGGCGACCGTCCGCAGCGTCCCGAGGTTCTCGAGCGGTCCGCCGCCCTTGACGAGGACGCCGAGCTGGCCGGCGCGGGCGACGGCGGCGAGGACCGCTGACGGGGTCGCGATCGCAAGCGCACAGGGGCTGGCCGCCACGAGCACGGCCATGGCCCGGTAGAACGAGTCGGCCCACGAGCCACCGAGGAGCGGGCCGGCGAACAGGACCACGAAGACCAGCACGAGCACGACCGGCACGAAGATCCGCTCGAACCGATCGGTGAACCGCTGGGTCGGGGATGCCTGCGTCTCGGCCTCCCGCACCATGGTGGCCAGCTTCGACAGCGTGGACTCGCTCGAGAGCCGGGTGACCTGGAGCTCGAGCCCACCTGCACCGTTGATCGTTCCCGAGAAGAGGCGTGACGCCGCCGGAAGCTTCTCGGGCGCGGCAGCGGCGTCCGCGGGATCGGCGACGGGGACCTTGTCGACGGGGATGCTCTCGCCGGTGAGGGGCGCCTGGTTGACGCTGCTGGTGCCGGCCAGCACGAAGCCGTCGGCGGGGATCCGCTCGTTCGGCTTCACCACCACGGTGTCACCCACGACGAGATCGGCGACGGGGACCTCCTGCTCGCCACCGTCGCGCCGGACCACGGCGCTGTCCGGAGCCAGCTCGGCGAGTGCCTCGATCGCCCGTCGTGCCCGCCCCATGGCGTAGCCCTCGAGGGCATGACCCGTGCTGAACAACGCCAGCAGCAGTGCACCCTCCTCCCACTTGCCCAACCCCCAGGCACCGGCGGCGGCCACCAGCATGAGGAAGTCGATCTCGAAGCGACGGTTCCACACGCTCTCGATCGCCTCGCGCAGGGTGAAGTAGCCGCCGAAGAGCCCCGACACGATGAACAGCGGGGTCAGGACGCCGTCGCCCACGTCGGTGGTGAGCTCGAGGACGAACCCGATCGTCCACAGCACGGCGGAGGTGATCGCGAAGATCAGCTCGCTGCGCTCGCCGAAGGGCCCGCCGTGGTGGTGCTCGCCGCTGCCGTGGTCGTGGCCGGCGTGGTCGTCGTCGTCATCAGCGGACGAGGTGTGCACCCCGTGCTCGGCGAGAGACTGGCGCAGCCGGTCCTCTTCGACCTGGCGCCGGTCGAACTCGATGCGCACCAGCCCGCCCGTGACCTCGGCCTCCATGACGCCGGCTTCGCGACGTAGGGACTCGGCGACCGTGCGCGCCTTGCGGGCGTGGCCGACGCCCGTCACCGTCCAGAGCACGTGGCCGAACTGCTCGGTGAGCCTCGCGCCACCGGCCTCAGCCATTCCCCGGATGCGAGCGACGTTGGTCGTGGCCGGGTCGAAGTGCAGGCAGAGACGGGCGGGAGCCCCGTCGCCTGCGTCGACCACGTGGACGTCCTCCAAGCCTGGGGCGCCGCTCAGGGTCTCGGTCAGGCGCTGGACGCACCGGTCCCTGCCGTCGAGGGCATCAGGGAGGAGCAACGGCAGGTCGAGCACCACGTTCTCGGTCATCGTCCGTCCGGCCCGTGGCTCACGTGCTCGATGCTCAGCTCGAGCAGGAGGCGGACGTGGTCGTCGTCCAGTCGGTAGAAGACCTGGCGCCCTGCCCGGCGGGGGCGGACGACGCCGGCGTTGCGCAGCAGTCGCAGTGAGTGGGACACCGGCGACTCGGCCATGTCCACCACCGCTGCGAGATCGCACACGCAGAGCTCACCGGCATGGGCCAGGGCATCGAGCATGCGCACACGCCCGGGATCACCCAGCAACTTGAACAGGCTGGCGACGTCGCCAGCCGCGCCATCGTCGACTCCCTGTTCGCGAGTCGTTGCGACCCGTTCGGCGTCGATCACACGGGTCGGGCAGGCGTGAGCGTCGGAGGCGGCTTGCGCCGACTCCCGGGTGGTCTCAACCGTCATCTGAAGGACTGTACTGACGAGGTGGTGTCTTGCGCCACGTGCGCCGTCGACGGTCGTTGCCCATCCGGCCATCTCGAGGGCTGCGTGCCTGGCCGGGCGAACACCGGGAGAAACGTGCTGCCGCAGGTTGCTGCCGAGTGCAGGTCGCCCGCTCGCTGGACGACCGCCGCTGCAGCGTCGCTCCGCTCTGGGCGATGCTCCCGGACAAGAAGGTCGCACGGGCTGCAAGGCCGTTGGCGGCCGCGCTCGCGCTGCGGGCGAACGCAACATCCGCTTCCCGACGAGGCTCGCCTTCGTCGTGATCCTCGGCACGTTGCTCGTCGTGCATGCGCGTGACGAGCGTTCCGCTGAGGCCCTCGCCGCGCGCCCCTGTCCAACGAGGATCCCTGGCACGCCGGGTACGGCGCCTACGTGTGCGATGCGCTGGTCCCGGACCTGCCCGAGTTCACCGGCCCGCAGAACGGCGGCAACCACACCCACGGCGACGGCCTGTTGCACATCCACCCGTTCTCGCCCGCCCGGGCCGGGGAGAACGCCACGCGTGCGAACTGGTTCGAGGATGCCGGCGCCGTGCTGGGCGGCGGCGACCAGATCGAAGCCGACCAGCTCGGCGTACCCCGGCGGCGAGACGTGGAGTCGAGGGAGAAAGCAGCTGCGAAGGCGTCGAGGGCGACCCGATCGTCCACACGGCCGTCTGGGACACCGCGTTCGCCGCCGCCGAAGACGAGGACCCCGACCCCGTCCTCACGGAGGACCTCGGGTCCATCCGCTTCGAAGACGACGGGACCGCGTTCACCATCGCTCTCGCACCGGAAGGCGCGGACCTGCCGGCTCCCACGAGTCTGGAAGACCTCGCCGGGGTTGGCTCCGACCTGGGCGTGGACCCCGCCGATGTCCCCGAGGACACACCGTCGGAGCCGGGTGGCGAGAGAACGACAGAGATCGACAGCGCCCGAGCCGTAGAAGCCGAGATCCCAGGCAGACTGCGAGGCTCCAGTTCGGAGGCAGCTGCTGTCGGCTTCCGAGCGAGCGAGCGAAACGACTTCTACCCACCCGTTCTCCAACGGCCGGCTCTGCTCGACCCTGGCGACTCGTCGCGTCGCAGTCAAACCGATAGTGGCGAATTTTGCTGCCTGTGCGGCAGACCACCTCGGGCTCGGAATCGGATTGCGGGGACCAATCGCGGGTCTCGCTGATCGAGCGGACGCGAATCGTGGAGACGTTTACGCAAGGGTCGAGACGCCTGCCGAGTGCTTGCGGTGGTGTCAACGTCCGGCCAAGGTCTCACGGCGGGTTGACGCTACGCATCCGCTACCGGTTAATGCGTCCGGTCAGGCTGCTCGGCGCGCGTGTGCCCTCCAGCCGAAGTCGTGCCAGTCGACCTCGACCTCGACGAAGCCGGCATGCGCGAGCCGGGCGTCGAGGCTGGCGGGGTCCACCGGGTTGTACACGTCGCCGACATGGAGGTCAGCGAGCTCGGGACTGGCGACGCTGTCGGAGCCGATGAACAGACCGCCGGGTCGCAGGACCCGGTGGACCTCGGCGAACAACGCGTCTTGCAGCGTCGTCGTCGGCACGTGGTGGAGCATCGTGAAGCTGACCGCGCCGCTGAACCGGCCGTCTTCGAATGGCATCGCCGTGGCGTCGGCTTCGAGGACCGTGACGCTCGGTGTGTCGGCGTAGCGTTTCGCCAGTGCGGCGGCCAGGGTTGCGTCGAGCTCGATTGCGGTGAACGCGGCCGCCTGCGGGGAGAGCAGGTCCGTTGTCAGGCCGGGCCCGGGCCCGATCTCGAGCACGTCGCTGCCCAAGTCCTGCGACGATCGTGAGTCAAACGCGTAGGGCATGATCATGTCCCGGAGGACCTGCCGCCAGTCGTCGCTGGCCAACAGGTCGAGATGGTCCTGGTTCATGGCGTCGACGGTATGTCGGTCGGTGAGTGGTCGTGGTCCACAGGCGCGGTCGGGGTCCCGGGATCAGGGGCGAGGCGCGCGACCGTCCAGACGAACGCACCGACCATCAGGATCGAAGCGGCGATGAACCCGACGATGGCGAGCGCTCGCCGCAACCTGCGCCGGCGGGGAGCGAAGATGGATCGAGCGCGTCGGCGCAGGATGCTCACGCGTTCGGGCTCCTCGTCGGTGGCTGACTGTCCTGCTACTACAGTCCGTCGTAGAGTAGTCGTCGGCTTGCCGAGCCTCGGCACCTTCCCTCCACGGCTGCGTGGAGCCGCTGACCCGTGGAGATGTGATGCCCGCCCCCCGTTTCGTACCGGTTGCTGCTGCTGCGACGGCGTTCGTCCTGCTTGCCGCTTGCGGAGGCGACGACGACGCTTCGTCGACCGCCAGGGATGGCTCGTCCACCCGGACGGTGGAGGTGGAGATGCGCGACATCGCGTTCTCGCCGACAGCGGTCGACGTGGAGGTGGGGGAGACCGTTCGCTTCGTGTTCACGAACGCGGGTGAGGTGGAACACGAGGCGTACGTCGGCGACGCTGAGGCTCAGGCGGATCATGCGAGCGAGATGGCGTCGATGGGGGACATGGATCACGGCGACGACGAGGCCGTCTTGGTGGTCGAGCCCGGCGAGTCTGGCGAGCTGACCCGCACGTTCGAACGCACCGGCCCGGTCCAGATCGGCTGCCATGAGCCGGGCCACTTCGAGGCCGGGATGGTCCTGGACATCGAGGTCAGCTAGGGAATCGGACGTTCGCCCCGCCGGGTCAATCGGGGTCGCACTCGGTCACTGCGTCGCCCTGGAAGGTCGGGACCGGCCGGGCTTCTGCCTCGGCCCGTGTGGAGGCCGCACCGTTGTCCTGGATGTCCTCGATCAGCCAGTCCATCTCGTCGATCTCGCGGCGCTGCGCCTCGCTGATCGCCACGGCCAGCTCGCACACGCGGACGTCGTCGACGTTGAAGCGCTCCGAGCGGGTGATGGCGAGAGAGTGGTGGGGGATCATGGCCTTCATGAACTCCACGTCCCCGACGGTGGCCTGGCTTCGGTCGAGGACCGTCCCGAGGCCGAGGAGCAGCAGGCCGACAGCGACGATGCCGATGTTGACTTTGGTGTTCTTGTACATGTTCAGCATCCAGCCGAGCATCACGAGCGTCATCGCTCCGCCCATGACGAGGGCCATGTACACACGGCTCTGGCTGAAGCGGATGTGGCTGAGCTCGTAGGAACCCACGAACATCACCCAGTACATGACGAACATGCCGGTGACGATCATGGCGGCGAAGCGCAGGTACATCTTGCGCTCCATGTCGCCGGAACCCTCGTCGTCGGTCTCGACGTGCGAGGTGTGCTTCTCGTCGGTCGTCGTCGCCATGGCGCTCAACTCCTCGGTGTCGCTGATACTGCAGACTCCTAGAAGCCCTACCCCGGCCTCGCTTCACCTACTACACGGAGTAGGAGCGCTACCGGGACGGGTCGTTTAGGGCAAGCAGATGTGCTCGAGCAGCGTGGCGAGGTGGTGCAGGAAGATCGACGATGCGAGAGCACCCGCCAGCCCCAGCATGCTGGTGACCGCCGCCGGCATCGCGGCTCTGCCGGAAGGCACCAGCATCGACTGCACTCGGTACCCCACGGTGCCGCCATTGAACGCCAGAGCCAACGAGGTCGCGCCGTGACGGTCCGCTGCGAGGGCGGCTCGAGCGATCGCAGTCGCAACCAGTCGCCGGTCGCCGTCCACTTCCGCAAGCGCGGCAGCGTCAGCCGCACGTTCGATGGCGAGGCGCACCTCATCGTTCATCGCTCCGATCCAGGGCAGCGTTGCCCCGGCAACTCGATGCGCAAGGAGGTGGAGGTCGTGTCGTGCTCGGATATGGGCACGTTCGTGGGCGAAGAGCACCCGGCGCTCAGCAGGCGCGAGGACCTCGAGCATCCCGGTCGAGACCACGACCCCGCCGCGACGGCCAGATCGGGCGTAGGCGATCGGCTCGACAGTGTCGAGGATCGTCAGAGGACCACCGCACAGGCCCCGCTCCAACGACGAGACCGAAAGCACCGACCCGATGCGCCATGCAGACAGGGCCAGCACCAGGATCGCAGGGACGCCGATCCCCCACGGAACCCTGTGATGGTCTGCGAAGAGCGAGCACGAATCGATCAACCACATGCCCGGCGGCGTTCCGAGCGCGAACCCGCCGGCGAGCACCGCTGTCGCCGCCAGCACGGTCAGCGAGCCGGTCACGGCGATGGTCGTGAGCGTCCACAGCGCGGCACGAGGCGGTAGTCGCCGCCACGCGACCATGCGAAGACCGACGGTGACCAGAAGGACGCCCGCCAGTGGAAGGTAGGTCGTCAACAGCATGGCGTCATTCCTCGTCGTCGAGGAGCCCGACCAGCAGTGAGCGGTCCGCCTCGTCGAGCTGGGAGACGAACGACGCCAAGACGGCCGGGCGGTCCGAAGCCTTGGCCAACGCCGCTCGCATCCGATCGCTGTGGTGGTCAGCTGCTGTCTTCGTGGGCCGGTACCGGAACGACCGTCCCTCCCGCTCGCGCAACAGCAATCCCTTCTCCCACAGCCGGGTCATCACCGTCATCACGGTGGTGTAACCGAGGTTGTCGGCCAGCTCGTCCTGGACCTGGCGAGGGGTGCGACCGTCGACGGCCGACCACAACGACTCCATGACCGCCGCTTCGAGCTCACCCATTCCGCGACGACTCATGTGTCCCTCACCGACAAACGCATGACACCACCGTATGGACCACGCCCCCATTCCGCCGCAGCCTTCACCCATTTTGCTGCGGGGCTCTCCGAACCGGCCGGCGCTCGCGGTGCGGCGGTCAGCCGGCGATCCCGGCTCGGACGTCGATCTCCCACAGGACGTAGTAAGCCGGGGCTGATGGGACGAGTCGCGACGGCCGCCACTGTGGCTGCCTCTGCGTGGACGGTCGTGCACCACCGATCGCCGGCGGTCCGCAGGTGGCAGCGTCCAGATCAACCGATCGGCCGGCACGGCCCCCTCAGCTACCGGTGCGGCGGTCCCGAGGACGCAGAGATCGGGGTCGTGTTGTTGCACGGACTCGTTGCGACTGGCGACGTGTTCGGCATCGCTCCGACGCTGCTGGGCGGACAGCATCGCGTCCTCGTCCCAGATCTGCTGGGCTTCGGACGCTCCCTCGACGAGCAGCGGACTGACTTCTCGGTTGCCGCCCACCTCGAGGCGCTCGAGGACCTGATCACCAGCACGCTCGGCGATCGACGGATCCGCGTCGGCGCCCACTCGATGGGCAGCGCCCTCGCTCTGCATTGGGCTGCGGCCCACCGCGACAGGGTTGATCGCGTCGTCTGCATCGGCCCGACCATCTGGGCTGACCCCGCCGCAGCCAGGGCCGGACTCGGTGAACTCGGCCCGATGGGTCGCGCGCTGGCCTTGGACGGGCGGATCGCCCAAGCGGTTTGTTCGTTCAACTGCCGGCACCGCGCCATCGCAGGCCTCTTGTCCGCAGCCATCGCAGTGAGCTGGCCCATCCCGATTGCCCGCCAGGCCAGTCTCCACACCTGGCCGGCCTACCGTCACGCTGTCGAAGACCTGATCATCGACTGCCCATGGAGCGAGCTGCTGCGATCTTTGGCCGAGGCGAGCGTCCCGGTCTCGTTGATCCGGGGGGCCGATGACCCGGTGGGCGACCCCGCTGCCATCCGTTCGCTGGCTGATCGGTTCGGCATCGAGACGACCGTCGTGGAGGGCGACCACTCACTCCCGGCCTCGCACCCGACCCTGCTCGTCGATGCCCTCCGATAGGACGAGCTGCAGGCTGCTCGTCCAACGGGTTGGTGTCGGTGAAGGCCGGAGACGAGGACGTGACCGCGGACCCCGGCGCAGTCCAAGCGACGTTGCACCGGTCAGCGGTCGGCGCCGACCCTAGGACGGAGGTCCAGACGGCGCAGGAGCTGGGCGTTGAGGGCGACGACGATGGTGGAGACGCTCATGAGGCCGGCGCCGACGGCGGGCGGCAGGGTTATGCCGGCCCAGTGGAGAGCGCCACCGGCGAGTGGGATGGCGACGACGTTGTACCCGGCGGCCCAGGACAGGTTCTGGAGCGACTTGCGGTAGGTCGCACGGGCCAGGCGGATGATGCCGACGACGCCGCGGGGGTCTGAGCTGGCGAGGATGAGTCCGGCGGACTCGATGGCGACGTCGGTGCCGGCGCCGATGGCGATGCCCACGTCGGCCCGGGCGAGGGCGGGGGCGTCGTTGACGCCGTCACCCACCATGGCGACCGACAGTCCCCGGTCCTGAAGCTCGGCGACCTTGTTCGACTTGTCCTCGGGGAGGACCTCGGCGAACACCTCGTCGAGGCCGAGGTCCCGTCCGACGGCCTCGGCGACCTGACGGGCGTCCCCGGTGATCATCACGACCCGCAGGCCCTGGGCCCGCAGCTGATCGACGGCCTCGCGCGCTTCGGGGCGGATCTGGTCCTCGAGGGCGAGGGCGCCGATGATGCGGTGACCGCGCACGAGGTGGAGCACGGCGGCGCCGCGCCTCTCCCAGCCTTCGACCGCGATGACCAGATCGGCGGGAACGGTGAGGTCCCGCTCCCGTAGCAGTGCCGGCCCGCCGAGCGCGTACCGCTGGCCGTCGACGGTGGCCTCGACCCCGCGCCCGGTGATCGAGCGGAAGTCGGTGGCGTTCGCCACCTCGCCGCGCTCCCGGGCGGCAGCGACGAGGGCTCGGGCGAGCGGGTGCTCGCTGTCAGCCTCGACGCCGCCCGCGATGCGCAGCACCTCCTCCTCGCCCACCTCCTCCGTGGCGGCGACGCCGACGACGGCGTGCTCGCCCCGGGTGAGCGTGCCGGTCTTGTCGAACAGCACGGCATCGATGGTCCGGCTCGCCTCGAGGGCCAGGCGGTCCTTGATCAGGATGCCGCTCCGGGCGCCGAGTGCGCTGGACAGCGAAGTGGTCAACGGGATGGCGAGGCCCAAGGCGTGCGGGCAGGAGATGACGAGGACGGTGACGACCCGCACGACGGCCTCGTCGGCGTCGCCGAGCAGCGTCCAGGCCACGGCGGTGACCACGGCAGCGCCGGCGGCGACGTAGAAGAGCAGGGCGGCCGCCTTGTCGGCAAGGACCTGACTCCGTGATCGCGACTCCTGTGCCTCGGCCACCAGGCGGCCGATTCCGGCGAGTGCGGTGTCTCCGCCGACGGCGGTGACCCGCACGCGTATGGACGAGTCCGTGGAGACGGTGCCGGCGACGACTGCGTCCCCGGCCTCCTTGGGGACGGGTCGGGACTCGCCTGTGATCATCGACTCGTCGAGCTCGGCAGCGCCGTCCACGATGTCGCCGTCCGCCGGCACCCGCCCGCCGGACCGGACCAGAACCGTGTCTCCGGGCCGTAGGTCGGACGCCGGGACGGTCTCGAAGTCGCCTGAATCGGTGAGGCGCTCGGCCTCGTCGGGAAGGAGCGCGGCCAAGGCGGCGAGCGCATCCTGGGCCTGGCCGAGGGCCTTCATCTCCTGCCAGTGGCCGAGCAGCATGATCGAGATCAGCGCGCCGAGCTCCCACCAGAAGTCCAGATCGAACCAGCCCAGCGAGGTCGCCATCGACGCCCCGTAGGCGACGGTGATGGCCATGGCGATGAGCAGCATCATCCCCGGCTGGCGGTTCTTGGCCTCGTGAACGCCGCCGGCCAGGAACGGCTGGCCGCCCCAGGCAAACACGATCGTGCCCAGCACCGGGCCGACCCAGTCGATGCCGGGGAAGTCGAGCGAGTAGCCGAACCAGTCCATGACCATGTGGCTGGTGGCGACCAGCGGCACGGTGAGCAGGAGGCTCCACCAGAACCGGACCCGGAACGTCTCGACGTGATGCCCGTGGTGCGTTCCGTGTCCGTCCTCGTGGCGCCCGCTGGCGGCACGGTCGTGACCGGGCTCCGGTGAGTCGTCGGCCACCACGTCTTCGATGGCATCAGCGGCCAACCCGACGTGGACGGTGTGGCCTTCTCGGTTGATGACTCGGTCGTGTCTCACGGCCTGCTCCTCCGCAGTGGGCGGCTCGACGTCCCTCGAACTGCCGTCATACTATACCCCCCTAAGGTATAGTCAAGAGGAGATGCGTGTCACGGCCAGGAATGGCCACGGGCAGCTACGTGCTGAGCTGTTCGAGGATGCGCGCGCAGGACTGCTCGCAGCGGCGACAGGCGTCGGCGCACACGCGGCAGTGTTCGTGCACGTCGGCGTGCGACTCGCACTCGTTGCCACAGGTGGTGCAGGCGGCCCGACACGCCTCGAGCAGCGCACGGACGGTCACACCGTCAGGTGCGACCTGGCGCCCGATGACTGAGGCAGTCGCCCGGCAGATGTCTGCACAGTCCAGGTTCAGTCGGATGCAACGGCGGAGCTCGGCCACCATCTCTTCAGCGAGGCACGCATCGGCGCACATCGCACACGTCTGGGCGCACTCCTCCAGATGGTGGAGCACCTCGGCCAGTGCGTCGATGGGCAGGGTTCCTGCCGGTGACGGGTGGGTCTCGAGCATGGTCTGGGCGTGGGTCATCGTCGCTCCTCGGTCTGTCTCGTGGTCGTCGCATCGTCGATTCCCGATGCGCGCCATCGCCATCACTGGAATCAGTGACCCAACGAGCGACGGCGGATCGACTGGACCGCCACCGGGACCGGGACTTCGGTCGGTTCGGCGTCCCGAAGTCCCGTCGTCCCGATGCAGGGTTGCTCGCTACCGGGCGAGCATCCGGCCGACGGCGGTCATGATCTCGTCGATCTGGTCTTGGGGGTCGGTGGGTCCGTCGCCTTCGCCGATGATGCAATGTCGGGCGTGTCCGTCGAGGAGGCCGAGGGCGACCTTGTCGAGAGCGTTGCGTGCAGCGTTGATCTGGCTGATGACGTCCGTGCAGTAGCGGTCCTCTTCGACCATCTTGGAGATCCCGCGGACCTGGCCTTCGATGCGGGCCAGACGGGCGGTGAGCTGGTCCTTGGTTGCGGTGTAGCCACGGGCCATGACGGAGATCTCCTGGAAGGTCGTGAACGCTGTCGAGCGATCAACCGTAGGAGGCTCAGCCGTTCAGGGTCTTGAACCGCCGCAGGCGCAGGCTGTTGGAGACGACGAAGACG
>SXGQ01055784.1_pt1 | contig 11607 bp, 8 predicted proteins | sample 3178371 | NCBI WGS metagenome assembly SXGQ01 (sample SAMN11356859, study PRJNA531348) | freshwater metagenome | isolation source: freshwater sample F1-20 | place: China: Fuxian Lake, Yuxi | collected 2017-12-25 | reverse complement strand
GCACCTGCGGTTCCAGGGCTTCCAGCTCCACCATTTGTCGCTCCAGTACCGGCTGCGCCTGTTGCTCCAGCATTACCAGCAGCACCTGCGGTTCCAGGGCTTCCAGCTCCACCAGCAGTCGCTCCAGTTCCTGCCGCTCCAGTAGCACCTGCATTGCCAGCAACGCCTGCGGTACCAGGACTTCCAGCTCCACCAGCAGTCGCTCCAGTTCCGGCAGCACCTGTTGTTCCTGCAGGTCCAGTGCCACCGGCAGTACCGGGGCAACCGTTGACGTTGCAACACCCGTACGCACCACCACTACCATTTGTACCTCCGCCAGAAACTGACCCGGCGGATCCGGAAACAGCGAACGTAGTTTGATATTGGCAAAAAACGCCTCCTCCGCCTCCTCCGCCGCCACCGCCACCGCGACTACCAGCATTACCTGCACTACCAGGATTTCCAGCACTGCCTGCCGTGCCTCCTGCACCTCCAGCACCATTGGTACCCGGATTACCGCTCGCACCTTGAGCACCTTTTGTACCAGCTGCACCGGCTGTTCCACCAGCTCCACCAGCACCATTGTTACCAGTGTTACCGCTCGCACCTTGAGCGCCATTATTTCCTTTCGCGCCAGCGGTTCCACCAGCTCCACCAGCACCATTCGTGCCCGCATTGCCTGAAGCACCTTGAGCACCAGGATTACCAGCAAGACCACGAGCACCGCCAGTACCGCCTACGCCATTTGTACCTGCATTTCCTGAAGCTCCTTGAGCACCAGTTGTTCCAGCAAGACCACGAGCCCCGCCAGTGCCGCCAACACCGTTTGTGCCAGGATTACCGGCCGCTCCTTGAGCACCAGTTGTTCCGGCAAGGCCACGAGCACCGCCAGTACCGCCAACACCATTTGTACCAGGATTACCTGCAGCGCCCTGAGCTCCAGCAGTACCAGCGGCACCAGGTGCTCCGCCTGCTCCGCCGGCTCCATTTGTTCCGGAAGTGCCAGTCGCACCTTGGGCACCAGGATTTCCAGCTGCACCGGCTGCTCCGCCAGCACCTCCAGCTCCATTTGTTCCGGAAGTGCCAGTCGCACCTTGGGCACCAGGATTTCCAGCTGCACCAGCTGCACCGCCGGCACCACCTACACCATTATTGCCAGCAGTGCCAGTCGCACCTTGGGCACCAGGATTTCCAGCAGAACCGGCTGATCCGTTTGTAGCATTTCCTGCCGATCCGGCCGTTCCGCCTGCTCCACCAGTAAAACTTTGTAAATTTCCGAAAGCTGATGAATTTCCTGTTGTTCCGCTAGAGCCAGCAGTTCCATTCACAGCGCCTGTGCCAGCAGTTCCAGCAGCACCAGCGGTTCCGGCACTTCCTACACTACCTGCTGTCGCTCCAGTACCGGCAGCACCAGTTGCTCCTTGAGTTCCAGCAGCACCAGCGGTTCCAGCGCTTCCTGCACTACCTGCTGTGGCTCCAGTGCCAGCTGCGCCCGTTGCTCCTTGAGTTCCAGCAGAACCAGCTGTTCCTGCACTTCCTGCACCTCCTGCAGTCGCTCCAGTTCCTGCGGCACCAGTAGCACCTTGAGTTCCAGCGGCTCCAGCAGTACCGGCACTTCCTGTTCCACCAGTTCCTGCTCCAGTTCCCGCAGCCCCTTGGGCTCCTTGAACACCATTTGCACCTGCCGTTCCGGCAACACCTGTTCCACCAGTTCCAGCACCGGTTCCGGCCGCTCCAGTAGCACCTTGAGAACCATTTGCTCCAGCAGTTCCTGCACTTCCAGCACCACCAGTTCCAGCACCGGTTCCGGCCGCTCCAGTAGCACCTTGAGAACCATTGGCTCCAGCGGTGCCTGCACTTCCTGCGCCTCCACCGGTAGCACCAGTTCCTGCTGCTCCGGTTGTTCCTGCAGTACCAGCTACACCTGCTCCGCCAGCAGAACCTGCGCCGCCACCAGTAGCACCAGTTCCTGCGGCACCAGTTGTTCCTGCATTCCCAGCAACGCCTGGATTACCGGCACTTCCTGCACCACCGCCAGTCGCTCCTGATCCGGCAGCACCGGTTGTTCCTGCATTCCCAGCAGCGCCTGCGCTGCCAGCGTTACCTGAACCGCCGACTACGCCAGCACCGCCACCTCCGCCACCTCCTCCGCCGAGGAAGTTCTGGGAAAAACAAAAGTTATAATAAGGTCCAGCGCCTTTTCCACCGGCGCCTCCACCGGGAGTTCCACCAGATCCACCTGGCGCCGCGGCGCAATTATTGCTGCCTTGTCCTGCGTTGCCGCCAGGATTTCCGGCAGCTCCTCCGGTCCCTGGAAAATATGTTAATCCTCCGCCGCCAGCGTTACCGCCAGCACCACCAGTACCACCGGTACCTCCAGCACCATTGGTACCCGGATTTCCTGCATTACCAGTAGCACCATTATTTCCTTTCGCACCAGCAGTCCCACCAGCACCGCCAGCACCATTCGTGCCAGGATTTCCTGCATTACCTGTAGCACCAGGATTTCCAGCAGCGCCAGCGGTTCCACCAGCTCCACCAGCACCATTGGTACCCGGATTTCCTGCATTACCTGTTGCACCAGGATTTCCAGCACCACCTGCCGTGCCTCCTGCACCTCCAGCACCGTTTGTGCCAGGATTTCCTGAAGCTCCTTGAGCACCAGCTGTGCCTGCTGCACCTGCGGTTCCACCAGCACCACCAGCCCCGTTTGTACCCGGATTTCCTGAAGCTCCTTGAGCACCAGCTGTGCCTGCTGCACCTGCTGCTCCGCCAGCACCACCAGCACCATTCGTGCCAGGATTTCCTGAAGCTCCTTGAGCACCAGCTGTGCCTGCTGCACCAGCTGCACCACCAGTTCCGCCTACGCCATTCGTACCCGCATTTCCTGAAGCCCCTTGTGCACCAGGATTACCAGCAAGACCACGAGCACCTCCAGTGCCACCTACGCCATTCGTACCAGGATTACCTGCAGCACCTTGTGCACCAGTTGTTCCAGCAAGACCTCTCGCTCCACCGGTACCACCAACACCATTTGTACCAGGATTACCGGCAGCTCCTTGAGCGCCAGGATTACCAGCAAGGCCACGAGCTCCACCAGTACCACCGACACCATTTGTGCCAGGATTTCCAGGATTTCCGGCAGTCCCAGGATTTCCGGCAGTACCAGCGTTTCCAGCTCCACCTGTTCCAGACAAGTTTACTGAATACACTCCTGTCGGTACAACATATGTCCCAGGAGAGTTAAATGTAACACTCGATGGAGCTGCTTTACCGGCTGCGCGGAAACTACTGAGAGGCATTTATTATCTACCTAATTGATACAGTTCAGCGAGATTTGAATTTTCTATTTCATCTAAACCATAGTGTAAAATCATTGGCATTTGATTTGCCGGTTTGTCATCATGTACTTCTATATAATATAAAAATGGAAATGCCGTAAAAGTGTGATTTTCGCGGTTTGCGAAATTCCAAGAATTTAATGGTGTAAAGCAATCTTGATGAACAGTTGGATCTGCATAATTAAGATTTGTGTAATCTGTAATACCATTATCATCTAACCATTGAATGGCTTTTGCACTATCTGTATTAGGATCAGTTACCCATCGAAAACCTTGTTTGCCTGTATCAGGATCAGTGAAAGTTTCTTGAGTGAATGTTTGATCTGTATTCAGATAAATTTGTTCAATTCTGACTATTGACATTTATATTCTCCTTTTTTAAATGTTTGCAAGAGACAGAGCACCGGCATATACAGTGCCGCCGTCGAGGGTAAAGAAACTGAATATGTCAATCTTATTAGCACCAGTTGACATCGTTGGTGTTGAAGCATTCGGATATTTCACCGTTGCAGGCCAAGTAATTACTCTCGAGCCTGTCGCATCTTGCTTACAATAGAGCGTAAAGCTGTATGCAGTGCCCGATGCAGGGGGATTTGAAAACGAAAGCGTAATAGCTGCATTGGCCAATGTTAAATCGAATACGTTGGATAGAGACAAATCTATAGTATGAGTAGACGTTGTTATAGTATTGGAAACAACAGTTTCTTTGTATGAAGTGAACTTAGGATTACTCAGCACATTATTCGCCATTGCGACGTTGGCATTAAGAGTAGTAATACCAGCTACTTGTAGCGTCGAGGTTACGTTGGCAAAACCAGTAATGGTTGTATTGCCAGCAGCAAGCGTTGTAATTCCAGAAGCGGCGCCTGCAAGTGTAAGTGAAGTGATAGACAAAGCAGAATTGACATGCGTACCAATAGAATTTACAGTGAGTGTCGAACCGCCAAGAACAGACAATGTTCCAGTCGAAGTGATCGTTCCGCCGTTCAAGCCATTTGCGGCTACAAGTGAAGTAATACCATCATCAGCAGCCCAATATGCCGCAGTACCATTTGAGTGTAGAACTTGGCCTGCAGTACCAAGCCCACCATTAGCCGACAGTCCAGCTGAACCAAGCGTAATATTAGAGCTTGGTATAAGAGAAGATACTGCTAATGGCTGACCATTAGTAGACCAGCGATCGTTTGTTTCATCCCATAGGAACTGGACGTTAGCTGACGTTCCACGCATGATCTCCATACCAGCATCTTGTGAAGGAGCTGAAGCCCCAAGATCTGCGTTCAGTGTAAAGATGTTATCGCCAACGTCTAGCGTTGTAGTGTTGACATAAGTTCTTGTACCAGATACTGTGAGGTTACCAGAAACCGTAATATCTCCGGTAATCGTCGTGTTACCAGCCGCAAGAGTCGTGATACCAGAGACTGCTTGAGCGGCACTCGTCGACTGAATCGTTGTCGTTCCAACAAACAATGAAGGTAATCGAGCAAATGCTACTGTACCAGATGAAATGTTCGATCCGTTTGCTGCGATCGCGATCGCGTTGGTATACGCTGCTCCAGCGTTTGCAACCATCGCAGTATTCGCTGTTCCGATCTTTGTGTCAGTGTAGGATACTGCGTTCGTATATGCAGTTGCGGCATTTCCTGTGATCTGCCCCTGAACAGTAGCTAGTGAAGATCCGCCAAAATTCGTAGAGTTGTTTGCAGTACCACTAAACGTTGAACTATTCATTGTTGCGGTAACCGAAGAGTTTCCAACGGTTAAAATAGCTGTTGTTGAATTTGAAGTAAGCGTAGCGCCAAATGAGGTTGCATTGATAGCGCTTATTTGTACGTTACCTGTTACGTTTGCAAACCCAGTAATTGTAGTGTTACCGGCAGCAAGTGTCGTAACACCAGAAGCTGCACCTGCTAACGTAAGAGATGTGATTGATAAGGCTGAGTTCACATGAATGCCGGCAGTATTCACCGTAAGTGTCGAACCGGTCGTTACACCGAGTGTACCTGTCGTGGTAATTGTTCCACCAGAAAGACCATTACCAGTTGCGACAGATGTGACTGTTCCTCCGGCATTGTCATCAGCTGCCCAGTATATCGAAGTACCATTTGAGTGTAATACTTGACCGGCAGTACCGATACCACCGTTCGCTTCAAGTCCGACTGCCGTACCGATAGCCACTTTGCTCGTGTTGGCAATGAAGCTAGAACCTACAGTGAGTGAAGCTGAGTTGACGCTGGTGCTGACATTCGCAAAACCAGTAATAGTTGTATTACCGCCTGCTATTGTAGTGCCTACATTCAGGCCTGATTTAACGCGAAAGTTATTTGGTGTAGCCATCTGGTTCCCTATCCCACAGATTTTATTCTATTGTATTTATAACTTTAAGCTTTTTATTTGTGGTTATTTTTTAACTTGATTGTCTGATTACTTTGACTGTTTGTGTTACTGTTGCATTTGCAGAAGTTGATGTAAAATAGATTTCTACGTTAGCGTTATTGATGCCCGCGTCGAACGAACCTAGAGAGGTATTAAATAATTGAGCATATTCTGTAATAAGAACGTCGGTGTTGTCATGTAGTAGTAAAATTTCTGTTGCGTGTCTTTCAGTACCAGACGATGGCTTAACTGTTAGAATAAGTTTTCCAAAGCTGTAGTTAGCTTTAGGGAACGAATCTATAATGTTCTGGGTTGTATTAGATACTGTAGCTGTGTTACTGAAGATAGCAGCGTTATCTAAGATAAGCGCTTTAGCAGATACGTTAGCCCCAGCTGAAACATTACCAGTAAGCGTTGTTATGCCGGATACCACTAAGTTGCCGGTAATGCTTGAATTACCACCTACGGCAAGAGTAGTACTAATATTAGCAAAGCCAGTTGATGTAATGCCCGTTGAGTTGGCAATGAAGCTAGAACCGACAGTATGTGAAGCTGCATTCACTGTTCCTGTATGGAATGCACCGAGAGTGTTGGCAATAAAACTTGTACCGACAGTTAGAAGCGCAGAGTTAACTGATACTGAAGCATTAGCAAACCCAGTAATGGTGGTATTGCCAGCCGCAAGAGTTGTAATGCCCGAAGCTGCTCCAGCAATAGTCAGCGACGAACCACCTTGGATAGTTGTAGTTACGTTAGCAAAACCGGTGATGGTGGTATTACCGACTGCGAATGCTCCGTTATAAGTAAGCGCGCCTGCGCCAGTTCTACCAAGTTTTGTCGTTGTGTCTGCGTTACCAAATATAATAAAACCATTATTGGCAGATTGTTGACCGCGAATAGATACTGTATCAGCTGTGTTGACGTCTCCAAACCAAGCATCGTCACCGATTGAAATATTAGTGCCTGAACCGTTGTTACTCGTCAGTAATCTATCAATTGATAATGCGGAGTTCACATGAATACCGGTCGTATTGACTGTGAGTGTTGGCCCAGCAGTTACTCCGATTGTACCACTAGTTGTAATAGTTCCACCAGAAAGACCATTGGCTGTCGCGACAGAAGTTACGCCTCCGCCGGTAGCACCTTGAGCGCCTTGTGCACCAGTAGCACCTTGAGCGCCTTGAGCACCAGTTGCACCAGTTGTACCTTGAGCACCTTGAGCACCAGTTGCACCTTGAGCACCAGTTGCACCAGTTGCACCTTGGGCACCGGTAGCGCCAGTAGTACCTTGAGCACCGGTTGCGCCAGTTGAACCTTGGGCACCGGTAGCGCCTTGAGCGCCAGTAGTTCCTTGTGCACCTTGAGCGCCAAGGGTGACGAATGCATTTAAAGTTGTAACTTGAACAACATCACCAGCAATCGCATTCGATGTGAGTGTGAGAACGGTGGTATTTGTTGTGTTATAGTCAACTCCCGCAATCTGACGAGAGCCATTAATAAAGACGCTTTCAAGTCCGGCAGTATATATGAATGTGTTTGATGTGTCGTCAGTGCCCGTAAACACCGTCGTATTAGATGCCACAGTAAACGTATAGGTATTCATGGTGGCAGCATTTGCTTCGCCGCCTGCACCCCAATAAACTCCTGTTCCATTCGATGAAAGAACTTGGCCGCCGGATCCAGACGATCCGTTAGCTACAATTGTAGTGACAGCGAGAGAAGAGAGATTTGAACCGACTTCGAAGATGGCATTCGCAGCATCTGAAGAGAAGACTTTACGATCGGTTAGGTTGACCGCAAATTCGCCGTTATCAATAAAGCCTGAATTTGCTACGTCAGTAGTATTAGCTGTACGACCAGAAATTGTCGTGCGCTTAAATTGAAATTTGTTTGCCATTCTCAACCTCTATATAGAGCAACGAAGTGGTTATGTAACCCCTAATATTCTATTTATACAGAAGTATCTTCAGCTTTTTTGTTTTTATTTCCGAGTTTCTCAAGATCAACAATTTTTGCTTGAAGACTGGCCATGGCTTTATCAGCCATGACCAGTTTCGTTTCTAGCATTACGTTCTTACTTGTAAGATCATGTACACTCGCGAGTAATCGATTGATATACTCATTTACAAATTCAGCTTCCATAAATTAGAATGTCCCGCCGTCGAGGGTTGCGTATACAACTGCTGTACCGTTAGACTGAAGCACGAATCCAGTAGAGCCAACAGCTAATTTTCTAAAACCGTTCGAAGAGTTAGCAACTAAAATGTCTTCTGCAGTAACAGTCGCGAGTCCAGTACCACCGCTTGTTCCAGGCAGTGCAGTCGAAAGACTCAATGTATTCGCAGTGATACCAACCGCGAGTGTCGAGTTGGCAGTAAGAGTAACGTTAGTCGCGTTCGAAACCAAACCACCAGAGTTTAGGAATGCTTGTAATGTAGCAGTAGTATAACCGGCTGCTGCAGTGTCTACAGTTGTTGTAGGTTCTGTTTGAGAACCAGTAAATAACTTATAGATACCATCAGTTGCATCGCGGAAAAGACCGGTGTATTTAGCTCCACTCGAACCGAATTGCCCATAAAGACCGATATCAAGAATGTCGGTTGCTGCGTTTCCGTTTGCAAGCTCGATCAGCGAATCTTTAACTGTCAGGTTGGTAGTATCGATTGTCGAAAGCGTACCGAGAACAGTCAGATTTCCTGAAAGAGAAAGATCTGTAATCGAGAGTGCAGTATTAACATGGAGTCCAGCAGAGTTGACCGTGAGTGTCGAACCAGTGGTAAGGCCAACTGCATCTGCAGTGACACTAATACCGTTAGCAGCGCCAACATGAACGCCAGTCGCGTTAGCTGTAAGACCATCACCGCCAACAACGTTGATACCAGCGCCATCAACAGAAATACCGTTAGCAGCTTTGGCAAAGACGCCTGAAGTATTCGATACGATACCGTTATTTGCTACAACAGCAATTGTTGCCGCGCCACCTTCACCAGATGAGGATCCAGAAATACCTGCACCAGCTGTGATAGTAGCAACATAGTCGCCTGATGTACCCGAACCAAGAGCAACGTCGCCAGTTAGCTGAGATGTAGCAATTGAAAGTGCAGCAGCATTGACATAAACGCCAGTCGTATTCGAAACGATCGTACCGTTGCCAGATACAACGTGTACGCCAGTTGCGTTCGAAGCAATACCAGCTCCGGCAACAACAAAAACGCCTGTTGCGTTTGCAGATAGACCGTTATTTGCAATAACGTGTACGCCTGAGGCATTTGAAGCAAGACCGCTATTTGCAACTACAGCAATCGCGTCTGCAGAGACACTGATACCGTTACCTGCACCAACATCAAGACTTACATCTCCCGATGATCCGCCGCCCGAAAGACCGTTACCAGCTGTGACTGCAGTAATATCTCCAGTCGTCGGTGTTACCCAATAAGGAGAGCCAGTGGCTCCATTCGATGCTAGGACTTGCCCAGCTGTACCAACGCCACCATTCGCAGACAGTTTCACGCCTGTGCCAATAGTTAATTGAGTACTGTTGGCTACTACCGAAGTTCCTACGCTGACGGTCGCGGCGTTGACTACAGCCGCAGCAAAAAAGTTGTTCGCGCTGACAGTATCAGTGGTTTTATTGAAAGTAAATCCAGCATCGCCAGCAAGACTGCCGCCGTCATTGAACTGAACGTGAGTATCGGATCCAGCTACACCAGATGTAGGAGTCGACCAAAATACTCCTCCTGAGGAGTTCGAAGATAGAACTTGACCACCTGTTCCAGATGCACCGTTGGCAAAAACATATGTCGGTTGAAGATTGGCTACGATGATCTTATCGATGGCAGAGGAGCCATTCGCAACGAGTGCTTGGTTGGCGGTCAGTATACCAGGATTAAATTTACCGGCAATGGTGATCGAAGCACCATTCGAACCAATAAATAAGTGATCGCCATTTGCTGTAAACGCTAATTCACCGTTAGCTAATGTTGGCGCATCAGCTGTCGTTAACGACCTTTTAATTTGAATTAAATTGTCTGCCATTTGGCTATCCTTCTTAGGTTAAAATGATCCGCCGTCGAGATCCAGATTTAGGTCTCCGACTTGTAGTTGTCTCACCTCATATTTATCATTTTGAGAATTATAGATTAATGTAGCGCCATTGGTCACGTCAACTACGCTGACATCCGTAATATTTTCAATACTTCGTATTTCTTGAATTTGGTTTTTCAGAGTAATAGGTCCAGCAGACGATAATCTGCCGTTGTTATTTGTAATCTTAGCGACTAAACGCGATTCACCTGCCATTATCTTGTAACTCCCGGAGTGACTGTGACAATACCTTCAACAAGACGAGAAACTGTTCCGCTACCATCAGTCAACTCACAGTCATATACGTATCTTCCGGCTGTAAGGCCATTTGTGGTATTTGCCGACATCGAAAGAGTGACAACACCGGTCACTGCAGTAATCGAAACTGTAAATGCGGTTTGAGCGGTCGAAGTATAATGCTTACGCAGCTGAGCAGCCCCTGTAAATCCTGCGAGATTTACGATGTTGCCATCTTCATCGGTCACATCAATCGATGTAGCGAATGAAGTGCCTTGATCGATTACTATGTTTGCTTTCAGTGCCATTGTTATCTCTTTTAATAGTTATTATGGTATATCGCCGGATGCAGTTTGTGCTCGTGTAGTGAGTTCAATTGTAGCTGTATCAATAATAGTAGACGTGTCGCTTGTAAGTGCAATATCTAATGTCAATACATTATTCATAATGTTGTCTCTTGAACTGTCATTACTAAAAGCTGACAATGTCCATTCTGCAGTAGACGTTAAAGGTAAAAATGAGCCAAAAGTTCCAGTGCGTACCCTTGTAGATCCGTTCGGCGTGGCACCTGATACGATTGTAACTCTAGCTGAATATAAACTCGGCGTTCCGCTCTGTAACCATTCATTAGCAACTGTTATAGTTTCAGCAGATCCGGCTGGACTATCTTCAAAAGTGTCACTGCCGTCGATGTTTATTTCCCCTAATGCAGAGAACGAAGCATTATATGCGGTAGAACCAAGCAATGATAATACACCTGACGAAGAAAGGCTTAATCTTGCAAGAGCTGATGATTCTCCATCGTTGAATGCTTGGCGCTGTACATATACAGAATGGTTGCTTATATTGACAAGTTCAACTACCTTTTGTGTTCCTCTAAATACACCCATATTAATATTACTATTGGTCGTAGGAATCGTACCAAACGCGCTCGTAGTGCCAGCAGGAACAAAAGCTCCTCCACGCACGTACTCACTTAAAGAAATCGGATTAGAACCTCCGAATTCTGTTTGAAGTGCCGAAAATGATAGACTTGTGGTCGGTAATGCCATTACTTGCCCTCGACCTTATCATTGAGTTCTTTGATAGCTTCGATAAGAAGCGGGATCAGCCGCTCGTACTTAACAGCCATATATTTTGAATCGATTGGAGCCGACGCAATAGCTTCCGGTAGAACTGCTTTAACTTCTTGGGCTGAGACACCAACTTCTCTTTTCTTCTCATATCCAAGCGATTGTGCCAGTTCATTTGGTTCAAAGATAAATCCGCTGAGTGCAAGTAATTTATCAAGAGCAGATTCAATATTTCCAAATTTTGTCTTTAGACGATCATCCGAGAAGAATGCTGTGATATCACCAGTCGCAGTAATAGCACCAGTAATTGCCATATTACCGGTATAAGATCCACTAAATGCACCTTGAGCACCTTGAGCACCAGCTGCACCTTGTGAGCCTTGAGCACCTGTTGCGCCAGTAGAACCTTGAGCACCTGTTGCGCCAGTAGAACCTTGAGCACCTGTTGCGCCAGTTGCACCTTGAGCACCTGTTGCGCCAGTTGCACCTTGAGCACCTGTTGCGCCTTGAGCGCCTTG
>SXGQ01279744.1_pt1 | contig 11608 bp, 12 predicted proteins | sample 3178371 | NCBI WGS metagenome assembly SXGQ01 (sample SAMN11356859, study PRJNA531348) | freshwater metagenome | isolation source: freshwater sample F1-20 | place: China: Fuxian Lake, Yuxi | collected 2017-12-25 | reverse complement strand
TCGATTCCTACCGGGGGCGCAATTGCAAATAAGCGTGTAAATATCGCGCGCATTGTGGGTTAGGGGCTCTGAACGCCTATCCTTTCGTGGTCAGTCTGTAGAGAGGTCGCTTCAGTGAAATTCAAAAAAGGTGACACCGTCATTTACCCCCAGCATGGTGCCTGCATTGTGCACGGCATTAAGCGCATGAAGGCATTCGGTGCGGTCCAGGAATACCTCATTTTGAAGACAGTCATCAACGAGATGACCCTTTCGGTACCAACCGCAATGGCGAACCAAGTTGGTGTGCGTCCGCCGGTTTCGAAGTCTGAACTTGAGGACTTGCGCTCAGTGCTTTCAAAAGCCGACCCGCGCGTGCCTGCAAACTGGTCGCGTCGATTTAAGAATCACCAAGAAAAGTTGAAGAGTGGGGACGTTTACCAAGTTGCTGAAGTGGTCCGTAACTTGGCAGCTCGCGACCGAGACAGCGCATTGTCTGCTGCAGAAAAAACCATGTACGACCGCGCGCGTATCAACTTGATTTCTGAAATTTCACCAGCGCTGAAAGTTTCAACTGATGCTGCAGAAGTGTGGCTTGATGCAGCACTCGAACAAGGTGTGCTGAAGCCTTCAAAAGGTGCAAAGATCGTGAAGCAGATTCCAAAAGATGATGCCAAGCCTGTTGCAAAGGCGGTTGCAAAAGATGCAGCAAAGCCAGTTGCTAAAGCAGCAAAGGTTGCCAAGGTCGCAAAAGTAGCGAAAGCTCCTGCTAAGGCCGTAGCGAAAAAGAAATAGTCGTGGCAAACGTTGGCTACGTTGGATTAGGAATTATGGGTGGGCCAATGGCTCGCCACCTTGCAAAAGCCAGCCACAACGTTGTGGTGTACAACCGAACCACTGAAAAGGCAGATGCGTGGGTTGCCGAACATGGTGGTTCGCGAGCACTAACTCCGCGCGAAGTTGCGCAACAGAGCGACTTCGTGTTCATGTGTGTTGGCAACGACAACGACGTTCGCTCGGTGGTCTTTGGTGATGACGGTGTACTTGCCGGATTGAAGTCTGGTTCAGTGTTGGTTGATCACACCACTGCATCTGCAACACTTGCGCGCGAAATCGCCGATGCGTGTGCTGCAGTTGGTGCAGGGTTTGTCGATGCTCCAGTTTCGGGCGGTCAAGCAGGAGCTGAAAACGGTCAACTCACCGTTATGTGTGGAAGTAATGATGAAGCATCATTCAACCGTGTGAATCCAATTATTGATGCTTATGCAAAGCGCTGTCAGTTGTTGGGCAATGCAGGCTCTGGCCAGCTGGCAAAGATGGTCAATCAAATTTGTATCGCTGGTATTGCACAAGGTTTGTCTGAAGCGTTGAACTTCGCCATGCGCGCTGGGTTGAACCCTGACGATGTTGTTGACGTCATCTCGAAAGGTGCTGCACAGTCGTGGCAAATGGAAAACCGAGCAAAGACTATGGTTCGCGACGAATTTGAATTTGGCTTTGCCGTGGAATGGATGCGTAAAGACTTGGCGATTTGTTTCGACGAAGCCAAACGCAATGGGGCACAGCTACCCATGACCGAGATGGTTGACAAGTTCTACGAAGAAGTCATTGCCATGGGCGGGAAGCGCTGGGACACCAGCAGTTTGATTGCTCGTCTTACGAAAGACTGAGCTGCAACTGGTTTACGCCTCGAATGGTGAGGCGATCACGCCAAGAAGGCATACCAACAATGTTCATGTTGGGGAAGCGCTGAAATAGCGTTCCCACAGCAACTTCGGTTTCTAGCTTGGCTAAAGCCGAGCCCAAGCAATAGTGAATGCCCGATGCGAATGCCATGTGGCGATGGGAATTAGGTCGGTCAAGGCGCAGTTCGTGTGGAGCATCAAAGATTGATGGGTCGTGATTCGCAGCGCCAAGTGAAGTGAGCACCACAGTTCCTGGCTCAATGTTGAAGGTGTTGCCCTGCGCTTCGTACCGCACTGGCTTCAGTGGAATGCGCACGGTGTGTTGAACGGGTCCGTCGTAGCGCAACAACTCGTCGATTGCTTGTGAACTTAAACCGTGTTGATGGACGAGTGCGGCTTGGTCGGGGTGGCGGAGCAACGCAAGTGTTGAGTTGCCAATGAGATTCACGGTGGTTTCATGCCCTGCTATATACAGCAACACCAGAAACGCCATTAACTCGTCGGTGGTCATTTTGTCACCGGCTTCTTCTGCGGTGATCAAACTCGACAACATGTCGTCGCCCAAATTTTTGCGACGCTCTTCAATGATGGAAGTGAGATAGGGAACCAGTTGTGCAACTGCCGCATCGGACTGCGCAAGTTCTTCATCGGTTGCAGTTGGCTCTAGTGAATTGGTAATGATCTGTGACCATTCGCGCATTTCATCAGCACGCTCGGTCGGCATGGCCAGCAAATCTGAAATCACCTGGAATGGAACAGGAAATGCAAGGTCGTCAATGAGCTCAATAGACCCGCGATCTTGTGCGGCATCGAGGATCATGTCTACTAATTGATGAATGCGACTGCGGAGTTTTTCCATCGCGCTTGGCGTAAACGACTTTGACACAATGCGGCGTAGGCGAGTGTGGTCTGGCGGATCAAGATTCAAGATTGACTTAGTACGTTCGCGCTGCATTTCGCGTCTGCGCTTACGCGCTTCTGATGTTGCTTGCGTCGAATACTTCTCGACATCACGACTGAAGTCTGCGCTCTTCAGCGTGGTTGACACATCGTCGTAACGCGTCAACACAACCATGCCAAATTCGGTGGTGTGCACGGGTTCGTGTGAACGCAGTGCGTCGTAGAACGGGTACGGATGCGCACGAAATTCCGGATTAAACGGATTGAAATCTGGTTTGTTCACGTTGCTAGCCAGCGAACGGATCTTTGTGTTCGTACCGAGCAATGGGGAACCCGGCAGACACCACCCATTGTGAACCGTTGATGCGCTCGGTGAGTGCGCGCATGGCAAGGTCGCCTGCAACTTCCACTGGCATAACGCCAAGGCTGAACGAATCGGCAAATATTCGTGCCAGTGGACTAACGAGTGGAGTATCAAGAAAACCTGGGCACAACGCGCTAATGCACACGCCATGTGGCTCGAGTGCTTGCCCCATGCTCTTCACAAATCCAACCATGGCGTGCTTGGTGAGACCATAAATCGGGTCTGGTGCAATTGGAATAATTCCTGCAAGCGAAGCGGTCACCAAAATGTGACCGCTCTTGCGCGCAACCATGTGCGGCACAATTCCGCGTGCACCAAACACCACGCCATCAACGTTGATGCTCATGATGCGGTAGTACGAATCGTTATCCAGTCGCTCTAGTGGGTAGGTAGCTGGGTCACCGATCACGTTTTGGTGTGTGGAAACACCAGCGTTTAAGCACACGATGTCGAAGTTGTTATCAATTTCGTATTGCTCTTCCCAGGCCTTGGCGCTGGTTACGTCGAGGTGCACATATTCGCCACCAACTTCTGCTGCCACTTGCTTGCCAAGGGTGTCATTCACGTCTGCAACAACAACGGTTGCGCCTTCCTTGGTGAAGCGACGTGCCATTTCGGCGCCAATACCGCTTGCTCCACCAGTAATGAATGCGCGCTGACCTGTGAGTTGACCCATGGTGTTCTACTTTCCTTGTGCTGCCGCGGCGAAAACGTCGAGCAGTTTGTCTATTTGTTGGTCTGAAATAACGAATGGTGGACAAAATGCGTTGGTGTCTGCATTAATCGAGCGGGCAATGACTCCATGCTTGATCATGTTGTCGCGAATGGTCACACAGTTTTGGTCCGGTTTTAGCCCTGCTGCCCAAATTGCACCAGCGCCGCGAACGGAGTCAATCACGCCGTCGGCTGCCAGTGAGTGCAATCCGTCGCTCAAACGCTTACCAACATGTTTGGCACGCTCAATCAACCCGTCGCGTTCAATGATTTCCAAATTTTTCAACGCTGCAGCGCAAACGGCGGAGTGACCCGAGTATGTATAGCCATGTCGCAAAAAGAAATCTGGGTCGCGCTCGAGCGCGTTTAGTGCTGTGCGACCAACGAACACTCCGCCAAGTGGTTGATAACCAGAAGTTACACCCATAGCGAAACACAACAGGTCGGGAACAACGTTGTAGTAGTTGGCAGCAAACCACGTTCCAAGTCGACCGAAGCCGGTAATCACTTCGTCAAAAATAAGCAGCGCGCCGTATTGATCGCACAACTTGCGTGCGCCTTCTAGGTATCCATCTGCAGGGGGGTACACGCCACCTGCGCCTTGCAATGGCTCGGTAATAATTGCGGCAACACGCGTACCGTTGTCTTTCATAAACGTTGCGAGGTCTTCAATATTGTCGCTGTCTACCTGCACTACTTCGGGAAGCAATTGTCCGTAACCAATTTTGTTGAGTGGCAAACCTTGCGCGCTGGTTCCGCCGTAGTTGGTGCCGTGGTACCCGCGATTGCGCGAAATGATGATGGTCTTTTCGGGGTGGCCCGCTTGCACATGTGACACGCGCGCGAGTTTCATTGCCGTATCAATTGCTTCAGATCCACTTCCGCATAAAAAAACACGAGAGTCGGGAAGTGGCGAGAGCGATACCAACTTTGCAGCCAGCTGTTCGGCCATCTCGTTCGTGAACGGATCGAAGATTGAGTATGTCTCGAGCGTGCGAATCTGTTCTGCAACTGCGTCAGCGATCTCTGCATTGCCGTGGCCTACCTGGCTGTACCACAGGCTGCCGATGGCATCGATGTATTCGTTGCCCCTGTCGTCCCACAGCAATGCGCCACTTCCACGCACAATGCGAATGAAATCAGTCTTGGTGGGCTTGGCAAAGGCGTGCAGCAGGGGTTCAGCCATGGGGAAGACGCTAGTTCGCCTAACCTAGAGCCGTTATGAAGGGCCTCATTCTTTCGGGCGGCGCGGGTACGCGCCTTCGGCCCATCACCCACACCAGTGCCAAGCAATTGGTGCCCATTGCCAACAAGCCAATTTTGTTTTATGGCATTGAAGCCATGGCCAAGGCAGGCATTCGCGAGATAGGCATCATCATTGGCGAAACGGGCAAAGAGATCCGTGCAGCAGTAGGCGACGGCTCGCAGTTTGGCGTACAGGTCACCTACATTCCGCAAGACGCACCACTTGGTTTGGCACATTGCGTGCTCATTGCGCACGACTTCTTGGGCGACGACGATTTTGTGATGTACCTGGGTGACAACATGCTTGAGCAAGGGCTGAACGAATTTGTTGATGAGTTTGAGAATGCACGCAAAGCGGGCGGGCCAAAAGCACCGACTGCACAAATTTTGTTGTGCCATGTTGAAGACCCGCGTCAGTTTGGTGTTGCAGAGGTGACTGCCGAAGGTCACGTTGTCCGATTAGTAGAAAAGCCACAGAACCCACCATCGGACCTCGCGCTCGTTGGTGTGTACCTGTTTGACAAAACGATTAATGAAGCAGTGCGCGCAATTAAGCCATCGCCTCGTGGTGAACTTGAAATTACAGATGCCATTCAATGGATTGTTGAACAGGGCTACGTGGTGAATCACAAGGTGCTTGAGGGTTGGTGGATTGACACCGGCAAGAAGGACCCGTTGCTTGAATGCAATCGTTTGGTGCTTGAAGTATTGGAGCCGCGCAACGAAGGCGATGTTGATGCTTCTTCACAAATTGAAGGTCGTGTTGTCATTGAAAAGGGTGCGGTTGTTCGCAACTCGCGCATTCGTGGACCAGTAGTGATTGGATCGGGTTCAGTTATTGATCACGCATACATCGGGCCGTACACATCGCTCGGTCGCAACTGTAAAGTTGAACATTCCGAAATGGAACACAGCGTGGTGTTGGACGGCTCGAGCATCGTTGGTATCGAGCGCCTCACCGACTCACTCATTGGTCGCGATGTGCAAGTAACGCGTTCTGAACAAAAGCCTCGCGCACTGCGCCTGATGTTGGGCGATGACTCGAAAGTAGAGCTTGAATAATGGCTGTCATTACTGAATCAACCGTGATCAAAGATGTGCAGATTGTTGAACCTGCCATGTTTAAAGACGAGCGTGGTTTCTTTATCGAAACGTATCGTCGCCAGTGGTTTCCGCTCGGCCGCGAAATGATTCAGGGCAACCGCGGCGACCGCCAGGCAGGTTGCGTTGTTGGTTTGCACTATCACTTGCACCAAAGCGACTACTGGTACGTGCCGTACGGTTCGTGCCGCGTGGTGTTGCACGACTTGCGAACGGGTTCACCAACCGATGGCGCAACACAAGTAATTGATTTAGGCACCCAGGCAGACGGATCACATGATCACCGGGGCATTTTCATTCCACCAGGTGTCGCGCACGGTTTTGCTTCGCTTACCGACATGACCATTACCTATTTGGTAGATGGCTATTACAACCCGGCCGACGAGCGTGGACTTGCATACAACGACCCAGCAGTGAAAGCCGACTGGGGCTTTACAAATCCAATTTTGAGCAAGCGCGATCAGGACAACCCAACGCGTGACAACATCGATCCACAGTTTCAGCCACACTTTTCACTGAGGACCTGATCCGCAGCATGAAGATTTTTGTTACTGGCGGCGCAGGCTTTATTGGTTCGAATTATGTGCGCTGGGTGCTTGCAAATACCGACCACGAAGTAACGGTGTTCGACTCACTGACATATGCAGGCAACCTGTCCACACTCAAAGATGTTGACGACAACAAGCGCTATTCATTTGTGAAAGGCAACATTTGCCAACCTGGCGATGTTGATGTCGCAATGCGTGGCCACGATGCTGTTGTGCACTTTGCTGCAGAAAGTCACGTAGACCGCTCAATTGAAGGCAGCGAAGACTTCATCCTCACCAACTGCTTCGGCACCAATGTGATTATGGATGCTGCGCGCCGTTTAGAGATGCAGCGCGTGGTGCACATTGGTACCGACGAGGTGTACGGCTCGGTTGAAGTTGGCTCATCGAAAGAAACTGATGGTCTTGAGCCACGCTCGCCATATTCGGCAAGCAAAGCTGGGAGCGACCTGATTGCCTTGTCATACCACGCAACACATGGTTTGCCGGTAACGGTTACGCGCTGCACCAATAACTTTGGTCCCTACCAATACCCAGAAAAAGCAATTCCCTTGTTCACCACCAACTTGCTCGACGGTAAGCAGATTCCGTTGTACGGCGATGGGTTGAACGAGCGCGACTGGTTGTATGTAGACGACCATTGCACGGGTGTGCACTTGGTTTTAGAAAAGGGCAATGTCGGCGAGATCTACAACATTGGCGCGGGTAACGAAACCGCGAACCGCGTTTTGGTAGACAAGCTTCTTGCTCTGCACGGTAAAGATGAATCGAGCGTGCAATACGTTGAAGACCGCAAGGGTCACGACCGCAGGTATTCGGTAGACATTGCCAAGATTACCAAGTTGGGTTGGAAGCGTGAGCGCTCACTTGACGAAGCACTCGAGGAGACAGTGAAGTGGTATCGCGATAATCGCTGGTGGTGGGAGCCTCTCAAGGGTAAGAAGTAATGAAGCTGTTTGTCACCGGTGCAGGTGGTCAACTTGGTCATGAACTAGTTGAAGCAATTCGTACTGCTGGGCACGAAGCGATTGCCACCACTCATGCGCAGCTCGACATCACCAATGAAGTGGCAGTGCGAAATGCAATTGGCTCAGCCAAACCCGATGTGGTAATTCATGCAGCTGCATGGACTGCAGTGGATGCCTGTGAAGGCGATGTTGAAAAGGCGATGTTGGTGAATGGAACCGCATCGAAGTTTGTAGCGGATGCCGCACATGTGGTTGGCGCACGAGTGGTGTACATCAGTACCGACTACGTATTTGATGGCAACAAGCTAACGCCGTATAACGAAGGCGATGTGCCCAACCCGCAGAGCGTGTATGGCGCATCAAAGCTTGCCGGCGAACAAGCAATGGGAAGCGACGACGCAATTGTGCGCATTTCATGGGTGTGTGGTTTTCACGGTGCCAACATGGTGAAGACCATTTTGAAACTCGGTGCAACCATGCCCGAGCTGAAATTTGTTGACGATCAAGTTGGTAACCCAACATTTGCCGACGATGCAGCAAAAGCAATTGTGCACATAGCAAGTAGTGGTCTTGGCGGAATCTGGCATGTCACCAACCAAGGTGTGGTCAGCTGGTACGAATTTGCTCGTGAGGTACTCCTTGCTGCAGGAATGGATGCCACAAAAGTGAAACCAATTTCTACAAGTGACTTGCAACCACCGCGTCCTGCAAAACGGCCAGCCAACTCCGTCCTGAACAATGGCAGGATGATTGCAGAGGGCATGGTTCTGTTGCCCGATTTTCGTGTGCCACTTGCACGTTTGGTGCGCCAACTTCTGGTCGAAACAGGCGAGTAGGGTTGGTATATGAATGACCTCACGCTGATTGCTGAACTCGAGCCTGTTGCCGAGAAACTGCTTGAGCGTCACATGGGTGTTGCAAAAGAGTGGTTTCCGCACGAAATGGTGCCGTACAGCCGTGGCAAGGATTTTGATCCGAATCACCAATGGGTTCCAGAAGATGCCGACTTCGGCGACGCTGGTAGTGAAATCGATGAAGCTGTTCGTGGAGCGTTGTATTTGAACTTGCTCACCGAAGACAACTTGCCGTATTACTTTCGCGATATCGACCGCATTTTTGGGAGCGACACAGCCTTTGGCACCTGGGCTCGAAACTGGACAGCAGAAGAGGGTCGTCACAGCATCGTGATGCGCGACTATTTCACCGTTACTCGCGCAGTTGACCCTGTGCAACTAGAGCGTGCTCGCATGATTCAGGTTCGCTCTGGCCAGGTTCCAGCACCACACGACGCGTTTGAGGCTTTGTCGTACGTAAGCATGCAAGAACTTGCCACGCGTATTTCACACCGCAATACCGGCAAGTTCATGACCGACCCGATTGGTACAGACATCATGTCGCGCGTCGGTAATGATGAAAACTTGCATTACTTGTTTTACCGCGATCTCACAGCTGCCGCATTCGAAATTGATCCGTCAGCAACTGTGCTTGGTCTCGATCGCGCAGTCAGCACGTTTGCAATGCCTGGTCTTGGTATTCCAGATTTTGATCGCATTTCAAAAGCGGTTGCCAAGGTCGGCATTTACGACTTGCTTATTCATCACGATCAGATTCTTGAGCCGTGTATTAGGCGTCACTGGAAGTTGGAAGAAATAACTGGTCTCAGCGACGAGGCCGAGCGTGCCCGCGAGAACATTTTCAAGCAGATGGCGCGTACCCAAAAAGTGGGCAAGCGCCTTGCGGGTGACCGTGTCAACGCATAACAAGCAGCGAATTAACTCCTTATCGATCCTCAAAAACACTCAAGGTTCCTGAGTAATTTGCAACCCACACGCGACGCATTTCTGCATCGTAGGTAATACCAACTGGATGATGACCCGTCTTGATCGTTTGAATGATCTGCATGTCACTCGTGCGCACCTTGACCAAATTGTCACTTCGATAATTAACAACGTACAGACTGAGACCATCATCAGACATCACCATTGTGCGCGGTTGGATTCCGGTCGTAACGGACTGAATGAGCGTGTCAGCGATTGGATCAATCGCACGAACCGTACCTGCCAAGTTGTTGGAAACATACAGAATTGAATTGTCAGGAGAAAGCACGAGATGTCGTGGTGTGTAGCCAGAACTCTTAAGCGTTCGCGTTGAATAGTCGTTCAAATTGATCGCGACAATGACACCACCACCCATAACCGTGACATAGGCAACCGATGAATCATTGGTTATTGCAATTCCTCGAGGGTGCAAGCCAACTTCAATGCGCTTGACTTCAGAGCCGGTAGCAACATCAATAATGGAAACATCAAGCGAGCAAAAATTGGAGACAACGACAAATTTGTTATTTGGAGAAACCGCCAAGTACTTGGGGACAGCGCCAACTCCGATTACCTGATCAATAGCAAAAGTTGAGGTATTGACGCGATAGACAAAACTTTGATCGCGGTCTTTACCTTGGCAAGTATCATCTGCGCTTGGGTCCCAACCTTTGCCATACATTGCGTAGTTGGAGACATAGCCAAATTGCGTGTCGGGAGAAAAAGCGGCTTCAACTGGTGAACCGCGCACTACCGATGATCGACCGGGAATGTCGGCCCCGAAGGCTTTGAGATCGACCTTGTCGTCAATCGTGGTGACCAACTTTCCTTGACGATCAAACACGCTGATGTTGTGTCGGTACATCATGTTCTGTGAAAAGAACAACCCATTACCTGAGTGCACGATGCTTTTTGGCCGCAATTCATCGCTCGAGATGGTGTCAACCAAGACGAGCTCTCGTTCGTCCGAACGTTTTCCATCTGGTGGTACGAGAGTTGTTGTCGTTGTAGTCGTAGTGGTTTCGGCAATTGTTGAAATCGGAGCCTGAGTGGTTTCCGCCTGTGTGCACGCGGTAAGCCCAATTACTAGGCAGATAATGAAGGGGAGGCGCTTCACAACGGCGATTCTACGGTTGCCTAGGAGAGCATGATCGAATGACCTTGACTATTGGTGGTGACAATGGTGGAATAAGGGAATGACCAACGCCACCTTTACCAGCATGGATGTCTCGACAAAAGAGGAGTGGCTCAACATCGGTGCCGAGACTGCGAAGAATCAGCCGCGAGTAGCCGAGGGAATTTTGAACATGCTGCGTGGCATGGATGCAATTGTTGATGGTTTCGTCACCGATCAACTCACACACGCGTTGCAAACTGCCACCTTGGCAGAGCGCGCGGGCGCAGACGATGAAGTGGTAGTGGCTGCATTGTGCCACGACATAGGTAAAGCCATCAGCGTGCCAAATCATCCGGCTATTGCTGCTGCAATTTTGAAGCCCTACGTTCGACCTGAGGTTCACTTCATGATTGAGGCCCATCAAGATTTTCAGGGCAAGCACTACTACGGTCATTTTGGTATGAACCCAGATGCTCGCAAGAAGCATGAGGGTCACCCTGCGTACGATTTGGCAGCCAAGTTTGCCGACGAGTGGGATCAGAAAGCATTTGACCCGAACTACGACACATTGCCACTCGAGCACTTTGAAGACCGAGTACGTGCAGTGTTTGCCAAAGCAAAATTTGTCGCGGCCGACTAAATGACCCGCAGCATTTCGCTGCCGATGTATGACTTCCCTGAAGTTCAGTCTTCAACGAAAGCGATACTTGACGCACTCAGCGAAGCGTTCTCCAAGCTTGGCGACTCTTCGCAAGTGGCATTTCCCGAGAGTTCCATTCACTCTGATTTGATGCGGATGTGGAAGGACGACTCAACATTATTTAGTCAGTCCTGTGGGCTTCCGTTTGTTGAAGACCTGCATGATTACGTCGACATTGTCGCTACTTTGAAATGGTCAGGCATTAGCGATGAGCGTGGCTGGTATCGAACAGTCATCGTCGCACGAGAGGATCTTGGTGTTTCATCACTTGGTGAAGTGGTTGGCCTGCAACCCGTCATTACGAACGCGCAAAGTTTGAGCGGGTGGTGCAGCCTTGGCATTGCGCTAAGCGATGTTGGCGCCGATGACAGGTACGTGCTTCCGTATGTCGAAAGCGAAGGACACGCCAATAGCCTGCAGTTTTTGCAAGACAAACGTGCCGACGTTGCTTCCATCGACCCAGGCACCTT
>SXGQ01841055.1_pt1 | contig 11609 bp, 5 predicted proteins | sample 3178371 | NCBI WGS metagenome assembly SXGQ01 (sample SAMN11356859, study PRJNA531348) | freshwater metagenome | isolation source: freshwater sample F1-20 | place: China: Fuxian Lake, Yuxi | collected 2017-12-25 | reverse complement strand
GTCCTCGCGGACATAGTCGAAGTCCCGATCCTGGACCACCCGATCCTCGGAACGTTTCCGGAGATCCGGCACCATCCGGCTGATGTCCCCGTCCTTCGAGAACTTGGAGGACTCGATGGTGTCCCACGACAGGGCGTTCTCCAGGGAGGATTCCCCGACGTCCATGTGGTTCTCGATGCTGGGCAGGATGATGTCGGGCACGACGCCCTTGAGCTGGGTGCTGGAACCGTTGGGACGATAGAACTTCCGGATGGTCACCTTCGCCGCACCGGCGTCCTTGAGACCGTTGAGCAGCGAGCCGAGCTCCTGCACCGTCTGGACCGTGCCTTTCCCGTGCGTCGAGGAGTCCCCGACGATCACGGCGCGGTCGTGGTCCTGGAGGGCACCCGCGAGGATCTCGCTTGCGCTGGCACTGAACCGACTGGTCAGGACCACCATCGGTCCGTCATAGACGGGTTGATCCTCCGAGGAGGAATCCACGTTGACCCGTCCGTCGAAATTGCGGACCTGGACCACGGGCCCGGCCTTGATGAAGAGGCCGGTGAGGTTGATGGCCTCCTCGAGCGAACCGCCGCCGTTGCGACGCAGGTCGAGCACGATTCCCTGGGCCCCCTCGGACACCAGCTTCTTCAACAGCCGGGACACGTCCCCGGTGGTGGTCTTTCCGGATCCCCGGCGGCCGCCAACGGGGAAGTTGGCGTAGAACGAGGGGAGGTCGATCACCCCGATCCGGTTGGTCTTCCCGTCGCGGGTCAGCTCGATGAGCTTCGCCTTCGCCTCGGAGTCCTCGAGCTTCACCTCGTCGCGGACCAGCATGACGATCTTTCGAACCGAGAGGTCGGCCCCGGCGGGAATGATCTCCAGACGGACCTTGGTGCCCTTGGGACCCCGGATCTGTTCGACGACCTTCGAGAGCTTCTCATCCCGGACGTCGACGAAATCGCCATCGCCCTGGGCCACACTCACGATCCGGTCGTTGACCTTGATCTGCTTGCTCATCTCCGCAGGCGCCCCAGCCACAAGGGAACGGATGACCGTGTAGCCGTCGTCGCTCTGGAGGGTCGCCCCGATGCCGAAGAGCGACAGGTTCATGTTGATGGAGAAGCTGTCGAGCTGCTGCTTGCCGAAGAAGTCGGTGTGGGGATCGTAGGCGTGTCCCAGCGCGCTCAGGTAGAACTGGAGCACCTCATCCGCGTCGAACTGCTTCACGTTCCGGAGCGTCCGGTTGTAGCGACGCATCAGCTTCTTCACGATCTCGTCGTGGGTGTCCGCGGCCAGTCGGGCGTCCACCTTGGCCACGACCTTGTCTGCAAGCACCTTGTTGGAGGCGTTCTTCCCCTTGCCCTGCTTGGCCTCCTGGTACTGGGACTTCGCGAATTCGGTCAGCTCCGCAGACTTCTCGGGGCTGAACTTGTTCGTGAGATACCGGGTCAGCTGATCCCAGTTGCCCGACAGCGCATTCGTCCGGAACCGGGAGAGGAGCTCCTCCCGATCCCCCACGGTGAGCTTCTCGGCGAGGTACTCGGACCGCACACGGTCCCGCCACAGCTTCTGCGCCTCCTCGAGGTCCTTCGGCCGGGCGCCCTCCTTGCGGTCGAGGAGGAACTTCTCGTCCGACTCGAAGGTGAACCGGTTCGTCTTCAGGTACTCGGTGACGTAGGCGTACTGCTGGTCGAACCGCTCCATGAAGCGGTTGAAGATGTCGAAGGCCGGCTGGACGTTGCCGTACTGGACCGTGAGGTTGTCGAGCTCGGTCCGGAGCGGGGCAAACGCGTCGTAGTCCGGCTGGAGGAAATAGACCCTCTGGGGATCGAGCACCTCGAGGTAGCGGTCGAAGAACTTGCCCGAGATGGTGTCGTCGAACCGGTTGCGGGTGTAGTGGGTCCGCTGGAGCGCCCAGGCGAACGTCTTGGCCACCTGACCAAACTCCTCCTTGGGGTGGAGGACCATGGCGTTGGTGTACTTGGAGGAAAGGAGCGAGGTCGTCTCCCCGGGCTGGCCCGGGGTCAAAAGGTCGACGGGATCCGCGGCTCGGATCCAGAGCGGCAGGAGGGCGAGGAGGAGGAGCGCTCTCAGGTACATGGATGGACTATGGTTCTGGTTCGTCAGGATGCCAGCGGGGAAGCAGCCATCCCATCAGGAAAACCTCCGGGAGGACCTGCGGAACTCCCCTATCCCCGAACGCCACGCGCCACGCGTCGGGATCAGTTCGCGCGGCTGCATCCGGTGTCGGCCCAACCGGGAAACGACACAGGGGTGGAAACCAGGAACGAACATCCCAGCCCCACCCCCGATGCCCAGCAGCTCCGACAGAGGCACGCGCCTCAGCGCAGGAAGGCCTCGTGAAGGCCACCGTCCACGGTGATTACCTGTCCAGTCGTCTTGCTCAGCCGGCTACTCACGAGGAGGAAGTAGGCCTCCGCCTGGTCCGCCGGCGTGATCGGGGACTTGGTCAGGGTGCGATCCGCATAGAACTGCGCCAGCTTGCGAACGAGCGACTCCGTCGCCTCATCGTCGGTGTACGGAATCTGATACTTGGCGAGCGATCCAATCACGCGATCCCTCGGGAACATCGCCGAGCCCTGCACCACCGTGGCCGGGGCCACGCCGTTCACCCGCACCAGCGGGGCGAGCTCGATGGCCATCTCGCGGACGAGATGGTTGGCGGCAGCCTTGGAGGTGTCGTAGGCCACGCTGCCCTTCTTGGCCACGACCGCGTTGGCCGAGGTCGTCAGCACCAGGTTCCCGCGGAGCCCCTGCTCCTTCCAGGTCCGGGCCGCCTCGTCCCCGACGATGTAGCTGCCGGTGACGTTGACCGAGAATGTGACCGCCCACTTGTCGTCCGGGATGTGGCCGGTCGTGTCGCTCGGCCAGAACACACCCGCCGTGACGCAGATGGAGTCGAACCCACCATAGGCCAGAGCGACCTGGTCGAGCATCGCCCGGACACTGGCGCGGTCGGTGATGTTGCACGCGAGGCCGATCGCGGGTCCGCACCCACTGATCCCGGTCCCCGCCACACCGATTCCCTGGCCCAGCTTCGCCGTGATCTCCGAGGCCGTGGACTCGGCGGTTTCCAGCTTCATGTCGACACAGACGATCTGCGCGCCCTCCTTCGACAGACGGAGCGCGGTCTCACGCCCGATGCCGGATCCGGCACCGATGACCACGATCACCTGACGGGCGAGTTCCTTCTCGGGTGGCATGCGCCGGAGCTTCGCCTCCTCGAGGAGCCAGTACTCGATGTCGAACGCTTCCTGTGCCGGCAACGCGATGTAGCGGTCCATCGCCTCGGCACCGCGCATGACTTCCACGGCGCAATTGTAGAACTCCGCCGTCACCCGGCTCTCCGACTTGTCCTTGCCCCAGGCGACCATGCCCAGACCCGGGATGAGGACGACCGTCGGATTCGGATCCCGCATCGCCGGCGAGTTCGACCGCTTGCAGGCATCGTAATAGGCCGCGTAGTCCTTCCGGTACTGGGTGAGGCCGGCAGCCAGCTTGGCCTTGAGGTCGGCAACCGACTCCGTCTGCGGATTCCAGTCGACGTACAGCGGCTTGATCTTGGTGCGGAGGAAGTGGTCGGGGCAGCTGGTGCCGAGCTCGGCGAGCCGGGCCGCATCCTTCGAGTTCACGAACCGGAGGATCTTCTCGTCATCCTGCACCGTGCCGACGAGGCGACGCTGCTGGCTGACCTGGCCGCGGAGCCACGGCAGGATGGCCGCGAACACCTCCTGGCGCTTCTCCGGCGGGAGCGACTGCACCCGCGGCCCACCGAAAGCGGTCGCATGCCCTCCCTTGGCCTCGTAGCGGGACTCGAGATAGACCGAGGCCTTCTCGATGTAGTCGAGGGTCCGGTGATAGCACTCCTGGTCGTCGTCGGACCACGAGATGAACCCGTGCTGGCCCATCATGATGGCCTTGGCCTTGGGATTCCTGCGGCAGACCTCCTGCATCGCGAGGCCCAGCTCGAATCCGGGTCGCATCCAGGGCACGTAGTCCATCTCCTCGCCGAAGATCTCGCGGGTGAGCTCCTGGCACCGGGACGTCGCCGCGATCGCGATGATCGCGTTGGGGTGCATGTGGTCGACGAACCGCGCCGGGATGAAGCTGTGCAGCGGGGTGTCGATCGAACTGGCCCTGGGATTGAGGTTGAAGGTGGTGTGCGTGTACATGCCCACCATGTCGTCCTCGGCCGGGGACTTGAGCCCCTTGTCGGCCCGGGCCTGATAGAGCGGCTGCAGGGCGATCAGCTTGTCCTGAGAGAGGGACGAGAAGTTCTCGCGGGTGCTGGTCCGGAGGTCCCCGCCCGATCCCTTCACCCAGAGCACCTCGACCTCCCCACCGGTCAGCGGGTCCTGCTCGCGGATCTTCGACGAGGTGTTGCCGCCCCCGGTGTTGGTGATGCGCTGATCCCTGCCGAGGCAGTTCGAGCGGTAGACAAGGCGGTCGACGCCCTTGAGGGCGGCGGCTTCGGAATCCTTCCAGAGATCAGAGACGAACCGGTAGTTCTTGGCGGCCATAGAGGACGGACAAATTCCCCGACCGGGCCGCACCGGTGCAATGGTTTTCCTCGGGATGGAACGACCCCGGACCTCGGATCGACCGGGCAACCCCGTCCCCACCCGACGCCCTCCATCAGCGGACGCCCCAGAAGAACAGGATCGCCATCACCGTCGGCATCAGGGCTCCGAGGAAGAGTCCCAACGGACTGATGCCCTCACCCGCAAACACCTTTGATCCCTGAAGAATGCCCGCTCCCGCCGGATTCGGGGCGTTGGCGATGACCGTCAGGCCACCCCCCGTCACCGCACCGGACACCAGCGCGTACTTGAGCTCCGGCGAGATCCCTTCCACAAGCGATCCGAGGTAGGTCAGGGCCGCATTGTCGGTGATGGCCGTCAGCGCCGTCGCCCCGAAATACAGTCCCCCGCCGTCGAGCCCCGAGATGAGCGGTTGGAGCCACCACGTTTGCAGGGAGCCGAGCGTGACGAGTCCCGACAGGAAGAAACCGACCAGCAACCCCTCGCGGAGCTTCAGCTCATCCTGGAACTCCCGAGTCGCCGTCACGAACCCCAGGAAGATCATCAGGACGCCGAAGAGGACATCCGGGTGATGGGCGAACGCGACGACCCCTCCGAGGAACCCGACGTGGGTGGCGGTGAGCCACCCTGGCAACCTCTCACGCCGCTCGGCCAACGGCTCGATCGCGGCCAGTTCCCGACGGAAGATCGCGGCGACGATCGCGGTCGACACGATGCAGCTCGCAGCCGCCCGCCAGCCGAAGGTCGAGATCATGAACCCCGTGTCCCAGTTCCACTTCGACGCCACCATCAGGACCGGCGGCGCCGCGAAATGGGTCAGCGTCCCACCGATCGAGATGTTCACGAACAACAGGCCCAGCGTCGCGTAGGCGAGCCGAGGACTGATGCCGCGATCGAAATAGCGCTGCTTGAGCAGGATCGCGAGGAGGGTCATTGCGGCCGGTTCCGTGACGAAGGACCCCAGGAGCGTCCCGAAGGACAGGGCCGCCACATAGAACCCGAGGCTCTGCTGGAGCGGGAGGAGTCGGGCGATGAGGCTGATCGCGGATTCCGCCAACCGGACCACCGGCCGGGTCGCAGCAACCACCATCACGGCCAGGACAAACTTGGGTTCCCGGAAGTCCAGGCCATCGATGTACTCCACTGCCCCATGAATGGAGCCGCGCAACACGGCCAGCCCTCCGAACAGCGCCGCCGCCCAGAGGCCAAACACCACCTCGGTCTCGGCCAGGAAGTGCAGGACATTTTCCTGGAACGATCCCTCGGGATACCGATGGGCCCACTTCGCGAAGCGCTTCACCGCGAAGGTGTGCAGCACGGCCAGGGCAAACAGGGTGGAGGCCAACAGTTCCTGGGTTGTGGCGGTCATGGGCGTGTCATCGAGAGAACGTCCGAGTTTCCGTGAACCCGGACCCCACCGCAACCCATCCCTCCCCGGCTCAGATCCGATCCTCCACTCAGTTCCCCTCGACCACGACCTCCTTGACGTTGTCGCGCGTGTTGCGGTCGATCCGGTAGTGGAACGGATCGACCCCCACGAACGCCGGGGCCTCGTCCGCCACCCAGCGGATCTCCTGGCTGCCGGACTTCAGAGGGCGTCGTTCCAGCGACAGGACCGAGTCGCGGACAAACCCCTTCTCCCCGGGGCGAATCCGGAACGCACCGATCTCGAAGGGTTCCTCCAGCGGCGCCTCCTTCTCCTCGCCTTGGCCGTCGGCATAGAGCTTCTTAGCCTCCACCGTCAGCACCACCTCATAGCGCCCATCCGGACGCTTCGTGGCCCGGGCGGCGGTGGCGTTCAGGTCATAGAGGGTGATGCGCTCGAACAGGTCCGTGATCAACCCGTCGTGCGCCGGACCCGCCTCCTCGCGGAGGATGCGCAGGAAGTCGAGCGCGTCGGGATACGGGGCCGATTTGAAGGCGAACTCCTTCAGCAGACGGCGGAGGCTCCTGTTCACGGTCTCCTCCCCCAGCGCCTCCCTGAGCCACCACATCACCAGAGCACCCTTGTTGTAGTGGATGTAGGCCTGGTCCTCCACCCGGGCCAACGGGGTCTCCTCGACCGACTCCGAGCCCCGCGACCGCAGATACGAATCGAGCTCGTTCTTCAGAAACTTCCGGATCTGCTCCCGACCATAGAGCTTCTCCATCACCAGCAGCGCCGAGTACTGGGCGAAGGTCTCCGAGAGCAGGGTCGACCCCTGCTTGTCGGCTCCGATCACCTGGTGGGCCCACCATTGGTGGGCGATCTCGTGGGCCGTCACGAAGGTCACCTGGTCGATCTTCCGGTCCCCCTCGGCATCGTCGAAGTCCTGGATGAACCCGATCGCCTCCGAGTACGGCACCGTGTTGGCAAAGGACTGCGCGAACGAGGCGTAGGCAGGGAATTCAAGGATCCGGAACTGGTCGAACTGGTAGGGCGAGAACCGCTCGTGGAAGACCTCGAGCGACGCCTTCATCGCCGCCAGCATCCGCGGCACGTTGTTCGTGTGGGGCGGATGGTGGTAGACGGCCAGCTGGACCGGTTTTCCGCCGGGAGAGGTCCAGGTCTCCGCCTGCACCGCGTAGCGACCAGACTGGATCGAGAAGAAGTTCTGGATCGGCACCTCGTTCCGGAAGACCCGGGTGCGGCGTCCCTCCCGGACCTCCTCCTGGTCGACCCGTCCGGGTGCGAGCGGGACCTGGTCGGCATCGGTCGTCACCGTGAGCACGGCCGTGACCCAGTCACTGTCATGCCGGAGGTAATGGTGGGCATTGGCCGACCGGTCCTCGAGCGACGGGGGACGCAGTTCCGGGGGAAGCCCCTGTTTGCGACGACGGGATCGGTCCTTGAGGAAGGCGTCGCGGGTCACCCCGAGGGTCGGGGCGATGGCGGAGTTGTTGAGGAAGGTCCCGTTGCCCACCACCGCGGTCTGGGGCGACCGGTTCACGAACCCGCGTTCCTCCAGGATCGTCTCGAAGCGCAGATCGCGCTGCTCCCCAGCCCTCATGGGAGGGTCCAGCTTGAGGATCCGATGCCCGAAGCGCGGCATCTCCTCGTGAATCCGCCCCCCCTCGATCTCCAGACTCTGGATCTTCAGATCGCTGGGGGTGTCGACATGCAGCGTGTCCACCGGGACCGCATGACGGTTCTCCAGCTGATATCGCCCGCGGGTGACGGTTCGGATCCCGGCGGGTTGGATGTCCACATCGAGCTCGACATGTCGGATGGTGGGCTGCGGGACGTTCTCGAACGGCAGCAGGACCCGCTCCGCCTCTGCAGTCAGCTTCTCGGCCTCGGTCGAGGGGCGGTAGGTGTTCCGGATGTTGGTGTTGAAGAAGATCCAGGCCCCCAGGCCGATCCAGAGCGCCACCGCCACACCCAGGATTCCGGCCGTCGTGCCGCGGAGGCGGCCCGGAGCCCGCTGTAGCCGGGGACGCCACCGGAGGTCGACACCGCGGATGCGCAGCACGTGGACCATCGACAGCAGGATCACGCAGAAGCTGGTCCAATAGGCACGCTGCCACGCGGGGCCGATCCAGAAGTGGCCCATGCCGTTCATGTCCGACAGCGGCACGACGGCTGTTTCGCCGAAGTTGTAGAGGGTATGCTGGAACCCGAGGGTGCCGAGGGACGCCTCTGCGACGAGGTACATCAGCATCACCGCCCATCCCATCGGCTTGGTCGGGACGAGGGACTGGACCGTCACCGACAGGACCGCAATCTGGGTGGTGCTGATCCAGGTCGGCACGACGAACCAGAGGAGATAGGCCATCCCTTCAAACCGGTGGTAGCCATGGAAGATCTGGAAACCCGAACCGGTCAGGACCGCGACGCCGAACGTCCCCGCCAGAACGAGCGCGATGGCGAGGACCTTCGGGAGGAGGAACGCCCAGTTGGGGGCCGGACAGGCATCGACAATCTCATGGATCCGCGCCTCGCGGTCGCGCCACACCAGCTCCCCACCGTAGTAGACCGCGATGATGACCGGGAACAGGGTGAACGCTCCGGTCAGGGCCTCGACGACCGCCCGGGTGACCGGAAGGGACGCCGTGCCCCGGAAATCCACGACGCCACTCATGCCCCCCACGGCGTTGAACACCCCGAGAGCCATCAGCACGAAGAACGCAGGACTCCGGAACACGAACGCGAGGTCGAACCGAGTGAGGGCCACGAACTGGCTCCATCCCGAAGGTCCACCCGCCACCGGCTCACGGCGGATCGACGCCAAGTCGGACACCGGCGCAGGGCTCGAACCGGATGCTGCATCGGCCTGGGTTCCAGAATCAGAAACCCTCCGTCCCCGTGCCTCGACCCGGAAGATCCGGAGCGAGAGCGCGACGGCGGCAGCGCCCACCACCAACCACAACAACCGGTTCTGCAGGAGGAGCCCGTCCAGTGGGGGCAGAATCCGGTTCCGATCCGTGGTGGTCCAATACCGGGTGCTCTTGCCCAGCGCCGCAAGACCGAACGGATCCATGAGGACCGACACCGTCTCGTTCTGGTCATCCGACCTCAGGAGGATCCGGCTCACCGTGAAGGCGACCAGGAAGGCGACCAGACCGACATAGGTCCACATCATCGACCGCGTGGCTGTCGCCAGGGCGAAGAAACAACCGCCGATCGCGAGCTGCGTGGGAATCCCGAACACCGCGACCGCGTAGCCGTAGTGCAGGAGTGCCAGCGGACCGATCTTCTCGGGATCCTGCCACGGCATGGCACTGCCCACGAGGATGCCGAGCGGGATCGCCAAGCAGACCACCGCCGAGACCAGGCTCGACCCGATGAACCGCCCGATCAGGTAGTCGGTCTTGCGCACCCGGGTCGACCGGAGAATCGGGGCAAAGCCCGTCTCATCATCCCGGATCACCGCGTTCGCCACGAAGGCGGTCACCACGAACAGGGCGAACAGGTTCATGATCGCCACCGTCTGCACGATCGCGAACGGGGAGTTCTTCAGCACGTTGCCCCCGCTCCCGATCTGGATCTCGTCGAGCGTCGACGCACCGAACGTGAGGAGGAAGAACAGGGCGAACGACACCAGGAACAACGGCGACCGCACCTGGTGGCGAAGTTCGAAGCGGACGAGTTCTCGGAGCATCATGGCAGGCCTTCAGGCGATGGGTTTGCGCCGGGATGCCAGCGTGGCGAAGTAGAGGTCCTCGAGAGACCCCTCGATCGGCTCGAACCCCTCGTCGGGCCTCGATTCGGAAAGCACATGGATCACGGTACGGCCGGCCCGGAACCGATGGGTGATCACCTCATGCGACTGCCGCCACCGCGGTAGGTCGGCGTTGTCGATCTCCCGTCGCCACACCCGGCCCGCAAGGGTCTTCACCAGCTCGTCGGGCGAACCCTGGAGGACGATCTCGCCCGCGTGGATGATCGCCATCCGAGGACACAGGTCCGCGACGTCGTCGACGATGTGGGTCGACAGGATCACGACCACGTTCTGGCCGATCTCAGCGAGCAGGTTGTTGAACCGGTTGCGCTCCTCGGGATCGAGGCCAGCCGTGGGTTCATCGACAATCACAAGCCGTGGCGAGCCGATGAGGGCCTGGGCGATCCCAAAGCGCTGCCGCATGCCACCCGAGTAGCCGGCCACGGGACGCTTGCGGACCTCCCAGAGGTTCACCTGCTGGAGGAGCCGCTCCACCATCTCCCGCCGGTCACCTCGCTGGCTCACGCCCTTGAGCACCGCGAGATGGTCGAGGAGATCCACCGCCGACACCCGGGGATAGACCCCGAAGTCCTGCGGCAGGTAGCCCAACGTCGATCGGAGCGCCTCCGGCTGGGCCAGCACGTCGATGTCGCCGAACCGGATGCGACCCGAGGTGGGCGTCTGCAACGTCGCCACACAGCGCATCAGGGTCGACTTCCCCGCTCCGTTTGGACCCAGCAGCCCGAACATGCCGGTCGGGATCTCGAGACTCGTCTCGGACAAGGCACGGACCCCGGACGGGTACACGTGAGTGACGCGGTCGAGGACCAACGCCGGTGGACCCGAGGCGGATGGAGAGGGAGTCGCTGAGATCGCTGAGGTCGCTGGGGTGGAGGTCATGGTGGGTCGGAAACTGGGACCGAAGGGGTTTCAGGACACTGAACTTCCGGTGGTCGGAATCGGATCGCGGGTCTCTGCTGCGGGAATCACAGGGCGGCCAGTCGGACGGGCACCGGTCCCCTCGGAACGCCAACCAAGCGTCCTGAGTGCACTCGGATGCAGGCCGGAATCCGGCCTGCGGGTGTCGTCCAGACTGTCATTCTGCCCCCCTGTGATTCCCGGAGCCGATGACGTCGTCGTCAACAACACGGGAGCCGTGGGTCGGGTTTCAGGTTTTCTGCGAGGCACCGTCCTCCTCGAGAGCCTCCTCGACCGCGGCGTCGACATCCCATCGCGCCAGACACCACGCCGGCACGATCAGGGTCGTGATCATCAGGCACAGGAGGAAGTTCTGGAACACCGTCGGCACCAGAACGACTCCCCGGTGCTCTGCGATCTCGGAGCCGAAGAGACCCACCAGCAAGCACGCCACCACATACTGGACGGTCCTCAGATAAGCCCGATTTCGCAGTGCCAGTTCCCGTTCGTCGATCTGGTCCTCCGGCGCATTGGCCATGAAGCTGTAGGGGCTCACGAACACCAGGATCGACAGGATCGTCCCACCCAGCAGGCAGAGGCCAAGGGCGACGAGGAGTCCGGGGCGATCCTCACGGAGAAGGAACTTCCCGAAGAACCAGCACCACAGGCCCACGATGGCCAGGCTGGAGAGCCTCAGTGTGGTCGGCGCAGAGAAACGGAGATAATTGGCTGGGAGTTTCATGGCAGTAGCCGGATTCATGTCGTGGCCGGTGCAGGACGGAGCCCCACGTCGGGGTATGTCGGAACGGAAAGCGGGCTGACAGCCGGAGGGCGCACCGCCACAGAGGCCAGCTGGGACGACAACGACGGGAACGGGTCCAGGGAGAACAGCGCCTCGACGGGAACCTCGAACACCCGGGCCAGCCGCAGCGCCAGCTCGACGCTCGGGTTGTAGTCGCCCCGCTCCAGGAAGCCGATGGTCTGCGGGTTCACATCCACCCGCTCC
>SXGQ01691149.1_pt1 | contig 11610 bp, 6 predicted proteins | sample 3178371 | NCBI WGS metagenome assembly SXGQ01 (sample SAMN11356859, study PRJNA531348) | freshwater metagenome | isolation source: freshwater sample F1-20 | place: China: Fuxian Lake, Yuxi | collected 2017-12-25 | reverse complement strand
CTTGACCTTGACCTTGACCTTGACCCTCTACGCCTTGACCTTGACCTTGACCGCCTTGACCTTGACCTTGACCGCCTTGACCTTGACCTTGACCGCCTTGACCTTGACCTTGACCGCCTTGACCTTGACCCTCTATGCCTTGACCTTGCCCTTGACCTTGACCGCCTTGACCTTGCAACCTAATTCTTATTTCTTCTTCGGGGGAAAATAAATTTTCAGACATCATTCAAAAATTCTTTAAGATATTGCACATACCTCTCAATAATTGGCGACAAATCTTCTTCTGCCTTTTCAAAGTTCATAAAGTTAGCAAATATGCCATCCAATTCTATACCTACATTTTCATCAACCTTAAATTTGCTTGTAATTGTTGGCTCAATTTTTCTTCTTTTTAAATAAGAGCAAAACGAATCGGCACAAAATTCATTGAATCCTTTTTCCCTTGTTTCTTCGCTTTGTTTTTCAAAAGATTGAATAAATGCAATTTCGTTAAGCCCGTTTTCTTGTTTGAGCAAGTCATAAACTCCGTGTCCTATTTCGTGAAAAATCGGGTATGAATCATCGCTTGGTTCAAGGTGTAAAACCGCACCCTCACCATCTTTAGTTTCGTAAGCAAACTTGCTTTTTACTTCTAAAAATGGCTTGTTAAAAATGTAAAGATTGTTGATTGTATTTTCGGAAGATATTGGCTTAAAAACTTTTTGTAACGAAAGCGGCACTTTCTGAATGTAATTTGATGCGACATATCTGCTTTCAATTTCACCGCCAAAAGACAAATAGTAAGCATAAGATAAGGTATCAATCCCGCTACTATATCCCTTTGAAGCCAAGTTTGATTGCAACTCTTGTCTTTTTACTACAACAAACTTTGTGCTTTCAATGTATTTATTGAATACGGGGGTTTCTTCAATGCCCGTATTTTCAAACAAAAATGAACGAAGATTTACAACAAAATTTGCAAACTCTAAATCTGAACTTGAAAATGCGATATTCAATATGCAAAAAGAAAAAGTGCGACCATAAGAAGCGATATTTTTTTGCGATAGGTCGGGGATTAGTTGGTTTATTATTGACTGAAATGCCGAAAATGCTCGGTTAAAATCATTCAATGAGCCGTTTTGTGTAACTCTTAAAACAAAAAGTTCAACAAATTCTTCTTGCAAACGATTAAACTCTCTCCAATAATCCGTGCTTGTCGCCATAACCAAATCAGCAATACCCGTATTTCCACCACCCGAAAATCCTTCTTTTGTTTGAATGGCGTGTTGAATTTCGTGAATCAGAGTAGCCAAAATTTCTTCATTGGCATCACTCCAACTTTCGGGATAAAGGGCTGAAATCGTGAAAATTGGGTTCTGATTAAAACCGCCCCGTTGCCCCGAATTTGAAATCAATCTTCCTATACAAATGGGTATATTTTTAAATTCGGGATAGAGTTCAAAAAGTTGTGGAAAATCTAATACATCGCCCAATTTTGGGAAATCCATTAAATTATTTCTCTTGTAAAATTGAAATCCAAATGAGTTTATTATTCCTTGACCTAATGTAAATCCTTTTTTTGCAACCAATCCGTTTCCGCTATTGCCTATTGGTAAAAATTCAATGTCCGACCTCCATTTTGCATCGGAGTTTGGAATAATAAATCTTGGCTGACCATCGGGCATATCTAAAATCCAACCCGTTTTTGCCCTAATTACATTTACATCAATGCCTTGTCGAAGCATATTTTTTGCTTCTTCGTAATTGTTTTTGTCAAGGAAAACGCCTCTCAAACCGCCAAGCAAATACTTCATTTTGGAGTTTTCGTAATATGGTAAAATCCCAAAGTTTTCAATGTATATTGTACGGACTGCTTTTGAAATTATATTTCCAAAAATGTTTATGCCCATTTGCCTTGAAACATCATCAATCGCATATAAAATGTTTAAAGCCGCCCCCCTTTCTCTTGCGTTTTTGATAAAATTTATTGCGAACCTTTTTACTTGTTCGGGAGAACCGCCAAATTCAACTGAATAATCGAAATTACCCCACCTTTTCTTTTTCTCTAAATCACTCAAAACTTCATTTACCCAAGTAAAATAAAGATGGTCAAATGTATCGTTTGGTTGCGTAATTCTTGCTACATATTTGCAATAAAAGTAAAACCCCGATTCCAAAGGGTCAAAAGGGTATTTAAGTATTTTATGATTTGCTACATTCTGCCTTTGAAAAACACTCATTAAAAATGTTTCATTTACCGAAAGGATTTTTTGGGCAAATTCAACATTCCCACTTTCAGCATCATATCCAACAAAAATATATCCTTCCGTTGGAAAACTTGCTTTGATTATTTCTGCTGAAACACCAAATTGCGACAATGCCAATAAGTGATTTATTCCAATCATATTTCAACTAATGAATTTATTTCCTCTCTTGATAGTTCAGAACCTATCATATTGCCGTCAAAATCAAATACAAAAAATTTAGTTTTGGGTCTGCCATTGTTTTGTTGCGTAATTTCAACTTGCGTATGCTCAACCACTATTTCGTTTGGTCGCAATGGGGTTTGCATAAGTATTGGATTTAAAAGCATAAGCCGAGATAAATTTCGGGCATACACTTCCGCAAAAATTTTATTTCTTAACTCTGCCGAAATCATTATGGTATATTTTGTGCTTGTTGTCTTGCTTGTTCACTTGCCGCAAGGTTTACATTCAATACATCTTGAACCGCATTTCTAATTGCTTCAAGCATCCTATCTCTTGAAAAGCATCGTGGCATTTTAATATACAAAAACTTATTTGTGTCTTGTAAAGAAAAACTCATTATGTTCTTATTCCATAAATTATCCATTACTCCGTAAGTGCGACAAACACTAAAAAATGTGCAGTTTTCGTCGAAGATATAACTTTGAAATTCAATATTTTTATCCGAAGAATTTAAAGTATGAAATAGATGCCCTTTTAACCTCAAAACTGCGGAATCGGATAGCAAATACAATAAATAATTGAAATTCATAGGTTCGCCAAATTCTTTGGCGGTAAAGCAATACACTTGACCTAAATTTGCCGTAAAATTTATCCAACCAAACATAGCAACTATTGAAACCTCAAATCCTATTGCTTGTAAAAATTTAGCCAATCCAACTCCTGCGTAACCTTGCCATTTTAATCTATCGCTATCATACCCCGCACCTGCCATAAGGTCAACAAAAATCCGAACCGCCTTTTTTGGCATAGGTCGTTTTTCTTGATAAACAAACGATTTTTTTACATTGCTTGTAAATTTTTTTGGCTTTAATTCGGCATCTTCCATTATCTCATAAATGGGCTTTCCTTCTCGCTTTAGTTTACAAGCCCGTACCGACTTAACCGAATCTTCATATTTTGGAATCCAAAAAATTTCGTTCCCGTTTTTTTTGTTAAATGTTTTGTTTTCTTTTCTTTCAACATTCTCATTTTCAACGCTACTTGGTATGGAGTCATCGTAAAACTCAAAAACGGGTATTAAATTTATTGATGCCCTATCAAACGAGAAATTTCCAAGTTCTCTATCGTTGTAAACAAAAACCTCTTTTGGAAGGTCGCCCCTACTGATAAAATCTGAAAACAATCGTTGAAGCAATGGAAAAATAATAGTGTCGTATTCAACCCTAAAATCATCCATATAAATCCAATTTTTTCTGAAAAAAATATCCTCAAATGGGGTATTGGCATCCCCGTTCATCCATTCTCTACCATATCTTTCATAATTACTACCCGAAGCATACCCTCTCCATTTATCTTGATTTATTCCGTTTGGCATAGGTCTATTTGCAAGGTCAGCAAATGAATACCCGCCCAAAATTCGTTCTAAAACTTCATCGTGGTTTTTGAAAAGTTCAACATCCACATCCCCCGAATGAGAACAAGAGTAAGTTCTATTCAGTAAAGAATTGCCATTATTTAAACCCGATACATTTTGGTTGTTCATTACACAACAACATTATAGGGTGCTTTTGTAAGGTCTATTCCTCGTAGTCGTTCAAAATCTGCTACAAACCTTTGCTGATTATTGGGGGCGGTGGCATCCGTAACCATCTGCTGAATGTTTCTTTGATTGATTTGGTCTAAATCATCTTGGGGCAGTAGCAACAAGAACGAATCAAAACTTTCTTGAATTGTCTTATACATAGGCATATTGTTTACCTCAACGCCTTTGTAGTAGTTTAAGTTTTGAACATCCATTTGAGATAGCATTTCAACTTCGTAGGTTCTATTGAAATTCAACATAGTACGAAGCGTTATTGCTTGTTCTGCGGCACTTCCTCGTAGCAGAATAACCTCACGGATTGCGGTACACAATTCATACACAAACTCGTAGGTTAAGGATTTTTCCAATGCTTCATCGAAAGTAACTTCGTAATATGAACCTGCAAATCGGTCAATTAGCGAATAATCTTGTCGGTTGTTTCCGCCAAATGCCACGCTTTGTTCTTGCATAGTTGTATTTCCCGAAGCAATTACACAAAATTTAGGGTGCTTCCGATAAACCCTTCCCTCGCCACTTGTAATGGTTGGAAATGTTACCCGATAAAAACTCCCTTTTTTAGCAAACTCAAAAACCTCTTTGGGCATATCTTCGCCTTTGTAAAATTGTGTTTTTGCATTTTCTCCCTTTGCAATACCCTTTTCATACTCTTCTTTTGAAACTCCGCAAATTTCGGGCTGATTTCCCGTTTTTGATAAGGCATCGTTTAAAAGTCCTGCGGTATTTGGGTCAAGTTTAGGCAATTCATCGAGAATCAATAACCCGCCATCTTTCCACGCTTTTACGAGCAATCCTTCCCGATAACCTTCAATGGTTTGTCCGCCAACAATAATTGTGGGAGAAGTCCATTGAGAGCAGTTAATAGTAAAAGTTGGTATGCCTAACATTTCCCCGATTTTTTCTGCGGTGTATGTTTTTCCCGTTCCTGCAAGACCATACAAATACACATTGTTTCCCGTTACCAAGTCGGTAATTATTCCTGCGATTGTTTGGTTGATTTTAAAGGAAATTTCACATTCATCTGCTTTGTCCATAGGCATATTAAAATTGCCTTTTGGAATGTTAATGTTTGGAGAAGATTTTGCCATTTGTACGAGTTCAAGATATAAGTCAGTAGAAATTGATTCTTTTGATATTTTAATGTCCTTTAATGCCTTTTTTATTGCATTTTCAATAGCAACCTTTAGGACTTGTTCTTGTTGCTGAATAAGTTGGTCAAGTGGTGTACTCATTTTTAAGTAAGGTTAAGCATTTGCTCAAATCGTATTAAATACTTTTGGGCGTTACGCAAGTTCAAATCTAATAGTTTTACCTCAAATTCTTGTATTTCCTGCTTCTCAATTTGGTATTTTTCTGCTTCATCAAGCCCCTGCCTTAAAATAGCACCTCTTTGATTGTTGTTTGCACGAAGCCCGAAAATAACATCGGTGTTAGTGAACCTAAAATAAAAAGGAACAAAAGCGTTTTTGTAGATAGTTCCATCATCAAATCCGCCATCAATAGATGCCTTTAATTTTTTGATAAAATCAATCCGTTGGCTTTCATTAAGACCTTGCAAAATTAACTGAATTACTTGGTCGGGGGTAATTTCACTTGGAATTAAATTGTAGGTTTGAAGTTCAACTATTGTTGGGAATCTTTCCAAATAAATGTTCCAAAGTCCACCGCCTTGATTTTCGCTTTTTACTATTGGAATAATTAAACTTGCAAGTGGCTCTAAACTTTTTCCCCTAAAAATAAATGGGAATGTAGGTTGTTTTAACACTTGAATTTCTTGAACCAAATCATAAGGGTCGGCATCCACCAATTTTTCAATATCTTCGCGGCGGGATTCAATTAAAAACAATTTAGGAACTTTTGCACCGATGTACTTACACATTTTAGTAAATTCATCTAAAGACAAATTATTATTAAATCTACCTAAATCAAGGTAAAAAATATAAACACCACTTCCTTTTCTATTGCCTTCTTTACGAATGGTGTATAGCCCATCTCGCCATCTATACGGCTCAATTCCCATTTGTTCTTGCCAATCGTTTTCTTCAATAATCGGATTCTCAATTTTTTTTCCCCTTTTTGTTCTATATGGAAAGAAAATCCAATTTCTATCATCGTTTACATTGCCAAAGTGAATAATAAGGTCATTTTTGGCATATTCCCTTATTACTAAATCCCTTCTATTGTCCACATTGTAGAGAAATTCGATAAAACTATCATCTTCCATAGTTCCGAATCGGGGTGGTGGCATCCGTTCAAGATTTGGTACTGATGGCATATTTCCATACAATCGAATGGCATATCTAATTGCACTACTATTGAAAATACTGAAACGAACAAAATCAATTCTATTGGGATTTAAAATCCTTGAATCTTTATTTGAATGGTCTATGTAATTTTCACAAATTGAGTACGCTTTAAATAAATTTCCCGACAAAAAACGAGCATTTACCCTTTCCGACTTAACCAAAGTCCAATTCTCTAAAGCATCGTAATCCCTTGCAAACTTATTTTTGTCCATCAATTCGATGTTGCCCCTATTTCTTTCCATTTCGGGTGAATCTGCGAAAGAAAAGGTGTGCTTTGTTGTTAATCCCGTTAAATAGGCGAATGTAAATTGCACATCACTTCCGTTTAGATAACTTCTGCTTTCGGGCAACTTTGTGGTTTTTATATCAACAAGTTTGGCTGTGGAATTGATAAAAGCATTTATTTGCTGATTGCCCATATTTGCCCTTATTTTGTTGCCAACTACATCGGGTGCAAAATAATTTTCACCTATTTTAAGCCGATTTGAAATAAATAAAATCCAACTATCATACTTAAACTCCCAAGTTAAAATTTTTGCGGCTAAATCTTGTTCCAACTCATTAAGCCGTGCCGCCCGTTCATCTCCTTCAACTCCATCTAAACTTAATTCTGCCAAAGACCAAAACATTTCCGTTTGAAATTTTACATAATTTTCTTTTGATTTTTCAATTTCAGCAATTACAAGGTCTTTTTTTTCTTTTGGCGTTAATTGCCCTTTATTTAATCCCTCTATAATTAGTTCGTCAACTTGGCTTTTTTGAAGGCGTTTATCATCGGTTACAATATAATTATCCTCAACAAAAACTCCTTGCTCAAAAATAGTTTCACCCGTAGGGGCTAACATCATATATCTTCTGCTAACTACACTCTTGAAATCACGATATTCGGTATCTAAATCCCAACTGCCACTTTGCTTCATTTCTTCTACCTTAATCGAATATGATTCGCTTACCTCATTGTAAAATTCAGTTTGAACTGCACACAACTGCAATTCCATATACCGAAGCATAATTTCAATTTTTTCATCGGGATTTGTTTTTGTGGCTAACATTAACGCATAATTTTCGTCAATAATTATTTTGTTGTTTGCCACCATTTCATTGAATTTTGGTTCGGCAACTTCAAACCCATATTTGTTTACAAAATCTACGACTTTTGAACTTTTACCTTCTTCCTCAACAAATTTTTCTACTGCCGCCATTCCCGCATTTTGGTTTCGATTGGCGGTTGTTAAAGCGTCAAGGGTTTTCAGTTTACGCATTAGCATTACAAAACGCCTATTTTCAGATGGAATAGGAGAAACAATGTAGGTATATCTTGGGAAATATACCTGCCCCGTTCTATTAATCCTACCCCTCTTTTGCACTTCCGTTTGAATGTTTAATTCAACTTGATGAATCAACATAGTTCTTGGTCTTGTATCTCTAAATACTCTGCTTGAATGAGCCGATGCCCCCGTTGAACCCGATTGATTGATAATTAAAAAATCAATTTGCCCATCATTAAACATTGAAAATGCAGAATTTGAGTTTTTAAGAATTTTGTCATTTTCAATCAACATATAACCGCCATCAACCTTAACAAACCTCGTTTTTCTGCCCGTTATTTCACGGCATCTAAAGTTTTGTCCAAAACCTAAAAATGGATTGTCTTTGGATTCTTCCGTTGCAAATTCTACATCTTGAATTAAGACATCAAGTGGCGACATTGGTGCGTTAAAAACAAGTGATTTAATGTAGGTTTCTACCGATTCAAATTCTGCTTCAAGTTCGGGCGTTGCGGGTAGTGCCATATCATCGTGTTGTATGTTCCTATCACCACCAACTTCTTTAAAAGAAACTCTGCCTTTCATTATGGAGAGCAACAAAAAGTCAAAGTAAATTGAAAAATCACCCGTATCCACAACCACATTTTTTTCAATTCCTACTTTTTTGAAAATGCTTTCAAGCGTATTTTTTACGGCAATTATCGGCTTGGTGCTACCCTCTTTGTAGTCGAGTTTGTAACTCAAATCCGTTGATTTTGCTATTTCGCTAAATCCTTCATCGGGTTTTGTTCTATTCAATTCTTTAACGGCAAATTCAGCAACCGATTTTGCCTTAATGCTAAATAATAATTGCTCAATAAAATTGAAATGATTTTTTCCAACTTCACCTATCGAACAAGAAAATGTAAACATCCCTCTAAATTCTCGTTCATATTCCGCTTTTGTCCTATGAACATTTTTGTTGAAATTTGGGGCTAATGTTATGCCATTTTCAAGGGCTAATGTGTTTATTAACGATGATTTAGCATCGTTATATGCCCTTGACCTTAAAAGTTCTTTTATTTTCACAAAACCACGAACCGCATTATCGTATTCATCATATAAAGCGTTTCTTTCTTCCTCTTTTACCAACTCACTTCTAATTACACTATTGGCAAAACTCCTTTCCCTGCGAACAAGATGCCCAACCTCTGCTAATCCCGAAGCAATATATTCATTTAATCTATCTTGCCCCTTATCAAGAACCTCTGAAATGTATTCTATTGAACCCAATTTGCTCATTGCATTTCGGAGTGCAAACAATTTCAAATTGTCAACCCTTTTAGCGTAGGTTGCGGAAGAAAACATAAGCCCGTTGGCAACGGGGCAAACCTCTTGGAAAAATTTACCCGTAGCGGAATTGCCCGAAGCATTATGGGCTTCATCCAAAATAAAGAAAAACTTATCGGCAAGTTCCAACAAATACTCTCTACGCAATGCCGCACTTCCACCCGAAAATTGCGAATAGGTTGTTACAATAATCTGCCTATCGCTTGGCACTTGTTTTCTTCTAAAAATTCTATTTAGAATGTCCTGCTTTTCAGCAGTAAATAAAATTGTCTTTTCCTCTGCGTTTTTTACTTTGGCTATCCTTACATCAAAAATGTCGGCTTCGTTTGCCTTTTTGCGTTTAGGTCTTTTGTTTTTTTCATTAAAAATGTTCTCTTTTGTTCCTGCCTTCATTATTAGTGGAACGGGCAAATTTCCCGAAATTTTATTGTCCAAAGTTGGGAAACCGCCAATATCATTCAAATCCCTATAAAAATCCGAAAATAAACTCGCTTTTTCGGTTACGAATACGGGGATTAGACCTCTCACAAAAGCATAACGGGCTATTCCCGCACACACCCTTCCCTTGCCCATACCTGCCATATCCGCTAAAATGATAGCAGAGCCATCTTTTTCGTATGCGTAAATTTGCTGAACAATGGCATCTATTTGTTCTGCCGCAAAACTTTGATATACTTTAGTAACACTTGAATACGAAAGTTTTTCCTTCAAAAAATCATCAAAATCCCCGATTTCAGACCTAATTTTATTTAGGGCAGTAATTGTTTCCGAAAACATTGATAATGGAGTAAAACCGCCAACTTTGGTTGAACCCGATATAGGCATATACTCAAAAAGGGCTTGGGATTCTAATTGACCCTCCCTTACCGCTTCATTAACTTTTTGTTTAATAAGTTCGCCATTGACCGCATCAACATCGGGGGTAACATCATCCCCCGCTTGTGGGGCATTTATTTTGTCGTTTTCGTCAGCCATATTAAGTATTTTGTTCTGCCAATAGTTCAAGATATGAAAGCAAACTTTCCTCTCTGCAAGAGTTTACATAAGAGTTGTAAATGGCAACTTCTTCTTGCGGAATGGCGTTTTGAAATGTAGTGTTTTCGGTTGTTCTTCTATCTAAAACCTCACTTATATTGTATTCTACTTTATCGTATATGAAAAATAATTGTGGGCTATCAATAATGTCGCTTAAAACACCACTAAACGAATTGGAATAACTTTCTATCCCTAAAAGGTCGCTGATTCTATTTGAAATGTCAATGTATGCTTGGGTGTCGCTAAAACCTTGAAAGCGGCACTCATTAACATAATTTTCAATCAAATTCTCCAATTTGTCAATAATGCAGAGTTTTATTGTTGAAATGTTTGGGTAAATACCGCCTTCAACTTGTAACGGCACATAGTCCAAAGCACAAAGCCGAGCCATTTCCCTGCTATTATCAAAAATTTTTAGCGTTAAAGCCATTTTAAATTGATTTTTACGAAGATACTAAACAATTTTAATTCTTGGAAAAAGCATTTTCAATTACCGACTTTGCTTCTGCTTTTCCAATGTTTCCCCACGAAGCCCATTTTACATTTGCGATAACCCCTGCAAGTAAATGATTGTGTTGATGCCTTTTTACGAATGATTGCCATTTCTCGTACATCCACCTTTCGCTTTCAAGCCAATACCCCCTTTTACTTACCTTTTTGAGATTTTCAAATGCTTGATTTCCAAAAATGTTTCCACCTGCCTTCCAAACTTCGGGGTGTTTGTCTTTTAAAAATTGCCCATATTCAAGTATTTCTTTGCTTGGCATAACAAATTTGTCAGCAGAAATTTCCCCGCCTTTTGCAAGTTCTAACTCATCAAATTCGTTTAGTTGTGGTTCGTAAATTAAACCGCCATAATACATTTTTATTTTGTACCCTAATTCACGCAACAAATCATCATCTTGAACATATTTTGGGTTTTTTGGTATGCCTTTTTCCGCTTTATACAAAAATGCGTTTACCCTCGCTAAACCCCAAGCAACCCTTGAATTTGGCTTACCCCCCGAAATGGTTGGTCGGTGCGTTGAAGAATAAGCACCCATACCCCTACGCATAACTGCTTTTACGGCATTTAGCGTCATTTTTTTGTTTCTATTGACATACTTGGACTTAAATTCCAAAACCTTTTTGTTCAGCGTTGAAATGTTTTCGGGAGATAATTTTATTGTGGATGCAGACCTCAACGATGCCGAAGATTCGGGCTTATTTATTTTGCTTCCATAAATTCTCTCTTTAAATGGTGCGGGAGTTTTTGATGGACTTACATTTCCACCCCTGCCCATTTCAAGGGCTTTCTGCTTTTGTTCCCACTCGGCTTCAAGGTCGGTGCGGTTTCCGAAATAAGCAATACCCCCAATCTTTTGCAGGTTGCCTAAACTTTGGACTTGACTATTATTAAAGTAAGCATCACCCCCAATCGTTTGCAGGTTGCCTAAACTTTGGACTTGACTATTTTCAAAATCAGCACTACGCCCAATCGTTTGCAGGTTGCCTAAATCTTGGACTTGGCTATTCCTAAAATTAGCATCACCCCCAATCGTTTGCAGGTTGCCTAAACTTTTGACTTGGCTATACTCAAAATAAGCCAAACCCCCAATCGTTTGCAGGTTGCCTAAAAATTGGAATTGGGTATGCCAAAAATAAGCACTACCCCCAATAGATAG
>SXGQ01283696.1_pt1 | contig 11610 bp, 15 predicted proteins | sample 3178371 | NCBI WGS metagenome assembly SXGQ01 (sample SAMN11356859, study PRJNA531348) | freshwater metagenome | isolation source: freshwater sample F1-20 | place: China: Fuxian Lake, Yuxi | collected 2017-12-25 | reverse complement strand
GATCGACGACCCGCGGCGCACGGCGCTCATGCGCACTCACTCCGGACTGCATGTGCTCTCCGGTGTCGTCTTCCGCGACTTCGGCGCCCTGGTCACCGGATCCAACATGGAGCCGCTCGAGGGGCGCCTGGACTTCAATCTGGACGGAATCCCCGAGGGCTTCAAGGAGTCGGTCGAGGATGCGATCAATGCCGAGGTCGATGCGGATCGGGCGATCCGCGCGTACTCCCTCGCGCGCGACGAGGCCTTCGCGATCCCCGACATCATCCGCACCGCCACCAACCTCCTCCCTCCCGAGATCGAAATCGTCCGCATCGTCGACATCGACGGGCTCGACGTGCAGGCCGATGGCGGCACGCACGTGGCATCGACCCGACAGGTCGGGCGCATGCGCGTCGTCAAGGTGGAGAACAAGGGCAAGGGCTTCCGGCGCATCCGCGTCGCACTCGAGGACTGACGACGTGCCCGACGATCGGATGCTCGTGCGCGTCGACGCCGATGGGCTGCCCCTGCGGGTCCGCGCGCTGCTTGACTCGGGTATCCCCAGGCCGGCGAACTCGCGCTTCCTCGTGCGCCGCACGTACATCAGCTGGGCACCCGCGGCGTGGCTCGTCTTCCTCCTCGTGATCGGGATTGCGAGCCTGCGGGCGACCGTCGCCGCGGGGCTCAATCCATCCGCCGGCGCCGAACGCATCATTTACGGCGTGATGACGGCGATATGCCTGTTCTTCGCCGTCTTCGCCGCGGGCAAGCTGCTCGTCGGCCTCACTGAGCGGCGCGATATCAAGCGCGGCGACTACCGCCTTGGCCTGCGCCTCCTCGATCTCGACGGCCTGCTCATTGCCGGACGCGACCTGCACACCTGGGTGCCGCGCGGCATGCTCCCTGAGCCCGTCAAGGTCACCTCAGGCTCTGGAGAAAGCGTGTACGTGACCTACGTCTACTCGCTGGCAGACGATGAAGGACGCGCCGATCGCCTCGAATGCAGCACCTTGGAGAACACGGCCCTGTGGATGTGGCAGGAGCATGGCCAACTGCCCTCGGGTGGCGGCTGGGCGTGAGCCCCCCACCACTCTCCCCACTTTTTGCCAGTTGCGTCAACTTCCTTACGCTCGGAAGTCGCGATAACTGGCGAAAACCGAGTGCGAGTCAGCTGGTGATCTCGGCGATGCGCACGCGCACGTCGAAGAGGTAGACCAGGGCGACCACGACGCCCGCGATCCCGATGATGCCCAGCGTGAGGCCGGGGATCAGGCCGGTGAGCATGGCGATGCCGGTGAGGAGGAGCCACAGCAGCTTCGACACACGGCCCACGGCGGGGAAGGCCTGCGCGGGCCGGCGCACACAGTCGACGAAGGCCCAGATCTTCACCACCCCGAAGACGATCCACAGGACGGTGATGACGAGGTTCTGGGTGAGATCGAACATCCCTCCAACGTACGCGCCCCGCCTGCATTCCGCAGGCGGGGCGCGCTGTGCCGGTGGGTGATGCTGTGCCGGTGGGTGATGCTGTGCCGGTGGGTGATGCTGTGCCGGTGGGTGATGCTGTGCCGGTGGGTGATGCTGTGCCGGTGGGTGACTCGGTTGCCCGAGACCTAGATGCCGACGGCCTCGCGGACGAGGACGACGGTGCGCTCCGCGCCGTGGGCGACGCTGGACGCGGTCGCCTTGGCCTCGGTGGCGACCGACGTAGCGGTCGACTTCGCCTCGCGGGCCAGGCGCACAGCGCGCTCGCGGGCATCGACGGCCAGGTCATGGGCCTGCTCGCGGGCATCGCGACCGAGGTCGGTCACCTGGTGCCACGCACGGCTGGCCGTCTCGGGAACCGACACGACGCTCTCCTGCACGGACTCGATGACATCCGCGACCACCGAGGGCGTGTCGAACTTCGGCATCTCGAAGGACCGGATCTCGATCGCCGGGATCTCGATGGAAGTGAAGGGGACCGTCCGCGGCGCGACATTGTTGACCGCCTGCTGGGCCGTCGACGCAGCCTTGACCGTGGTCTCCTTGGCCGTCGACGCAGCCTTGATGGTGGTCTCCTTGGCCGTCGACGCAGCCTTGACCGTGGTCTCCTTGGCCGTCGCGGCGGCCTTGGCGGTCGTCGCACGCGCGGCGGCGACAGCGTTCTTGGGCTTGGCCTTCTCCGCCGACTTCTTGGCAGCGGGCTTCTTGGCGGCGGCCGTCTGGGGATCTGTGACCTTATGGGTCTCGGGCGTGCTCATGCGATGTCCTCTCGTGAGTCCCGGGGGTTCTCCCCGGCGCGGTTCTCGGCCTGGAAGGCCCGGTAGATCTCCAGCAGCGTGCGCCGCTGTGCCTCGGTCAGGCTGGTGTCGGCAGCGATCGCGTCGACCACGGAGAGACTCGCCTCCGGTCGATCGTCCTCGCTGAGGATCCCGGCCTGGACGTAGAGCGTCTCGGCCGAGATGCGCAGGGCGCCGGCAAGTCGATTGAGGATGTCGGCGCTCGGGCGACGCAGGCCCCGCTCGATCTGGCTCAGATAGGGATTGGACACCCCGGCCGCTGCGGCGAGCTGCCGCACCGACATCTGTGCCTGGTCGCGCTGCTCGCGGATGTAGTCCCCGAGTGCTTCGATGCGTGCCATGCCTCCATGGTGCCCCCAAGTGCTTGCAATTGCAAGCGGAGCGCTAGCGGGAGCAAGCGTGAGATGGGTCACCCCACGGCTACGCCGCCCCCGACGGCTGACTCAGCCCGTGGGCAGGGCCCCCGCACTGAGGAGCAGGCCGGCCACCACGACCACGCACCCCGTGAGGCCCAGTCCGGCCGTGAGCCCGAGGATCCGCGGGAAGTCGCCCCGACGCACCCGGGCCAGGACCGCGAGGTGCGCCACGGCGTAGTAGGTGAGGATCGACGCGGCCGAGAGGGCCAGGGCGACGGCGATGCCGCCGATGAGCACCACGATCAGCGCGAGAGCCGCGGCCGTGATTTCCGCTCGCACGGGCACGCCGGTCGATGCGCTCACATGAGCCAGGGCCCGTGGCGCATCGCCGCCGCGTCCCATGGCGAAGAGCGTGCGCCCGACCCCGGCGATGAGCGACAGCAGGACTGCACCGGCGGCGACAACCGCGCCGATGCGCACGAAAGCGTTGACGGCGGTCGAATCACGAGACGTGGCGATGCTCTCCAGCGAAGCAGCCGAGAGCACGACGCCGCTCGAAACTGCACGGAGAATGATCACCGCGATGACGGCGTAGACGACGATGATGATGGTGAAGCTCATGACCATCGCGCGCGGAATTGTGCGCGCGGGGTCGCGCACCTCTTCGCCGAGCACCGTGATCCTCGCGTATCCCGCGAAGGCGACGAAGAGGATCCCGGCAGCGGCGACAAGGCCGGTGCCGCTCGGGGCGTCGAGAGTGACCGAGGTCGCCCGGGCGACGGTCGATGTCGTCACCGCGAAGATGGCCAGCACCGCGAGGACGAACGCCACGAGCACCGCGGTCACGCGCACGGACTTCACGATGCCCCGGAGGTCGAGACCGAGTGCCACGACGACCGCCACAAGCCCCACGACGCGCTCGTAGCCCGGCCACGCGTAGGCACCGATGGTGAGCGCAGCGGCGCCCGCGGAGGCGGCCTTGCCGAAGACAAAGGCGTAGCCCGCAAGCACCCCCGCAGGGCGGGAGAGGTAGGCGCGACCGTAGGCATAGGCACCGCCGGATTCCGGGAGCACGCGTGCGAGGGATGCCGTCGACGTCGCGTTGAGTGCCGCGACCGCCGCGGCGATCGCCAGTGCGATGAGCAGACCGGATCCCGCAAGGGCGATCGCCGGAGTCCACGCCGCGAAGACACCGGTGCCGAGCATGGCTCCCAGTCCGACGACGGTGGCTCCCCCCACCCCGAGGACGCGTCGCAACTGAGTCACGATCACTCCACCGTCAGGACGATCTCACCCGCAGGGCGTCCCCCGCCGAGGAGGACCTGCCGGGACTGCTGCGCGATGACGTCGTTGTCGACGCCGATCGCGCGCAGGATGCCCGCCATCGCCACGGGCCGTGCTCGCCCAGAGCCGTCCTCGATCTTGAGCGCCACCGAGCGCCCATCGGGCAGGACCACGAGGTAGACGGCCTCGGCGCCCTCCTTGATGAGGGATCCCGGCAGCGAACGCTGCAGTGCTGCCGCATCTCGGCGCGTGCCCGCGACCCACTCGGGGTGCTCGCGCATCGCCGTAGCCACGCGCTGCGCCGCTGCATCGTCCGAGGTCGCGATGGCGGCACCCATCCGAGCGAGACCCACGACGGTCAGCCCGAAGAGCGGCGCACCACAGCCATCGACCGCGACCGCCCACGGCTCCTCGCCGGCGCGGTCGGCCGTCTCGGCGGCGATCACCTGCTGCAAGGGATGCGCCGGGTCGGTGTAGTCCGCAAGGGACCAGTCGTTCACCACGCAGGTGAGCAGCATGGCGGCGTGCTTGCCCGAGCAGTTCATGTACGCCGACGTCGGCTTGCCGCCGGTGACCTGCACGCGCAGACGCACGTCGTCGTCAATCGGGAGTTCAGGAGGGGTGAGCAGGCTCGACTCGTCTAGCTCAGCCATCGCGAGGATTCGGCGTACTCCGTCGAGATGGAAGTCCTCGCCGCTGTGCGACGCGGACGCGAGCGCGAGGAGTTCACCCTCGAGCGGGAGCCCGGCGCGCACCATGGCGGTCGACTGCGCGGGCTTATTGGACGAGCGCGGCAGGATGCGGGTCGAGGGGTCGCCCCAGGCTCGCTCGACGGTGCCATCGGGTGCGAGCACGACAGCGTGACCACGATGCACGCCCTCGACGACACCGCCGCGGCGTACCTCGACCAGGATCTCGCTCACGCGCGCATCCTGTCAGGTACCCAACGCGATGCACTCGCTACCGTGCGTCCATGCGAGCCGTGATCCAGCGCGTGGATGGAGCCGATGTCGTCGTCGCGGGCGAGGAGGTGGGCCTCATCGAGGGCGCCGGGCTGCTCATACTGGTCGGCGTCACGCACACCGACGACGAGAAGACCGCGCGCCGGCTTGCCCAGAAGGCCTATGACCTGCGGATCTTCGACGCGTCGCGCTTCGAGACGTGCACGGAGCCGGGTGGCTCCAGGGAGGTCTCGGCATCCGATCTCGGCCTGCCCGTGCTCGTCGTTTCTCAATTCACTCTGTACGCCGACACCCGCAAGGGACGTCGACCGACCTGGGATGCTGCCGCGCCGGGGCCGGTGGCGGAGCCACTCGTGGCGATCGTCGCCGATGAGCTGGCGTCGCGCGGGGCTCACGTGGCGATGGGTCGCTTCGGTGCCGACATGCGCGTCAGCCTGGTGAACGACGGGCCGACGACGATCATCCTCGACGTCGACTAGCGACCCAGACCTACGACTTTGTCATCCAGATCCGTGCCTACTCGCTCCGACGGCGCGGATCTGGATGACAAAGTGGCGCATCAGCCGATACGCACTGATCGACACTTCGCTCTAGCGCACGAGGATGACCGGCTCCTGGGCGGCCGCCATGTCACCGGAGCCCGCACGCACGATGAGATCAGCCGTAGGGTCGGCCGAGCGCTTGATCACGGCCGTGGCGATGGGTCCTACCTCGTAGTGTCGCGACGACGAGGCGACCCACCCGATCTCGCGATCCCCGAGGAAGACGGGGTCGCCGTGCGCGGGCAGCCTCTCGGCACCCCCGTCGAGATGCAGCAGCACCAGGCGCCGCGGCGGTGATCCGAGATTGTGGACACGGGCGACGGCTTCCTGCCCGCGATAGCAGCCCTTGGACAGGTGCACAGCCGGCCCGATCCAGCCCACCTCGTGCGGGAGGGTGCGATGGTCGGTCTCGTGCCGAAGGCGCGGCACGGCGGCCGCCACGCGTAGCGCTTCGAGCGCCCAGGTCCCGGCGGGATCCTCGCCCAGTGCCGACAGCAGTTCCGGGCGAGGCACGAGCACCTCGCGACCGATGAGCACGCCGGGCCGGTGGTCGACGTACTTCGACGCGTCACCGCCACGGTCGCTGCCTGCATCCGTCGCGCCGGCGCCGGCCATGTCGGCAGGCACCAACCACGCGACGCGCTCGGGATGGGCCTCGCGCACGGGCTGCCAGACGACGGCCCAGTCATCGCTCACGTCGGCCACCTCGACCCGCAGCATGAAGCGCATGGACTCGAGATAGGCCACGAGAGCTGCGGCATCACCGGGCTCGACGGAGATCCACGTCGAGGTGCCGTCGTCGGTCATGTGCATCACATGCTCGACATGACCGTGCGGACTGAGGATGAGTGCCATGGCGGAGGCGCCGGGGGCGAGGGAATCCAGGTGCTGGGTCGTGAGGCTGTGCAGCCAGGTCAGCCGATCGGGGCCGGTCACGGTGATGACGCCGCGGTGCGAGAGATCCACGGCCCCGACACCAGCGACGAGGCGGCGCTGCTCGGCGTGGGGATCGCCGTAGTGCCAGGGCACGCCCGAGTCGGGTGAGCCCTCAGGCGGCGGGCATGCCCCGGGCAGGTCTAGGGCCGGGCTGCGGTACTCCGTCACGTCGGTGACAACGTCAGGCACCCTGCTCGCCTTCCCGACACCCGCGGCACAGGCCGTGGATGGCCATGTGACCGACGTCGGTGGAGAACCCCTGCTCACGGCCCAGGGACTCCAGGAAGCCCCGGGCGACGGTGGCGGGGATGGACTCGACTCCACTGCATCGTCGACAGACAAGGTGGATGTGCACGTCCTCGTCGACGGAGTGGTACGTCGGCGAGCCGTGTCCGAGATGCGCATGGGTGACCAGGCCGACGTCCTCCAGGACCTCGAGTGTGCGATAGACGGTGGACAGGTTGACCTTGGGCGAATCCACCTGCACGCGCACGAGGATCTCCTCGGGGGTCGCGTGCCCGAGATCGTTGACGGCGGCGAGGACGAGGGTGCGCTGCGGGGTGACGCGGTAGCCGCGGGCGTGCAGCTGCTCGTCCCAGCCCATCAGTCGGCCGGACGTAGTCGCGCGGAGAGGTGGTTGGTCATCGGCTCTCCGACGGCCGCCATGTCGAAGGTCCACATGAGTTCGTCGTTGACGAGTCCATAGAGCCGCTCACCCGCGGCGTAGGGCTTGGCGCTCGGCGAAGCAGCGATCACGTCGGTGCGCAGCGTCGCACGAGCACTCGTGATGCGCGCGTCCTCGATGCCCAGCACCTCATGGCTGCCGAGCCAAAGCTCGGAATAGCCGGTCGGGTGCGCGAGCATCACCTCGACCTCACCATCGGGACGCGGACGCCAGAACCCCGTCTCGAGCGCGAGGGGGCGGACCTTCTCGCCGTTGTCGTCGAGAAGCCAGCTGCGCGATGCGTAGGAGAGGAAGGGGCGGCCGTCGGTGATGAAGGACACCTCCTGGCCGAAGCGGAAGTCCTCGATCGTGGGGTACTGCCCGAGTCCGACCCCGGCCCAGCGGCCGATGAGCCAGGAGAGCGGGATCAGCTCCTCGGGGAGGTCCGAGACGGACACCTAGCCCTGTCCCTTGAAGAGCTTGTAGACGACGTAGCCCGAGAACCACGTGATGAAGATGATCGCGAGGACCAGGAGTCCCGTAAAGACGATCTCGAGCATATCGCCAGCCTAGCCCGACGGGGGCGGCTGCGCTCGCCCCGCCCATGCGCCAATTCGACGAACGAGCGACTCCTCGATGGCCCCCTCGGCATGCCCGAAGCCCGGCTCGATCCAGAGTTCGGAGCCCGGTGCAGCCTCATGCAGGGCACGGGGATGGTCGAGGGGGAAGAAACCATCGGCATCCCCGTGGACGATGAGCAGGTCGATCCCGTGGTCGCGCACGCGTGCCGCGGCCTCGGTGGGCGGCAGCGGCGGCGGGTCAGGCCAGGGCGCAGGATCGACACGCGTGCCCAGCACCGTGCGGATGTACGCGCGGCCCGCGGCCGTGGCGATGCCTCGATGCAGCCAGCGCATCGGAGTGGTGCCGCGGTAGTACCAGTACGCCATGCCACTCACCGCGACCACCGCATCGCTGGAGCCGGGACCGAGGAGTGCCGCGTGGCGCAGGACGACCGCGGCACCCATGGAGAAGCCGATGGTGACGACCCGTTTGTATCCCGCCTCACGCGCCCACGCCACCGCTGCCTCGACGTCGAGTGGCTCGCGATGACCCAGAGTGGTCATACCGTCGGAGTCGCCGTGGCCGCGCTGGGTCACCGCGACGACGGCGGCGTCATCGCTGAGGATGCTCGCGATCCGCTCGACGCGCTCCTGATCGTGCGCACCACCGAAGCCGTGCGCGACGACCAGTGCCGTGCGACTCGTGGGATGCGGCAGGTGCATGGCGACGAGCGCGATGCCGTCCTGGCTTGTCAGCGCGAGGGGCTGGGCCTGCGGCGGAAGCGGGATGCGATGCGGCCCGGCGGGTCGGCCAAGCCGCCCCTGTCGGGCTGGCCCGGCGGGTCGGCCAAGCCGCCCCTGTCGGGCTGGCCCGGCGGGTCGGCCAAGCCGCCCCTGTCGGGCTCTGCCGACCCCTTCGGTCCCATCGGGAAGTACCTCCGTCACGGGTCGGTATCCTCTCGTAGTGCGCCTGCTGCTGCTCACCCAGGCGGTGGAGCCCTCCGTGGAGGTCCTGCCGGCGCTCAGCCTGCTCCCGCACGCCGTGCGGATCCTCCCCGCCCAGGCCACGGCCCTGCTGGATGCGCCGCCCTGTGATGCGGTCCTCGTCGACGGCCGTCGTGACCTACCGCACGTGCGCAGCCTGACGCGCCTGATCCGCCAAACCGGGATCGAGCACCCCCTCATCGTCATCGTCACGGAGGGTGGGCTCACCGCGCTCCAGCGCGACTGGGGCATCGACGAATTCGTCGTCGACACGTGCGGACCGGCCGAGCTCGAGGCCCGACTGCGCCTGTCCGTCGCGCGACTCGACGCCCAGCCCGATGATGCACCGGGTGAGATCCGCAGCGGCGACCTCTCCATCGACGAGGCGGGCTACGTCGCCCGCGTGCGCGCGCGCACCCTGGACCTCACCTTCAAGGAATTCGAATTACTGCGCTATCTCGCGCAGCACCCCGGGCGCGTCTTCAGTCGAGCGCAGCTCCTGCAGGAGGTCTGGGGATACGACTACTTCGGGGGCACCCGCACGGTCGACGTCCACGTGCGTCGCCTGCGCGCCAAGCTGGGGCCTGAGCACGACGCGCTCATCGGCACCGTGCGCAACGTCGGGTACCGCTTCGTCCCTGCCCGCCCCGATGAGGCGACCGTATCCACGCTCGAGGACGACGCCGAGATCGAGAGCCGAGCGGGCAGGTGAGCGCGATCGAGGTCCGTCGCCACCTCGACCGGGCGGAGGTCCTCGATGTCTTCGACCTCGTCGATGGCGCCACGCGACATGACGGCGTGACACCGATCGCCGAGCACGTGATGCTGCACCTTCGCCATGGCGGCGACGCCGACGTACGCCACCTGCTCACTCGGTCGGGGGAGGGGCGCCTCGTCGGCTACGCCCACCTCGACGTCACCGACCTCGTCGAGGGACCGAGTGCTGAACTCGTGGTCGCCCCGTCCGCACGCCGCCATGGCCTCGGGCACGCTCTCGTCGAGGACCTCATCCGCATCAGCGACGCCGATGTCCCCGGTCGAGGGTTGCGCTTCTGGGCCCACGGCGAGAGCGAGGCGGCCCGCGGACTAGCCGAGCGACTCGGTTTCGCTCGCGCACGCGTGCTCTGGCAGATGCGACGCTCGCTCGTGACACCACTCCCTGAGGCACCGCTGCCCTCCGGCGTGCACCTGCGCACCTTCCTGCCCGGCATCGACGACCAAGCGTGGCTCGCCGTCAACACCGCCGCCTTCGCCGATCTGCCCGACCAGGGCGGCTGGACGATCGACGACCTGCAGCGGCGCATGAGCGAGTCCTGGTTCGATGCCTCGGGCTTCCTCGTCGCCACGGACGAGCACGGCGACATCGTCGGCTTCCACTGGACCAAGGTCCACGGGGGTGACCACGCCCACGGCGACGATGACCATTCGCGCCTGCATGCCGAGGGCGTGGACCACTCCCACGGGCATGGCCACGAGGCCATGGGCGAGGTCTATGTCATCGGCGTCGATCCGGCCTGCCAGGGCACCGGCCTGGGGAGGGCGCTGCTGTTGGCCGGCCTGCGGCTCCTCGCCGCGCGCGGCCTGACCCAGGCGATGCTCTACGTTGACGCCGCCAACACCCCCGCTATCGGCCTCTACTCCAGCCTCGGGTTCACCCGCTGGGATACCGACGTGCTCTACCGTCGCGCCTGATTCGTCCCCCCATCCCTCACGCGTCATCCGCGGGCCACCCGCGCCTCATCCGGCTGTGGGACCATAGGGGGGTGTCCACCGATGCTCCCCAGGCCCACATCCCGCAGGCCGAGGTCGAGTTGGACGAGGTGGCCTTGGCCACGGTCGAGGCCGAGGCGGGCCCACTCCCCCCGGATCGCTTCCTCGACCGCGAACTCTCCTGGCTTGCCTTCAACGAGCGCGTCCTGCAGCTCTCGGAGGACCCCGACCTCCCCGTGCTCGACCGAGCGAAGTTCATCGCGATCTTCGCGAGCCACCTCGACGAGGTCTGCATGGTCCGCGTCGCAGGCCTCAAGCGCCGCAGCGCGACCGGCATCGCCGTACGCGCGGCGAGTGGGCTGACGCCTCGCGAGGTTCTCGAGGCGATCTGGAGTCGAGCCCACCTGCTTCAGCTCCAGCAGGCGACGATCTTCCGCGACGAGGTGCGCCCGGTTCTCGCCGCGCACGGCGTGCAGATCCTCGACTGGGAGTCCCTCACGGCCGATGAGCGCACCGAGCTCGATGCGTTCTTCGACCAGCGCGTCTTCCCCGTGCTCACCCCTCTTGCAGTGGACCCGAGCCATCCCTTCCCCTACATCAGCGGACTGTCGCTCAATCTCGCTGTCGTCGTGCGCAACCCCGTGACCGGCACCGAGCTCTTCGCGCGCGTGAAGGTCCCGCCATCGCTGCCGCGCTTCGTCCCCGTCGGGGCCCAGCGCTTCGTCCAGCTCGAGGCGGTCATCGCCGCGCATCTCGACGAGCTCTTCCCCGGCATGGACATCCTCCAGCACCACACCTTCCGCGTGACGCGCAACGAAGACGTCGAGGTGGAGGAGGATGATGCCGAGAACCTCCTCAAGGCCCTCGAGCGCGAGCTCTCGCGACGCCGCTTCGGGCCTGCCGTCCGCCTCGAGGTCGAGAGCTCGATCGATCCCCACGTGCTCGAGTTGCTCATGGACGAGCTCGACGTGAGCCAGCCCGAGGTCTTCCGCCTCCCCGGGCCGCTTGACCTCACCGGCCTGTGGTCCCTGTACGCCGTGGATCGCGATGACCTCAAGCAGCCGAGCTTCGTGCCGCGGACGAGCCGTGCGCTCGCCGAAGTGGAGTCGGCTTCAGCGCCGGACATCATTGCGGAGGTGCGCGAGAAGGACGTCCTCGTGCACCATCCCTACGACTCGTTCTCCACGAGCGTGCAGCTCTTTCTCGAGCAGGCCGCTGTGGATCCGCACGTCCTCGCCATCAAGCAGACGCTCTATCGCACCAGCGGCGACTCACCGATCGTGCAGGCGCTCATCGAGGCAGCCCGCAACGGCAAGCAGGTGCTCGCCCTCGTCGAGATCAAGGCGCG
>SXGQ01713442.1_pt1 | contig 11611 bp, 12 predicted proteins | sample 3178371 | NCBI WGS metagenome assembly SXGQ01 (sample SAMN11356859, study PRJNA531348) | freshwater metagenome | isolation source: freshwater sample F1-20 | place: China: Fuxian Lake, Yuxi | collected 2017-12-25 | reverse complement strand
TACAACGCATTCCCCGCCGGCGTCTTTCTTATGACGGGCACCGGCCTGGTGCCGCCGGATGACTTTACTCTTCAGGCGGGTGACGATGTGCAGATCACAATCAGCGGCATCGGGATGCTGCGCAATCCGGTGCTGGATGGGTAGGTTTGGGTTGGGGACATTGGGCCGCTAACTGGAAATTATATTGTTCTGCGGAGGACGAAGATTACAATTTATATATCTGTTTCTTGTTTATGGTATTGCCTTGGTCACGAATAGGTTAATCAACCTACTTACGCTAACTTCATCAGAAGTGGTTTAAGTATTCTGTGGACAGACTGATATCCACTATCACCAACTGAAAGTCAGCAAATATTTTCTCGGGTTGACGCCACTTCGCGCGGACTATTGTGACAGATAGGTACAAGATGGGGATTGGTGTAGTACTCGTCTTTTTGCCGCAACTGCACTGATGTGGGAGTTGTATAGAAAAATATGTTTGTGCCAGCCTTGAGATTCTGCGATAACGAGGGGCTTTATTGTACTTGGCACCCAACGCACGGAGGATATCGCTAGTGCTTAATCATTGGGATAGTCAGGTATTGTTTTCAACGGTGGCGGTTATTGAGTCTTCGCGAAACGTGCGGACGCTGGAAAATGAAATACGGCGCGTTGCTGGGTGGATGGCGTTTGAGGAGTTTGGCCTACCCGACGGTTCATTCCAGTTCGATTTTGGCAACAATCTAGATGTGCTGACCGACTTGGTAATGTTCGGATCAGCGCTTAATTTCGCCTTCACAGACTTTGACTCCTCGGTAAAGTTCCAAGTTGACTACCGCGGTATTCGTTATGTGGACTCGGAGGCAATGCTCGCATGTGTACACCGAGCTTGGAGCACTGGTTTACCTATTTTTGACGGTCAGTGGATGGCGGCGGTAACTAGAGCAGACTTGATTCATATTTTTGCAGGCACGATCGAAATGCCGATGATTGACGAACGAGTGGCAATCCTAAACGAGGTTGGCACCACTCTGGTAGAGCGATTTAGCGGCAAATTCCATGTCTGGGCTGCGAGCTGCGATCGGGCTGTGTATGCTGCCGGCAACGGTATGCTGGAGCGACTAGTGGCTGACTTCCCGCGATTTGAGGACTGCAGCTTGTACAATGGCCATCGAGTTCAGTTCTATAAGCTTGCACAACTAGCCCTTTGGTCGCTTCACGCGGTTTATGTTCGGCTCGGCCAGAAAGGCTTTCAAGACCTTTCACGGATAACGGCCTTTGCAGATTACATCGTGCCCGTAGCACTGCGGTTGATGGGCATACTTGAGTACACCCCTGACCTAGATTCCCGCATTATTGGAGGTGTGCTGATCCCACGCGATACTACTGACGAAATTGAGATTCGTGCACACACGATCTATGCAACCGCCCTATTGACGGATGCCATAAATCTGCTGCGGCCGGCTGGCAAGCAGCTAGTCATCCCGCAGGTGGACTACCGTCTCTGGAAGGCTTATCACGCTACCTTCTGGCCACATCACCTGACCCGCACTACGATGTATTAGTTGGTTATGCGTCGGCTTGCTACTGCTTACAGCGGTCCACTGGAGCAGCCCGGAGGGCTACCCCTTGTAATATTTGGATTTATCGGTCGTGCGCCTGTGGCTATGTTGTCAATAGGTTTTGTCGCTTCTGCGGCAGCAACGGACTCTAAGATGGGTTATGCCACGGGCGGCGCCGCCGCAGCTGCATTCTCGTTAGCCGGTGCATTATTTGGCCCGGCTATTGGTAGAGCGGTGGATCAACATGGTCAGCTACCGCTTGCCAGAGCACTTGCAGTTGTCGCATCTTTGGCTGCGGTTCTGGCAGTAGGAAGTTTGCATATTGATGGGGCATCACCACTATTCATTCCGCTGGCGGCATTGGTGGGCGCGGCTCAGCCCAATATCGGATCACTCACGCGATCGCGGTGGGCCGCACTTGCGGAGCGTGTGCCTAACTTGGAGTCAGCACAGGCCCTTGAATCGATCAACGACGAGGTCTCGTTTCTAATCGGTCCGGCAGCGGTTGCGTTACTTGCTCCTTTAGGGTTTATTGGTCTGCCGATTATCGTCGCCATGGTACTGTCGGTGGTTGGAGCACTCGGCATCACGTCTAAGTGGAGCTTACCTGAGCCGCGCCCCCACAGTTACGGTGTGTCGCGGTTGCTGGTGTTCCCGGCTGGCATGGGTGTTCTGTTGTCGGTGGGTGCACTGGGCGGGGCACTGGGAGCTGCTCAGGTTCTCCAATTAGCATATTGCACTACGCTTGGGTTCCCCCAAGGAGCCGCCCTCGTGTACCTTGTGAACTCTGGTGCGAGTCTAATCGGCGCAATTTTAGTTGGTGCGCAGATTTGGATCACTCCAGTTCGTCAGCGCTTCACCTTTGCAATGCTGGTTTATGCCATTGGTGTAATTCCTTCTGTGTTCGTAGTGGGGTATTGGCAGTTTGTTGTTGCATCAACGGTGTCGGGAATCGCGATTGCAGCCACATTTATTCAATCGAATGCTCTTGTGGCGGAGGTGACTCTGGCCCACTCGAGAACGTCGTCATTCACAGTGTTGGTGTCTGCCTCGGCGGTAGGCATCGCGTTTGGGGCTGCAGTCGCTGGCTTAGCGATCACATCGGTCGGTGCTGACAGTGCGCGACTGATCTTATTGCCACTTGCTGGCTCTGCCGCCGCTACCGCTATGATTACAGACGTATGTGGACCGCGATCCACATACCCCTAGGTCAGCACTGCACGCTTATCTAGTTGTTAGTGGTCTCGGACAAAGCGATGACCAATCTTTCGTAGCCGCGAAATTGGAACGTGGAACGGCGGACTGTTGGTGCAATTATCACGAGCTCTTTCTCTGACTGGGCTAGCTCCGCAATGGTCGTTTCAAGTTCTAACCTGGCAAGCGGTGCGCCCAGGCAGAAATGGATGCCGCCGCCGAACGTTAGATGGTTCGCGTCGGCTCGCAAGATGTTGAACCGATCGGGTTCTACGTATTTGCGTGGATCCCGATTAGCCGCGCCCAATACAAGTGCTACTCGCGCACCAAGCGGGATTGCCACACCATTTATCTCGAAATCCTCGTCTAACACCCAGCGCTCGAACCATTGGAGTGGGGGGTCATAGCGGAGTATTTCTTCGAGGGCCACGCGTGGACTAACCTTGCTGCTACGAATCAGTTGCCACTGATCGGGATGCGCAGCAAGAGCTGCGATGCCATTAGAAGTGGCATTCACTGCCGCTTCGTGACCAGCCATAAGCAGGACCATCGATGTTGATACAATCTGATCGTCAGTCAGCCGTTCGCCATCGACCACGGCTCCGATCATTGCCGTAAGTAAATCATCTGCAGTAAGTCGTCGTCGTTGCGCAATGAGTTTAAGCAGATACTGTCGGAAGTCCTTGGCGGCGGCGTTGGCGGCTGTGCGCAATTCTTCGGATGGCGCGGGCTCGTACATTCGGATTGTGGCGTCGGAAAGCTTCAATATGGTGTCGTGATCGTCTTCGGGAACACCGATGAGCTCGCAGATAATCCCCAGTGAAAAGTGCTGGGCGTATGACCCGACCAGATCTATAGAGCCGACTTCACGGCCAGTTTGGAGAAGGCGTCGGGCTCGCTCTTGAATTTTGGTGCGCATGCCCTCCGCGGCGCGGGGGGTGAAAGCCTCTGTCACGAGCCGCCGCAGGCGTGTGTGGGCTGGGGGTTCTAAGTTCAGCAGCTCCCAGCGCTCGAAAGAGGCGAAGTCTTTCCAGCGTGGATCGCGCCAGACAGGAATGTCTGGGGCTAGATTTAACTCCTCTGGTGTATACCTGTGTAGAAAACTTGTCCCTAAGCGGTGATCCCGGAAGGCGGCGTGGACATCAGCATACCGGGTCAAATACCACAGATGGTCGCCCGCTGGGTGCCAGACCGAAGTTGTTTCGCGCACACGGGCATATGCCGGATAGGGGTCTGCCACGAATTCCGGGTCCGCAGTGTCGAACACAAGGTCGGGCTGGCCGGTCATCTGCGCGTCTCTACCTCCGCGTCCTGCTCGATAAGCACGCGCAGCCCCTCTACTGCAGTATCGATGACCTCGTCGATATCAAATGCGGTCATTGACTCTGCCACTTGCGCCTTAGTCATGTCTGGATTTCCCACGCAGGCCATAATGCCACCGGCGCGCACGCGGTGAATCGAAGCAATGATGAAGATCACCGCAGCTTCCATTTCGGAGCAAATGGCTCCGCCCGCAATGAACGCCCGCCAGCGCTCGGCTAGACGCTCAGGCATAGGCATCCGCTCGTGTTCGACCTCTCCATAGAACGAATCTTTTGACTGACTTACGCCTTCGCGCGTCCGTGCACCCGTGCGGCGCGCCGCTTCGCGCAGCGCTAAGACGACGTCGATGTTGGCAATTGCTGGAAACGCCATCGGCAAGTAATGGCTTGTGGTGCCCTCATCGCGGATCGCCGCTGTGACTATTGCAAGCTCACCAGTCTTCATTCCCGGGTGCATACCTCCGGCGGTCCCCACTCGGATAAAGGTGTCAGCTCCACACTGGAGTAACTCTTCAATCGCGATTGCAGTAGAAGGGCAGCCAATGCCAGTTGAAGTCACTGACACAAACACGCCACTTAGTGTCCCGGTCCATGTCTCGTACTCGCGATTGCGGGCGACGAGCCGCGCGTCGTCAAATCGGCGCGCGATTCGCTGGCAGCGCCCCGGATCGCCCGGGAGCAGTACGTAGCGACCAACTTCACCATGACGGAGCGCAACGTGATGCATTTTTGCTCCGTTCATCGGCCACCGCTATTGTCGTCGGCGATAAGTACCCGCAAACCGGCTATCGTTGCCTGGATGGCGCGCTCAATGTTCGCAGCTTTACGTTCCTCAACCGTAACGACGCGGCCGCCGAGATTATTGAAGATCAGCATCAAGCCACCGGCGCGCACGCCGAGGGTGGCAGAAACTACAAACAGTGTGGCCGCCTCCATTTCCGAGCAGATTGCCCCGCCTGCTGTCCATGCTGCCCAACGACGCTTGAGTTCAGGGCCGATAGGCATTCGGTTCGGGGAGTGCTGGCCAAAAAACGAATCTTTGGAGTGCGCTATACCAAGCCGGAATGGGTATCCTGTAGCAGCCGCGCCGGCCCGCAGGGCAGCTGTCACGTTGACATCGGCCACGGCCGGAAACTCTGGTGGCAAATAGTGGTGGCTGGTTCCCTCATCTCGGATTGCACCTGTGATGATGCCAAGCTCGCCCGTCAGGATGTCTGCCTGCATCGCGCCAGACGTGCCCAGTCTGATGAATGTGTCCGCACCGATGGCCACCAGCTCCTCCACTGCAATCGCAGTCGAGGGACAGCCGATACCGGTGGAAGTGCAGGCAACGGGCACTCCCTCCAGCGTACCTGACCATGTTACGTATTCACGGTTGGAGGCAACGAACTTCGGGTTGTCGAAGTGGCGTGCAATGAGCTCGACGCGTCCAGGATCGCCCGGCATCAGTACGTATCGACCCACGTCACCGCGGTGCAGCGCAATGTGGTGCTGAGCCACTTCACAGGGGCGGGTAGATACAGCCATCGGCTTATGCCCGCGCTATGGTCAGGATGGCTGCGAGGATGGTGCCCACAAAAAGAACGGCTGCCATCAAGAAGATGGCAATCGTTAGAACTGGGGTCAAGACAAGCGTCGGCGTTTTCTGAGCGCTCCAGAGTGTAAAACCGAGCACTGTACCTATGACACCAGCTAAAACACCAATCACCGTGATCACGTAGTCGACAAGCCCGAACTGAATCTGTCGATATGAAGTTTTGGCTCCGGTCGATCCAAACGCGCGAGACTCTAGGCTGATTGATAGCTGCTGAACGCGCTCGAACGCCCCAACGAAAACCGGTACAAACGAGGGCACGATAGATCCAAATCCAGAACTCTTCATTCCACGCGATTTTTGGGCAGAAAGCACTATAGTAACCTCGCGCTGGAGTACAGGAATGAGTTGCAGAGTCATGGAAATCATGAAGTTCAAAATGTATGGAACGCGCAGTTTAGCGAAGGCGGCAAACAGGTCGGAAGGATGGGTCGTTATGAGCACGCCGAGCGTAATGATCTCCATCGCGAGCACTCGCGATACGAGTGACAGACCGTGTGACATTCCCTGTTGGTAGAGCGTGAACGGTCCTAATCGTGCTGCCACAATACATGTATTGGAGCAAATTGCGGGCGCCAGAGTCTGGATGACTATTACCGATGCGGTTAATGGAGCGAATACCAACAGGATTCGTATAAGTGGCTTGCCGATCCCGGCGGTGAAGCCCAGCAGAAGTCCCAGCACGGCTATACCGAAGAGTGGGAAGGGGTTGTACGAAGCGAAAGAGAAGAACACCACTGAGAGAACCCACGCAAGTTTTGAGATGGGGTTGAGTCGATGCATCCATGAGGTACCGCGAATGTGGGTGGCAGCGACGTTGAGGCCTTGCATCAGGTGTGTAATTACCCAAGTAGGCCGGGAGTTGCTGACGAGTCGGATTGCACTGAAGCGACAAGCTCAGCAATGGACAGCGCGACCAGCCGATCACTGCGGGCAGGCATGCGCATTGAAAGCTGCGTGATCTGGGGAGGCGTCAGGTGTGCCCGCTGCATAGTCGGCTTGTCAGAAAAAATTTCGCGAGGCGACGCGTCAGCAATTAACTTGCCGTCCCACATTACCAATGCACGATTTGTGACGTGGGCGATCAATGGCATGTCGTGGGACACGCAGATCACAGTGTTGCCACGCTCGCTGAGCCGCAGGATGAGCCGATTAATGACGGTGCTTGTTTTATGGTCTTGGCCAGTTGTGGGCTCATCAAGAATGAACACCTGTGGGCGCATCGTAAAGATCGAGGCAATCCCGACGAGTTTTCGCATCGGGAAGCTGATGCGGTATGGATGGAGCTGCATGATTGCACCCAACTCGAAGAAGTCAGCAGCTTCCGAGACGCGCTCCACAACTTCCTGTGGCGTGAGTCCGATGTTGCGCGGACCAAATGCCAGTTCTTCAGCGACCGTGTTTGCGAAGAGTTGATGATTTGGGTTCTGAAAGACATAGCCGACATGCGGTGCCAAAGCTTGGACAGAGTAATGGGAAGTATCGTGCCCGTTTACGATAACCCTTCCAGAGTTTGGTTTTAAGAGCCCGTTGAGAAGCTTGGTAAAGGTGGTCTTTCCCGAACCATTCTGGCCCATGACGCCCACTATCTCGCCTCGCCCGATTTCGACCGACATGCCATCGAGTGCCACGACGCTGCCGTTTGGGTAAATGTAGCGCGTTTGGTAGAGACTGATCATCAAGCTGGCGCCCGTAGTGCCCGGTCCTCTAGCCAGCGTAATGTCTCGTCAGTGGTGATCGGCAGATCGTCCGACGCGCCGGCCAGTGCTTGCGCGAACTCCGTGACTTGTGGACTCCGCAGACCCAGCGCTGAAAGTGCGCTTACCTGACTTAGAACCTCAGCCGGCGTTCCTTGAAGAGCAATCCGGCCTTCATGCATCACGATAACTCGATCGGCATACTCAGCAAGGACCTCAACTTCATGCTCCGCCACTATGACAGTCATTCCCTCCTGACGGTTAAGGCGCCGGGCGATCTCGAAAATCTCATCCTTGCCAAGCGGGTCCAGATTGGAGGTGGGCTCGTCCATAAAGAGGATGGACGGTCGCATGACTAATACGGAAGCAATTGCGAGCCGTTGCTGCTGTCCGCCGGATAAGCCCATCGGGGCACGATCCTGAAATCCATCGAGGCCAACTAGCCGCAGTGCGCCAGCGATTCGCTCAGACATTTCTGCCACTGGAACGCCCAAATTTTCGAGGCCAAGGGCAACTTCCTCCGCCGCTGTAACTTGGCTCATTTGAAACTCCGGATTGTCAAAAACGATGCCAACTGTCCGTGCCATTTCGCGTACCAAGCGGGTTGAAGGGTCATGGCCGTTCACTTGTACGGTTCCAGTTTGCTGACCCATCAGCATGTGGGGAATAATTCCATTTAGGCACAATCCCAACGTGGTCTTGCCGGCGCCATTGAGGCCCATCACGGCAACGTATTCGCCACGGTGAATTTCGAGGTTGATCGCATCGAGCGCAGGGCGGACGGACAGGGCATAGCTGAAGCTCAAGCCTGAAATTGTGATGATAGGGTCGTAGGGCACGGCGTCCGAATGTTTGTAAGAAGATAATAAAACAAACCCCGCCCGGAGTGTGTGATTTACACCCAAGGCGGGGACAACTGCGTGAAGCCGCAAGCCAGCGCTCGGTCGTTACTCTTTTACAAAAAATGTCATTACGCCGGCAATGATTACGAAGATGCCAATCATCACACTCATGCCGTAGAGTACAAACTCCGCACTCCCTCCATTCGCGACGGATGGAAGCTGGTCAACCACTGACGGCACCGCTATCGAGAGCAGTCCAATTGCGATGATTCCGGCTCCGAGTCCTTCACGCGGGCCGACAGTGCGAGAATTTTCAGGTAGATTTTGGATAGTCATTTGATTCTCTCCGTTGATTGACATAGCCTAGCCTTAGCTAGCTGGGGTAATAAGCAAGAATACAAGTACAAGAGCAACGCCGATCACGACTCCGATAACCGAGATCATAACTCCGCGCATACCAACTGCAGTTGGCAGCGTAATGCCGTGTGCGAGATTAGCAGGCAGCGCAGCAATAATTGAGAGAGCCACAAATCCAGCGATGATTTTGTCTGCAAGAGAGACAAGAATGTTTGATGCAAACACAGAGGTGATTAGGTCCTGACCAGCTCGCGCAAACGCAGCCGTAATGGCGTCGGACGAGTGTCCAGTGGCGCCACCAAAGACGAAAATCACAATGGGCGCGGCAACTGCCGAAACTACGAGCGCGACGATAACGTTGAGGAGGAAATACTTCGGTAGACTTGATCCCATACCTAATGAACGAATACCGTAGCCCCAAACCAAGCCACCAGCAACATTACACAGCGCAAATGGTATTCCGACGGGCCCATTGATGAGCGACCCGCCGAGGTTGGTTATCACACCAGTCAAGGCGCCCCACCATGGACCTAAAACAATCGCGGCTACGGCAGTACCGATCATGTCCAAGAAGGTCGGTAGCTTAAGAGCGCCGTTAATGGTGCCGCCGACAATGTTAAGCGCTGCTGCAACTGGGACGAGGGTGATGACGTAAGTTAGTGGAATGCGGAGGGTCGTCGCCGAGGCTTCCCCTGCTACACTAATTCCTGGCAAGATGGCTGGATTTTGAGTCATTATTTAATCTCCTTGTTAGTAAACAATACAAATAATCAGTTCATAGGAATTTAAACTCAATCTTCTGTGGTCTACTTCCGGCACTTTTGCAACTACATTGTAAATAATTTTGTATATACCGCATCCTCCAATGCTGACTATAGCCGATGTAATTATTGTTGTCAAGCCTAAATTTTGCACATTCTTGGGAAAGAGCAAAATTTAGGGCTTATAACTTTTTCGACTGGTTTGTCCTTAATTTATATGGATCTGCGCCAAGTTCCTGGTCCTGGACAAATAGCTGGAAGTTTTTGCGGGAACTCTTGATTTGAGTCTAAAAGGTTTACGTAGTCATGAATTGTTAGCGTGATGAAATTAGTATATTCTTGCCCGGAAGCTTTACGGTAAATGCGATGCATGATCGCAGCATCACCTAATGACGAGCTTAGTTTTGGATGCAACTTATTAAGGGATGTTCCTCGCGCGCTGAAGTTTATTGACAATCACCTTCGAGTATGCTACCTTTATTTCTAGTGGAAGACCTGAGGTTCACTAGCGGTACCTAGATCACCTTCTAAGGTTTGCAAATGGATAACAGCCAGCATCGGGACGACTTGCGGTTTATAACTGAAGCTATAATCGAGGCGCGTCGCGGATTGGCTGGCGGGGGTATTCCCATCGGCGCAATTGTCGTTGCCAAAGGGGAGATTATCGGGCGAGGCCATAACCAGAGGGTGCAGAGGGGCAGTTCGATACTGCATGCGGAGATGGATGCGTTTGAGAATGCAGGACGCCAACCCTCCTCCGTTTACGCACAAGCAACGATGTATAGCACCCTTTCTCCCTGCACGATGTGCGGCGGTGCCATCGTCCACTACTGTTTGCCACGTGTAGTTATTGCCGAGAACCGGACCGTGGCGCGAACTACGTTGTGCGAAGACTGGCTGCGCGAACGCGGCGTGGAGGTCGTCAACTTGGATTTGGCCGAATGCTTTGATCTGATGGCTGATTTTATCCGGCGTTTTCCGCAATTGTGGAATGAAGATATTGGGCGGATGCATCTTCTGTGAAGGCTAGTCGCACAGCTATTGCAGTAGTGGGCGCATAGCATTCCCCACCAGATTAGGGTAAGCAGTCCAAATTATCCTGCTTTGTAGTTGCCACTATGATTAGTTCATTCATCGCCCGTGACGGCAAAGAGATGCTGCTCGTTCCTGCAGGAGATTTTGTTATGGGCAGCGAAGAGTTTGCCCCTGAATCTCCGCAGCACACAGTGTGGCTGGCTGATTACTATATTGATAAGTACCCAGTCACCAATTACGAATACAAGCACTATATTGTTGCGACGAGGGCTATGCCTCCGCGGCACTGGGGTGGGATTGAAATACCCGTTGGGTTGGATAACCATCCCGTGCACCGTGTCTCGTGGTTTGAAGCTGTAATGTATGCAGAGTGGGCGGGCAAACGGCTTCCAGGGGAGGCCGAGTGGGAAAAAGCTGCGCGTGGCACCGATGGGCGGCGCTGGCCTTGGGGAAACAGTTTTGATGAAAATTTATCATTGGTGTGGGACCGTGGTGAATTTGTTATGACGGTAGGCGTTGATGCGCACCCTGCAGGTGCGAGCCCTTATGGTGTGTTTGAGATGGCAGGGAACGTTGAGGAATGGTGTTCGGAATGGTACGATGGTTACCCGGGAACAACTTATAAGGGTAAGGCGTTTGGAAAGACGTTCAAGGTGTTGCGCGGTGGCTCATCCTTTTTTACACAGAACCATGCGCGCTGTGCCTACAGGTGCTTTACCCGCCCGGAAGATTCGGGAATTGACGGTGTAGTTGGTGCTGGCTTTCGCTGTGTGCGCACAACAATTGAGGAAACGTAGCGTGCCGGCATTTTGCGGCCACGGGGCATTATCAGTTGAAATAATCATGTACTAAATGTACCATTCCTGATAACCAAGTTAAGCTGCTTTGCGCGTTGGAAGCGAGACAAGGTAAAAGTACCATCAATGAAAATCTATCTTGCAGGACCGCTTTTCTCCCATGCGGAGCGTGCGTTTCTTGACGGTGTGGCTTCGCGTCTTCGTGCTGAAGGCTTTGCTGTCTTTGTCCCGCACGAGCAGTTTGCCGAGCAGAAGTTCATGCGCTCGGAGGGCGGGGCAGCGGCAGACGAGGTGTATGTGACGGATCTCGAAGGTATCATCCGCGCGAACGTGGTCTTGGCCTGGCTTGATGGGACGCAAGTGGACGACGGCACTGCGGTTGAAATTGGGATCTTCAGCCGGCTCTGCGTTCAGGCCCCGACTTGTTACTGGGGTATTGTTGGGCTCTCCACCGATATGCGAATTGCCCGG
>SXGQ01491208.1_pt1 | contig 11611 bp, 9 predicted proteins | sample 3178371 | NCBI WGS metagenome assembly SXGQ01 (sample SAMN11356859, study PRJNA531348) | freshwater metagenome | isolation source: freshwater sample F1-20 | place: China: Fuxian Lake, Yuxi | collected 2017-12-25 | reverse complement strand
GCAGGTGCAGGTGCAGGCGCAGGTGCAGGTGTTGGTGCGGGCGCAGGTGTTGGTGCGGGCGCAGGTGTTGGTGCGGGTGCGGGCGTTGGTGCCGGCGTAGGTGCGGGTGCCGGCGTAGGTGCAGGTGTTGGTGCGGGCGCCGGTGTGGGTGCCGGCGCTGGCGCAGGTGTTGGCGCAGGTGTTGGCGCAGGTGTTGGCGCGGGTGCGGGCGTTGGTGCCGGCGTAGGCGCTGGCGCCGGTGTGGGTGCCGGCGTAGGTGCGGGTGCCGGTGTGGGTGCCGGTGTGGGTGCCGGCGCTGGCGTGGGTGCAGGTGCAGGCTCTGGGCTGGGCGCCGGGGCGGGCATTGGCGCCGGTTCAGGCGTGGGAGCCGGTGCGGGAGCCGGTGCGGGGGCCGGTGGCGCTGGTGCGACAGAGATGGGCGCCGTCGGCGCGGGAGCAGGCGACGGCGCGGTCACAACGGTGGATCCCGGCAGTGAGGGCAACACGTCGCTGTCGCCAGAGCCAGTCTCAGGGGCCGGCGCCGTGGTCGCGGGTGGCTTGAAGGCGGCCACCAGGTACTGGGAGACCTGCTCACCGGAGGTCGGGTGTGCCGCTTCAGCGGCGGGAGCGGCGGCAGGTGCCGCCGCCGCGACGGCCTCCGTGTCCGCCGCGTTGGCCGGCTGCACGTGTACCAGCGGCTGCGCGCTGAGGGCGGGCTTGATGGAACGGTTGGGCGTGTAGGCCGACGCCCCCTTGGGCACGTCGATGCAGCCGCCATCGTTGCAAACCGCCACGCGGCCGCCGATGACGCCCACGCGCAACCCGTTGTCGACATCGGCGGTGTACTCGGTGCCGCGGATGCCGATGGTGCCGGAGGGCGTGTCGACCTTGTAATGGTCCGTGCGGGGCTTGCCGATGCTGCCGCTGACGGTGCGAAGCTTGCCGCTGAGCAGGCTCATGAAGCCGCGCTCGTCGTTGCCGGCTGGGCCTGCCAGGTGATAGTCGTCCAGGCGCAGCACCGTGCGCTCCCCGAGCGACATCATGGCGCCGTCCACCATGCGCAATTGCACGCGGCCCTTGCCAGTCTGCACCGTCTCACCGGACTCGACGCCCTCCCCGGTCTTCAGCTCGCGCACCACCCCCTTGGCCGACACGGCCCGCACATCGCCACTGGTGAACAGCACCGTGGCCGACGGTGCCGCCCAGGACAAGCCGCTCACGACACACAGCGCGGCCAGCGCCACGGCGTTGCGAAGACGAACGACTGGCGCGGTGGTGCGGCGGCGGTGGTGAGTGCCCGGCGTGCGGCTCATGGGAAGCTCCTCTGGGCGGTGATCTGGAAGATGGTGCGTGCGTAGTCGTACAGCACGACGTTCGAGGCGGCCCGCGTGCGCCGCACCTGGGCGTTCAGCTGCCACTTCGCATCGGGCTGCACGCGCAGGCCGGCAGCGCCGTCGTCCTGGCGATCGCGGCGGGCGGTGTCGAAGAAGGGTTCCATGCCGCCAAAGCGGCGCGTCTCGTGCTGCCACTCGGCAAACCCCACCACGGTGGGGCTGAAGCGCCGCTCGGCCCCCAGCCGCAGGCCGGACGCGCGGTGTCCGAAGTGGGCGAACTCGCCGTCCAGCGCGCGTTCCCGTGCGATGTACGCGCTGCCATAGGCCAGCCAGCCGGCATGGCCGAATTCACGCGCGTAGCCCAGGCCCAGCAGCGACCGGTCCGTGTCGCGCTCGGACTGCTCGCCTTTGTAGGCCTGGCGCGACCACTGGGCGAACACGCTGCCCTGCGAGGCGGCATCGAACTGTGACTGCCACTGCGCGCTCGCGCCATTGGCCGTGCGGTAGAGCGCCGAGCCCACCCAGGCGGTGCCGTTCTGCAGCGCGAGCGTCTGGCTGTGCGAGTCCTTTGTGCGCCGCAGCGCCAGCGTGGCGTCTACGAACACGGTGTTCATGTCATGCACAGTGTGATTGACGGTGCTGCGCAGGTTGGTGGCCGCAAGGGCCTTCCAGTTCGGCGACAGCACCGCTTCCGCGCTGACACCTCCCGCCGCGATCGCGACGCCGTCGTGTCGTTGGCGACTTTCGGGGGAGGTCTGAAACAGGATGCCGCCGAAGCCGGGAATCGCGAATTCGCCTTGTTGGGTGGCGCTGTTGACGTTGGTGTCGTAGGCGAGGCCGAACTCCAGGTAGCCAGACACCTGAGGGCCGGCCGTGGGCGCCACGCGGTCGATCAGGCCCAGCACGCGATTCAATGCCTCCGCGGCGCCTTCGGGGAGCTCGCCCTGCTGCGCTTCGCGCAGTGCTTCGCGGGCGGCTTGCGTCTCTCCCGCGGCCAGGTAGGCCCGGCCCAGTTCAGCACGGGCCAGGGTGTTGGCCGGGCTGCGCTGCACGACGCGCTCCAGCGCAAAGATGGCGTGCGTGACATGGCCCGCATCGAGTGCCGCCACGCCCAGCAGGTAGTCGAAACGCGCATCGCCCGCCCGCTGCAGTTCTGCTGCAGCCAGCAGAGCGTAAGCGCCCTCGGCATCGCGCTGGGCGAGCCGAGCTCGCGCGCCGTCCAGCAGCACGTCCTGCGCGTAGGCGTTCGAGACAACACTGGCCAAAACCAAGGCCAGCATGCCAAGCCGGCCAGCCAGCACCCGCAGGCCGGCGACTTCCGTACTGCGGTGTCGATGAAGCAAAGCAACCTCTTTTCTGCGCGCAATGCTGGCTTGCATTGCACAAGTCGCATCTTCGGCGAGGGGTTATGGCCTGACCGGGACCGCCCAAAGTCCCGTGTGACTTCTTGCTCAGCAGGTTCGGCGAAATTGAAACAGAAACCTTTCGGACACTCATCCGCTTGAACCTGCGCTTGAATCAAGCGCTCGCCACTGCCAACCGATCAATACGGATGCCCTCATGCCGGCACGGAACTCACTGAGCAGCGATCCGCCCTCATCGCGCCGACGCGGCCTTCGTCGCCCTTCGCTCCAGCGATTCGATCATCGGGTGACGGGCGAACCACGCCAGAAGCCGCTCCTTCTGGGTTTTGGTGACGCTCGATTGCTCAATGAGCGATGGCCAAGCGGCGTACGCGCCTTTGACAGCATCTCGAACCGCGGCCACTGCGGGCGCTTCAACAATACCCAGCGCGCCGCAGAACGCCCTGACCACTGCAGGAGACATTCGCTGCACTTTCCGCGGCTGCCCTTGCGCCACCAGCTCCTTGACCGGGAACAGCTCTTTCGGAAGCAACTGGAGTGCATGCCCAGTGGTCTTCTGAAAAGCAGCGTAGCCCACGATGTCGTACGCCGGGCTCAGCGTTGGAAACCTGCCATCTGCGTAGAGCAAGCCGATGTTTTTCAGATGCATGTCGGGATTGCCAAGCATCTCGTTGACCACCAATCGACGCAGCAGTTCGTGGACAGCGGCCTCGCCGAGGCTCTCGAACGTCATCAGGACGGCTGCTATGTCGAGGTAGGAGGTGCGGTTCACGCCGTCAAACGCGCCATATTTGTCTTCGGGCATCACCCCTAAGACCTGTGCGAAGTCCTCGCAGTGGATCCTGTGCGTGGGCGTTCGGTCGAAGCGCTCGACGGCAAGGAATTGCGTCTTGGCGTCTGCGTCACCAAGGTCGTACCCGTGCTCGACCTCCAGCAGTTCAAGGGGCTGAAGCGTCGCTCGGCACGTCGTCACCCCTGCCGCCTGTGCCAGCCGAAGTGACAGCTCCTCAATCTCCGGAAGGAACGGCTGCCCGACGACTGGAAGCTTCGCAATGATGTGCGTGCCGTCAGTCTTTGTGCGAGCAACGTAGCGCCCATTCAGGAGACTCACCCCGACCTTCGGCTGCACACCCGACAGTGAAACACCTTCATCCAGCGGCTCCGGCACGACCGACACTTCCAGCGAGTCGTTTCGCTCGGCGACGTAGTTCCAGAGTTCTTCCTGTGAAACCTCGATTGGCTTCGCGTAGACCGCCCCAGGAAGGTCTTTGCCGCAGGCGCCAAGCATCTCGAAGTGGTCCTTCGGATCACACCCACGCAGCTCAGCCACGCGGTCGCGGAACACACCTTCCGGCAGCAGGTTCTGGAAAAACGCAGGCAACAGCCAACCGTTCTTCTCGGAGTACCTTCCGTTCAACGGGGTCGAGCGAATATCCCGCCAGAGCGCCTCTTGGTCTTCCTCGGAGTCGGCGAGGAAGAGGTAGGACAGCGTCGGCTGATCTTTGCGCTTGATGAACTCTTCGTCAGCCACAAATCGAGTGGTAACGGCGTCATTGGCAAGCGTGTACTGGAAGAGCACCCCGACCCGGTCTCCCTCGGGCAAGAAGATGCCGAGCGGGCGAAAGCTCATCGAGACCCTCTTGGGATGATCGAAGGTCCTCGTGCCGCACGATCGACACGACTTCGCCCCTTCAACGAGTCAGTTCTCGGACGACTGACGGAGCTACCGGCAGTTGCCGCCTGTGCAGCTTGGACACGTTCAAGAGCTGCAGCCACCCTCGACTTGACCCTCGGAGTCGTTGTAGGACCAGCTTGCACAGCTCCCGCGACCTCTTTTGGAACCAGTGTCAATTCCAGTCCCAACCTGTCCGCCAGCGCCAAGAGCGTGCTGACCTTGAAGTCCTCGGTCCCGCTCAGAACGTTCGTCAGCGTGCGCTGGGAGATGCCTGCTTGGACCTTCAGATCCGATTGGCGCATCGCCTTTTCCGCCAAGGACGAACGTATCGCTCCTGAAATGTCGCGAATGGTTTTCATGGTATCAATGTAGTATTTTTCTTTGGACATACTACTTCGATGCCATAAAAAGGTCAAAGAAATGGCATCAAAGTAGCGTCAATTCCAGTGAAGGTACTTTATTGCCATCATCGGCAATTGGAGCTCGAGCCTCGACGTCACGCGTCTCGTAGCTCCCTGGCCGGATTGATTCAAGCAGGTCTGCAATGCAATCGCCGTTGCGCGCGCACAAAACTGCAGCCCGTGCGCCAAGCCATCGCCTCCGGCGCGCCACGCAGGTCGTCATCGGGAGGCAGGCGCACGGCTTGCACGTTCACCAACCCACGGCGGCGCCGTCGCGGCGCGGGTCGCTAGCGGCCACGTAGCCCGCCGTGCCGGGGTCGCCCAGCCGCCAGATGAACTGGCCGGCGCCGAAGTCCTGGTAGCTGTCGTGGATGTCGCCGATCTCATGGCCCAGGGCATGCAACGCCTGCAGGGTGGCGGCCGGCATGTGGGACTCGACGTTGATGGACAGGCCCGCATTGAAACGCCAGCGCGGCGCGTCACAGGCCGCCTGGGGGTTCTGGCCGTAGCAGAGCATGCGCACCAGCGTCTGCATGTGCCCCTGCGGCTGCATGTTGCCGCCCATCACGCCGAAGCTCATGACCGGCTCGCCGCCCCGGGTGAGGAAGGCCGGGATGATGGTGTGAAAGGGCCGCTTGCCCGGGGCCACCTGGTTGGGGTGCCCCGGCTCCAGCGTGAAGCAGTGGCCGCGGTTTTGCAGGCTCACACCGTAGCCTGGCAGTACCAGGCCCGAGCCGAAACCCATGTAGTTGCTCTGGATGAAGCTCACCATCATCCCGGACTCATCCGCGGCAGTCAGATAGATCGTGCCGCCCTTGACGGGGTTGCCGGCCCCGAAGACCTGGGCACGCGCCGGGTCGATCAGGCCGGCGCGCTCGGCCAGGTAGCCCGGATCCAGCAACTCCGCGGCACTGACCGGCATCGAGCCGGGCTCGGCCACGTAGCGGTACACGTCGGCAAAGGCGAGCTTCATCGCCTCGATCATCAGGTGCTGTGCTTGCGGACTGTCGACCTCGTGCGAGGTGATGTTGCAGTGTTCCAGCAGCCCCAGCGCCATCTGCGCCGCGATGCCCTGGCCATTGGGCGGGATCTCGTGCAGGGTGTAGCCCGCAAAGTCCTTGGCCAGCGGCGTCACCCACTCGGGCTGGTACCCCGCCAGGTCCGCCTCGGTCAGCGCGCCGCCGGTCTCTCGGGCGAACCTCGCCAGCGCCGCGGCGATCTCGCCACGGTAGAACGCCTCCCCCTTGCTCTCGGCAATCAGCCGGAGGCTGCGTCCCGCCTCCGCGAACCGGAACAGCTCACCCACGCGCGGCGCCCGGCCGCGCGGCAGGAAGGCCTGCGCGAAGCCGGGCTGCGAGGTCAACGCCGACAGCGACGCAGCGAGTGTCCATTTCCCGTGCACGATGGGTGGCACCGCATAGCCGCGCTCGGCGATCTCGATGGCTGGCTGCATGAGGTCGGCAAACGGCAGCTTGCCGAAGCGCTCGCTCAAGGCGACCCACGCGCCGATGGCCCCGGGCACGGTGACAGCACCCCAACCGCGCTCGGGCAGTGATTGACCGTTGAAGAACTCGGGCGTCCACGCCGCTGGCGCCGGACCCGAGGCATTGAGCCCGTGCAATTGCTGGCCGTCCCACAGGATGCAGAACGCATCCGATCCCAGCCCGTTGCTGCAGGGCTCCACCAACGTCATGCAGGCCGCCGCCGCCACCGCCGCGTCCACGGCGTTGCCTCCGCGGCGCAGTACCTGCAGCCCGGCTTGCGCCGCCAGCGGGTGCGAGGTGGACACGATGTTGCGGGCGAACAGGGGACTGCGGCGGCTGGGATAGCCGGCGGTCCAGTCGAAAGAAGCAGCGGTCGTCATGCCCCGATTCTGCGCGGTGTAAGGTTTTGCAACGCACAGACTCACCGTCAACGCCACACCCGAGGCCGTCGTTGTGGACGCAAGCTTTCGCGAAGCCCCCCGCACTCGAAACCCCCTTGGAGCCCACACGATGAACACGTTGAAGACCACGATCGCCACCGCCCTCATCACGCTCGCCTCGACCGTGGCATGGGCGCAGAACCCGGCACCTGCCACGGCGGCCGTGAAAACCGCCGCGACGGTTGCCGCACCGTCCGTCACCCCGGCGGTGGCAGCCACGGCCACCACGCCTGTCGCTGCTGCGACGGCCACCGCGACGGCACCCGCCGCTCCCGCCAGCGCCCCGGCCAAGCATTCGAAGAAGCATGGGGAAAAGCACGCCAAGAAGCATGCCGAAGCGAAGGCCGCTGCCGATGCAACGGTCAAGGCCGAGACCAAGACGCAGTAAGCGCGCCCGCGCTCCGCGCAAGGCCGCAGCCCGCGAGGGCTGCGGCCTTTTTGCTGGTGGCGCCGTCCGTGAACTGCTCCGCGAAGCAAGCCGCCATCCCCCGCGTCAGGGCGTGTCGCAGCCGGGCAGGCCTTCCTAGACTGGCCGCCATGCCGTTTTCCACTTTCCGCGCCTTGTGCCGTGCCGCGCTCACCGCCACGGTCTTCTCCGCTGCAGCAGCCGCCCACGCCGGCCCCATCAGCCTTGGGCTGGACACCAGTCTCAACCTGCTGGCGTTCGGCAACATGAACGTCAGCAGCAGCGACGTCGAAGGCCGCGTCGCCGTCGGCGGCAATGCGACGATCAGCGGCTATTCGGTGAACACCAAGACCGGCTCCAGCGCGCTGTACGGCGGCACGGGGCTGACGGTGGGCGGCGACCTGAACTTCACCAACGGTTCGGTCTGGGGCGGCGCGCTGGTGGGCGGCCACTACGCACGCAACGACAGCGGCACCGTCATGGGCGGCGTCGGCACCGGCCAGGGCTTCGCTTTCACCAGCGAACTGCAGCGGCTCAGCGCTTTGTCCACGTCACTGGACGCGATGGCCAACACCGGCAGCGCCGTCGACAAGTGGGGCACGCTGCACTTCGACGCCGCGGGCCAGATGCTGGCCATCTTCGACATCCTGGCTGTCGATGCGATGAAGAACATGCAGATCGACAACCTGCTCGATGGCGCGCAGATCCTCATCAACATCCACGGCTCATCCGTGGATTTCGGCAACCATGGCTACACCGGGTTCAACAAAGGCCAGGTGTTGTTCAACCTTCCCGACGCCCAGCGCGTGACGCTCAACGGCGGCATCAACGCCTCGCTGCTGGCCGTGAATGCCAGCGTCGGCCAGGGCTGGGGGCAGATCAACGGCCAGGTCGTCGTCAAGGACTGGAACAGCAGCGTGCAGGTGAACGATGCGCCGATGCCTGTCATGGCGCAGCGCGTCCCCGAACCGGCGTCGCTGGCCCTCGTGGGCCTGGGCCTCGCGATCGCTGGCCTGGTGCGCCGACGCCGCGGGTGCTGATCAGCGGATGGGCGCCAGTTCCCGCAACGCCTTGACCGCGCCGGCGCCCACGCTGGCGCCAAAGCGCTTGACCAACCGCTCGGCCACGTTCTCGCGCGGCGAATAGTCGACCACCTCTTCAGCCTTGATGACCTCGCGGGCGACGTAGTCCAGGTTGCCATAGTGGTCCGCCAGGCCCTGCTGCACGGCCTGCTCACCATTCCAGAACAGGCCGGAGAACGTGTCCGGTGTCTCCTTCAGCCGCTTGCCGCGGCCCTCTCGCACGACGCCGATGAACTGCTGGTGGATCTGGTCCAGCATCGCCTGGGCGTATGCGCGCTGCTTGGGCACGAGCGGGCTGAACGGATCCAGCATGCCCTTGTTCTCGCCGGCGGTGATCAGCCGGCGCTCCACGCCCACCTTCTCCATCAGGCCGGTGAAGCCGAAGCCGTCCATCAACACGCCGATGGAGCCGACCACCGACGCCTTGTCGACGTAGATCTCGTCCGCCGCCGCCGCGATGTAGTAGGCGCCTGAAGCGCACATCTCCTCGACGACCGCGTACACCGGCTTGTCGTACTGCTTCTTCAGCCGCTTGATCTCGTCATAGACGATGCCTGCCTGCACCGGGCTGCCGCCGGGCGAATTGATGCGCAAGACGACCGCCTGGGCCGCGTCATCCCTGAACGCATCCTTCAGCGAGGCCAGCAGCATCTCCGCGCTGGCTTCCGAATCCGCGGCAATCTCACCGCGCACGTCGATCAACGCCGTGTGTGGCGTGGTGGACGTGGAGGCATGGCGCCCCTGCAACCACAGGCTGTAGACCAGCAGCGCGGCCAGCATCAGCCAGAAGATGCGCAAGACCGTCTTCCACCGCCGCTCCAGCCGTCGCTCGCGGATGAAGTCGCGTGCCAGCTGCGCCAGCAGCGTCTCGTTCACCGCGACGGTGGCGGGCGGCGCCACGCCCACGGGGTCTTGCATCGGGGGCGGCAGGTCGTCGTTGGAGGTACTCATGTCAACCTTCGAAAGCGGGTTGGGTGTCGCGGGTCGGGTGCCAGTACACCTCGCCCTCGCGTTCTGTCAGCTCGATCTTCGTGAGGCGCCCGCGCGTGCAGGGGCCCATCACGCACTGCCCCGTCAGCGGCTCATAGGCCGCACCGTGGATGCTGCACATGATGTAGCGCTTGTCGTTGTCCAGGAACTCGCCTTCCTGCCAATCCATCTCGGTGGGCACGTGGGCGCAGCGGTTCAGGTAGGCCACGGCCTGGCCTTCGTAGCGCAAGGCGAACGCACGCACCGGCTCGCGCCACTGAAGGACGTCGAAGCTCACGGCCTTGCCGCGCTCCTGCAGGTCGGCCGAGGCGCACAGCGGCTGCGGCGGGATCGTGTCGTGCTCAGGCATGCTGGGTCAGCCAGTCGTGCAGCTCGCGCGTGGAATGCGCGACGAACAGCGGGTTGAACGCGGCGAACGTATCGTGATGGTGCGCCCCAAAACTGACGGCCACGCACGGTGCGCCGGCATTCGCCGCCAGCTGCAGGTCGTGCGTCGTGTCGCCGATCATCAACGTGCGTTCCGCCTCCACGCCGAATTCGCGCATCAGCTCCACCAGCATCTGTGGGTGCGGTTTGGATCGTGTCTCATCCGCCGTCCGCGTGCCATCGAACACGCCTGTCAATTCACGGCTGTGCAACAGCCGGTCCAGGCCCTTGCGCGTCTTGCCCGTGGCCACGGCCAGCCAGTGGTGGCGGGCCTTCAGCGCCGACAGCATCTCCAGCGTGCCCTCGAAGAACGACAGCTCGTCCTCAGACGTCAGGTAGTGGTGGCGAAAGCGCAGACCCAGCTCCTCGTGCCGCTCCGGCGGCAGCCCAGGCACCGCATGGGCCAGCGCTTCGCGCAGCCCCATGCCGATGACGTACTTGGCCTGTTCCAGCTCGGGCTCGGGCAGCCCCAGGTCGACGGCGGCGCGCTGGATGCAGCGGGCGATCAGCGCGGTGGAATCGAAGAGCGTGCCGTCCCAGTCGAAGGCGATGAGGTCGAATTGTTGGGGGCGGGTCGTCATCAGCGCATTGTCGACGCTGCGGTCAAGCCCATGCGGAACTGCCTGGCCCACAGCCCCCCTGTCTCGCAACCCGTTGCATCAGCAGGTTTCAAAGATCCCTTGTCGCTGAAGGGCTTGCCCGCGGCCGCCTGCAAGGGTGCGGAGGTCAGCGTAGGCTTGATCGGCTTGAAGGCCCCTCCAGCGGTCATCGACATGTCAAACGCATTCGAGACATTGTTTCGACCCTGATGAAGGTGCCCATGCTCAAGAAGAAAATCCCGTTTGCACTGGCTGTGGCCGCCGTGATCTCGGCGGCCATGGTCGGATCGGACCATCTGGCAACGCCACAGATCGATGCGCAAGACCGGTCGCATCTGGTGAACACGGGACGTGCGCAGACCTTCCTGAAACTGCCCATGGGCACGATGCATGTGCGGGTCTCCGGACCGGATGACGGGCCCGTGGTGCTGCTCGTCCACGGCGCCTTCATCAGCGGGGCGAGTTTCGAGCCCTGGCTGCGACCGCTCGCGGACGCTGGCTACCGGGTCATCGCCCCGGATCTGCTGGGCTACGGCTATTCGGACCGGCCGGACGGGCGGTACGACGGAGACTTCTACACAGCCCAACTGGACCAGTTGCTGAAGGCGATGAAGATCGACCGCCCCGTGCACCTGGCTGGCGTGTCGATGGGCGCTGCGGTGCTCGCATCGTTCACGCAGCGCAGGCCCCACCTGGTCCGCTCCGTCGCGCTCATTGCCCCGGATGGGGTGGGTGGCACGTCGTTGGTGTTCGAACCGCTGTTGTTGCCCGTGGTGGGCGACCTGGCGTTCGGCGTCCTCGGACCGCGCAATGTCCGCGCGTTGATGCGCGAAGCCTATCAACTGCCCTCGCATGACGATCGCTGGGACGTGCTCGTCTCAGAACAGGCCAGCTACTGGGGCTACACCGAAGGCATCTTGAAGACGTTGCGTCATCTCAATGCCCATTGGATGCCAGAGGCCTACCAGGCCATCGGCCGCACCGGGGTGCCGGCGATGGCGCTCTGGGGCACGCACGACGCGGTGAATCGCTTCGAGGAGTCGCGCATGCTGTCCGAATGGATGCCGCAGGTCCATGTCGTTCCTGTGGACGGCGAGAACCATGCGCTGGCGGTCGGCGACCCGAGCGTCATCCTCCAGTCGATGATCCCGTTCCTGGACAGCGCCGAGGAAGCCGGCGAGCGCTGAGGCTGGCCGCTGCCACGCATCACGCCATGCCATCCAGAAGGTGCTGGCACGCTGCGGGCGGAGGCGCTTCACAGGTCAACGTCTCGCCGGTGGCCGGATGCTGGAACGTCAGCCGCCGCGCGTGCAGAAACATGCGGTCGAATTTCGCCGGCCCCCGGGCCAGCTCGCGGTTGCGTTCGAAGTCGCCGTACTTGGGGTCGCCCACGATGGGGTGGCCGGCCTGCTGCAGGTGCACGCGGATCTG
>SXGQ01211970.1_pt1 | contig 11613 bp, 8 predicted proteins | sample 3178371 | NCBI WGS metagenome assembly SXGQ01 (sample SAMN11356859, study PRJNA531348) | freshwater metagenome | isolation source: freshwater sample F1-20 | place: China: Fuxian Lake, Yuxi | collected 2017-12-25 | reverse complement strand
TTGCATTTCGTCTTTAGTTTCCGGACCAAAAGAAAAAGCAATCAACTCAAATTTGTCTTTGTCGTGCCGCTCAAACAACTCAGCCATCAAATAGGCAGTGGCATGGTTGTGAAAGTCTGCAGAAAAATAGCCAAGTCGAATTTTTGCTTGCCTTTGATGTTTGACGATTGGGCCTAAGTATGAATTGCTAGGAAATTTATCTCTATACCAATTGTCTGCTGTTTGTCTTTGGTCAGACAAGGAGACAGGCAATCCAATCATTGTAAAGCTCGATGTTGCTTTGAATTTGCATTGAATTTTTTGTTTAATCAGTCGTATGTTGCTTTCAAAGTCTTCCCAGTCACATATCAACATCTTGAGATGTTGTCTCATACCCAATAAATAGGGATGATCTGGTTTTAGATTGAAAGCTTTGCCGTAACTCTCAATGGCTGAATCCAATTGCTTTGATTCTTTCAGAGCTGCACCTCGGTTGTAATACGCTTCTGCAAAGTCAGGCTTCAGAGCAATTGCTTTGTCGTAACTTGCAATGGCAGCATCAAATTGTTTGAGTTCTAGCAGTGCGTTGCCTCTATTGGAGTACCCTTGGTAGTAATTTGGTTTTAGGCTGACTGCCTTGTCAAAAATTAAAATTGCGGCATTTAATTTTTTTTGCTCTTGTAATGCTAGTCCAATGTTGGAATAGGCCTCGACCAAGCTTGGCTTCAAAGAGATGGCCTTTTCGCAACTTGCAATGGCAGCATCCAACAAGTGAAGTCTTCTAAGAGCTGCGCCTCGATTGGAATAGGCCTCTGCGTAGGATGGCTGAAGAAAAATTGCCTTGTCAAAACTAGCAACTGCTTCTTCAAATTTACTCAGTTCTTTTAACGCAACACCTTGGTTTGAATGATAACTGGCGACCCTTGGATTGATTTCAATTGCCAAGCTGATTAATTCTAGGGCTTCTTGGTTGTTGCCCTTTTCAAGAGCTATTGCTCCAAGTAGTTGAAGAGCCTCTGAATTTGCTGGGTTAATTGTAAGGAGCTTCAAGTAGATTGCCTCTGCTTGCTGAAAATCTCCCCTTTGATGTAGAGCAAGTGCTTGTTGAAGGCTTTGGCCTGATGATGAGAATGGGGGGCGCGCCTCCCCATTTAGTTTGAGAAATGGATTGGTGTATTGTCTTGTTTTGCGGGCCATGTTTTATTTTATGTGAACTATTTTAGCTAGCGCAACAACATGCCGTTAAAGTTTTATCCGTGGTCAGTAAAACAAAAAAAGCCACCCAGGCATTGCCCGGATGGCTTTTGATAAGCAACTTGAGCTTACTTGAGCAGAGCCAAGACAGACTGTGAAGACTGGTTAGCTTGGGCCAACATTGCTGTGGCGGCTTGCTGAATAATCTGAGATTTGGCCAAGTTAGTGGTTTCCTTAGCGTAGTCAGTGTCCAAAATGCGGCTACGTGAAGCTTGCAGGTTGGTAGAAGTATTTTCCAAGTTGGAAATAGCAGCTTCAAAACGATTCTGGTAAGCACCCAAGTTAGCACGGCTGTTTGTAACGGTATCAATCGCAGCGTCAAGAATTGAAAGTGCTTTTTGTGAATTTGCCTGAGTTGACAAATCAACTGAACTAACAGTTTGACCTGTAACTGTTGATGCTGTCATAGTATTTGAAGCTGTAAGCTGCGTGGCATCCAGTCCGTTGGCAGTGCCCGTAACCACAACTGAGGCTTCTCCGGTGGCCGATGTGAATTTTAGTTTTGCGGTGGTGGTTGTGTCCTCTGGATCAACAACACCAGCTAAACCATCTGCAACAGTTGCTCCAGCAGTTGTCGTAATGTTACGACCGTCCAGAGCAGTAAAGTCGATCATAGTGTCTGTTGTTGCATTTACTTGTGCAGAAACACCAGTCTGAGCTGTTTTTGCATTGATGGCACCAACCAATTGAGCCACTCGCTCGGTTGCGTCTGCTGCAGCTGAAAGAGGGCCGATATCCACACCGTTGATTAGCAAGTCACCAGCTGCAGTTGCAGCAGTGCCCGTAGCCGCTGCAGTTGTGAATGTATTTGACAGCGCTTCAGCAGTTACCCCTGTTAAGCTAGATGACGCATTGATGGCATTAGCTTTTGCGATAGCACTGCCATCGGCGTTCTTGTAAGAAACGCCATCGCCTGATGAAGCAGCAATAGCGTAACCTTTGATAGAAAGATCACCAGCGGAAAGTGCAACTGTGCTAACTACAGCAGCTGTAGTAAAAGTAGATGTGCCGGTTGTTGCGCCAACAACACCTAAGGCAGAAGCTTTAGCATTGGCGATAGAGATGGAAATGCGATCAGTTGTGTCATTGCCAGAACCGACTTGGAACTGCGCATTCTTAAATGTACCGTCCAACAATTTACTACCGTTAAATGCAGAGTTAGCTGCCACACGGTCAATCTCAGTAATCATTTGCTGAGCTTCAAGGTTGAGTGAATTGCGGTCAGACTGGCTGTTACCCGAGTTGGCAGATTGCACAGCCAATTCACGAATACGCTGCAAGTTGTTTTGGATAGCAGACAAGCTACCCTCAGCAGTTTGTGTCAAAGAGATGCCATCATTGGAGTTGCGAATTGCAGCAGCCATACCGCGAATGTTGGCAGTCATGCGTGTGCTGATGGCCAGGCCGGCAGCGTCGTCTTTGGCCGAGTTAATGCGAATGCCAGTAGACAAACGTTCCATGGAAGTGGAAGAGTCAATGGCGGTACGACGCAAAGAGCTTTGTGCTGCAAGTGCGCTGATGTTTGTATTGATAACTGACATGGATTTTCTCCTTCAAGGGTTTTTAACGAAGTTACAAGAAATCCAATTTGAAATCTTGTTACTTGCTGATTCGGTAGTTGTGGAATGAACTTGAGTTAATTTATTGAAATAGTGCTAAAAGTTTTTGTTTTCACATCAAGCTTTAGCGCTAAATAGCAGGCCTTTGTACTTTTCAATGTTGTGAGCAATGCGTACTACTACTTCATTGGGTATTTGCCTAACCACTTCGCCGCTTTCTGCGCTTCTGACAGTGACTACGGGGCCACCTACAGCCTCGTCTACTTGAAAGCCCAGTCCACGTTTGGTGGATGACATTTGTTGATTGAGCATCTTCACTGCTTCTTGCAGGTTCTGCCGCACTTCCGACGCATCAAACTTAATAGCCACTGGCTTAGGGGCTTGAACTTTGGGTGTGTCAGGAATTTGAATAGCCGAACTGCCAGGTGCTTGTGAACTTGCAGGCGCAGGCGCATTGGCCCGCATTGCTGCGACGCCGGCACTCCCTCTGGCCATATTGCTGATTTCGGAAACCATAGTTGTCCGTCCTTTTCTTCATAAGCATGCTGAACCTGCCGAATACCACCGGTCTCCTGCACCCAGAAGGTGACAAGAGAAGTTCAGTGGTTGGTGAATCGGCAGGGCAAAGCCAAACTTGAGGACGAATTTCAAGTTTTTTTGAAAAAAAGCGACGGAGCGGGAAAAGAAGGCTATTTACTTGTTGGTGTAAACGGACATCATCCCGTCAAAAGTACTCTTCAGGTTGGTTTGGAGGCTCTTCGATTGGCCCACCATAGATTCCATGGTGGCAAATTGTTTTTGGTAGCGGGCCAATATACCGGCCATTCGGGTGTCCAAGGCCGCCAGTTCTTTGTTGTACGATGTAATTTTGGTAGTGAGGTTGGCACTTTGGGTGGTCAGCGCCGAGCTGGTATCTAACAAAGCCGTGAGTTTTTTAACGGCTTCTCCCGCAGAGCCAGAAGGCAACACGCTAAAGCTGCTTTGCTTTTCTCGGTTGGAGGTGAGCAAGGTCACCACGTTGTCAAATTTGTACTGCAATGCGTTGTCAAGTTTGGTACTGTCCAGCTCCAGCTCGCCCGTTTTGCTAATGGACAAGCCAATGTCGCGCAGCGCTGTCAAGCCGCCCGAAGGGGAGCTTGAATCGGAGGTAATGAGCGAGCGCATTTGGTTGCGAACAGAGTTCACAATAGAGTTGCCGGCCAAGGTGGCGCCATAGGTTTCCACAGTCGATTTGGGGTCGGACACCACATTCAGCATGCTGTTGGCGTCGTTGAACGCTGTCACCAAAGCTTGTATTTTTGTTTTAACTGTGGAGTTGTCTCTCGAAAAATCTAGGTTGGCAGCACCTGTGGTGGTGGTAAATAAGTCTAAGGTTGTGCCTGCAATGGCGTCTGTAATGCGGTTGGTGCTGGATGTCATGGCCATGCCATTGACGTTAAGCACGGCATCCTCGGCCGACTGAAGCTTTGTTGCAAAGTCGACATTGGCAACTGCGTTGCCATCAGTGGCTCGGCTGCTTAATGAGAATGCATTGCTAGCACCCGTGGTGCCTGTTAGCATAATTCTGAATGGCGCGGAGGCGTTGCCTGTGTTCACAAGCTGTGCCGAAATGCCCTTGTTGGCTGCATTGATGGCAGCCACCATGCCCGCAGGTGTACTGGCATCCTTAGAAATGGCAATGCTGCTTTCAGGTTGGGTGGCTGTAGGTGCGGCAATGTCAGATGCGCCGTTGCTGGTCGATGTAAGGGTGATTGCGCCGTTGTTGTTGGTGCCTGCCGTGTAGCCGGCTGTAAAAGTGCCAGAAAATGTGCCAAACAATGCCAAGGTGTTGTTGTTAATTTGATCGGCCGTTTTGCCGCTGGTGGTGCCCGCAAACATTTCGCCCACTTCAGTAGCTGTTAGAGCTTTGTTGGCGGTCAAGGTCAGGCCATTGACTGTGATGGTATCGCTCTTGTTCATGGCCTTGAAAGTCAAGACCGATGTTGAAGGCGTGCCCGTGACTGGCTGTGCACCACCCACATCGGCTGTGCCGGCTGTAAACACTTTGGTGGGCGTAGGGTCTACACCTTTTTTAAGAATGAGGTTAAACGCATTGCCACCGTTGAGCTCTGTCATGGGCGATGCAAAACCTGCAGCATTTGACACACTGCGCTGTGGTTTGGCCAAGTTGCTCACCGTCACGCTGTGGCTGCCTGTACTGGCGCTGGCTGTGGCAGTCACCCCAATAGCCGTAGCTTGACTCACTCTGGGCACCACAGCGTTGAATGCGCTTTGATCTTTGATGTTTGAAAACGCAGTTTTCAAATCATTCAAGACAAACTTGATAGCGGCGAAGCCAGAAACACCACCTTCTGTTTTTTTAATTTTGGCTTCAATGGCGGCTTTGCGCGGCGCTTTTTCGGCTTCCACCAAACTGTTGGCCAAGGACTTGACGTCAACGCCAGACCCTGCGCCCAATGAACTGATGATGTCTGTTGAAGCCATTGTTTAGTTCAATTGATGTAGTTGAACAAGTTCAATTTGCTCACCTTGGCAAAACTGGCCTGCGCCGCTTCCAAACTCATCATTTGCTGGTTCATTTTGGTAATGGCGCTGGCGTAGTCCAAGTCTTCAATGGAAGACAAGGTGGTTTTCAAATTCAGTGTGGTGTCTTCCAGCACAGCTGTTTGCTGATCCACCACATTCAAGTTGGTACCAATTTGAGCTTGTGCCAAGCTCACGCCCTGCGTTAGCGCATCCAGCTCACCCACGCCACGTCGAATGTCAACGCCTTTGGCGTTGTTCAAGCCAGAAATTAAGTCATCGAGCACTTGGAAAAAGCCAACACCCGTGGTTCTGCCATTGGTGTCTGGCCGTGCCACCGGCACAAATGCATCGGTGCCTGTGCGGTTAATGGGAATGCTGCGCTGGTCGCCCACTCGCACATTCATGCGGGTTTGGTCGCCCATGTACACCGGGCTGCCATTGGCGGTTTCTACAAAGGCGGCTTGCTTCACGCGGCTACCAGAAAATAAATAGTTGCCGCTGCTGTCTTTGGTGTTGGCCAAGCTAAGCAGTTGGTCGCGCAAAGCTTGCAGTTCTGTGCCCAAGGCTTTTCGGTCGGGCACACTCAATGTGTCGTTGGCACCTTGAACGGCAATTTCTTTGGCCCGAACCAGCAAGGTGCTGGCACTGTTCAGGGTTGTATCTTCCCCTTGAAGCCTGGCCTTGATGGTGTTCAAAGAGCTTTGATAGCTGTCTTGTTTGTTCAAAATAGATTTCAAACGTTGAATAGTGGCCGCTTGGTTGGGCGAATCGCTGGCGTTGATAATTTGTTTGCCTTGTGCCAGCTGCGCTTGGGTTTGCGTCAGCTTGCTTTGCACGTTGCTCATTTGAGCGGAAGCTCGGTCAAACAAAAGGCGGGTTGAAATTTTCATGATGGTTTAGCTTTCACGCACTTCAACGAACTTGCAGCACGCTGTCAAACAGCTGGCTGGCCACTTGCAAAATTTTGGCGGCGGCTTGGTAGGCTTGTTGGTAGCGCACCAGGTCGGCGGCTTCTTGGTCCAAGCTCACCCCCGAAACCTGGTCGCGCGCCGTCAGGGCTTGGTCAAAAACCACTTGCAGCGCCGATTGGGAGATGGTGGCTTGACGGGCAATGTTGCCCATGTCGTTCACGTTGTCGATGTAGGCCGCAGCGAATGTTTTACCACCGCCCATCACAGGCTCTGACTCTAAGTCGATCAGTGCCAACATGTTTTCGTTGTTGCCGGTGCCGTCTTTGTTGCCATCAATGACAAAGATGTCGCCCGCTTTGGGTGGGTTGGAAAGCGAAATTTGAATGCCTTGGTAGGTAAAGGCAGGTTCAAGGTAGTTGGGGTCAAATTTGCGCGAAGCCACCACGGTGTCGGTGTTGATATCCACAATGCTGAACTGGGTGGGTGAATCAAAGCGCACCTGCAAAGGGTTGGTTCGCAATGCCTGCTTGGCATCAATGGGCTTGCCGGTATAGCCGGTAGAAATTTTGGCTTCGCCAGGGCCAGTCACAAACACCAACAAATCTTCGTTGGCAGTGCCCGACAAATAAGCGCCCGTTTTGAAACCCATTTTGGCCAAGTCGGCGGGGGCGCCGTTGGCAAAGCCAAGTTCGATGGGGGTATCCATACCATCGACTAAAGCGCGGCTGATGCTAATTTGGCCGCCATAAGTGATGGCCTTCAAGCCCAGAGCATTGGGCGAGGCAGAGCTGTCGATGGCAATGTCTTTGCCCTCGTTGCCTGAGGTGTTGGTTAAGACCAAATTGCCATCGTTGCCCAGGTAGGCTTGTACGGCAGTGCTGCTGCTTTTGCTGTTAATGGCATCGATCAAGCCTTGCACACTGGTGAGGCCAGTAGGTACCGCTTTGATGACTGTGAAGCCAGTGGCATTGCCACTCTTGAGTGACAAAGGCAAATCCAGTTTGAGTTGACTCACTGGAATGTGAATTTCGTTTTTGGCGCTGGCGCTAATGCCTGAAATGCCGACAGCTTGAATTTTGGTGGCAATGTCGGAAGCTTGAAGGGTGCCTGTGAGCACAGAAATTTCTGGCAAGGTCACACCATTCAGCTTAATCAAGCCGCTGGCAATGGAAGTTAAGCCTGTTTGAATGCGATCGCTTTGCAAAGTGGCTGGCACAGCCGCTTTGGCCAAGGTGCTGTGCTTGGTGGGATCTGTTTCGTTGCCGTCGGCTTGCAACACAGAGCCCACGTTGGCTTTGGCGCCATAAAAAACGTTGATGTCTTTGTAGCTGTTGGCACCATTCACATTCAAGTAGGCATCGCTGTAGCTGGCGTTGGCCGCAAAGCCGTTGGCCTCCGTCATGATCAAGCTTTGGGTGGCAGTATCTACTGCTTTGCCTGCCAATTGACGGCCATCGCGCGTGAAAATTTGAAGCTGCTGGCCAGGATCGGCTTCGCCCATCAGTACGCTGATATTTTGTAAACCATTGGGAATGGTGGCCACCGCTGCCACAGGGCGAGAGATGGTGGGCTTGACTGTAATAGCGGCCGACGAACTGGGGTTGTTGACCAAGGTCAGGGTGATGTCGGGCGGGCCGTTGGTGGGCTTGCCCACATACACAATGCCAGCATCGGCGCCGCCGGTGTTGTTGGGCGCTTCAATAACCCTAAACTGCGCTGCAGCAGAAACTTTGAGGGGGTCGTTCAAATTCACTTTGACGGTACCTGCCGACCCTACCGAGTTTTTGTCAATGTTAAACAGCTCGATGCCTGTGTTGCCATAGGCATCGATGCCACTGGTGTGAATGGCGTTCACTTCTTTCACGAAGTTGTTGGCCAGGGTGTCCAAAGAGCTGCGGCTGCTGCCCAGAACTTGTTCCCTGAAGCTCATGATGCCCGACAGTTTGCCGCCGCTAATGCCTGAAAGCGTGGTGGAAGCACCGTAGGGGTCTAATACCAAGCTGACTTTTTCGGGGGCGGCTGAATTGAAGTTGGTGCCCAGCATGAAAGACTTAACGCCATCTACCACCACATCGCGCGTGAGGGAGGGGCCCAAGCTAACGGTCACGGCGCCGTTTTCTAAAAAGCCCGTTTTGATGTGCACATAGCTAGACAAATCTTTGAGCAACACATCGCGTTGATCAAGCAAGTCGGCGGGCTGCATGTCGGCAGACTTCTGCTTGGTCATTTGGGTATTGACCGCAGCCAGCTGCTTGAAAATGGTGTTCATTGAATTGACGTAGCTTTTTACAGCCTCGTCGGTTTCGTCTTGAACCAAATCCAGTTGGCCCGACAGCTCACCAAAGCGGGCCGCCAAATTTTCGGAATCGCGCAAGAAGCTGCCGCGCATCACGGTGGAGGCGGGGTCGGACGACAAATCGCGCGCCGCATTGAAAAACTGATCGAGCGCACCGCTCAAGCCCATGGAGGTGCTGCCCATGATGTCAATCACGCGATTGGCGTAGTTCACCATGGGCTCTTGGCTGGTGAGTTGGCTGTTGCTGTTGCGCAGGTTGGTTTCGGCAAAGGTGTCGTATTGGCGCTTAACGGTATCTACCGTGACACCGGTACCCAAGTACACCGTACCCACCTTGGCCACGGGGTTGGCGGCCATGACCACTTGCTGGCGCGAATAACCTTCGGTGGAAACGTTGGCAATGTTGTTAGACACCGTGCCCAGCGCACGTTGGTACGACTGGACCGCATTGGAGGCAACGCTGACTAAATCGCTCATCGGCCACCCCCATCACCCATGGGCTTGGGTGGCAAGCTCAGCGGCAGAATTTGAGATTTAGGAAATGCAATGCCGCCCGGTTTTTCATTCAGCTTGTCTAAAGAGAAGCCCACGCTTTTCGGATTTAGGGCCATGCCTTTGGCAGCGGCATTGAAAGCGGCAGGATCTTGCCGCTGCTTCAATATATCGGCCGTGGTGGCAAGGTTGGCTTGATTTTGTTCTAGGTTCTTCACCAGCATGTCGGCCAGACCCAGCGAGTTCTTTTTGGCCAGTTGCACCGACACCTCTTTGTCAAACATGCCCTCAAAGGTTTCCATGGTGCTTGACTCAGACAACTCGCTTTTCACAATGGATTCGCGCATGGACTTCATCATCATCTGCAGGAACAGGGCTTCAAATTGCTGCGCTGTTTGTCGAATGGCACTCTTGGCATCCAGACGTGCTTGTCCCTTCAATTGACCCAGACCGTCAAAGTCTAGGTAAGAGCTGGGTGCAGGTGTGTTGATGGCGTCCATGATTCAATAGAGTGATTGGTGTTTAATCAGCAATTGATCAGCAAATCTTGTGCCAGCTTGTAAGTCGGTGCATTGCCACTGCGTGCTTAAATCACAATCAACTCTGCGCGCAAACTGCCCGAGCTTTTGAGGGCTTCTAGAATGGCAATCAGGGAAGAGGGTGATGCGCCCACTTGGTTCACGGCATCCACAATTTGGCGCAGATCAACACCGGGCTGAAACAAGAACATGGGCTTGTTGGGCTCGCTCACGGTCACGTCGGCGTTTTGAACGGCGGCTGTTTGACCTTGGCTAAAGGCGCCAGGCTGAGAAATTTCGTTGGTGGCCGCAATCGACACACTGATGGTGCCATGCGTGACCGCTGCAGCCGTCACACGCACATTGCGGCTAATCACCACAGTGCCTGTTTTGGCATTGACCACCACCCGCGCCGTGGGCTCGCCTGGCATGACATCGATGTTTTCAACCATGCTCATGAAGGCCACACGTTGAGTCAAATCTGCAGGGGCTTGCAAGGTAATGGAGACACCATCGAGGGCTCGTGCCACGTCGTTGCCAAAGCGCCCATTGATGGCACTCACAATGGCGTTGGTGGTGGTGAAGTCGCTTTCACGCACGTTCAAAACGATGCGTTCGGCTTTGTCAAAGGGGTTGTCAACAATGCGCTCCACGGTGGCACCCGATGGAATGCGCGCAGAGGTGGGCACGCCAATGGCAACCTTTGAGCCAGCAGCTTGGGCATCAATACCGGTAGCAGTGAGTGAGCCTTGAGCCAAGGCATAAACTTCGCCATCGACGCCGCGCAAGCTGGTGAGCAGCAATGTGCCGCCGCGCAAGTTGCTCGCTCTGCCAATGGCAGAGACGCTGATGTCAATTTTTTGGCCGGGCTTGGCAAAGCCTGGCAGCTCGGCAGTCACCATGACCGCTGCAGAATTTCGAATGTCAATTTTGCCAGCGGTAGCAGTCGTTTCAAAGTCAGACAGAGGGCCTTCTAGCTTCACACCCAAACGGTTGAGCAAGGTCTTCATGCTTTGCGCAGTGAACGACACGTCTGCGCCATCGCCAGTGCCCTGCAAGCCCACCACCAAACCATAGCCAATCAGCTGGTTGGTGCGCATGGCAGCCACAGTGGTGAGATCTTTAATTCGATCGGCCATGGCGTTGGTGCAGCTGAGGCCAAGCAAAAGAGCCAAGATAGACCAGGACTTGAAGATGTTGTGCATGATGAAAAGCTTTGTGAGTTAACTCAATGAGTTGAATGGTCAATCAAACAATGGCAAGGCTGTTAGCCTTTAGAAAGGCCAAAGTTTGAGAAGTGCACTGGTACCCCAGCCTGCGCGGGACGCATTGGCCAAGTCGCCTGTACCGCGATACGCAATTTGTGCATTGGCCAAGCGACGAGATTGCACGGTGTTGTTGGGGGCTACATCGTCTTGACGAATGATGCCTGACACTTGAATCACTTCGGAGCCTTCGGTCAACGCAAGTTGTTTTTCGCCGCGCAAAACCAAGTTGCCATTGGCCATCACTTCCACCACAGCCACAGCCACAGAACCGTTTAAGCTGGCAGTTTGGTCGGCTGTGCCTGTGCCTTTGTTGCTGATGTCAGTTTTGGAAAAGTCGGTACCCTTCATCACGCCACCTAGCTTGTTGCCAAGCACGGCCAAACCTGGCGTGAGCATGTCGTTGGTTGAGTTGCGACTCACAGACCCAACTTGGCTGCGAGCGGCCTGAGTTGATTCATTGAGCAACACAGTGATGATGTCGCCCACTTGGAAAGTGCGACCCCGGCCAAACCAGCTGTCGCTTTGACGACCGACATAGATAGCACCAGTAGGAGCGGGCGCTTGCACTTGTTGAATGGGATAGACAGGTTCAAATTGGGGCGAATGCGTCATGGCCTTGGGCGGTATGACGTTGCAACCGCTTAAGCAGCCAGCCAAAACGACCCCTGCAATAAGCGAAGCACGTTTGTATAAAGTGTTGCCATCGGCTTGGCAAAAGCGGGTGAGGGTGTTCATGGTGCTTCGCCTTACAGGTTGTTGTTAATGAACTTCAGCATGCCGTCAACCGCAGAGATGGCTTTGGAGTTGATT
>SXGQ01798305.1_pt1 | contig 11614 bp, 9 predicted proteins | sample 3178371 | NCBI WGS metagenome assembly SXGQ01 (sample SAMN11356859, study PRJNA531348) | freshwater metagenome | isolation source: freshwater sample F1-20 | place: China: Fuxian Lake, Yuxi | collected 2017-12-25 | reverse complement strand
TTTGGTTCTTGTCATTGCCCAATGAAGAAATTGCTGTTTCAAGGGTCGCCCGCCGTGTTTTACAAGGTGGCCACAATATTCCTGAAGACGTTATTCGCAGGCGCTTTAAAGCAGGATTGGCAAACTTCCATGAGCGTTACAGCAAGGTTGTTGACTCATGGGCGTTTTATGACAGTTCAGGGATAAAGCCGAAATTAATTGACTGGAGCAACAAATGAACACCAAAGACATTCGCACCTCCACTGATCCAGATTTAGCAGGCTCATACGCGGCCATGGAACGAGCAGCACGTGCAGCCCAAGATCTAGCCATTAAAACCAACACGAGTATTGTTGTTGCAGTTAATGGCAAGAACGTTGAATTGACTGCGGCTGATTTGATCAAGATGCGTGACCAAGAAGCACAGCAGTCACACCATTGAGCTGATAAGACGCTCAACCACAAGCCAGCTTCGTGCTGGCTTTTTTGTGCTGATTACTTTCATGCTGGTAATAAGTACATGATGCACACCTACCAAGCATCAGTAAGAGCCAAGGTCAATGGCCGTAGCCAAGTGATCAAGACAGAAATTCGTGCCCTGAACGCGCATGACGCGCGTTGGTTGCTATGGGCTCAGTACGGATTTCATAGCATCCAGGCATGGCCACATTTATTAAAGGAAACCTGATGATGAAGATTTCTTGAGCCAATGCACAACCTATTCTCAGCCGTCTATTGGTCGGCTTTGCAGCGATAGCTGTCACTAGTTGGTCGACGCCAATTCACGGCCTCCATTCCACTGCGGTCACTGAGCCACGCTGATCTCTGGAAGCGCGAACGACGGCAACTGGATGGAAGCAGCCGCCAATAGTCGGTAGAGGTACTGGGAGGACAAGATAGAAGTACCCAGCTGCTCTGACTGCATCAAACGGTATCTTCTTTCTATAAGCTGTCGTGAAAATAAGTACGGAGTTCTATTTCTGTTTTTCAAAATGCGATTCTCACTTCGATAGCGACTTGAGCCGGTGCAAGCTATAAGAGCTAAGTTTATGGAGTGATTCAGGCGAAACATGCAAAACGCATGTCAAGTTAGCCTCTGGTAACGTGTATAAAAAGTTGTGAATTAAACAAGAACCGACAATCATGCAGCAAATCACCCGAGACAACCACTATGTACCTAAGTGGTACCAGCGTGGCTTTATGGCTAAAGGCATGCACAAGCTGCATGTCCTCAACCTGCATCCTGACGCCAAGACCTTGCCTACGGGGCAGATCCTCGTAGAGCCAGAGATTGAAGAGCTTGGCCCGAAGCTGGCATTCATGGAGCAAGACCTCTACACGATTCGTTGGGGTCAGCTGCTCAATGACGACATTGAGAGGTTCCTTTTTGGCAAGATCGACAAGAACGGCGCTGATGCCATTCGAGGTTGGATCTCCGGCGACGCAATTCAAATCCACCGTAAGTTCATGGACTTCTTTGAGTACATGGATGCCCAGAAGCTGCGAACTCCCAAGGGCCTTGACTGGATACTGAAACATTTCAACAGCCTGCCGCACGTGGAACTAATGCGGCAAATGCAGGCCGTTCGGCAGATGCACTGCACCATGTGGTCCGAGTGCGTGCGCGAGATCGTATCGGCCGCAAACTCGCCGGTGAAGTTCTTGGTCAGCGATCATCCGGTGACCATCTATCACCCCAAGCTGTCGCCCTGCGCATCTGAATGCGGGTATCCCGATGACCCCGGCATCGAACTCGTGGGCTCCCAAACGATATTCGCCCTGGACAAGAATCACTGCCTCATCCTCACCAACCTCGAGTACGCTGATGATCCCCAGGGGGCTGCTCACCTCTCGCGTCGAACAAATGCAAGATTCCGGGGTGACTCAATGGCTCGGACCGATGCATTCATACGAGATCGCAAACTCAGTGTGATGGAAGTTCACGCGATTAATCGAATACTCAAATCTCGTGCCAAACGCTTTGTGGGAGCTGGGGATCCAACCTGGCTATTCCCTGAAAAGCACTGCGTTATGCCTTGGGAAGAGCTGGGCAGAATACTTGTGCCAGGCAGGGATCTGTGGCAGTTCGGTGGCGAGATCTATATTGGCTACAAGGACGGCACAACAGGATACCGCGACCAATTCGGGCGAACATCCACAGCACACAAGTTCCTAGCCAAGTCGGCGCCTAAAGAGGATCCGTCGCCTGATGCACTGTGCGCTTGCGGTTCAGGAATATCGTTTCGGAATTGCTGTGCAGACATTACTCCTACGATGCGTCCCTCTTGGCGCGTCATGGGCATCCGTGAGCGCAATCTTGCTCTTCTAAATGGCATCCACCACATCTTTCTGAAGGGCGCGGAGAATTCTTGGCTGGATGTACGCCGCGAACTATCGGACGACCAAGTGCGCGGCATCCACGAGCTGTTTGCAGCGCTCTGGCCTGCCGATACCAGGTTGATCGACTTGTTGCCAAGCCCTCAAAGTAAGCGCTCCCGCGCGCTACTGCTGGGCATGACAGATGCACGGACTGTTTGTGCCCTAGTGGTTGGCATGCTGGCCTACGTTGATGAAGTTGTGGCGGTTCACCCCTTTGTCAACGCGAACGCCATGCGACCGGAGTTCAGCCCGATCAAGCAACCGGCCCAGCATCGCAACCAGACATTGAACGACGTGTTCACGATGCTTGTATTGGAGCCTTTCATAGCGGACGGACGAGTCCACCTAATCCCTGACCCTTTGGACTATGACACCGGCTTTCGCCAAGAGGTTATGTCTATTAGCAAGCAGTTTCTGGACAAGGGGACTCTCGGTCCGATTGACAAGGCCTTGGCCGATGCACTAAGCAAAGACGAGTGGATGCGTTGCATCAAGCGGTTACCACTGGAGGACTTGAGGGCTCAACTTAAAAGGATGATTCCGGAAGATTCAACGGACATTACGCATGCCGATCTTGATGCAGTGGCCAGCCAATTCAAAAAGCAGTTGGAGACTGATCCGTTGGCCTTAATGGACCCACCAGCCTCATCCGATCGCGGAGGAGAGTTGAGGGTGATGAAAGGTTTTTCCCGTGATACAGGCCTATTCATCGCCACGCTGACCGGCGCTTTCGTCTACACAAATTCGGACACGATGTGGCAGCGATTGCACGATACCGATGGTGTGCACAGCTACGAGTCTGATCCCGCTTCTGCGAAAGCAGTCGGTTGTCTGGATGGCTTGCACGTCCAGGTGCCGTCGCTGCTGTTGGCACTTCCTGTCGAGTCGGCGTCTGCGGACTCCACCCGACAGCTGCTACGCAAGATTTCGGTGGCACTACGCCTAGACGAGGTCGTGGACACCGAAGCGACCGAGACCGGCGATACGGATCCGCCTAAAGATGACGGGAATCTGCGAACCTTCAAGCTGCGAGCATCCGTGCCTATGAACGGTTTCCAGCGTACCGATGTGTCTCGCCTAGTGCTGACGTTCGGTCGCCTCCAAGATGTCACGGCAGTGCGCCTAGCGATATTCTTGGAGCCAGTGTAGCAACAGTCCAGCAAAGCCCCGAACTAGACCGAAAGCTCTGTTTCACCGGGCCGCGCCTGAGTCTTGTTATCTTTAGTGCAAACGCCTTGCTTCGCGTGGGGTTGGTTCTGGGCGGTGCCAACTTACGAAATGTCAGCTTTGCGTTGCAATACAGACATCTAACCGCCGCACCAAGCGATGTCCGGTTTTGGCGCTAGCTGTCATAGGTAAAAAAGTATGAATGTCAGCAATCAGCCTTAACCTGCAGTTGAAATTTACTTCAGATCGAGGCAACGGTGCTATCTGATAAACCTAGCTGAAAAGCTGCATCAACAGCCGTTGAAGGTCGGCAGTCCCAAGTTAAAATAGGATTTTTTTGACTTGGTTACTAGTATCGTTTCGGCTGTTAAGTATTCCAGCGAATAGCTCACTAAATTACCCTACCTAGTTAAATCGACAATAGGACGTCAAAAAATATTCAGACAGTGTAGTTGTATCGTGTTAAAAGACACCAGTAGTATTGAATTAAATAACTACAACTCGCACCATGCGCCAATCTGATCTGTAGTCTTTTGATTTGTTTATTTAGATCAGACTTCTATTGACTACGTACATAGGGCACGTAGTTGAAAAAGTTCTTGACCATCGCTACTAAATCATTCAAACTTTTACCAATGTTCACTGACTTTTTTAAAGTAATCGTTTCTTGCGATGTCTCTACGTGCTTTAGAGACTGGTCTGATCGTTCAGAAATGCAAAAAACAAGTACTTGGAAGATCTGGCGAACTACAGGACGCGGATCCTGCAAGCTAAGCTCCTTTCGAGCGACACAGCGAACCATCCAGCCACGCTCAACAGTTCTACCGCCTTAAGCGGACAGACTACCCTGGGTTGAAGGCAAAATCAGCGGCACTGTAATGCTGCTAAGTCCGTTCACCCTCAAGCACACTTTTTTCATCTCGCAAAATCTGCCGATGCGTGATTCGGTCAAATGCGAGTTTCTCTAAATTCTACAAAGAGAATGTTAGATGCTGTTTGAAATCCTGCGCCTGCTAAATTCAAATCGGTGGTTTGCACTTTTGTCCTTCGCATACCTGTTATCGACCATAGGTAGCGGGCTAACTCAAGTCGTCGTGTACGGCGAGTTGGCCCAGCGACATGCTAGCCCTCTTGGTTTTTCCTTGGCATACGTGTTCTCGATCCTACCTTCCGTGTTAGCGCTGCATTTTGGTAAGCGAATGTTGGAGTGGTTGAATCCAATATCGATTCTGGTCATCAGCGAAGCGGTGGGGGCGTTGGGCGTGGTGGTCCCGTTCGCTGCGCTGAGATGCGACAGCGTCACTCTTTTGGTCACGTCGTCTTTGTTACCCGCGATCAGCGTCGGTATCGGTGTACCTGCATATAGTTTGCTGCTCAAGCGTGGTTTCTTGGACAAAGATTTCGCTACCGTGTCAGCGATTGAAAGTATCTCGCTGTCTTCGCACATCATTTTGGGAGTCGGCGTCGGAACACTGCTGTTCCCATTCTTGGCAAGGGACATTTACCTGGTATTGGACTTGCTGACCTACCTTGTGTCGATCTGTCTGCTAATTGTGTCAAAAGGATCCACGCCAGTGACCGTGAATGCGATCGAAAATCATATGCCTAGCTCGGACACCAAAGGAGTTCGAAAATCCGTAAGCCCCGTTGTTTATTGGCCAATTCCAGTGGTCGCCGCCTTGACCAGTCCTGCGATGGCCCTACTGCCCGCGGCAGGGGACCAATTTTCACAGGTCACGTGGATCGACATGTCGCTGAACGCCAGCCTTGCACTTTTGCTCGCACGAGGTGCGAGCCAGTTGCTGGGTCCAGCACTCATCAAGCATCGCACCGTAGATGAGCTGTACAAGAATAAGTGGGCGATGTCAGCCTACTTCGCTGGATTCTTGACGTTTTACATTGTGGCACTAGCGTCTACTTCACTACTTGTCGCTTGTCTGTGCATCCTGTCCGCACACATCTTGGCTTACGCGCTCAGTGCGACCGTGCAGACCGCACTGTTTAAGAAGTTTCCCGAGCGGGATCTTGTGACGGTCTCGTCACGGACCTATCAAGTGCAAATCATCTCGGCTAGTTTGCCCGGCCTTCTTGCCGGCCTGTTGGCCGAATCGATCGGTATCCTCTGGAGCTTCCTAGGTCTGACCATCATCGTGGTCGCCGTGTGTATCTGCGTTAGCATTGCACAGTCCCGTCGAGAGTGCGAAGAGAAGTAGAACGTGAATATTGCAATCGGCTTTAGTGCCTATCTGTTGGACTTATACAAATTGCTTTGTTCGACCGAGTTGAGGCAGAGGCCGTAGCACGATTTGTCCAGTGTCTTACTTAAGTCTGCTTGACTCGTCGCAGTATGCAGCTGTCTTTCTCAAGGTCGAAATGTATCAGGCGAAGACGACACACCTATTTGCAGTAAACCTTTAACGCATCGTATAGTTCAGTTGAAGCTACTTCAAAGTGCAATCTCCCATCTTGACTTGGCAAAAGGGAGAAGCCGAGCTTCTGGTGCAGCCGAATTGATTTGAAATTTCGACAATGAACACGTGTGCGAAGGATGGATATTGGAAAATTCGCAAGGCATTTAGCAGCCTGTGCAAGCAGAGGGCGAAGTACTGAGGAGCCAATGTTGTCTGGGTGAATCTGGAGAGATAGCACACAAAAAAATCCGTCAACTGGTGGTATGTATTCAAGGTATGCGACCAACTTACCTTCTCTTCTAATTTGGATGATTTTTGCGCCGGCTGCAAGTTCGCGGCGCAGACCTTCAAATCGAATAGATGGATCAAACGAGCTACTTTCATCCTGAAAGTGAGCGCTCATATTCAAACAATCCAGTTCAACTATTTCTTTTTCAAGTTCCAAAAACGACACAGCATTGCTCCAAATCACAACATCAATTAATTATCTGAATTTCCACATGCTAATGTGTTACGTCAGTTTTGGAAACTCACTCGGAGTAAGCATATAGCTTGAATATCATTCATGTATGAGTTTGATATTCTTAAAAACATTTTGCGGTATGTTGTAGTTCTTCGTCGTATTGATGCCATTGGTTTCCACTAAAGCAACTGATTGAATTGCTAATTGATGGTCGTAATCTCTCAAAATTTTGAGATCTTCAACGCGTGAAGTTCTAGTTTTTAGTTTAGTTTCATATGACACATTCAATCCAACTTCTCAGCCGCTATAGTCGCCGTCAACTTCCTGAAGTGATCTTAATATTTTCAGTTAGCTTTCGCAAAATCCAAATGTTGACTTATACAACACAACTACTTTGGATCAATGCTTAGAACTATTACTGTATCGACATAGCTATTTTGATAAGCGTCTAAGGCAGCATACTGCGTGTTTTGTATGTGTTTTATTCTGGATTCAGTTTCATTTCCAGTGAGTAACTGCTTTGCAGCGGGAGCAGCCGTTCAGGCCTAACTCCCCCCCTAGGAGCTCACGATTACAGCCGGTCATTTGACAGTGTCAAAACCGGTGACCTGAGTTGGGGGGCACGCAGCGTCTTTACTGTCGAGTTCCGCGCAAGACTCGGGTATGCTTTTGCAAATGCGCTCACTTCTCAAGCAAATACACAGTTTCCATTTAACGCCCTGGTCACTAAGGACGGTGACCAAACAAGATGAAGCCGAATGGTTTACGCAAAACGTAGCTAGGCGCCGGCTATCCCTGTCGCGTTTGGAACGCGAGCTGCTGTTCGCGGGTGAGCACCCCCTGCGGTTTGCTATTTCGCTACTCTCACTTCAGGTCGCTCTGCTCGTGTTCGTATCGTTACTCCCGCCAGACTGGTTCGCTCCAGCATGGTCGTTTGGTTGGGAGGCAGCAGAACAGCTTTCGCACTTTTCCACAGTGTGGACCATCCAGGCCACGCTGGCGGCGTTGGTGTACCCGATCGTGATCTCCTTCGTCGCTGTGTACTTGCAACGTCGCCCGGCTGCGGAGGCGTTCGTCCACCTCTACATGCTTGACTCGGGGGCGCTTGCGGCTGGTCTATCCTCCTTGGCCCTTGTGGTCGTGATGGGGGTGCAGTACATGATGCTGAGTACCTGGGGAACTGAGTATCTGCCTGGCTGGGCACTGATCGACACGGCTTGGTTTGTTCTAAATGCAGCGCTAACGACCTTCTTCCTGTTCCGAACGGTGGAGTTCCTCAGGCCGGAAGTGCAGGCCAGTGTGATCCAGAGATACACAGTAAACGTGGCGCTGCCCAGAGATGTTCAGCGCTTGAACGCGTTTCAGGTGCTGGCCGGAAGCATTGCGAAGGGCTGGTTTCCGGTTCCGTCATATGACGATAACAGCGCGCCCGACGGACCGCGCCTCTTGATCGGCCGATACAGCTTTCTTGGAGGAGACGAACAAGGAGAAATTCCACTGGAGGCACAGGTGCGCCTGGTCAACGTAAGACTCTGGCTGGTTCGCTTGGTCGTCGACACTTGGTACCGCAATGCTTTGAAATGGTCGCGTAGTGACAAGTCCAAGTCTGTCGGTGACGATAAGTCCTGGCCTCTATTGACCATACCCATGAGCCCAGGGAACACTTATGAAGGTGAGTTTCCCTTGGCTCGGGTTGCTAACGGCCCTGCGCTCTCCAGTTGGCAACGGCAGCTTCTGCGATTCTCGGTTGCGCTAAGGCGCACTTCACGAGAGCGGTACGGCATTCGGGTCGATGCCATCCTAAATGAGCTCGCTGCAGACGCTCGTAGTACAGCAGGCAGGTCTGACAACGAGGGTTTCGTACGTGCCTATAGCGCCCTCATCGAATTGCACGGACTGCTGCTGGCTGCTTGCTTGGACAAGACAGCGACCGGGGAGCAAGCTAGCTGGGCCCTGTTGCGAGATACTGAAAAGTTCTTTAATCGCACGCTGCATGAAAATTGGAGCGAGGCCTACAGGGGCGTCTTCCTTTCTGCCATCGAGGGAATGGTAAGGGACCCGCGGCCACTTCGCCGCTTGTGTCATCTACTTCAACACCTGGATGGGGACGAGCTTCGAGCATCACCCGTCGAAATTCGAGAACACCTCCTGCATCTGCCGCCGCTGATGATGCACCAGCTCAGCAACTGGTGGGCATTCCGAGTCGAAGAGCAAGGAATTATCGAGCATAGTCACATGCAGATGGTGATGTTGCGACCACCATTGAACCGGGTCTACGAGGAGGTGCTCGCTGACTTTGTAGCGGGATGGGAAAACGGACGACCCGAGAAGCCAATGAGTAGGCGTTATGCTCAAACTGTTGAATGGGCAGCTCTGCCAGCTCTGACCCGTTTGAACGTCAAGCACATTGAGGAAACGGCTCGGATGCTGCTTTCAGCTGTACTGCGTGGGGACCAAGCTGCCGCCGAGTGGCTAGCCGATGTGTTGAGCAAATGGTGGGGCACGCTGGACTTCGTTCACGAGCCCTATCAGCTCTATGACAAGACTGCTTTCATCACCATAGACGATCTGGCACTTGAGTGGTCTACCTTCTGCGCCAAGTTCGGCTTGGACAGCGGAGACGACAAGGCAGAAGAGCAGCTACGGCTTACTCTGCAGCAAGGCGCCTTTCAAGCTGCTCTGCGCAACTATTGGACCGACGTGCGACTACTCTCCATCGAACTAATGCTCGAATGGATTCGCACCGTGCCGATCGCCACGGCCGGCAACTCGTTAGCTTTCGAAATCGTCTACGGTTTTCTGACTGGCAAGCAATGGAAGTCAGGAGGACGGACAGTGGATTCACTTGGAGATCTCTCTCCATCCGAGTATCTCGTCGCCAAGATGCGCCAGTTCGCTGCCTCCGGAGAATGGCGTGGAGGTTATATCGGAAGGCTGGACCGCTTCGTCGAGCGCGTGAAGGATATGCGTAGGCCCAATATGGTCAGCTCACGGGTCTACTCGTTCAGTGGTGCAGACAACGTGGAATCACTACAAGAATCTCAGTTGGAAATGCTGGCGGTGCTGGCCAACTCGGAATGGCGATTATCACGACCACTGCAGCGTCAGCTGGATGTTTGGTTCGACCCTCGTTCCAACCAATACAGGAGCATCGAGATACTTCGCAGCAGGCTGAAGAGCTGGCTTGACCGGTTGGGGCAGGAACCAGGCCTTTCGGTAGCTCTCATTGGCCTTCTTAAGGAACGCGTCCGGCCAGGCGTGACCCCACAGTCCGCGATTGAGTTCGTAAAGGCCGGGCTTCTGGCCACCCAGAAGGCTTTTGAGGATCGGCACGAGGAGACACTGGTTGCGCAGCCAATCGACCCGAACCGACTTCTTGAGATCGGACGCTTCGCATCGTCAACGGGCTTCGCTACCAACACGGGACACTTCCCCGTTCACATGTTCTCCATTCAGAGCACGGCCAAATCCCTTGAAGAATTCACGCTAACTTTCACACAAGTTCGTCGCGGTGAACTTACGCAGATGCAAATGGAGCAGCGGCCTGTTAACGAGGAGGAGTATTTCGCTGACGCCATGGCGCAACAGGTAGCTTTCGTTGTGCTGAGCGATGTCCTACATCGGTCAGACATAAAGGAAGTCGAAGCTCAGAACGCTGAGGCCTACTGGAAGGCCTTGAAGACAGAGTCACAGCAGATCTTGGCCAAGGGTGGTAAGCCGATCCTGATGTTAGACAACTCGACCCGACCAAACTGGGTTTGGGACTGGATGCATGCCGACTTTGGCGCGGGACACAAGCGACCGGATGATCTGCAGGTCAGACGCCGCGAAGGCCTGGGTGCCGGATACGTTTGCGATTTCAACGATATCGAGGTCTATGTGGCGCCTTTGCCTATTGGACAGTCGATCCTGCTCTCAAAGAATTCGTTCTGTCAGTTGACCTTCACGAACTTTGGCGACAGCCAGTTTGTAGAAGTCAAGGTGGATGAGCTGAATGGCACCAAGAATCTCGTTGACCTCAAACTCACTTTTTCGCGCAGAGCTGTGGCCGGGGAGTCGCGAGCGGTAAGACTGATCTATGCCCAGAAGTAGGAGTTGGATGTTCCCATGGTTTACAAATTGAAAAGGGGCCATCATCAACCTCTTAAAGGTCATTGTCTCCAACGACCGCATTTGAATCGAAATTCGCTTACCCGTGGCCTAAATCGAAAGACTCTTATCAGCCTTAAGTTGCCTTGTCTATATGTTTAATCAATACTCACTAGGCAACATGATTACCCAGTGCTCACCATCCCAGCATGAATATAGTGTGATGGAGTTCAGCGGAAAGTCAGTGTAAGGAATCTCTTGGCGAGCGTGTTCTCCGCAGTTGCCATCCTCGTAGATCATCGTTGCCCTGTTGCCATTGACAATCATGCGCACTTGTACAAACCAGTCTTCAGTGCCAATCTCGCTTAGGTGACTGGCAATCGCATCCATCATCCAAAAGCACTCTGCGGCTTCAGCCAAGTACTTAGTGCCATCAGTCAGCAGGTGCCTACGACTGATTCGGTAATAGCCAGTTGTTCCAATAAATTGCGTGAGTTGATTTGAATCAAACTTTTTCATCTGTAGTCCTTTTGTTTGACTACAGTTTGTTTTCAGACACGTAGATGGACAACCGACATTTGGTAACCCGACATCTTGGACGGGTAACGATTAAAAATTACCATGGCGATTTGATAAGTACTTCAATACAAATTTTCGCAGCTGTAGTTTTGTAAGTTGCAAGAGTACTTTGAGCCTGAGCTTAAAACGCCTTACAACGCTAAATTTCAATGAAATACATACGCTGAGTGCTGGTCATGGCAATAAGCACTTGTAGGGCTGCTTTGACGTCCTGCCCTGCTGGGCACTGAAAGAGTGCGAGATCGTTGCGGAAATCTATGAAAAGTATGCTTTCTAAAGATTTCACCATCTGAGCATTGAAATCATTGAAGATTTTTTCAGTGGAAAAGTTATCCACAGCCTATCCAAATCGCCCTGCTCTATTTTGGTAACCCGCCAATTTGGACGGACTCAGGTTGCTCTAATAAATATGTGAAAACACAATGCAAGTAACGCAAACACATGATTTAGGAGAACTTAAATGGCACAAGCAAAAACACTGACAAAAGAAGAAATGACGCGTGTACTGGACTACATCAGCACACGCCGCTTCGCACAACGAAATAGA
>SXGQ01735289.1_pt1 | contig 11617 bp, 12 predicted proteins | sample 3178371 | NCBI WGS metagenome assembly SXGQ01 (sample SAMN11356859, study PRJNA531348) | freshwater metagenome | isolation source: freshwater sample F1-20 | place: China: Fuxian Lake, Yuxi | collected 2017-12-25 | reverse complement strand
TTGGAAAGTACGGCCTATTTCAAGGTTCCCAGTATTGCCATCCAGAATGGCAAAGAGACTACAAAAGAGAGAGTAATCGAGGAATTCCGTTCAGATACGGCAAGATTACTTTCTGTAGATGAGTTGGTGTCAATCCTAGAAGAGAATGAAGAGATAAGAGCATTGTTTTAGAGCCAATGGCCAAGCCAACTGTTTTGGTTTTAGGCGGTAGTGGGTGCCTAGGATCTGCGATTATCCGTGAACTTGCATCGGCTGGAAATGATTACATTGGAACATTTAGTTCGAATGAAATTAATACCTCACGAACTAGCCTGCGCTTTACCGTCGGCGAGGATATTGGCGCTCTTTTACGAGGCACCATGCCTGACGTAATAATCAACAGTATCGTCGCTAAAAATCGAGGTGTCCTTCCGCTCTCGAATTCTTTGGCCTCTTTTCAAATTAATACTCTCTTCCCACGTCAGCTAGCTAGAGTTTCGAGTCTTATAGGAGCTAAAGTCTTAAACATAAGCACTAACGCTGTATTCCGAGGCACAAAAGGAGAGTATTGTGAAACATCTTTTCCTTTTCCAAGAGACACTTACGGCTTAAGCAAGTTATTGGGGGAATCCAAATCTGACAATGTTCACAATATTCGTTTCTCCTTTGTTCCAAAGAAACTAACTAATGCTAAGAAACATAGAGCATTAGATTGGGTCCTTAATGCCACTGAAATTCTCCCAGTCACTGGTTTCTTGAATCATGCCTGGAATGGTTTGACAGAAGAAATGGTTGCTAAATTATTAGTCTCAGTAGTCAACAACCAGGAACTATTAGGAGCACTACCGCCAACACTTCATTTATTCTCGCGAGACGTAATCACAAAATTCGAATTGTATGAAACACTACTTGAACACTATTCGCTACCACGAGACATACTAGTTAGTGGGAACTCGCCGCGTTCTCAAAAACTTAACCTTTCTAGCGACTATATCGAATTCCTAAATAGAGTATGGGCGACTGCTGGGTTCAGCAAAATTCTAAGTTTCCAGGAATTAATTTAGAAACTTAACGATACGATCAACATGAGTTTCTATCGAAATTACTCCTTCAAGTTTTTTTGATTCATCCAATAAGTCGATTGTGGGAATCTGCACAATTGCCTTTACTTTTTTCTCAACATCCAACATATTCCAATCTGTGGTCTGTACTAGAATTGAATTCGCCAATTCCGGCCATGACGAAAACTGTTCAAAGGAAATCAGGCTAGGTATCCCGAGAGCAATACTCTCGAGCACATTCATACCTATGTTCTGTTGATGTGTAACTGTCGGACCATAGTCTGTGGGATATAAATGAATTGACTTCTTCCCTCGACTAATTCTTGCAATGTTCGTGCCATGCAAAAGCCGAGCCCCCACATCATTACATAAGCGCTCTACTTCAAATGCGTTGTTGTAAAATCTAGAAGTGATTACTATATAATCAAAGTCTCTCCCCAGCTCGCCTGCAATTTGAATAAATCTTCCAAATCCTTTCCAAACTGCGACTCTAGACATAAAGATGATGGAGGTAGATGCAGGTCCCTTATCAACTAAGCTGTTGGAATTTTGCACTCTGATTCTATTGAGGAAGACTCCCATTCTGTCAAAACTTACTTTCTTACGGAACAGAAATCTACGCATCCTTCTCGTTTTTAGGTATGAGCTGATCTCGAGCACAAACTGATTAGAAGATGCATAAAGTTCGGTTGCCAACGAAAAAAACACAAGTCTTTTTGCGCGCTGTACTCCATCGGATAGTGAAATTAATTGGTGTATATACCCTAAAACCTTTAATTTTTTGATGTTGAGAATGCTCGCGACTCGCAGAATCGCAATGCCTTTAGCAGAATGCGATATTGCTTTCTCTATCTTGTTTTTTCTAATGAATAATGCTGTAAAAAGAACTTTTCTCCAGTTAGTCTCTGGCAAACATATTACCTTGATATTGGATTTCTCAAAGTATTCAGAGTCAATCTCGCGCATGTCATCGAGTTGATACTCCTTTTCTAGAAGTAGTAGGGTAATAACGAAGTCTCTTTCAGATAGCGCATATGCCTCATCTAAGGCTAAACGCTGGATTCCTCCAACTCTTAGGTTGTCTACGACCATTAGGACAGAATTGGAGGTCACTTTACTTTCCGCCACCCTGTCAAATGTAGCTCATCCCCCCAATTGCTCAGTATTACGGCATCTTTTCGAGAATTGAAATATGAAGCCCACCAACTTAGCGTGGAGTTACTTGAAACAAAATAGCGATAATTGCTCATTACAAAGAGCAGTTCATGTGGCAGCAAGACATTTTGCTCCTCTGGGAACCTAATCGTGATTTGCGTTTCAAGCCCTTGTAGAATTTTCTTTGCATCCTGTAGGTCATCTGAGTAGCAGTCGACTTCTCGGACTCCCAATTCTACTAATCGCAACAAAGCGGATCTATACCACTCAGGAGAAAGGGTCCCCCATGGTGTTTGTTTAAAGTCTCCAAGCCGTATGTGGATACCAGCCGAATCTGGTATCGATCCATTGGCGAGAGCAAAATCTGACACGGTTGCTCTCAAATTATGGATTTGATCTTTAAATAGTTTGGATTTAGTTTCTGGTAAATACTTTGTGCTAATAAACCAATCGTTAATTTTAATCTTTCGTTTTGCAGAAACTAGCTTAGTCAATTCTATCTCTCCTAAGCTTGAGCTTAATTCTAAATTCCTTGGAATGCGAGATAAGATTTGAGCCATGGGTCTCTTGCGCCAGCGTATCGAAATTTCGGGGAATAGGCCCTCTAAGCTAAATTCCCTTAACCAGGATCTTCGAGTGTAATCATTGTGATTTATGATCCCAGAATCATCTAGTAACAACTTAGTACCCAGTTTATTTGCAAAGTGGGCTCCTCCAAAGGCTTGAAAGAATTGGTTTCCAAGCCCTCCCCTTAGGTTCAAGATTAACGTCTTACTAAGCATTATTGCTTCGTCGCTTTATATGTAAAGCTATGCTGCGTAACATTGTTCTTACGCCAGCAGTGCGCCCTCTGACGCTAAGCACTCCATCGCCCGCCCAGGTATTTGAGTCCACAAAAATTAATAATCTGGAAATTATCTGGCCCTTGAGTTCTCCTTTAAATTTATAGATTCTTCTTTCGAAACTTCTTCTTAGATATCGGGGTGCAGTAAATCTTGTGTGGGTCGACGAGCTTTCTCCGTGACCTACATTATCGCTCATTCGAAAAACGGGAGCCTTTACATTTATAGACTTTTTAAACAAAGTCGCCTGAATTTGGTAGTCGTAGTTTCCTCTTTCTATTCGTTCTACCCAAATTGACCTCTTCCTCTCTGACATCTTTTGCCATGTCTTTGACGTCTGCATATATTGATTAATAGAAATCCCGCTCTGAATCTCTAAACTTTGATTTTTATGCAAAGACCAAAACCCATGGGTGAGACCATAGCCCCAGGCCGTAAAATAGGGAGTTTGCCGCCAAAGATTTGGTGCCTTCGAAAGTCCTCCAATGCCAGACATTGAAACTATTGGCTCTATAGCGGCTGATAAAATTTGTTCTGTTAAAAAATCTCTTATATCCCTTAATGATTGGTAAGATAGTTTTATGTCATCCTCTATAACTACGACACCATCATTTTCCTGAAAAGCCCAGTCTATTGCCTTTGGAATGTGTCTATCTGGCCCTAGATTAGATGGCCACTTTTTGACTTTGTGCTTCGTTTTTCCTAAATGCGAAAATCCCAATACGTCCAAGTCTGAGAGCGCAATGCTCTGATCCTTGGATTCTTTTCGGGCCCCATCTACTGAAATATAAATTGAGTTAAGCTCCTGACAAGCTGATTTACATCGCTCAACATTATCAAGTAGTAGGTGAAGCCTGCTATATCCAATTAGTAAAAAACAGATGCGGGGGGTGGGCTTTCCATCGGAATGCTCATTCATTACTTCAATTATTGCATATATGCTCTAAATTCCTTGTTCAAGAAAGGGAAAGAAGATATGTTTTCCCGATGAATTTACCAACCTTTGCCATCGAAACAAAAACGTGCATGTCTGTCAATAACCGTGGGACGGATAAGGAGTACAACCACTTATACCTTTCTCGCGTTTATGGTCCACTTTTTGAACAATTTAAGCCAATTAAAAAACTTTTGGAAATTGGCATAGGTGGGGGGTGTTCTGCTGAATTATGGTTAAAGTATTTAACGCCTGATTTGATTATTGCTATTGACACAGACAAGGATTTCTATGAGCACCTTGAAAATAGAAAGCTTCCTAGTGTCAAACTACTATTCGGCGATGCCTATACGCGAGCAATACATCGTTTATGGCCTACAGACTTAGATATTATTATTGACGATGGTCCACATGCATATTGGTCTCTTAAGGCTGCAGCTCGAATATTTCTCTCAAAATTGCGCCCGGGTGGCGTTCTTGTCATAGAAGACATTCCTTCGATTGAAAAGGTGAAAACTAAACTTTTACTGTCTGCAGATCTAAAACTAGTATGTTGCTTTTGGTTATTCGACTTAAGGACCGAAGCGCGATTGTCTGACGACTCTGTTGCACTCTTGATTCATAAAAAGGGCAGCACCTGTAATTTTAACTTTGAAAGAGGGCAAAAAATATATAGACCTGTTCTTTACAAATCTCTACTAATTAAACAGATACTTTTCTTTGAAAGAAGTCTAGAATTTCTAATTCGCAAAATTTACCATGGAATCAAGTTTCGCCTAGCAGCTCTGTCACGCCTTTTATTCCGAACGTCCAAGATACAACCAAATTAACTCTCTTAATTTCCTAATTTTATCTCTCTCGTGTGAAAGTATCCTTGTTAGGGCCTCATTAAACTCGGTATTGGTTAAATCTTCTAACTTGGTATGTATATCACGAATGGTAGCGTGGGAATAAGAGCATCCTAAAACTTTTGGCCAATGATCGTAATCAATCCAATCTTGTATTGAAACACGTGATAGTATTGGTAAAGAACCTAGAGAAATTGCTTCATAGTACCTCGGTGTATCGTTAGCGAGATTCCCTGGAGGGCATAAGCAGTATTTTTGGGTTAAGAGTAGTTGAATATACGCTGTTGAATTAGACTTTTTACCGCCTCCCCAACCAGCATAGTCAAAAATCTTAGCTTCCTTTTCAACTCTAAAATCATTTAGAATTTTCCTTCTTAGCCAGCTACCTCGTTGGCCCATAAAAAAAATTGATGACTCTCGATTTTTTTGTTCTTTAACTATAGGTGAACCCTCAAGTACAGATCCGCCTTTTGCCATACCAATCAATAAACTCAATTCATCAATAAATCTATTAGTGTAACCCAACGGCAATAAATACGTTTTTGTTTTTAATTTGAGCTTTTTCATTCTTAGATAAGTTTCAAGTGCAGTTTTCAATGTTCTCCAAAATGAAAATTCTTTACAGAAAGAGGGCTTCTTTATGAGTGTCCAAAAAATAAATCTAATGGGAAACTTGGGTTTAACATTTGGCAGATACTGAACAAATGCAACAGAAATAGACTCAAATAGATCTAATTTCTTGAATATTTCTGTATTATAAAACTCGTTGCCAACCAAGAATAACGCGATAGAGCGGCGAGGAGAATTGGCTAAAACTCTCTCCCACTTTAGGACGTCCTCAGTTAGAATAGCGCGCACATAACTTTCGTTACTCAACTCTAACGGCTTCGTGAATTCAAATGTAAGATTAAACTCTCTTTCTAACCACTCCGATTCCACGTAGCTCTGAAGATTGGTGACAAATCCAAAACTTGACTTCTCAAAGGTTGAAATAATCGTCCCCTAGCGAATAGAAATCTATCAGTTTGGAAATTACGGCATTTAAATTCTCAAATGTAAGTCCTGGAAGTGCATCCACTATTTTCTGTGTTGACATTGTAAAGTTATATGTTGACGTTGGTCTATCATAGTGGACTTCAGCGCCAGTGAGTTTAGAAACATCAAGCGCTAGTTCGAGCATTGTTGAATTAAAACTTGCTAAATTAAATATCCCATGTAATTCTCTCTTATTCTTAATTATTTCAATCATAATTTTCGATAAGTCACTAATGGAGAGCAAGGCTCTTTTGCTATTTTCGTTAGAAACGATAATTTTATTTGATAGCACTGCATCTTTAACCATCTTATTAAGCACTAATTCATGTCTCATATTAGGCGATGCGCCAATTACAGTTCCAAAACGAAGTGATGTCCAATAGCCCCCATTAATTCTGGAGAGCTCATCAGAAGTTACTTTCGAGAAATCATAAATATTCCGTGAAGGCGCGAGAGGGTCTGATTCTGAGGCTTCAGTGTCATAAGAGCCGTCGTATACACTGCCTGATGAAGCGTATATGTATCTCTTATTGCTCAATTTACATAACGTAAGTAGGTGTTGATGTCCCAATACATTATTTCTAAGAGTTTTAAATGAATCTTGCGTGGCTAATGCAACAGAGGACGTGCCTCCCAGGTTTACAACACAATCAAAACCTTCTAAGTCATGTAAGTTTAAATCCAGAAAGTCCTTAAAAAAGAGTGCCTTTCGTGAATGAACAGGTTTCCCCCTCAATCCAATTTCACAGATTTCGTATTCTATTTTGGATTTATCTAACTCACGACACAGATGAGAACCAATATAGCCGTGTCCACCAATGATCAATATTTTTAAATCTGCTAATTGCTCAGAACTACTCAAGTGATACTCCTGACAAACATTTCAGGAAAATATGTTAGTGCTAGCACATTTTTAACTGTAATAGAAGCACGAAGCCTATCAATAATTTCATCAGCAAAATTCCAGGCAGGAATTATGAATAGGACCTTACCTTCAAGTTCAGCAACTTTCTTGATACTATGAACGAGGGTTTTACCCCCGGGGGAAATTAGTCCTTGTTTTAAAGGATTATCATCGATAATCCCATCTAATTTGATTCCAGAGAAGTTTATGAAGGTATTTCCTTTCGCTGCAGCTCCATACCCCCAAATTTGAAATCCAAGGGCGCGAAGCTCTTCAACCTTTGCAAATGCATCTCTAGCTATTTTTTGAGCTGAACTTGCGAATCTGACAAAAGTGTTTTCGTCGTACAGACCCTCTTTTGCTTCAAGTGATTCAATTGTTGAATCTTCATTAGAACTTTTGGCGCTGCTAGAGGGAACTAAGGTCCAAAGATAAGAAATGCCATGAACTGGCACATATTCCCCTTCTAAAATATCAAGACCAGCTCTCTTAGCCAGAGTTTTCATCGAACGGGCTGTAAAAAAACTCAGATGCTCATGGTAGACGGTGTCAAACTCGCCATTTGTAAACATTTTTGCCTGAGAGGTTTGAATGTAAATCCGTCCGTTTTTCTTCAAACTCTTTCTAGCTGATTCCAAAAATTCTAATGGATTGGGTACATGAGCAAGGACATTCATTGCCACAATCACATCAAATGTGGATTCAAAGCAGTCTAAATTTCTACTGGGCCAATAATCACAAATGGTTGGCACTTGCTTCTCTGCAGCCAAACCAATTAAATTTGACGCGGGATCAACTCCCAAAATCTTGAAACCGATTTTCTGAGAGATCTCGAGAAAACTTCCATCGTTACTTGCCAAGTCCAATATTCTTGCCCCTGGCTTGTAAGCCAATCTAATTTTTTCATTAAGCCATACAAAATAGTCTTTCAGAGTTTTTGTTGTGCCACTTATGTAGACATAGTGAGAAAAAAGTCGGCTAGGGGAAACCGATGCGACTAATTGCGAGTGGTAACATTCTTTACACAGATTTATCTCTAGAGGAAACTCTTCCATCTCTTCAGCGTTGCTAGAGAAATCATTAGCCAATGGCTGCCAACCTAAATCTAAGTACCTTTTTAACTGACTACTACCGCAAGCTAGACATGTCTTTAAGTAAGTGAAGTTTCCCCTCATTAACTCAACTATACATCATACAGAATGGTATTGTGTGAGACAGTAGAGGCAACTCTCACTATTTCAAAGTAGTTGATTGATTAACATAGTAAACTTTGGGTGTTTTTGTACTATCAAGACTTTGTACTTTACTAATTTCGACATGGAGGAAAGATGGTCAATGTCAAGGCCTTTATTATCTACATAGAAGCTTATGATAGATCTCAAAAATTAATTGACTCCCTTGGTGAAATTGGGGTGCCGCACGAAAAAGTATTGTCTTTGTCTCGATTCAAAGATGAGGGAACTCTTGCTATGTTGCATAGAGGTGAACGTCTATATAAACACACAATTGGTAGGAACCTCTTAATTCCTGAATTGGGTGCGAGTTACGGCCACTTCAAAGCTATAAATACGTTTTTAACTTCGGAATTTGAGTACGGAATCATTTTTGATGATGATTCAAGAATGTATGCTGATCCCTCTCATCTGTTATCAAATCTGAATTTTAATGAGCCAGTTTGTTTAAGTTTATGCCAAGATTTGAGTGGAATCCCTATTTCACAAAAAAAGTTTCCTGATTACAGATTCCTACACTTTCCGAGCACAATGACTACACACGCTTACGTACTGAATCGAAGTGCAGCACTAGAGTTTATGCGCATTTTCAGAAATTATGGAATTACCTCAGTTGCTGATTGGCCATATCCGCTACCCAAAGTTAATTTTGCCATTACTAGAGATGCTTTCTATTTTCAAGAAATTGATGAGAGGCAATATTCTGTTGAAATTGAGCGAAGTAAAGTCAAAACCGAAGGTACTGCTCATGCTTTAACTATGCCCATATCGCTTGTTACGCTGCTTCGTCGCATTTTCATTTCTAGAGAATTTGGTTTTCCATTATTAGAAATTGTCCGGCATGAAATATTTCTAAGATTTAAAGTTCGAAGATACTTGGCAATCCGAAAATTAAAGCGTGCATTGAGAACTCACAGAATTTAGAGATGATACTATTATCAAAAGTACATTCTGAGGGAGATTGCGAGTGACCAGCTTAGTATGCCTTTACACCTAACTTATGACAATACAAGTCTTACAGATGGTTATGGCGCCCAGCTGCTTAGAATAATTGGAGTTTACTCTCTCGCTAAGAAATTTCACTTGAAGTATGTGCACTCTCCAATAGTTGAAACAATTGAGGAGTTGTCTCACAAAATCTCTAATCAGAAAGAGTTGGATGTGTTAATCTCGAAAGTAAACAATGTCTTTCAACTTCCAAGCGATATTAATCCAGGGAAATTTGACAAAACTATCACAGTAAGATCTTTAGGTTTTAAATATTTTCTTATGCAAGTGTTAAAATATCGGTTTTCGAAAAAACATGTTCTTTTGAAGATTCTTTTGCCTTTCCCTACTATAGAGAAGTTCCCCAACTCGTACAAAATTGCTACGAAACAGATTAGGTTTAGCAATCAGAATTTATTTGATTCTCGCCCAAATCAAGAATTGGTGGTTCATGTTCGAATGGGATATGGACAAAACACTCCCGTCGCGTACCATGTTAGGCCACGCTTTCTACCCCTTAGCTATTACGTTGAATTACTAAAATTATTAATTGATGACGATCCACTGCTTCATCATGTCAATCTTCTAATCCATACAGACATACCAATCAACTCTAGGGTGTGGACGCCTACAAGCAAGAGGCTTAGGCAGAATATCGAATTCGGCGAACATGTTATTGATGGCGCAATACAGGTAAATGGCAATGATATTTCTCAGAATTTTAGTGATCTTGGATTTTATTCTATTGAGATAATAAGTGAAGGTGATTTCTTCGATACATTTATTGACATGGCAAATTCAAAAAGGCTTGTAATAAGCAGATCTGCATACTCTTACTTAGCCGCTTTATTTAATGAAAATGAAGTTGTATGGCCTAGTGGTTATTGGCATTGCAAGTTATCTCACTGGAAGTCATCCAAAGAAATTGGATTAAGAACTGAATATAACTTGATTGCTGGTTAAAAACCCTAATTCAAAACCGCTGGGGCTGTGTTTAACTTATAAGCAAGTGGCATGACAATACATGTGCATCGGACGATTTTACTTAAACTCCAATGCGTCAATTACGCTGTGCCAAAAAATTCGACTCGAGTAATTTTCCATATGAAAGTACTGTGCTCTATTCGATAGCTCTCTTACATAATCCAATTCCTCTAAGAGGTACTTTGCTTTAACTGCGAGGTCTGGCATTGACCTGAAAGGTATGTAGTGTTCATATGGAGCATAGAAGTATTTAATCCAGGAACCCGTCTCGTAAAGAACTGCAGTTCCCGATAACATAAACTCTACAGCTCTGAAGGAAAGTAAAGACTCTCTGATGCTTCTGTAGCCATTAACGAAACCCAAGGTACAACTTGCCAAAGTGTCAATATATTCAGAATAAGAAGAAAGAACTTTTTGATGTTTGTTACTAAGCATACGATTCTCCACTTTTACAGATCTTTTAATCAAATAATTCATATATTGCTCTCGATTTTGAATACTGGCTCCGCTGAACAGAATGGCATTAGTTTTTTTGACTTCTCTAAGGTACAAGTTCTCCGGGTACGGAAATGCCGGCCATAGCAAAAATCTATTGGATAGATTCTTATACTTAGTAATTTCCAGAATTTTTGGGTTGTGTATTATTAGCAAATCAGCCTTGGATAACCAGTAATCTATTTCGTTTATACCTTTCCTCGTAAGTAGAATATCAGGATGATCCACGACTATACGTCCATTCGGAGATTTTTTAATGTGCTCGAAATATCGTATTTCACTTTCGCTAAATTTTTTCAAAGGCCTATTGCCATCCAAAATCAAAACCCTCTTATCTTCACTAATTGTCGTCTGTTCTTGTATCGGGATCGTATTCGATATGTTTAAATTCATGCCAAAATTGATTCTTGCAGAGTTGTAGTATGCAAAGAAGAAATCAGACTCGACTTGCTTATTGCTACGTTGCAATACTCTTGGTGAGAAAATTACAATTTCCGATGGGACACTTGTAAAGCCAGATCGCCCCTGTTCTTGTTCGTTTGAATACTTGCCTGGCGTCCAACGGCTCTCCTGCACTTTACTTTCTGTATTTCTTACTTTTGAGGAAATAATAAGTTTTGGCTCTGCTGGAAGATGGAGTCTGATTTAACGAAAGAACTGAAGGAGTAACCACCGTAAGTGTATCAGCCGTCTATAAAACCTATTTTGCATTGTTACAAGATACTCTATTCAGTTACCCCAATTCACAAGACAACAGACCTCTGGAGAATTGTTGGAGCCGCCCGCGGGAATCGAACCCGCGACCTTCGCTTTACGAGTTCTCAGACCTCCTATCCACCATTGACTCACTGCGTTCATTATCGCTCAATTCACCGACATCTCTAGAGGTGGTCGTACATGATTGTCCGCTCATATCTAGCTCGGTTGCATCCAGAATTGCATCCAGAATTGCATCCAAGTATGGGCCTGAGTAACGGTAACTGTGGCTACTGTCTGTTTCGGTAGGGGTCAGTACTCTTTGTAGATGATTCATCACATGAGTATTGGCGTATCAGACATCATCGCATCAGGTTCGTTCTATGATGCAATTCTCGAACCATTGGGTTACACGAGGGTCTTTGAGGACCTACGCCCTGGTGAAAGGCATCAAGCAATTGGTTA
>SXGQ01319040.1_pt1 | contig 11618 bp, 9 predicted proteins | sample 3178371 | NCBI WGS metagenome assembly SXGQ01 (sample SAMN11356859, study PRJNA531348) | freshwater metagenome | isolation source: freshwater sample F1-20 | place: China: Fuxian Lake, Yuxi | collected 2017-12-25 | reverse complement strand
GACGCTGTGCACCGCGTGCCACAGCGCGTATTGCCACTGCTTGTCGGGACGAAGGGGCGTTACCGGATCGGCTTCGGTGCCGACCCCCCATGTTGCTGGCATTTCCGGCCGGTAGACCGAATAGCGATCGAACAATTCAGCAATCCGCTGGGCGGTGGCCAAGGGGCTCTTGGCATCGGAGAATCCGGGAGCCAACGAAGGGTTGGCAGTGAGGAGACCGAGCAACGTCCAGCGCAGGCGCTTGACCGACCACGGGTCGTCGGCCGCCCGTTCGGTGCCGATGGCATGGAGGTTGAACTCGTTGGGAAACCAGAAATGAACGTTGGTGAGGATGGCCTCGCCAGTGCCATTGGGATCGATCTGATGGCCGAGCTGTTCAATAAGCCAATCGCGCGTACCGGCGGTGGGCACCACCACGATGTCGGGCAGGAAGGGATCGGCCAGCGGCGCGCGCAAACGTTCGGCCAGGAGCGGCAGCAATTGCTGCGCTGATTGTGCTGAAAAAACTTTGGAACTAGGTGTCATGAACTCCGCCGCGTCGTCACGTCAGTGACGATAGACGGCCCCTGTGACAGTCGCTGGTGCGCAGCGTCCACGCCGCTGGGACTGTTTCAGTCAGGAGTGAGGAACATTGATGCAGCCACAACTCGTCGATTCATCGCAGGGTTATCGCCCAGTCCTAATTTGGCGAAGATCTTGCGCACGTGAACTTCCACCGTGCGTTCCGAAAGGAACAGCTCATCGGCAATTCCGCTGTTTGATCGCCCATTTGCGAGCAACGCATACACACGGTGCTCGGCCGGGGTCAGTTGGGCCCGTGCCTGCTCGCCATTCGACTCAATAAAGAGAGGGTCGATGACCTGTCCGCCTTCAAGCGACATGCGCAGTGCCGAGGACACCGCTCCCACGGTTGACGGACGGCCGGCGTCGAGCAAGGCCACCCCGCTCTTGCGCAGATTCAGTTGCAAGGCTGACCGCACCGGCACATTGGGACGGGCCAGCACCACCATCGGCACATCGAGCGGAACTGACCGCAGCCGTACATCCCAACCGCTACCCAAATAGTCGGCGTAGGTCGGTGGCGGCAGAAGTACGAGTGGCGCCGCAGCCTCGGCCGTTTCCCCGCCCACGCTGTGGGTCGTTCCCGGGAAGCCTTCGGCCTCGAGGTGGCCTCGAAGAAGCTCACCTGCCAAAGGATCCCAACTAATGACTGTTGGCGGAGCCGAGACCATAGTGGCCTCGACCCGCCCAAATTCCCGCTCCATGAAACCCGCCGCCGTAGGTAGGGCGTTATCTTGGCCGTTTGTGGTCCGCCCACGTACCAAGAATGACGCTTCTTCGTTGTTTTACGGGGTAACGCATCTTTTAATACGTAGTGTCACTTAACAACTTTTAAGAGAGTTGTTATCGGTGCTGCTGCCTTCGCGCAGTGGCGGTTTCCCTTCGAATCCTCGGCTCAATTTGTGGCAAATGCGGTGTGATCCGGGTCTCGCCCGTAACATCGATACAGGGGGGGTGTTCGAGTGAACCGGCTCATGCGCAGCTATTTGCTGCCATACAAAAAGTTGCTGTGGGCGGTGCTGATCTTTCAGGTCGTGGCGGTCACCGCCACCATGACGTTGCCGACCCTCAACGCCATGCTCATCGACCAGGGCATCCTCAAGGGCAATACGAATTACATCTTGAAGATTGGCGCCGTGATGCTGGCGCTCTCGCTGGTACAAGCCGTCTTCGGTATCGCCGCAACCTGGGCTGGTTCGCGGGCCGGCATGGGATTTGGGCGCGATGTTCGCGACCGTCTCTTTCATACCGTCACCGGATTCTCCACCCGCGAGGTCGACAGCTTTGGAGCGCCATCGCTGATCACCCGCATTACCAACGATGTGCAACAAGTGCAGACCTTGGTCGTGATGTTGTGCACCTCGTTTATCTCTGCACCCATCACCATCGTCGTCGGCGTCTTCCTTGCCGTGCGCGAGGACGGACCGCTCTCACTCATTCTCGTGGCATCAATTCCTGTGTTGCTGCTCACCATCGGCACCATCGTTATTCGCGTCATCCCGCAGTTCCGCGCCATGCAGGAACGCATCGACAATGTCAGCAAGGTTCTGCGCGAGCAGATCGTTGGCATGCGCGTTGTCCGAGCGTTTGTTCGTGAACCGCTCGAAACCGAACGATTTGATGAAGCAAATCAATTGCTCTCCCGCACCTCAATCCTTACCAGTCGGTATATGTCGTCGCTTTTCCCAACCGTCATGCTTGTAATGAACGTTTCGAGTGCTGCTGCAGTGTGGGTTGCTGCCGATCGCATTCAATCCGGCGATATGCAAATCGGCGCGCTCATCGCGTTCCTCACCTACCTCGTGCAGATCCTTATGGCCGTCATGATGGCCACGTTCGTCGCAGTGATGTGGCCCCGGGCTTCAGTGTGCGCCGATCGCATCAACGAAGTCCTTAACACCGACTCTTCGATTGTCACCTCAGCGAATCCGACTACCGAGCTTTCCGGGCGAGGAACACTTGAGTTCCGCAATGTCGGGTTCTCCTATCCCGGCGCAGAAATCCCTGTTCTTTCCAACATTTCGTTCACCACACGACCGGGACAAACCACCGCCATCATCGGATCAACGGGTTCAGGAAAAACCACGTTCGTCAATCTCATTGCGCGTCTCGTCGATAGCAGCGAAGGCGAAGTCCTCGTCGACGATGTCAATGTTCGAAACCTTGAACCAGAATCGCTGTGGAAGCGCGTGTCGATCGTTCCGCAGCGTCCGTATCTTTTCTCGGGCACAATTCGATCGAATCTTCTTTTCGCCAACGAGAACGCAACAGAAGACGATCTTTGGAAAGCACTCGAGATCGCTCAAGCGGCTGACTTTGTCAACGCAATGCCAGAGAAACTCGATGCACCAATTTCTCAGGGCGGAACCAATGTTTCTGGCGGACAGCGTCAGCGTCTTGCCATTGCCCGAGCGCTCGTTCGCGATCCAGGCATTTACGTCTTCGACGATTCGTTCTCGGCGCTCGACCTTGCCACCGACGCACGTCTTCGCACTGCACTCGTGCCCGTCACCACAGACGCAGCGCTCATCATCGTCGCCCAACGAGTCTCAACGATTAAGCACGCTGACCAAATCCTTGTGCTCGATCGGGGCCGATGTGTCGGGCTCGGAACGCACCACGAGTTGCTCGAGACCTGCCCGACCTATACCGAAATCGTGGAATCACAGATGACTGCAGAGGAAGCAGCATGAGCAATTCCACCGAAGAGAATGTCGAGGAAACACCTCAGCATCAGGTGACAGTTGGTCCCCGCATGATGGGTCCGACGGTTCCAGTCGAACGATCAAAAGATTTCCGCAACTCAACCTTGCGACTGATCTCGTGGATGCGGCCAGAACGATTCCGTCTCATCCTCGTGCTGAGCTCCGCCGTCATCAGCGTCATGATGTCGGTTGTCGGCCCCAAGATCCTCGGTAACGCAACCAACGTCATCATCAGCGGTGTTCAAGCACCCACCGGCATTGACTTCCCTGAATTGCACCGAACACTTTTGATCGTTGGTGGTCTCTATCTCGGCTCCGCGGCAATGGCCTATTTCCAGGGCTTCTTGCTTGCTGGGGTCATCCACCGAACAATGAGGCGACTGCGTTCGGCGGTTGAGAACAAGATCAATAGATTGCCGCTCGGATACATCGATCGCACGCCTCGAGGTGATCTTCTCAGTCGTGTCACTAACGACATTGACAACATCGCGCAGAGCCTTGCCCAGAGCTTGAGCATGTTGTTTATTTCGTTGCTCACCGTCGTCGGCGTGCTCATCATGATGCTGACAATTTCGCCGTTGCTTTCACTCGTTGCGGTAGCGACCGTTCCGGTCACACTGATCACAATCAAGTACATCGCCGGCAAATCAAAGAAGCGGTTCATCGCGCAGTGGTCACATACCGGCGCACTCAACGGCATTGTTGAAGAGACCTTCGCCGGTCACTCGTTGGTGAAGGTGTTCGGCCAGCAGCAAGCAACCGAAAACCGATTCGAAGCCACAAACCAAAAGTTGTTTGAAGCCGCGTTTGGCGCTCAGTTCATTTCCGGAATGATCCAGCCCGCCATGATGCTGGTGAGCAACCTCAACTACGTGGCTATCGCCGTCATTGGTGGATTGCGGGTGGCCTCCGGCAATCTGAGCATCGGCGACATTCAGGCGTTCATTCAGTACTCACGTCAGTTCACCCAACCAATCAACCAGTTGGCATCGCTGGCCAACATGCTGCAGTCAGGCATTGCTTCGGCAGAACGAGTCTTTGAGTTCCTTGATGTCGATGAACAATCCCCTGATCCGGTCGATGCGCAAACAGTCGCGTCGCCGAAGGGACGTGTTGCGTTTGAAGCCGCCACCTTCTCCTATTCCGCAAACAAGCCCCTCATCACTGACCTCTCACTAATCGCTGAGCCAGGACAAACCATTGCCATCGTTGGTCCCACCGGTGCGGGCAAGACCACATTGGTCAATCTGCTGATGCGCTTCTACGAACTCAATGGCGGCGCGATCACGCTCGATGGCGTCGATATCTCAAAGATGCGCCGCGACGACCTGCGTTTGAGCATGGGCATGGTGCTGCAAGACACTTGGCTGTTTGGGGGCACGATTCGCGACAACATCGCCTATGGCCGGCTCGATGCAACCGAAGAGGAAATCGTCCAGGCGGCGAAGGCAACGCATGTCGATCACTTCGTCCGAGCAATGCCCGATGGCTACAACACCATCCTCGATGACGATGCCAGCAATCTCAGTGCTGGCGAAAAGCAGTTGCTCACGATCGCTCGCGCGTTCCTTGCTGAACCCACGATTCTGATCCTCGACGAAGCAACGAGTTCAGTCGATACCCGGACCGAGGTGCTTATCCAGCATGCGATGGCGGCATTGCGATCGAACCGCACCAGTTTCGTGATCGCTCATCGCCTCTCCACAATTCGCGATGCCGACACCATCTTGGTGATGGAGAACGGCAGTATCGTCGAGCAAGGCAATCACGAAGAACTTCTGGCCGCAGGCGGGGCCTATTACAACCTCTATAACGCCCAGTTCGTGGCCGCGGCCATTGATCTCGATGCCAACTAACCCCACAATCTCTCCGTCGCCCGTGTCGCTTCGCAACGGGGTCTTTGTCGTCGTTATCGCTTTGCAGTTCGTTCTGGTGTTGGTGAATGGCTCCACCACCATGGCGCTGCCCGGCATTCGTGATGGGCTCGGCGCGACAAATAGCGAGTTGCAGTGGTACGCCTCGCTGTTTGCGCTGACGTTCTCACTGGTTCTGGTTCTTTCGGGTCGCCTTGGCGATCTGTTTGGAACCCGACGTCTGCTCATGATTGGTTTTGGTGCGCTTCTGGCATCGTGGGTCCTCAGCGCGGCCTCACCGAATATCTATTTCCTTCTTGTTGCTCGCGCGCTCCAAGGAATCGCCGGTGGCATCACCGCGCCCCAACTCTCGGCGATGATCCAACGCACGTTCGACGGCCACACCCGCACCCGCGCGTTTTCGATCTTTCTCATGTTTGCTGGCGCCGGTTTCATGGTCGGACAGCTCAGTGCAGGTGCGCTTACGAACGCGGACTTGTTTGGTGCCGGTTGGCGCTGGGCCTATTTGCCGTTCATTCCGATTGGTCTGGTGGTGTGGCTCATCGCCGCGAAGGTCTTGCCCGCAACACAACCAGGAACCGCAGGCCGACTCGACGTCACGGGTGCAGCAGTTCTTGCCGTTGTTGCGTTCTTTCTGATGTTCCCGCTCATCCAAGGCCGAAATGCCGGATGGCCGGTATGGATCTTGCTCATGTTGGCCTGCACGTTGCCGCTTTTCTTTGCGTTCATTCGCTATGAGAAAAACCTTGTTCGCAAAGGCGGCGACCCTCTCGTTAATCCGATTCTGTTTGCCATTCGCAGTTTCCGTATTGGCAACATCGTTACGTTGCTGGTGGGTCTGCTTTCAGCGGCCGGACCAATTTATCTCATCCTCACGATTCAACTCGGTTTCGACATTGATCCCCTTCGGGCGGCGATCCTCACCTGCCCCATGCCGTTCGCCAACATGTTTGGTTCGATGGCGGCGGCGCCGCTTCTGCGTCGTTATGGACGCGGTGCACTGGTCATCGGTGCCGTACTAAATGCGCTTTCCGCTGTTGCCGTTCTCTACGCCGCGCGCGTCGGTTCCTCAGAATTTGAAGCAATTCACTTAGTCCCGGCTGTTTCACTCCTTGGCTTTGCGCTAGGAATTTCTATTGCCGCGACGATTGCATTCGTCTTGTCTGAGGTTCCGCATGAGTACGCCGGAGCGGCATCGGGTGTACAAGCGACAGGCCTTCAACTCGCTGGCGCAATCGGCATCGCCGTCATCGGTTTGGCTTATTGGGGTCGAATCGGAGGTTCGGAAACCGAGAGCGCTTACATCGACGGAATCAACGCCGTTATGTGGATCACCATCGGGCTTGCAGCAGTTCAGGCCCTGTTGGTGCTGTTGCTTCCGAAACACAATTCGGGGCCGGACGAGGAGTTTCCTCTCGCCGACCCCGAATTACTCGTGATGCCTGACCTTCACGGCGACAACGTTTGAGTCGTTGTTCCTCCGCCGGTGAACTTGGGGACCACAACAAACGCGTCCGCGACGAGTATCGGTGCGCCACTGTGCCTATCGTTAGCCACGCATGAGCGACGTTCCCCACAGCCCTGGATGGTGGAAAGCCGGCGATGGCCGTTGGTATCCGCCGCCTCCCGGCCTCACCGACGAAATACCGTCGCGAGCTCCAACGCCCGCTCCTGATCATCCTCCCTACCAGTTCGACCCAAGTTCGCAAGGTCCGCTCGCTCCGGTTCCGAGACCTCAACGTTCACCGCGACGTCCGCTCTTCGTCGCCATCCTGGCCATCTTCGTCATTGGTGCTCTCCTGTTCGGAATTGGCGTTTCCATCGTGCCGGACTCGTCCACGACCGCGAAAGCAAACGACGCCGAGTACCAAATGGCAATTGAAGATCTGCTGGATTCGGAACTAACCAACCTCATCTTTATTGAAACCTTCTGGGACAGCTACGGCCGGTTCCGAGAGGAATGGATTGCATCTCCCGATACGGAGCGCCCTGCAGTTACTGAACGGTGGCTTGTCGAGATCGATTCCGAAGTTGCGCAATTTCAACTCGACCTTGAGCAGATCCAGAATGACTACGCAGCACGCGACTACCCCGACGGATCGATACCAGATTCCGTTCGTGACCTTGCAATGATCCATTACAACGCCTGGCAACGGTGGGCTGACGAGATTCTCACGGTCGCCAACGAATGGCTTCAAGACCGTACGTCGACACTCAGTCTGTATGGCTATGCCACTGAGGTGCGGCCGGAACTCGATACAAATATCGAGACCACATTCAATGATTTATGCGCAACACTCAGAGCCACCCAGCCAACTGATGGTTCCTACATACTCACAATCGATGACATCTGTACCGATTCATGAGTGAACAACGGTCTTCTGAGCGCTCGAACGACAGCGCGCAATCTGGTGGGGCAGCACTCGATACAAATGGGCCGTGCATGTCGTGTGGTTCACCAAATGCGCGCAGTTGGCAAACAACCGACGGCCCGGCTCGTTTGTGTCCGCCGTGTGCAACCCTCAACGGAATTGGTTGCCCGTAACGACAAGTGTGCGTTCAGTGCGTCCCCGCGCTGGATCCAAGGCTGACTTCGATGACTTGGCCCGTCATGCTGCTTGCCGCATCGGCGGCAACGAACAACACCGCCCGTGAAACTTCCTCGGGATCCATCCACGCGACACCGAGTCGATTCATTGCCTGATAGCGCGGCGTGACGTCTTCTCGAGTTGGCGAGTCCATATCGGGACAAAAGAGTTTGTACATCGCTTCGTTATGCAACATGGCGGTGTCGACCGCAGCAGGGGCAATGGCATTGACGGTGATTCCCTTGTTCGCGACTTCCATTGCCAAGGACTTCACCATGCCGATGACGCCCCATTTCGCAGCGACGTAATGCGCGAGGTTTGCGTTACCCATGCGGCCAGCCATTGATGACGTCGCAATGATTCGTCCGTATCGGCGATCGAGCATGTGGGGAAGGACAGCGCGGATGGTCTTGAACGTTCCGGTGAGATCGACATCGATCATGTCGTTCCAAGTGTCGTCATCGAGTTCGTGAAACTTCCCGTACCCGGTGACACCCGCATTCGCTACACAAATGTCGATCTGGCCGAAGGCTTCAATGCCAGCCTCAACCACCAGGCCGATACCGGCGGTGTCGCGGATATCGGCGGGCATCGACAGGCATCGCTGCCCGGTGGCTTCCACCAGGGCAACGGTCTCGGCCAACTCCGCAGCTGTCCCTAATGCATAAGGAACGGTGGCGATATCGGCACAGAGATCGGTGACGACGATGTCGGCCCCCTCAGTGGCCAAGGCAATGGCATGCGCCCGACCCTGACCCCTTGCTGCTCCCGTCACCAGAGCGACTCTTCCCTCAACGGCCCCCATGGCTCCCCTTCTCCCCTGATACTTCGACCCTCGCTGACGACGCTAGTTGTCGACGGCCTAGCATCTCTCCCGCAGCAGCAGGCCAACAGCCTGTTCAGATTGAGGGGGAACACCATGCCGGTAGCAGGTCAGCGCGATCCAGATCAGATTCGAGGCGTACTTACCGAATGGATGGCGCGGCAGATGCCCGACGCCACCGAGGTGACCATCACCAACTTGGTGGTTCCCCAGTCGAGTGGTTTCTCAAACGAAACGTTCCTACTCGACGCCAGTTGGGTCGAGAACGGCGAGAAGGTCGACGCCGAACTTGTTCTGCGTAGTCAGCCGGTCATGAGTTTGCTGTTTCCCGAGATTGATCTCGTGACCCAGCAGTACTTGTCAATGAAGTTGCTTGGCGAGCATTCGAATGTTCCGGTTCCCAACACGCGTTGGGCCGAGCGTGACACCTCCATCATCGGTGGTCCGTTCTTCATGATGGATCGCTTGAACGGCCTTGTTCCTGGCGATGCTCCGCCGTATACCGAGACTGGTTTCGTCGTCGATATGAACGATGAACAGCGCGCTCGTTGGGCCTACAACGGCGTTGAAGCACTGACGCGAGTTGCCAAGGTTGATTGGAAGGCGGCTGGCTTCGAACACCTTGATCAAAAACATCACGGCAAGCTTGGTCCCGAGCAACGCCGCGGTTATTTCCAGAACTACAAGAACTGGGCAATGAAGGGTGAAGCGCACCCAGTCATTGATCCGGCCTGGGACTGGCTCGTTGCGAACTGGCCCGAGGACGGCGAACACATCGAACTGTGTTGGGGCGATTCACGACCTGGCAATCAGATGTACGGCGGCGCCGACAACACTGAGGTCATCGGTGTGTTCGATTGGGAAATGGTGTCGCTCGGCAATAGCGAAAGCGACCTTGGTTGGTGGGTGTTCCTCCAGCAGTTCTCGATTGAAAGCGCGGGCGCAACGTTGCTGCCCGGCATGCTTGATCGCGCGCAAACCATCGCGCTGTGGGAAAAGCTCATGGGCCGCCCCGCAACACATGTCGATTTCTACGAAATTCTCGCTGGCTTCCAGTTCTGCCTCGTCATGGTGAAACTGGCCGAGATGTTCGTCGCTGAATCTGGGGATCCAGCTGTCGGCGCCATGGCGACCTACAACCCCGTAGCGGCAATTACTGCTCGGCTTCTTGGTATTGAGGTTCCGGGCCTCGCCGACGTACTCAAGCGCCCTCAATAACCGTCTTTTCTAGAAACTTTACCCTCTGGCACCTCAGCAATTACGCTGGGACGATGGAAAAACGCGTTCTTCGTCGGCTGGGGTTGACCGTTATCGCCGCTCTCACACTGTCGGTTTCCCTTAGTGCGATCACCTCGCCGGCATCGGCAGCAGCACCATCTCCGACAATTCATTACGCCTTCGATGGCAATTTCAACGACTTGGGTGGCGCCAGCACGCTTACACCCATGCCGACATGCCCCACCCTTGACGGCAACGCATGCAACGCAACGGCCGAGTTTGGCAATGACGCCGACGGCGGGTACTGGCAGTGGACCTCAACCGCTCAACGCGGTGGCGGATTCCGCATGCTTTCCAATCAACCAATCGGTGACACCTACACCATGACGATGAAGTTCTCGTTCGACATGGTCGGACCGAGTTGGCGCAAGATCATCGATTTCCGCGATCGGGTTCCCGACACCGGCTTCTATTTCATCAACGGGACGATTCGTTTCTACAACCTAGGAACGGCAAGTTCACAGGTCTACCCAGCGAACACGGTTCTTGATCTCGTTGCCGTTCGCCAGTCGACCGGTGGTCTCGCCGGAACATTCACCGTCTACGCGCGTGGAGCCGATGGCATCCTTACGCAATTGATTTCGATCAGCGACCCCAACGGTCAATCCATCCCCTTCGTCAATGGTTCGAATCAAACGCTGCTTGGTTTCTTCTTTGATGACACCGCAACCAGTTCCGAAGCAACGAACGGCGGCAAGGTCTACGACATCAAGTTCTGGGAAAACACTGCGTTGACCCCCCAGGAAATCGAAGAAGCGCTCGTTCCCCCCGCAACGCCAACTGGCGTGGTGATTACGCCTGGAAATGAGCAGATCACCGTTTCTTGGGATGCTGTTCCCGATGCCACCCAGTACACGGTTTCGGTCTCACCAGGCGGCGCAAGTTGCACAGTTAGTGCGCCTGCAACTTCCTGTGTCATCACGGGTCTTTCCAACGGCGTTTCGTATCTGGTTTCAGTAACGGCAGTTGGACCCGGCGGCACATCAACAGCTTCTGCGGCGAAAAGCGGTACGCCTGCTCCTGCTACAGATCCGGTGACTCCTGCATTTACTGGCTGACCTACTCCGTCAACCAGCTTCCACAACACGAACTGCGATGCCGTCATATTCGACGATGTCACCGGCGCGTAATTGACGGCCACGACGAATTTCAACCTCGTCGTTGACCATGACCTCGCCTTCGGCGAGCAGGAATTTCGCGTCCGAACCTGAATCAACAAGGTTCGACAACTTCAGGAACTGGCCGAGCCGAATGGTGTCGGTGCTGATTTCGATCTCGTGCATGTCTTTAGTTTCGCCGAATTTTCCGTGCCAATGAACCAAGGAATCGCAACGGACGAGTTACACGCATTGAGCGGCTCTTCATGAGTCGCGAAATGGCTTCTTGTGAGTCCAACTTGCACTGCTCAATCTCAAGATCGCGCTCGTGCACTCGGGCTTCAAGGGCTACTGCCTGACTCTGTGCATCCAGAAAATGTTGATAGTGCTCTGCGACAGACGCTTCGAGCGCGGAAATCATGTCTCTCGTACCGTTCACATAGCGCTCGGCATACTGCGCAAAGTCAACGACCATCACACTGGCCTCGCGGCTTGCGATCTCTGTGATCGACTCTGCCCTTTCCTCGGATTCCACCGAACGCGGCGTTCGATGCTTTGCCTCGAAACGTTCGGCATTTCTCTCGTACAGGAACCGAGCAAAGAGACTCGGTGTCGAACCATTTCGCTCATGGGAAATGACTGCGTGTGGTTCAAGGACAACAGTCATTGCATTACGCGTGACTCGATATCCG
>SXGQ01128511.1_pt1 | contig 11618 bp, 12 predicted proteins | sample 3178371 | NCBI WGS metagenome assembly SXGQ01 (sample SAMN11356859, study PRJNA531348) | freshwater metagenome | isolation source: freshwater sample F1-20 | place: China: Fuxian Lake, Yuxi | collected 2017-12-25 | reverse complement strand
TAGGCGTCCGTGCTCACGCTCCATCACCTCCTGCAGCTGCTTGATGGCGCGGTGGATGAGCACCTTCGTGGCGCCGTCGGTCTTGCCCATCGCCCGCGCGATCTCGCGGTTGTCCATGCCCAGCGCGAAGCGCATGATCAGTGCCTCGCGGCGGTCGTCCGGCAGTTCCTTCACACCTTCCAGGACGCGTGCCAGCTCGTCGCGGCCCTCGACGAGATCCTCGGTCGTGTGCGTCGCGGAGAGGTGCTGCGTGTCGTCGATCGGCGTCTGCGGCTTGCGCGACCGGTCGCGGTAGAGGTTCGCGGCGAGGTTGTGCGCGATCCGGATGAGCCAGGGCCGCAGCGGCCGGCCGTCGGACTCGCGCTGCGCGCGCTCGAAGTGCCGGTACGCCTGGAGAAACGTCTGCTCCGTGAGGTCCTCGGCGTCGTGGTGGTTGCCCACCCGGTAATACGAGTAGGAGTACACGTCGCGCAGATGCGCCTTGTACAGGGCGGAGAACTGCTCGTCGAGCCGTCGTTTGGCGTCCGCGTCCTCCACGCATGCCAGCGTACTCCGCCCAGCCGCCTACGCCGCGACCGTCGGACGATCGGGGGACGTGACACCCGCCGCCCACTGGGCGGGCGCGATCCGGCCGCCGACGAGATCGGCCAGCGCGGTCACGGTGGGCGCCGGGACGCCGGAGCGCTGGAGCGCGTCGGCGAGCAGCGAGACGGTGTCGAGGCTCTCCGGGGTCTGGCCGAGCTGCGACTCGATCGCACCCGCCGGCACCCCACTGGCCAGCATCTCGCCGGCACGCCGGTTGCGGCTGGACTCGGCGACGACCGTGGCGACGAGGTCCCCCGCACCCGCCAGGCCGGAGAAGCTCTCGGGCTGCGCGCCGCACGCCCGCGCGTAGGCGTCGACCTCCGCGAAGACCTTGCCCGCGGCGGCGCCTGCCGCGTTCGGGCCGGCCCCCACGCTCGCGGCCGCCGCGAGCACCGCGGCGTTCTTGGCCACGCCCGCGAGTTCGACGCCCGTCACGTCGGTGGACACCGTCACCTGCAGCCGCGCGCTGCGCAGCGTCTCGCGCAGCACCGCGCCGCACACCGGGTCGCTGCACGCGAGCACGACGGCGGCGCCGTGGGCCAGCACGTCGGCGGCGAGCGCCGGGCCGCCGAGCGTGGCGACCGCGCGGGCGCGGACCCGCTCGGAGACGTAGGCGCTGGGCAGGGTGCCCAGCGGCGGGACGAGCCCCTTGCTGAGCACGAGCACGCCCGCATCGGCGGGGATGTGCTCGGCGTGCGCGGCGACGGTCGCCGGGATAGCCCGGGACGGGACCGCGAAGCAGACGAGATCCGCACGCGCGAAGTCGAGCTGCGATGCCGTCGTCACCTCGACACCGGCGGGTAGCGTGACCCCCGCGAGGTAGCGCTCGTTGCAGCGGGTCTCGCGCAGGGCGTCGGCCTGCTCGGCCGTGCGGGCGCCGAGCTGGACCTGCACCCCGCCGCGCGCGAGCGCCACGGCGAGCGCGGTGCCCCACGACCCGGCGCCGATGATCGCCGCGCGGCGCACGGGCGGCTCACCGCCGAGCCATTCCCACTGCAGCTCGACGCACGGCCAGACGCGATCGATGACCGCCGCGGCCATCGTCGCGGTCGGGTTCTCGGTCTTGGGGAACTGCAGCGGCGCGCCGGCGAGCAGCCGGACGCGATGCGGGCGGATCTTCCACTTCGTGCGGATCTGCTCGGTGCCGATGACCGCGACCGGGACGACGGGCGCGCCCGTCTCCAGCGCCAGGCGGCCGACACCGCGCCGCGGCCGGCCCAGGCCGCCCGGACGGATGCGGGTGCCCTCGGGGAAGATCAAGACGGCGTCGCCGCGCTCGAGGATCTGGCGCGCGGTGCCCATCGCGTCGGAGTCGCCCGCGCCACGATCGACCGGGAACGCGCCGAGAGCGTTCAGGATCCACGCCTGCCAGCGGCGCTGGAACAGCTCCTTCTTCGCCACGAAGTACATGGGCCGCGGGTACATCGCGGCGATGACGAACGGGTCCAGGAACGAGCGGTGGTTGGCGGCGAAGATCACCGGCCCGTCCTTGGGCAGGTGCTTGCGGCCCCGCCACGTCAGGCGGAAGTACAGGTGGAAGAAGGGCTGCAGCACGACGCGCACCGCCCAGTAGACGGGGAGGTTGACGCCCCGGTGGCGTGCGCGGGCGTGAAGCTTCGAACGATCCATGTGCACGTCCTACGCCGGGAGGAGGCGGGCGTTACAGTCCATCTATGGACGTCGCTCTCGCTCGTACCGCCCGTGGCGCGCTCGCAGGCGCGGCCGCCGCCGCCGTCTGGTGGGCCCAGCAGCCGCTGGACCGCCGGGTCTTCGGGGTCCCGTACGACGACACCGAGCTGCTCGGCAAGTTCGTCACGCGCGGGCGCGCGTGGCCGGTCGCCGGCCTGGCGATCCATCTCGCCAACGGCGCGGCGTTCGGTGCGCTGTACGCCAACGCGGCTCCGCGCATGCCGCTGCCGTCCTGGTCGCGCGGCCCCGCCGCCGCCATGGCCGAGCACCTCGGCAGCTGGCCGTTCGTCGCCATCACCGACCGCACGCATCCCGCGCGCGAGGAGCTGCCGAAGCTCGCCGGCGACCCGCGCGCGTTCGCGCAGGCGACGTGGCGGCACCTGCTCTTCGGCGTCGTCCTCGGCGAGCTCGAGCGGCGGTTCAACGCCCCGGAGCAGCCCGAGGTGCCGACGTACGAGCACGTCGTGAGCACGAACGGCCACGGCAACATCGAGCATGCCGCGGGCGTCGCGGTCCCCGAGGCCGAGTAGCCGGGCGCCGCGTCAGCGCATCCTGTCGCCGATCGCCAGCCACATCGCGACGAGGCCGTCGATCAGCTCCTCGCGCGTGCCGCCGACCCGGCCGTCGAGCCAGTCGAGCACCGCCTGGCTCGTCCCGCCCACGACCATCGACGCGGCGAGCTCGAAGCCGGCGGGGTCACTGGCCTGGAACACGGTCCGCCCGCGCGCAGCCGTGAGCGCGACCCCTCGCCGCGTCGCCGCCGTGCGCCGTTCCGCGGCGGCTCCACCGGGCGGCGGCGCCTCGAGCAGCACCCGCGCGCGCCGCCGGTCCTCGGTCAGGTAGGTCACAAAGGCGCGCACGCTGGCGCGCGTCATCTCCGCCGGCGAGCCGCTCGCCGGCATCGCGTCCAGCGACGCGTCGAGCACGCCGCGGGCGACCTCGTCGATGAGCGCGGCCATCGCCCCGTCGAGGGTGCCGAACGCCTCGTAGAAGTAGCGCTTGTTCAGCCCGGCCTCGCGGCACATCGCCTCGACGCTGAGCTGGCTCCAGCCGTGCTCACCCACCAGGCCGAGCGCGGCGTCGAGCAGCGCGGTGCGGCGGACGGCGGCCCGTTCGTCGCCGGTCTGCCCCGCGTAGCTGCGTGCCCGGTTGCGCTGCGCCATCTTGCACGCTACCGTACCAGATGGATGCCGAGGAGCTGACCAGATGACTGCACCCATGTCCCTGCGCGCGCGCCACGCCGCCGCGTCCGTGTTCGAGCGCATGCCGCCGCGCGAGGCGCGCCCGCTCGCGACCCCGCCGCCCGGCAGCGGGCTGAAGCCCGTCATGGGCGACCCCGGGCTCCCCGTCCTCGGGCACTCCCTGACCGTCATGGGGGACCCGCTCGCGGTCACGCGCCGCGGCTTCGAGCGCTTCGGCACCGTCTCGTGGGCGAACATCATCGGCATCACGATCGTCAGCGTGTACGGACCGGACGGCATCGAGACGGTCCTCGCCAACCGCGACAAGGCGTTCTCCAGCGAGATCGGCTGGAACGAGTTCATCGGCCCGTTCTTCGAGCGCGGCGTCATGCTCATGGACTTCGAGGAGCACCTGCACCACCGCCGGATCCTCCAGCACGCCTTCAAGCGCGAGCGTCTCGTCACCTACCTGCGCATGATGAACCCGGTCATCGAGCGCGGCATCTCAGAGTGGCGCACCGGCCCGGGCTTCGAGCTCTATCCCGCCACGAAGCAGCTGACGCTCGACATCGCCACCGAGGTCTTCATGGGCGAGCGTCTCGGCCCGGAAGCCGACGCGGTCAACCGCGCGTTTGTCAACCTCGTCCTCGGCGGAAACACCCCGGTGCGCGCGGACGTCCCCGGCGGCCGCTGGCACCGAGGGCTGCAGAGCCGGCGCATGATGGAGGACTACTTCCGCGGCAAGCTCCCCGCCAAGCGCGCGTCGGCGACCGACGACCTGTTCAGCGTCCTCTGCCACGCCGAGAGCGAGGACGGCGCGCGGTTCAGCGACCAGGACGTCATCAACCACATGATCTTCACGATGATGGCCGCGCACGACACGAGCACCATCACGCTCTCGATGATGGGCTACTTCCTGGCCAAGCACCCCGAGTGGCAGGACCGCGTGCGCGAGGAGTGCCTGGCGCTCGACAAGGACGCGCTGGACTTCGACGACCTCGACGCGCTGCCGGCGATGGACATGGTCTTCAAGGAGACGCTGCGCATGAACCCACCGGTGGGGATGCTCGCGCGCGCGACGCTGAAGGACACGGAGATCGACGGCTACTACGTCCCGGAGGGCTCGATCGTCGCCCTCGGCATGTACGCCAGCCACCGCATGGAGCCCTTCTGGCACGACCCCGACCGCTTCGACCCCGAGCGGTTCTCGCCCGAGCGCCGCGAGGACCAGCGCCACAAGTACGCGTGGGCGCCGTTCGGCGGCGGCGTGCACACGTGCATCGGCCTGCACTTCGGCGGGATGGAGGTCAAGGCGCTGCTGCACCAGCTGCTGCTGCGCTATGAGCTCCGCGTCCCCGCCACGTACGAGCCGTTCATCGACATGGCGACGGGGCCGTACCCGGCGGACGGACTGCCGATCGAGCTGCGGCCGTTGACGAGTTCGGCGGCGCGGGCGGCGTAGGCGCCGCGCATCGCCTTCGTGTGGACGCTTCCGCGGGAGCGTTTCCGCGTCAACGCTCCCGCGGAAGCGCCGCCCCCGGCCGCCCCAGAAGTTCATCCGCTGGGCTCGCCCGGGCGAGCGGCGTACCATGACGGTCGCCCGGCCGGTGTAGCTCAGTTGGTAGAGCAACGCTCTTGTAAAGCGTAGGTCAGGGGTTCGAGTCCCCTCGCCGGCTCTCGGTCAGCCAGCCGTCGCCCGCGCGACACCCTTGCCGCGCTTGACCGCATACATCCGCGTGTCGGCCAGCCGCATCGCCGCCGCCAGGTCATCCGCCTCGGTCGGCACGAGCGCCATGCCGACGCTCGCACTCGGTCCGCGCCCGGCGAACGCCGCGAGGAGCGCCTCCTCGACGCGTCGCGGCAGATCCGGATCAGGAGCACGGGTGATCCCGCAGAACTCGTCGCCGCCGAGCCGGTAGGCGTGTCCGTCCGCGGCGAGCACGCGCTCGAAGGCGCGCGCGGCGTCAACCAGGAGGTCGTCCCCGGCGGCATGGCCGGCGGTGTCGTGGTAGGCCTTGAAGCCGTCGAGGTCGAGCAGCAGGACGCCCACCGGCGCCGCGGACGTCGCCGCGTGCACCACGGGGGTCCCCTCCTCGTCGAGGTGACGGCGATTGCCCAGTCCCGTGAGCGTGTCGTGCTCAGCGAGGTGGCGCAGCTCATCGGTGTAGGCCTCGGCGGCGCGCATGAGCGCGCTGCGCGAGCGCCACAGGATGAGCGCGACGATCGTCAGCATGAGGACGACGATCGCGATCTGCCCCTGACGGGTGCGCTGGGCGATCGTCTCGGCGCGCTCCTGCTGCGTCGCCGCCGTCCGGCGGGCCGCGGCCCGCGCGCGCGGTGCGTATCGCTGCAGACCTTGGACCAGGTCGAGGTCGCGCCGCAGGGTTGCCGCGCCGATCTCCCGGAACACCACCGCGAGCGCGTCCGTGTCCGGCCCCGGTGCGAGGCGTTGCAGGTCGGGCAGGAGCGCGCTTCGGCTCAGCAGCCGTCGCTGGACGAGCGCGCGGATCACCGGGTCGGCGCGGCGCGCCCCCAGCCGGGCCTGGAGGTCCGTGATGTCCGCGACCGCGTCGTCGACGACGCGCTCGATGGCAACGGCGTGTGCGCGCGCGAGCTGCGCCTCGTCCTCACGCTCGTCGAGCAGGCCGAGCAGGACGACGCCCACCACGCCGACCACGACGACGGCGAGCAGCCAGGGCCAGGCGGGCACGGTGCGGATGGGAGGACGTCCGGCGCGCATCTCCCCAGTGATCGGCCGCGGGACGCCGACCGTGACGCTCAGCGTCGCGCGCCCGCGATCCGCGCCCGCGCCTCGGCCACCGCGACATCCAGCGGGACCGCCCCGCTCGCCGCCGCCTGCTCCAGCACCGCGGCCGTGTGCCCCACCGCCAGGCCGATGCGGCGCTCGACCTCCGCGTCGTCGAACCCCAGCACCTCGGCGCCGACGTGGATGATCCCGCCGCAGTTCGCCAGGAAGTCCGGGACGTACAGGATCCCCGCACCCGCGAGCGCGTGCGCGGTGTCCGCCCCCGCCAGCGGGTTGTTCGCCGCACCGGCGATGACCCGGCAGCGCAGGTCGCCGATGTGCTCGGCGTGGATGGTCTCGCCCAACGCGCACGGCGCCAGGACATCCATCTCGAGGGAGAGGAAGCCCGCCACCGGGACCGCCTGTGCGCCGTAGCGCTCGGCGACGTCCTGCGCGCGTGACGTGTCGAGGTCGGCGACGAGCACCTCCGCGCCCTGCTCGCGCATCAGCGCGACCAGCCGCAAGCCGACGTGCCCGACGCCGAGCACGCCGACGCGCACACCCGCCAGGGTCTCGGCGCCGTCTTGCCGTCGCACGGCCGCCGAGATCGCACCGGCCACCGTGCGCGCGGTCCACGGGGACGGGTCGCCTCGCCCGCCACGCTCGACGGGCTGGCCGGCGACGTGGCGCGTCGTCTCGGCGATCCCGGTCATGTCCTCCGGGGTCGTCCCGACGTCCTCGGCGGTGACGAACCGGCCGCCGAGCTGATCGATCACCGTGCCCACCGCTCGCATCCGGGCCGCGCGGGCGTCCGCGTCGGCCCAGCCGCCATCGTCGAGCAGGACCGCCTTGCCCCCGCCGAGATCGAGCCCGGCGGCGGCGTTCTTCAGCGTCATCGCGCGCGAGAGACGGAGGGCGTCGGTCACCGCCGCCGTCAGCCCGGGGTAGGCCGCAAGCCGCAGGCCGCCCATGGCGGGGCCGAGCGCGGTGGAGTGGATCGCGACGATCCCCGTCGCGCCGGTCTCCGCGTCGCAGAACAGCTCCACCTGCTCGTGCTCGAATTCGGTGTCGATCGCGGACATGGGCTACGCCGTCGTCGGCTGCTCCTCGTTCGCCCGGGCGTCCATCGCGACCGCGAGCTCCTGCACCGGGGCGGCACGTTCCATGTGCCGGTCGTGCAGCTGACCGAACACGCCGCGCAGGTGGAAGATCACCCGCCAGACCGGCGGCACGATCTCCCGGGGCGCCCGGCGCTCGATGCCGCGGGCGACGGCCTCGCCGGCCTGGTCGGGCGTCAGGCGCTTGGCGAGGACCTTTGGCAGCTGCTGCTGGACCTTGCCCGACAGCGGGTCGTCGTCGATCCCGCGGTGCACCATCTCCGTGTCGATGAAGCCGAAGTAGCACGTGGTCGCGCTCGCGCCGTGCTGGGCGAGCTCGACGCGCAGCGCCCGGCCGAGCTGCTCGACGGCGGCCTTGCTCATCGCGTAGGGAATCGCCCCGACGCCGTTGAGGAACGCGTAGACCGACGCCACCACGACGACGTGGCCGCGGCGGCGGATGATCTCCGGCAGCGCCGCCTCGACCGTGCGGATCACGCCGCCCGCGTTGACGTCGAAGACGCGGTCGAAGCTCTCGCGCGACATCGCGCGGAACGTCGCGGCCTTCGACGCGATCCCCGCGTTGGCCATCACGATGTCGACGCCGCCGAAGCGGTCGACGGCGGTCGCGACCGCGCGCTGCATGGCACCGAGATCGGTGACGTCCGCCGCGATCCCGATCGCGTCGCCGCCCAACTGGCCCGCGGCGTCGTCACAGGCGGCCTGATCGAGATCGACGATGACGACCGTCGCGCCGCGCCGCGCGAGCGCCCTGGCGGTGCCGAAGCCGATCCCCCGGGCGCCGCCGGTGATGAGCGCGACCTTGCCGCGTACCTCGAGATCCCCTGATGCCATCGATCGTGCTCCTGTCGTCATGGTGCCGGTGTCCGTGGTGCGCTCCAGCTTCTCAGGCCGCCGCCGATCCATGGGGCACCCGAGGGGACTGCCACCGTTGCCGCCCGACCATGCACCCGCCACCGCGCTCGCCGCGGCCATCACCGAGGCCGAGCTGCGCTGCACCGCTACGACGGCCGACGCACTGCTGGCGCGACCGTCCGCCGAGCCCGACCGGCTCGGCGCCTCGCTGCGAACTGCGACGGCGTCGCTGCACGACGCCCTCGTGCTTCTCGGCCTGCTCGCGGACGCACCCCTGGAAGGCCCTGCACCGGCCCATGCGCTGCAGACGACGGGCCGGACACTCGATACGGCGTCCCTCGTCCTGGGAGACAGCGCGGTCCGTGCGCGCGGCGGCCGGCGCACGGGCGCGCCCGGAACCGAGCTGGGCCTCGCCCGCAGCCGGCTCGTGCACGTCCTCGAGCAGCAGGAGGCCGACATCGCGGCGCGCCTCCGAGAGATCCAGGCCTTCACGCTCACCGTCCGCCAGGCACACCTGGAGGTCCTCGCCCTGGCGCCCATGAGCGACCTCCCGCGGCAGGCGCAGACGCTGCTCACGGGCCTCGACCTGCACCGTCGCATCGCCACGCTGCGCACCGCCGTCGCGTCGAGCCGCCGGACGGTGCCGAACCTCGCCACGCTCGCGCTGGACGAGACGCTGCCGCTGAGCCTCGACGTGCATGCCTCCGCGATCGCCGCATCGGCAGAGACCGCACGCGCGCTCGACGCACTGCTCGAGCTGCGCGGCGCCGTCGCGGCGCGCCGGCCCGAGACCGGCTGAAGCCACGTATCGTCGGAGCCATGACCGACGCCCCCGTCTGCCCGGAATGCGCCAGCGAACACTCCTACGAACTGGGCGGGTTCCAGGTCTGCTCGATGTGCGGGCACGAGTGGCTGCTCACCGCGGGTGACGCACCGGCCGAGACCGATGCCGCGATCCGGGACGCCGTCGGCAACGTGCTCGCCGACGGCGACACCGGCACGGTGATCAAGGACCTCAAGGTCAAGGGCGCCTCCGGCCCGATCAAGGTCGGGACGAAGGTCCGCAACATCCGCCTGGTCCAGGGTGTCGGCGACCACGACATCGACTGCAAGGTCGACGGGTTCGGCCCGATGCAGCTGAAGTCCAGCGTCGTGAAGAAGGCCTGAGCGCCGGCGCGCCCGCCTGGACTCGCTGCGCACCTGAGGACATCGAGGTTCGGCACCGGCGCCCACCGGGTAGCCGAACACGAGCGGCCCGCCGAACGCGGCGCCGCGCCCCGACGCACCCGATCCCCGATCCGGGAGGCCCCGATGTCCCAGGCCCGACGCACCACCCTGCGCTACCTCGAAGAGGCGCACGCCACAGAACTGACGCTCCAGCGCGACCTGCAGGCGCAGATCGCCATGACCCCCAAGGGTCCTTTCCGTACCGACCTCGAGCGGCACCTGCGTCAAACCGAGCAGCACGCCGAGCGCGTCCAGTCACGTGCGCGTGAGCTCGGACTGCGCCGCGACCCGGTCCGCATGGGCTTCGGCCTCGCGCAGTCCGCGATCGGCCAGGCCCTGAGCCTCGGCCGTGCCCCGCTGGTCCTGCTGCGCGGCAGCGGCGGCGAGGAGAAGCTGCTGAAGAACGCCAAGGACGCCGCGGCAAGCGAGGCCATGGAGATCGCGACGTACACCGCGATCGAGCGGCTTGCCGAGCGCGTCGGTGACACGACCACCGCGAAGCTCGCCGCCTCCATCCGCAAGGACGAGGAGCAGATGCTCGACCGCCTGAGCGACCACATCACCTCGCTCACGGACGACATGGTCGACGCGCAGCTGCACGACGACCCGTCCTACGAGGTGGCCCGCACCGGCGCGGCCGACGCCGCCCGCAGCGCGGCACGCTCGACCAGGTCGGCGGCGCAGAGCGCAGGCGGTGCGGCCAAGCGCGGGGCCCGGCGCGCACCCGGCGCCGCCCAGGTCGAAGGCGAGGCTCGCGGCCTGACCGCGTCGAAGGACGAGCTGCCGATCCGCGGCTACGACGACCTCACGGCCGACGAGATCGCCAGCAAGCTGACTGACCTGAGCCAGATCGAACTCGGCATCGTCGACGGCTACGAGCGCCGCCACGACGGCCGCAGCACGGTGCTCGACCGCGTGTCCGACCTGCGCACCTCCCAGCCGTGGGCCGGCTACGACGAGCAGACGGCCACCGACATCCGCAGCGCGCTGGCCGACGCCGACGACGACACCCGCCGCGCGGTCCGTGACTACGAGCGCCGGCACAAGAGCCGCCAGAGCGTGCTCGCCGCCGCCGACCGCGCGCAGGCCGGATCCTCGTCCTGACCTGACGGACCGGGCACGACGCGCGGAGGACTACTTCCGCGCGTCGACCGCCTTCCGCAGCTCCTCCTTGTTCATGGAGGAGCGTCCGGGGACGCTCAGCTTCTTCGCTTCGGCGTAGAGCTGGTCGCGGGTGCGGCCCTTCGCCCGGTTCGTCCCGGAACGCTGCCCGCCGCGACGGCTCGACGACATGTCGTCCGTCGACGTCTTCGACCGCCGGCGCGATTCGCCCGCGCGTGCGCGCTCCTTGTTCACCGTCCGCGCGGCGATCTCCTCGGCACGGGATTCAGACGCGCCCTGCTCCTTCGCCGAGTCCTTGATGTGCTCGTACTGGCGGGCGCGCTTGGTGCCCTTCTTCACTCCGCGTGGCGGCATGCCGGTCACCTCGTCGGTCGCTGGTCGACCTCCGGACTACCCGCTTGAACGGACCCCCTCACGCACGAGTCTTCCGCAGGGTGGAAAGGACCGTGGGCAGGGGCGCTCGACGGACCCCGTCGAACATCCGTTGAGTGGTGGGTCCCCACTACAGGGCCAGGTCCGCCGTCCGACTAGGAGGCCATGACCATCCCGCCTCCAAACCCCCGCGCCAGCGCCGGCGCGCGTCGCGGCTCCCGGGCCTCGATGCCGACGTGTGGCGTGTGTGGCAAGACCTTTGCGCAGCCGCCCCGCGGCGCGTCCATGAAGACCGTGTCGTGCGGCATCGGCTGCACGGTGACGATCCGTCGCACCGGTGTCGGGAGCTGGACGACGAAGACCCTGCTGGCCGACGGCACCACCGGCCTCGGCGCGTAACCACCACCTGCCTCTTCCGGGAACAAGGAGCCCGCCCCCATGCCTCAGCGCGTCGTCCACCTCGCCAACGAGGTCAGCGAACTGGCGACGGAGAAGCTGCGCGAGATCGAGCGCGTCGCCAACCAGACCCAGATGCTGGCCCTCAACGCCCGCATCCAGGCCGCCCACGCGGGCGAACGGGGTGCCGCGTTCTCGGTGGTCTCCGAGGAGGTCGGCCAGGTCGCCGGTCACGTCAAGGCCCTGTCCGAAGGGCTCTCCGAGGAACTCGCGCCGCGCGTCGGTGAGATCGACCGTCTCGGCCGCGACCTCGTCGAGTCCGTCCCC
>SXGQ01760997.1_pt1 | contig 11621 bp, 11 predicted proteins | sample 3178371 | NCBI WGS metagenome assembly SXGQ01 (sample SAMN11356859, study PRJNA531348) | freshwater metagenome | isolation source: freshwater sample F1-20 | place: China: Fuxian Lake, Yuxi | collected 2017-12-25 | reverse complement strand
GGCCCACTCATTCCTGTCTAACTTCCACCCGTGACCGGTGTCTCTTTGACTTTCCTCGGCACCGGAACCTCCGTCGGGGTCCCGGTCATCGGCTGCGATTGCGATGTCTGCCAATCCACCGATCCGAAAAACAACCGCACCCGCGCCTCAGTCATCTATCAGACCGGCCCCCTCACACTCCTCGTCGATTCCGGACCCGACCTCCGCGAACAGGCACTGCGCGAAAACCTCCGCTGCGTCGATGCCGTTCTCTACACCCACGCCCACCTCGATCACGTCACTGGATTCGACGAACTCCGCGCCTTCTGCTGGAAACGCGACTCCCCGCTTCCCCTCCACGCCACCGAAGAATGTCTCGCCACACTCAAGCAGATGTTCGGATGGGCCTTCTCTCCGGAAAACATCCACCGCGGCTACATCAAACCCGCCCCTAACATCATCGACGGCCCCTTCTTCTATCAGGAAACCCGCATCACACCTCTCCCCGTCGAACACGCCGCCCTCGAAACCATCGGCTTCCTCTTCGAAACACCCAACGCACGCAGCGTCGCCTACCTCCCCGATGTCAAACGCATCCCCTCGGACACCATGACACTCATCCGCGACGTCGACGTCCTCATCGTCGATTCCCTCCGCCCCTCTACCCACCCCACCCACTTCGGCCTCGATGAAGCCCTCGCAGCCATCCGCGCATCAAACGCACGCCAGGCATGGCTCACCCACCTCGGCCACGAAAACAACCACGCCATCCTCGATTCATCGCTCCCAACCAACGTCCGCGTCGCATGGGATGGCCTCCGCATCCCGCTGGCCGATCTTGCATGATCCGCCTGAAACCTCATCATCCCACACATGAATCGCTGGATCTCCTGCCTCATCTTCCTCTCCGCGTGGCTCCCCGTCCACGCCGCACCGGTCGCCCCGGAAGAGGTCGCCATCCTCTTCAACTCGGACCTCCCCGAATCCGCAAAACTCGCCGAAACCTACCGCGCCGCACGCAACATCCCTCAGGAAAACCTCATCGGCCTCCCCCTCCCCAAAGCTCAGGACATCACCCGCGCCCAATTCCAATCCACCCTCCGCGATCCCCTCATCGAACACTTCGAGTCCAAAGCCTGGTGGCAACGCGGCCGCGACACCAACGGCATCCTCCTCCCCGTCAAAAACAAGATCCGCGTCCTCGTTTCCATCCGCGGCGTCCCCCTCCGCATCCTCCCAACCCCAAAACCCAAAGACGCCCCGCCTCCACCCCCCGGCGATCCCATCTCCGGCCGCGACGATGCCTCCGTCGATTCCGAACTCGCCTTCCTCGGCCTCGCCGGATTGCAGGACGCCGGCGTCTTGAACAACCCCTTCTTCAAAAGCGAAAAAGACCTCGCAGCATCCAACATCCCCTACCTCCTCCTCACCGCACGCATCGATGCCGCGAAACTCGAAACCTGCGAGCGCATGATCCGCGATGCCGTCGAAACCGAAGAATCCGGACTCTGGGGACTCGCCTACATCGACATCGCCAACAAATTCCCCCAAGGCGACGAATGGCTCACCAACGTCGCCAAATCCTGTCACGCCGCCGGAATCCCCACCGTCATCGACCGCTTCAAGGACACCTATCCGAAAAACTACCCGATGTCCGATGCCTCCCTCTACTTCGGTTGGTACGACTTCCACGCCAGCGGCCCCCTACTCAACCCGCGCTTCCGCTTCCGCAAAGGAGCCGTCGCCATGCACATCCATTCCTTCAGTGCCATGCAAATGGCCGACCCAACAAAAAACTGGAGCGCCGCCCTGTTAGAAGCCGGTGCCGCCGTCACCATCGGCAACGTCTTCGAACCCTACCTCCACCTCACCCATCACTTCGACATCCTCCAGCAACGCCTCCTCGAAGGCCACACCTGGGTCGAAGCCGCATGGATGTCCATGCCCTGCACCTCATGGCAGGGCGTCGTCTTCGGAGATCCCCTCTACCGCCCCTTCCTCCACCTCCAGGGCGGCGGCGGCGAACGCGCCGAACCAGACAACGACTTCCGCGCCATCCGCCTCGCCTTCGAACGTTGGGGAAATGACCCCGCCGAACGCTTCTCCAAACTCACCGCCGCTGCCGATCGCACCCGCAGCGGAACCCTCGCCGAAGCCGTCGCACTCGATCGCCTCCACGAAAACCTCCCTACCGAGGCCGCCCTCTGGTTCCGCAAAGCCAAGGAATCCTACGTCAAATCCGAAGACAAACTCCGCCAGGACTTCCACCTCATCTCCATCGACCGCGCCGCCAACCGCAACGACCTTGCCATCGCCGCCCTCCGCGAGGCAAAACTCCGCTACCCCGCCCTTCCCGAAGCCGAGGGTCTCTCCGGCTGGCTCGATATCCTCGACCCACCACCCCCACCTCCCGCTGACCCAACCAAGACCGCCCCGGCTCCGCCGAAAAAATAAGCCGCCTCATCTCGAAATGACTTACCCATTTTTGTTAGAGTCGGTCTGGCATCCCCCACTCGCCTTCGAGGAACGGGCCGCCCCTCCACTCCCTTCCGAAATCGAACTCCAAGCCCTCTGGTTCTCCGGCGCTTTCGGCCGCGACTTCCGCACCACAGACGGCCGCAAAATCCACATCGTCCAGTTCGGCGAATGGAACCGCGGCGCCGGCCCCGACTTCGCCCAAACCGCTGTGGAAATCGATGGCATCCTCAAAACCGGATCGCTCGAACTCGACCCCCACCACTCCTGCTGGGAATCCCACGGCCACTCCACCAACCCCAACTTCCGCGACGTCATCCTCCACGTCGTCTTCCAGGCCGAACCCCGCCCGCTCTTCACACGCACCAGCGAACACCGCGAAGTCCCACGCATCGTCATCTCCCAAATCGCCCTCAGCGATGCCCTCAACCGTCCCCTGCGAGAAGTCGCCATCGCACGACCCGGTCGCTGCGTCGCCCCGCTCAAAGGCATGTCCGCCGGCGCGGTTGATCGATTGTTGGAGGAAGCCGCGCAACACCGCGCCCAGAACAAAACCCGCCGCTTCCTCTCCGCCACCGATGCCCACGGCCGCGATGCCGCACTCTTCCACGCCACCGCCGAAACCCTCGGCTATCGCGGAAACGCCCTCGCGATGAAACTCCTCGCCCAGCGCGCACCCCTCGCCGCCATCAAAAACGAGGAAACCGCCACCGAAGCCATCCTCTTCGGCACCGCCGGATTCCTCGCTCCCAACCTCCACGAACTCGCCCCTCCCGACACCCGAGAATACCTCCGCAGCCTCTGGGACACCTGGTGGAAACACCGCGACCGCTTCGAAGTCACCCCGGAACGAGCCATCGTATGGAAAACCCACGGCCAACGCCCCGCCAACCACCCGCACCGCCGCGTCGGCGCCCTCGCCGCCATCGTCGCCGCATGGCCGAAATACCGCCGCCTCGCCCTCGCCAGACCCTTTCAAGTCAAACCCATCGTCGATTTCCTCCATTCCCTCACCCACCCGCTCTGGTCCACACGCCACACCCTGACATCCGCTCCCGCCACCGGAAAAATCGCCCTCTTCGGCCGCGCCCAAGCCATGGAACTCGCCGCCAACCACCTCATCCCCATCGCCCTCCACGAAAACGGGATCACCTTCAAAAACTACCACAAACTGCGCCACTCCGCCGCCAACGAAAAGGTCCGCCGCTGCGCCATCCGCCTCTTCGGCTCCGAAGCCGCCGCAAAACCCTGGACCCGCAGACTCGCCCACCACCAAGCACTCCTCCAGATCTATCAGGACTTCTGCCTCGAAGACATCTCCGACTGCAAGGACTGCCCCTTCCCCGAACAACTCTCACAATGGCGATGATCACCCTCAACGGCTCAAACCACCCGCTCGAATCTCCCATCAGCCTCACCGGACTGTTAGAACAACTCGACCTCGCCGGAAAACCCGTGGTCATCGAGCTCGACGAACAAGCCGTCTTCCCCCGCGACTACCCCACCACCCTCGTCTACCCCGGCTCACGCGTCGAGATCATCACCCTCGCCGCCGGTGGATAACCCCACACGACTCCAACTTCAACTCCCCGATTTCCATTTGCAGCACCGGATGCCATCGCTTAAATCCTCCGCGACATGAAACTCAAAACACTTTCCCTCATTTCCCTCGCCGCCTCCGCCATCGCCCTCTCCTCCTCCTGCGCCACCACCAAAGGCTTCGGTCAGGATCTCCAAAAACTCGGCGGTCGCATCGAAAACCGCGCCGATCAAACCGGTGGCGCACAACCCGCCGCCCCCGCCGCGCCAGCGACCCCCACCGCCGCTCCCACCTACTGAGCCCTCCGTCGGCACCATCACTCCAATAAAAAACGGATGGGTATCACCCATCCGTTTTTTCGTGGATCAATTCGTTAGAAATCAAACTCGTCGATGTTCTCCTTCGTGAAAACAAACGGCGTTCCAAGCAGGATATTGTCTCCCTCGATCTTCAGCGTCCCAAGCTTGCCTGCTTCAAACTCCGTCGCACCCGGTGCCAGTTTCCCTTCCGCCAAGGCAGCTCCAGCCATCACCGTGAGATAACCGAGGTCCTCCACCTTCCACAGAATCACCGCCTGCGTCACTCCCTCTTTCACATAGGCGCGGTTCTCGCTCGGCAATCCCAATCCCAGAACCTTCACCTGCCCGGCCTTGCCCGCCTGCTTCACCGCCTCTGCCGCCCCGGGAACCCCCGGCGAACAAATCGCAACCACCGCCTTCAAATTCGGATACGCGCTCAGAAGATTCGTCGTCTCCTGCTGCGCCTTGTCCTTCTGGTCATCGCACGGCTTCACATCCACCAGTTTCATGTCCGGATACTTCTCCTCCAGCCGCGCCTTGATGTATTTGATCCACTCGTTCTGGTTCGCCGCGGTTAGAGTCGCGCTGATCACGGCAAATTCACCGCTCCCGCCCGTCAGCTCCGCCGCCGTGTCCATCAGCGTGTCGCCAATCCCCTTCGCCGTCGCCTGGTTCACGAAAAACGAACGCGCGTCCGGCTGCGCATCCGCATCATAAGTCACCACCTTGATCCCCGCATCCTGCGCTTTCCTCAGCGCCGTCGAAATCCCGTCCTTGTTCTCGCAGGCCGCACAAATCACATCCACCCCCAGCGAGATCCAGTTCTCCACAATCTCGTTCTGCTTCGCCGGATCCGTGTTCGTCGGACCATCGAACAACAGCTCCACACCCAGCTCATCGGCCGCCTTCCGCGCACCCTTCTCACAGGTCACGAAATACTGGTTGCCCTTGCTCTTCGGCAACAGGGCGACAGTCAGCTTTCCATCCGATCCGGATTCACCGGATTTGCTGCAGGCACCGAGCAGCACGGCGGAAAGAACTCCGGCAAGTAGAAATAGTGGTCGTTTCATGGGTTCGTCTGTGGCTTGGGGTTGGGAGAAGTCTGCGCTCGCGCTCGCCGCGTGGCGAGGGATTTTGCAAGAACCGTCGCCGCCAGCGCACCCAGCAGCAACAGCCCCGTCAACATGCCGGAAAGCTCGCGCGCAACACTCGAGACCGGCTGGTCGAAAATCTTGTAGGAAATGATCCGCCCCAACCCGTTGTTCAACAACGCTACCGCCAGATAACCTAACAACGTCCCCGCAATCGTCCCCGATCCCCCAAAAATGCTCGTCCCACCCAACACCACCGCCGTGATCGCCAGCAACTCATATCCCACCCCCGCATTCGCCCGCGCCTCTCCCAGCCTCGCCACCAGAATCACCGCCGCCAACCCCGCCACCGCACCGCTCAACACATAAGCCAGGCTGATGTTCCGCTCCACCGGAATCCCCGCATACCGCGCACCCTCAGGCGCATAACCGATCGCCCGGAATGACCGCCCCAACGTCGTCCGATGCACCAGCACCCAAACCCCGGCCGCAACCGCGAAGAAAATCCACAACTGCGTCGGCAAACCCGCAACGCTCCCGTTCCCCAACGCCAAAAACGAATCGGAAAATCCCGAATACGACTCCGACCCCTTCGTAAAAGCCTCCGCCAATCCCCGAAACAACGAAAACGTCCCCAACGTCACAATCAACGGCGGCAGCTTCAACCGCGTAATCAATCCCGCATTCATCGCACCTCCGAACGTCCCCAGCGCCACCGCAATCATCCCCGCCGCCAATGGTGACATCCCGGACTCCTTCACCAGAATCCCGAACACCACCGCACACAAACCCACCAGCGATCCCACCGACAGATCAATCCCGCCTGTTAGAATCACCGGCGTCATCACCAGCGCCAGCAAACCGATCTCCACCGAATGCCGAAAAATGTTGGAAACATTCGACTCGCTCAGAAAATTCCGCCCCAACATCGAAAACAACACCACCTCGAACACGATCACAAGCAGCAGCACCGACTCATGCCGGGCCACGATCTGGGTGAATTTTCCTCGGGTTGCGGTCATGTCTCGAAATCAGTTGGAACTCTTCCGGGTCCTCAGCCCGTCCGCCACCACGGCCAGCAGAATCACCATCCCCTGGATCGCCTTCTCCCAATACGGCGGCTGATGGAAATGCGTCAGCGCGGGATTCACGTTCGCCAACAAAAGCATCCCCGGCAATACACCCCACAACGTCCCCCGCCCACCCTGGATCGCCACCCCGCCCACCACCGCCGCAGCAATGATCTTCAACTCCAATCCATCCCCCGAATTCGGCTGGATCTGCGCCGACTGCACCAGATTCAACACCGCCGCCAATCCCGCCAACACCCCCATCAACACAAAAACCCCGAACGTCGTCCGCTTCGGATCAATCCCCGCCAACCGCGCCGCCTCCGCATCCGTCCCCGTCGCATAGACAAACCGCCCGGCCGCCAGATTCCTCATCCCCCACGCCGAGAAAATCAACACACCCGCCGTAAACCCGATCACCAACATCTGCCCCGACGCTTGCCCAAGCCCGAACCACTGCACCCCATCCGGCAATCCGATCAACCGCCCCTGCTGCCACAACCGCAACGCCTCCTGCCACGTCACCATCGTCGCCAGCGTCACCACGATGCTCGGCAATCCCAGATACGCCACCAGCCATCCGTTCAACGCCCCCATCAACGCCCCGGCCCCCACCGCCGCACCGATCGCCACACCTAACGGAAGCCCGGCCGATGCCGTTAGACCGGCGATCACCGCACACAAACTGAACTGCGCCCCCACCGAAATGTCGATCTGCCGCGAAACAATCACCAGAGTGATCCCGATCGCCGCCAACAACGCAGGCATCTGCGACGTCACCCGCGAAAGCAACGGCTGCCCCTGAAAGAAATGCGGCGCGAAAATCAACAACGACAGCATCAGCAACCCGAACGCCCCCGCCACCGTCCACTCACGGAAATATCGCTGGTTCACGCCGCCTCCTTTCCGCTCGTCCCACCCGTGCCCAACGCCGCTGCCATCACCGTCGCCGCATCCGCCTCACTCCGCTCCATCACCTTCACCAGCTCGCCACCACGCATCACTCCCACCCGGTCACTCATCCCTAACACCTCCGGCAGATCGCTCGAAATCATCAACACCGCCAGCCCCTCCTTCGCCAACCCCCGGATGATCCGGTGAATCTCGCTCTTCGCCCCCACATCCACCCCCTGCGTCGGCTCATCCAGAATCAACAGCTTCGGCTTCGTCGCCAACCACCGCGCCACACTCACCTTCTGCTGGTTCCCACCACTCAAACTCCCACCCGGAGCCGCCGGCCCCCACGCCTTGATCCCCAGATCCCGGATGAAATTCACCGCCAAAGACTCCTCCGCACCAAACCTCAACATCCCCCCACGAAACAGCTTCCGGTGGATCGCCATCGTCATGTTGTGCGCAATCGGCATCTCCAAAATCACCCCATGCTTCCGCCGGTCCTCCGGAACATACGCGATCCCCAGCGAAATCGCCTCGCGCGGATCGGAAATCGCAACCCTCTCCCCTAACAACCGCATCGTACCCTCATCCCCCGGCGTGATCCCGAAAAGCACCCTCGCCAACTCCGTCCGGCCCGCACCCACCAATCCCGCCAACCCAACGATCTCCCCGGCCCGCACTTCAAGATTCACCCCACGCACCCCGCTGCCGGAACACCCGACATTCTCTAACGAAAGCACCACCTCGCCCGGCTCTCCCTCCGCCGGCGGATACAACGCGGATACCTCACGACCCACCATCAGCTGGATCATCTGCGATTCCGTTAGGTCGTTCACCGGATTCGTCCCCACACTCTCCCCGTCCCGCAACACCGTCACCCGGTCCGCCAACGCGAAAATCTCCTCCAACCGGTGCGAAATATAAACCACACCCACCCCGCTCGCCCGCAAATCCCTCACCACCGCAAACAACAGATGCTGCTCCTTCTGCGTCAGCGACGCCGTCGGCTCATCCATGATCACGATCCGCGCCCCGGAACCCAACGCACACGCGATCTCCACCAACTGCTGCTCCGGCATCGAAAGCGAACGCACCTCCGCATCCGGCGAAATCTCCGCGCCAATCCGCTTCAATAGCTCCGCCGCTCGCCCGCGCTGCCCCGCCCACCTCACCCGCGAGAACAACCCCGGCTTCTTCAACCGCAGTCCGATGTTCTCCGCCACCGTCAGATCCGGAAACAACGCCGGCTGCTGATAGATGCACGCGATCCCCAACTCCCGCGCCCGCGATGGCGAAAGCCCCGGAACCTCCACCCCACCCACCTCCAGCGTCCCGCCATCCGGCTGATGCGCCCCAGTGATCACCTTGATCAACGTCGACTTGCCCGCACCGTTCTCGCCTAACAAAGCATGCACCTCCCCCGGAACCAGCTCGAACGAAACCCCCTTCAGCGCACGCACGGCGCCGAACGACTTTCGGATCTGGGACAAACGGAGAAGCGCGCTCAAATCGGGTTCAGTTGGATGTTAGACCGCCACCGCGGCACCCGCCGCACGCTGCGAAAGCACCTCGCGCTCATACCGCCTCACCTCGTCCAGCCACCTCATACCCGAGGGCACCTCGCTCCGCTCGCAATGATAATCCCACACCGCGCCAAACGGCATCATCTTCAACTCCTCCAACAACGCCAACCGCCCCGTGTAATCCCCCGCAGCCTCCATCTCACGCAACTTCTCCGTCGGCTCCAGCAAAGCCACCAGCAGCGCCTTGATCATCGCCCGCGTGCCGATCACCCACGCAGCGATCCGGTTGATCGAAGCATCGAAGAAATCCAACCCGATGTGCGCCCGCCCCAGAAAATCCCCGCGCACCAGCTCCTGCGCCGTCGCCAGCAAATCATCACCTAACAGAACCACGTGATCCGAATCCCACCGCACCCCGCGCGAAACATGCAACAGCAACCGCGGCACGAACTGCAGCACCGAACTGATCTTGTCCGAAATCCCCTCCGTCGGATGGAAATGCCCCGCATCCAGACACAACACCTTCTGCCGCGATACCGCATAACCCATGTAAAACTCATGCGAACCCGCCACATAACTCTCCGAACCAATCCCGAACAATTTCGACTCCACCGCATCCAGATGCACCGCCGGATCGATCACCTTCGCGAACATCGCATCCAGCGACTCTAACAAACGCTCCCGCGGCCCCTTCCGGTCCACCGGCAAATCCTTGTATCCATCCGGAATCCAAACGTTCGTCACCGTCGTCGAACCCAGCGCCTCACCCATCTTCGCGCCGATCTCCCGGCAACGCTTCCCATGCTCCACCCAAAACGCCCTCACCGCCGGATCCGCATGCGTCAACGTGAAACCATCCGCGGACAACGGATGAGAGAAAAACGTCGGATTGAAATCCAATCCCATCCCATGCCCCTTCGCCCACTCGATCCACCCCGCGAAATGCTCCGGCCCGATCGCATCCCGATCCACCTTCCGCTCTCCAAACTCCCCGTAAAACGCATGCAGATTCAACCGGTGCCTCCCCGGCAACAACCCCACCACCTGATCCAAATCCGCCCGCAACTCCTCCGGTCCCCGCGCCGCGCCAGGATAATTCCCCGTCACCGCGATCCCCCCGCTCAACCCCTCCGCCGATCGCTCGAACCCCGCAACATCATCCCCCTGCCAACAATGCAACGAAATCGGAATCCGCGACAACGCCTCCAACGCCACATCCGTATCCACCCCCAACTCCGCATAGCGATCCCTCGCACTTGAATACTGCTGCGTGACGGACTTCGTGCTCATATCGGAAATTCTGGGTTCGCTTGGGTTTCAAAAACTCTGGAAAACCTCCGTAAAGGATCGTTTCTTGTAAGCCTGCCCCGCCACCCCGCCACGGTCCAGCAAAAATGCGTCACCTCCCGTATTCACACCACTCCACCCCGGCATTGCCAACCCCACACCAACCGGTAGCCTCACCCCACAACAACCTCCCAGCCCGTGCCACGCCATCCCACCGCCATCATTTCCAATGACGCCCAGATCGCCGAAAACGTCGAAATCGGCCCCTTCTCCGTCATCGAAGGCCCGGTGAAACTCTCCCCCGGCGTCAAAATCGGCGGCCACTCCCGCATCTGCGGCGATACCGAAATCGGCGAAAACACCACCATCGGCTGGGGCTCCATCATCGGCGACGATCCCCAGGACCTCACCTTCGACCCCTCCACCCCCTCCGGCACCCGCATCGGACCAAACAACGCCATCCGCGAACACGTCACCATCCACCGCGGCTCGAAACCCGGCAGCATGACCCGCATCGGATCACACAACTTCCTCATGACCGGCGTCCACCTCGCCCACGACGTTCTGTTAGGCGACCACAACATCCTCGCCAACAACGTCCTCCTCGCCGGTCACATCCACGTCGGCAACCGCGCCTTCCTCGGCGGCGGCGCGGGCTTCCACCAATTCATCCGCATCGGAGACCTCGCCATGGTCCAGGGAAACGCCGCCATCAGCCAGGACGTCCCACCCTACTGCATCGCCCACGGCCAAAACCAACTCGCAGGACTCAACATCATCGGCCTCCGCCGCGCCGGCTTCGATCCCGAAACCCGACTAGCCATCAAACAACTCTTCCTCCTCTGCTTCCGCCCCGGAATCCCCCTCTCCAAATCCCTCGAACAAGCCACCCAACGCCCCTGGCCCGAAGCTGCCCAACACCTCCTAAACGCCCTCGCCCACCCCTCCAAAAAAGGCACCCTCTCCCGCTGAAATCTCTCTTCAAACCATGCGCATCGACGTCGTCACGCTGTTCCCGGAAATCGCCATCGCCCCCCTCAGCGACTCCATCATCCAGCGCGCCCGTGACGCGGGAATCGTCGAGATCCACGCCCACCAGCTCCGCGATTGGTCCACAGACAAACATCGCCGAGTCGATGACTCCCTCTGCGGTGGTGGCCAAGGCATGCTCCTCCAACCCGGCCCCCTCTTCGCCGCCGTCGAATCCCTCCGCCGCCCCGACTCCCGCGTCATCCTCATGACCCCCCAAGGCAAACCCTTCAAACAATCCGTCGCCCGCGACCTAACAGACTCACCCCACCTCATCATCCTCTGCGGCCACTACGAAGGCGTCGACCACCGCGTCGTCGAACAACTCGTCGAAGGGCATCATGCTGCGCCATCCGTCGCGGCACTCGGCCACGGTGTTGGTGAGCACGCCGCGGCGCAGCCCGGGGGCGCGCACCCCGAGCCGCAGCACG
>SXGQ01149715.1_pt1 | contig 11621 bp, 6 predicted proteins | sample 3178371 | NCBI WGS metagenome assembly SXGQ01 (sample SAMN11356859, study PRJNA531348) | freshwater metagenome | isolation source: freshwater sample F1-20 | place: China: Fuxian Lake, Yuxi | collected 2017-12-25 | reverse complement strand
GGAGGAGGAGGAGGAGGATTTGGAGAAGAATAGACTAAAAAATTCATAAAATAATTTTCAATAGATGTAAGAGTACGTCCAGTTGGATTGTGAGGAGCACAATAAAATAAAAGTTCACGATTTGTACCAGTTACTTGACCAGTTACTTGAATTAAATTGTCCGTAAAAGTAACATAAGTATTCATTATACCGGCAAAGCCAGCAGCATCCAATAAGGTGCTACCATTATAGCCAATTAATATCATGCGTTGTAATGTGTGCATAATAGCATAAATAGCGACTAAAGTAGGGTTATTCTCTTGTGCTGGAACAAGAGGAACCATAGGAGCAGGGTAAACCCTAAGTATTTCAAAATTACGTATTTGAACAAAATGTATATATAAAACTTGTGCGCAAATAGCTATTCTTTTTAATTCTTTATTTATTTTCTGTGTAACTAAAGACCTATTTGCAAAGTTTTCAATAATAAATAAGGTATAAAATATATCAAAAATTCCTTTTAATGGAGATGAAAATCCTTGGCTTGTAAACATAAATGGAGTTAATATTTCGGCAACTCCTATTTTTTGTCCACGAGTTAAAAAAGCACCTGTACCCCCAGGGTTAAATTCATAAATAGCATCTAAAATATGTACTATATAGTTTTGCATTGACCCTTTTAAAACGAAATCATATGGTGATATTACGGAAGCTATGGGTGGTATATGTTCAGTGTCAGCGTCTAAAATTCTAATTTCTGCTCTTATCGCATATACTACAGGACCCACCGCTGGTCCTGCTGCCACTAAACTATCAAAATATGTTTCAAGATATGTTTTTACACCTGTATAAAATATTTTGGAACTATGCAAATTTATTCGCAATGAACTTAATGTTGTTGGTGGATTTCCTATACATGAATTTCCTATATCAATGTCGTAATTTCCAGTGAGTGGCTCTCGAACAAACAACCCATCTATTAACTTTTTTAATGACATCTGTAGTAACATACATACTGACATACACATGGTTGAACCTAGAGCTGTTTCAGGAGAATCTTCTATATCATTTCCAGGATGAAACATTCCAAAATCAGCATCGGCTGCTGGTTTTACGTTAGCGTGATATAAAAATTCAACAATTTTGTCTCCGTTTATTTTTGTAGTTTCACCGCCTTGATTTACAAAATCGACTGTATTAAAAGTTTCAATAAAATAACTTGTATCTTCACTTCCTCCGAGTGTATTAAAATAATTATTTAGAGCTATTTGAAATAATGAATACTGTTTTCCGCCACCCATTACGATATTTATAGGTATAGGTATACCAGCACATATACTATTAACCTTTTCTATCAAACGCATTGAGTTAAGAAATAAGTTTAAATTTGGAGGAGCTTTATCAAATATTAGTTCATATGCTTTTGTCTCAAGTGTATATTTATCCTGATAAGAACAAGATATTAGATTTAATAATCCAAACAAAAAATATTGTTTTTTTTTATTTATCAAAGTATCAACTAAATTATTTAAAAATGATTGTATAAAAATATAAAAATTATTAAAACCACCACTACCAACTATTTCCTTAAGCATTTTTGTATCTACCTCAGATAAACTACACAAACAGTTAAAATCTTTACTTAGACATTTATTATATAAAGAAAAACATAAATTATGAGAACAGTATCTTAGAAGATTTGCATTCAATTGTTGCTGTAATCCACGAAAAATTGCCGTTATAACGGGCATAATATGAAGATAAAGTCCGTTGTCATATGTTACATCAGCATTTATAGTCCATCCTGGTCCTTTAAGAGGAGGGATAATTAAATTTCCATAAGTTTCGGGTATATGTAGATGTTCAAATGGTATAATATTACCATGAGTTAAATATTCCGCTTTTACATTAATAATTTGTAAAGAAACAAGAATAAAGTCATTTTCAAAAACTGACAATTTTATCTGCCATATATTATTTGACTCCGTAGGTGCAATAAGTTTTACTTTAGTGAATGCTGGTGCTATAGTATCAAGAAACGGTTGTAGTAATTTACATATAAAACGTTCTAACAATGCTCCCATACCGTTTTCTCTTCCTGCGGTAAGTCGTGTTTGCAACAAGGGTTCTTTAACACATAAAAGATTAAATGAATATTTGGGCATTAATGAAGAACTATCTACGAGTCTATTTGGATTTCTAACTAAAAGAATATTACTATATATTAATACAGGCTGTTGTCCTTGTATTCCAAAAGTTCCATATATTAGTACATGTAGATAAAACATTAATGAATTTAATGTTATCATATGTTGATTATCTGCAGTAAAAAAACTAATAAATGCTATTAATTTTGTATAGTTAGCATTAGCGACAGCAGGAGCGACAGCAGGAGCAACGGGTATTCTTGATTTTCCAATAATGATAGGACCATAATTACTATCTATTTCATTATCATTTTGTGTACTTATAGAATTTTCAAAAGCTATTCTATCCGATAACTCATCTTCATCTTCCATGATAGTTGCAAAGTCTTCCATATGTGAATTCATAATAATATTAGATACTTCAGGATTTTCAGCCATAGCATATAATGTAACCGCTGCAGGATACCTTGTTTCAATAATTTCAACAGGGTTAGCCCCACAGGCTGCATCACACATAATTTGAAGTGCAGGAAATGCAACTGGATATCGTTCTACTCCAATGCCAGCAGGAGCAGCAACAGGACCAGCAGGACCAGCAACACCACCTTCATCCATATTTTCAATACTTTATTATAAGATATATTATAGATAGAATATATTATATAATAACATTTTTATCTTTAAATTAGTAATTCTAGTAACTCCACCAAAGTGTTCCGTTTTTTTCTGTTAAATTATCCCCATAGTTATCAACAAAGAATTTCTCAAAGTACCGTTTACTTACCACCATCTTATTATGTTTATATCCCCATTTACAGTAAAAGTCGTATATCGTATGAACGGGGAAGGATGATGAAGCCGACACCGACACCGACACCGACACCTCTACAGTATCACAATCTTTCTTAGTAACAACCGTATTTCCATCCTTTACTCCATCCTTGACCCCATCCTTATTCTTACCCTTACCCTTTCCTAAATTAGCATTTGTACTACTACTACTACCACCGCTTCCCCCTAAATTCGCCCTTTTAAATTCTTCAACCCCCGTCAATATTTCCTGTTTCTTGTCCCATAGTTTGCACCCAATATTCATCAGGTATTTATCTTCTTCGATGCAAATATCCGGCAAAAAGTGGCGAATGAATCCTAAAATTGTCTGCTCCGTAATTGTCTGGATATTTTTCTGGTTTCCATGATACACATTTCCATGATTCAAAAATAGGGTCGACAATTCATCTATTTCTAGCTCGATTTCCGTATGATTGCATCTAATATTTTCATTCCAAAATGAGATGAACTTCCCTACAAGTGGCAAATGTTTGCTCGTAATATTTAAAAACATCTCTCTATTCTCCTGTACCTCTGCGCTTACTTCCACCATTTCTCCTGCTCCTACATCTCCTGTGCTTCCCGTGCCTCCAATATCCAGCCCTCCCATACTACCCACACCAACGCCACCATCCCCCACATTCACAGGTTCGCACGAATATTCGAGCCGCTTCATCAGATGTTTTTTAAGAACATTCGTGAAAAAAACATTAGGGATTTTCTCTTCTTCAATAAAGATTTTCCAAAGGTAAAGCATATTTTTCCAAGTAATATGGACACCCTTGCATGGCTCCGTCGTGGACGAAATAAACCGCGATAGAATATCGTCGTCGGTTGTATTTTTCAAATAAAAGGCGTGTTTGATTACGGTCGGGTCTTTGCACATTTTTTCGATAAATAAGTCGGCACTACTAAACCGCGACGAATAATGCGCTGCTACGCAAAACAAATCGAGCATGCTTTGCTTTTGGATAATATTTGCCGTGTGTGCTGCATGCGAATGACCGATACCGTGTCCATGCCCCGGCGTTGTAGGCGTTTTCGGTGTAGAGATTCCACTATTACCCACGAGACTTGAAAGCGAAGAAGAAGACAACGAGTTGCCCATACCCATACCCAGCCCTCCACCATTTGCGTGCTTCAGACCCTCATTGTGTGTATAAAAAGGAAACGAAATGACATTCTCGACCATGTCTACGATTCGACACTCTTCGTATTTGTGCTCGTAAAATTTAAATTTGAAATGGTTCATCATATTTGACGTGCCAAATAGGGCATAACTTTCTTCGCCGAGTTCGCCAATAAAGTGTTTCGCCTTGGTCGAAATAAAATACGTATGACTATTTTTCTTCAACAAAATATCGCCAATAATGGTGAGAAAATATTTCGCGCTATCTTTATTCTTAAATACGAAAGGAGTTAGCGCATTTAATACGCGCTGAATTGTTTCGGATTCGGGAATAGACGTGAGAAGGTCGCGTTCCTTTATTTTTTTAATAATCTGGTTTTTAATTTTATACTTCCATGTAGACAATTCGACATTTTGTTGGTCGGTAATTGTAGTGCGAATATCATGCTCGATTTCGTCCTCGTTTATTATTTTATATGTGTTGTTATGGTAGACGAAGAAGAGGTCGATATTTTGGTTATAATAGTACGACGAACTATTGATGAATTCGCGAATAAATTCTTCGGATGTTTCTTCGAGGGTTTTGCGGCGCTCTTCGCGCTGGATTCGAACATCGCACTTTTGCTGTAAAAGAGCGGGGAGTGTATTCTTTATTTGAGAGACTAATGCTGCTCGTGCATAATCGTCGTCGCAATACTTGTGATATAAGTCGCGCACAATCGTCAATAATTCTTCGCACTCTGTGGTCGGATCAAGTTTGGGTCCGAGGTTGGGCGAGTGTGAAGATTTATCCTGTGGTGGTGTGAATGGTTGCATCGTGGTGTATGTATAATGTATGTATAATGTATATAATATAGTAAAACGTTTAATATATTATATTATATTATTTATCATTCTATTTATCATTCTATTTATCATTCTATTTATCATTCTTTTTATCATTCTATTTATCATTCTTTTTATTCCTTCGTGTATTAGAATTCTTTGACTTATAACTTTTTCTATTTTGTTTTTTAAACATTTTAATAAAGTCTTTTAACTCTTTGTCATTATCATCTGTTCCGCCGGTTAATGGTTTCGCTATTGCAGCAGGAGACCCCACAGGAGACACCACCGGAGACCCCACGGGAGGCACAGCAGGAGACCCCACAGGAGACATCGACGGCATTCCAAGAGAAACGGTACTCACACTAGCAGAACTACCCAACGCATATTCCTTTATTGCGCTGCTCATATCGTGTCCCTGCTTAGTTATATTGACTTCGCTACAAACCACCCAGGGTTGTTTTAACCTATCCTCCAAGAATGGACGTTGGTATTCCCATTCACGCCGAAGATCGCAAAATTCGTCTTTTTTGAAATCGGTTCCGCACGCATTCCCCCATCGCGCCATAAACTGCATTTTATTGCACATGCTACTAGTGCCTATCTTCGCATCAACAGCACCCTTGGGTTGGTACGGCTTTGGTCTTCCTTCTTGCGACATATATTCGCGTTTATCGAGGTCGTAATGCGCGCATATACTACGCGAACACGGGTTATCCTTGCCCAAGTATAAGTCGTAGTGGTCAGAAATGATGAGCTGCGCTTCTGCAACAGATATTCGTTTCGTATCTTTACTATATTCTTTTATTTTTTCATTTAGTGTGACACGTCGTGCTCCAGAGTGGCGACGTATATCAAAAAACCCGTCATTGCTACATTCGAGATTGCGAATACGTGCATCATAACATGCATTGAAGCCAATAAAGTAACCGTCCGTCTTTTTTTCGACATTTACGTATTTAAGTCCCAACTCAATTCGCATAATTTCGGGGCGTATATCACCCGTCTCTGGGTCTTTGCTTTTTGTATGACCGATATACCACGTGTTTGCATAGTCACCCGAATTGTCTTTTCTGAGATGTGTAATATAGTCATCCAGTGTTCCAGAATATTGCATTGCTTTACGACAACGAACACATGATGGGGCATGTAACTCAAAAGCATGAAAACCGCCAATTGTCGTTTCTGTTCCCACAATTTTTGCCGATGTAACAAAAAAATCGGTTGAGCTAAAAATACCACCGGCGAATGTTTGCATAAGTATATTATAGGATGGTTTTTTTGATGTAGTCGATGTTGACGTGTCGATATATAAAATAATATTATCGAACTGTCCCATCATATAGTTATCGAATGTAATATGGGCACACACAATTTCCCCGCCAGCAGTATAAGTGTTGCCTACCGCCATAAACGCACTACACCTGTCGGCACCACCGCCACCTCCTTCCGAAGCGCCTTTGGAATTACCGAATAATTTTTGAAGACTACTTTTTAAACCATGCGATGATTTTACGTGCCCAACATACTCTTTATATGTTGCTGTTTTTTCAAAAGAGGGATTACTGCTAAAAATTTCGGGTAGTTTGGAATATGCGTAGTCGACAGTGACAACACAATTTAAAAGAAAAATAATATCAACATCGATATCTATTAATTTTTTGCCGTCATTATTATATTTACTTTTTTGTTCATGTGATGCGTTATTGTAAACCAAGTTACGATATTCTAAATACGAATCTTCGGGCAAAACGATTTTAGTTCCTTCGATAGCTCCCACTGAAAAATATTTGTCTTTTTCTTGTTGAGTACTAAATTTTGATATTTTATCTACAACGCCGCGCGCAATACCTTTCATTTCTAAATAATATTCATTGTACTCCGGCGACTGAACAATTTTACCGAATAAGTCTTTTACCATGTTGGAAAAAAATGTAATATCTCTTCCGTGTTCGGTCCAAAGAAAAAATGCATACGTTCTTATAAATTTTACGATTCGTTCCGCGATTAAAAACCCTTGTGCATACCCACGTTCTTCGGGTGTTCCTTTTACAGAAATATAAAAAAAACCGTTTTTATAGATTTTTTTCCCATTCTTTATGGTAACGGGTTCAGTTGAGGATGATGCCGTCGGGGATGGTTCGTTTAGAAGTAACTGCGGTGATTTTAAATTTATTGTAGACATAAAATTTGTTGGTGTTGGTCAGTATATATATATATATAAATTATTATTCTTAATTATTATTCTTAGTTAATATTCTTAATTAATATTCTTAATAATTGTTTTTAATTATTTTTGCGTTTATATATTTTTAATAATAGTCATAACTATTTAAAGATTTATGTTAAAATAAGATATATATAAGCCAAGGATGAGTAATCCAGATAATGTTCTCACAATCAAGACGGTCCAGATTGCGCCATTTAGGACACTAATGACAGCGCTAAAGGATATTTTATTAGAGACAAATATTACATTTAAGAAGGACGGTATTCGTATTATTAATATGGACAAGTCGCATACCATGTTGGCGCACTTGCATTTAGCTGCTGAGAATTTTGAGTTGTATGAGTGTGATAAGGAGAAGATTGTTATAGGTGTAAATATGTTTCATTTATTCAAGCTTATTAATTCAATCGACAATGATGATACGTTGACGATATATATCGAGAAGAAAGATTACAATGATGGTATCGTGTCCCATCTGGGGCTCAAGTTTGAGAATGGGGATATCAAACAATGCAAGACGCAAAAGTTGCGACTGATTGAGCCGGATTCGGAGGAGTTGGAGGAGCCGAATGTTGTATTTTCGTCGGTAATCAATCTGCCTTCGGCGGATTTCCAAAAGATTATTCGCGACTTGTCGTATTTATCTGAGAAGTTGGAGATTAAGTCGGTGGGGAATGAGCTGATTTTCAAGTGTTCAGGGCAGTTTGCTACGGCGGAGGTACGGCGAGTAGAGTCGGACGAGAGCATGAAATTTATTCAAAAACAGTCGACGAGTAAAATTATTCAAGGGGAGTTCTCGCTTAAAAACTTGAGTTATTTTATCAAATGCACCAACCTGTGTAGCCAGATCGAAATGTATCTGGAGAACGACTTGCCTTTGGTTATTAAATACTATGTTGCAAGTTTGGGAGAAGTAAAGCTCGCACTTTCACCGCTGCCGTCTTCGTAAATAAATATTATCACGAGTTTCATGACTTTCGCAACTTTCACCACTTATTATATCAATATCTGAAGCATTGATATAATATTATTGTACACTTTTGTATTTTATATTTTTACATTTTCTGACTTTAATTTAATACTCAGGCATATGTTCTTTAAACAGACAACCATGAGATGATATTCCGTGTAACTCTTTAATAACACTAGAGTCTCTGAATTCGCAACTCGCCAACCATATTTTCACAATACAAAAGTTCTTCTTCGGAGAAATTGTTATACCGTTAATAAGAGGAAGGATTGACTTGTTATCCGCCATCGATTCGCCCACTAAAACATAAGTAAGCTCTTTCCATGCCTGCGAAACATCTTTGTTGCTGATTTTATAGGAAAAACATCCACCCTTGCGATTGCGCTGGTCTTCCCATGTAGGGGTTATACCCTCGCGCATTATAAATAACATACAATTTGTAACCAACTTTGCTGGTAGTACATTAATAATGGAAATGGTCTCTTCTACAGTATTAAAAGAACATATCTTAATGTAGCTTTTAATACTCCAGTCTGTGTCGTGTGGAAGATGTGCCCATAATATCCATGTATCAGATAATTTATGTAAATTATTGGATTCGCTGGATTTTTCGTCTAATGTATTCGTGCCGCTATTCATTTTTAATACAATAGGAGAATTATGAGTATCACTATCAACCATTATGTTATATTATAGACATATATTTCTATATAGGTTTATAATATACTTTATTTATTATTCAATATTCAATACTAAATATTTGATATTTCACGTTCATTATTCATTATTCAACATTCAACATTCAACATTCAACATTCAATCACTTATTGTGTGGTATAATTAGAGTCTACAATTTCAATATCTGCTTCTGTTAAAGCATCCTTTGTCTCTTGCGAGGCGGATGTAGCATTCTCTTCCTCGTTAGAAACGATGGGACTAACACTTTCGTTGCGGTATTTATATGTTTCATCGTCTACCACTTTAAATGAGTCACTCTTGACAAAAAACTTCTTGCCTTGTTCGACCGTATACATTTCGATAGAGTTATCAATGCACGATAATTTATAAGTATTTCCTAAAATAAAGTTATAGCGATTAAAAAGATACATTTTAAGAAACGAGTAGTCTAAAATTGTGTTATTTACGAGATAATAATTTACAGGATTCGTCAGGTTAATAATAAAGTCTTTTCCTTCTGTCTTAAGGTGTATTCCGATAAATCTTCGCTTAGATATCATATTCTTAATTTCATCATATGTGTAAGTAGTCTTTTTCATGTCAGATTTGCGAAAGGTTTCGTACTTCAAGCAAAAGCCAAAAGGTTTATTTATTTCGTCAACTTCAAAGTAGAAATTTCTTAGAACAAAATCATACTTGCTGGGTTCTAAAATAAGCGTATCGTCGTCGTCATCTTCCGTATCATCGCTATCGTCGTCGTCGTCACCTTCTTCTTCGCCTTCTTCTTCGTCGTCACCTTCGTCGCCTTCGTCACCTTCGTCGCCTTCATCATCGCCCTCGCCACTACTGCCTGAAGATTCGGTTTTGGTATCCGTTTCATGAATGGTGACATCTTGGTTTGTAAGATCGGCATCTACGGGTGTTTCGATTTTTACATCTGTTTCAGTGGTCTCAGTTGTCTCATTAGTCTCATTGCTATCTTTGTTCTTTGTTTCAGAACCGGATTCGGAATCTGCATCAGAGTCAGACCCAGAGTCATCATTATCCTCGGTAACAAACTCAATCGTATTATGCTTGATAAAATCCGACATTGTCTTAAACTTATGAATAATTTCTCCATCTTTTACTATCTCTATTTCATATAAACCATTATCTATATTCAAAATATGCATGAGAGGTTTCTTGATATGTTTTCTATACGGAGTATAAATATATGTATTATATACATCATAGGTCGCAACCAGTGTTCTGGTAAATCCATATACGAAAAACATCGATGTACTAAAAATAAATCCAGGGTTGAAAAATGAATAACACATTAGTCCTAAAGAGACAGTACTAAAGTAGTTAAAAAATGAAATGTCCATTCGTTCGTTGCTAGGAGATACATAAGTATGATTTCTCATTTCTGTGGCGGGGGGGGGTACTATTTGTAATTGTGTATTATAATATTTATATATGTTTAAATCTTTTACATAAATATTATATTGTATGTTAGTTATATTGTATTTTATTATATAATAAGTATAACTATTGTATATTATATATACCGATGATGTGATATCAAAAATAAAGATAAAAAGATTTATGCAGGTACAGGTGCAGAAGCAGGTACAGGAGTAGGAGGAACGGGAGAAGGAGGAGCAGGAGGAGGAGGAGCACCTGATATAGGTACAGGTGCAGGTGCAGGTACAGGAGCAGGTACAGGTGCACTAGAGATAGGAGCAGGAGCACTTGATATAGGGGCGGGAGGAACAAGAGGAGCAGAAGCACCAGAAGCACCAGAAGCACCAGAAGCGGGAGGAACAGAGGGTGCTACCATTACTTTGGGTTGTGTTTGAGCCAATAATGACAGAAGATAATTAATTATCGTCTTATCTTGTAAATCGGGGGTAGCAGGGGTAGCTGTGGCTGTTATTTTATTTTGCGCTGTTTTGTCATCATCCCAGTAAGATTTACCCAATTTTGATTTCCAATAAGATGATTTGCTATCTATGGCTTTTGGTGTAACATTGCTTCTTAACCTGTCTCTATAACTTCCTGTTTTTTTATAATCATAAAAGTTCTTGTCTCTATTCACGTCTCCCAAATATTTTTTATCTTTTCCGCCGCTTCGTCCACCAATTGAATAGTCACGCGAGCTTCTACCTTGGGGATATAAATAGTGTTTATCTTTATTATTTGCAGGTGTAGGTTCCTTTACGTTAATCACATTAACTAATCGCGTACGCGGACAACCTCTTCCGATCATATCTTCTTTTGGAGTAACACCATCTGCGCAACAACCAAACTGTGTTTGAGCACAGTTTTTTTTCTGTTCTGTTATCTTCGAAGGGTCGATTCCAAAAACAAAGAATAAAATAGTAGTAATATAAGTCATTAAAATAAAGGGGATAAAAACAATGAACCATGACATTATTGTCATACCACTACTGCATATTGCGTTAAGAACTATTGTAAAAATTATCATAACAATAAATTTTAAGAATGCCTGTACTGTATCTCCACGATACATATCAATAATTATTTGAATAATCGAAAATGCTAAATATAAAAGTGCTGGTGGACATACACTTTCTAAAACCATTTTATTTTAATTGTTGTATATTATATTATATTATAAAAATATAACATAATATTTTGGTTTTACAAATAATTAAATTTTATTACTAGTTGGTGTTTTTGTTACAAATTAAAATCGTATTTTGTTCTATCATACATTCCTTTATTTTTTCCATCATAAATAATTGCATTTTTGTCTTTAAACTCTCCAACTTTATCTCCGACTTCCTCGTTTATGTATGAATAAATATTTCCACATTCGTCGTCATT
>SXGQ01611170.1_pt1 | contig 11622 bp, 6 predicted proteins | sample 3178371 | NCBI WGS metagenome assembly SXGQ01 (sample SAMN11356859, study PRJNA531348) | freshwater metagenome | isolation source: freshwater sample F1-20 | place: China: Fuxian Lake, Yuxi | collected 2017-12-25 | reverse complement strand
GCCCTGGTGCCACGCGAAGCCGGCGAGCACGAACCGTCCGTCGCTGCCGGGCGCGAGGTCCGGGAGCCGGGCGAGCGCGGCCCGCGTGAGGGCGATCATCTCGCGATAATACCGGCCGACGATCGCCGGGTCCTGCGCGACCGCGGCGTCCTGCTTCGTGCCGAGGGAGTAGGGCGGACGGCCCGCGCTCGGCGGACGGAAGTCGACCCCGAGGCTTTTGCCGCCCCAGGCGCATTTGATGAGCAGCACCGGCTCTTCGAGCGCATCACCCACCACCCAGCCGAAACCGAGTTCGGGGCCGATCTTTGCGGGGCGGGTGGGTTCCGGCAGCGCGCCATAGCCAACGGTGAGTGGCCCGTGGCGTTGAAGATAGGTAATTCCTACGTCGTCGCGCTTGCGCCACTGGCCGTCGGCCGTTGCGTACTTGGCGAACCGCGGCGCGGTCGCGGGATTCTTCAGGAGAAACTCCAGCGAGCCGCGACCGCCGTTGCGCTGCGGGTCGGCGCCGACGAAGCCGTGTCCTTCCATGTTCGACTGCCCGGCGAGGATGAATACGCGCAGGGGCTTTTTCTCCGCCGCGGAAGCCGGGTGTGACCCGAGCACGAAAAACGCCAGGACGGGGAGCAGGACTTTGAACGCTGGTTTCATGAATGATGGGGGTGCAGTAGTGGGATCAGGCCGCGGCGATGAGCGCGGGGAGCCGGGCCCGGTCGGTCTTCATCGGAAGGCCGAGGGCAGCTGCGGCTTAATCCCCAGCTTGGGGTAGTTGAATCCGCTGGCACGCGGCTGGTAGTCACCGACGAGGGCCACGCTGCGATCGGCGGTGATGGCGGATTCCATCTCAAGACACCAGTAGGCGGCGTTGATGATGAGCCGCCGCAGTCCGGCGCTTTGGAGGTCAGTGCCGCTACCCATCGTGGAGTGAAACACGCGGGCCTGCTGGCCGTGGCTAGTCCGCCAGGTCTTGACCCACGCGACGGGCAGCGGCTCCAACTTGGGATTTGGCGCGTCGTCGTGCTTGCGGCCCATCAGCGGCTGTCCCCACACGAGCGCCGTGCAGTCGGCCGGCAGGGCGGTGCCCTGCTTGTAGGTTCGATAAACGTCCGAGTCTCCCCAGATGTCGCTGACGCCGCGGAGAACGGGATGCTGCCGTTGTTCGGCCACGAGGATACCGCGCGTGGAGTCGGCCTGCCACCGGCCGTGATGCCCCAGGAAGCTGCCGCCCAACACATCCTCACCCCAGCGCACCTGCTTGCCGTTGAGTTGGTAGGGTAGCGGTCTCCGGAAGCCGTGGTTCGCGGTGCGCAGCGCGATGAACGGGCGTCCGGAATCCACATACCTCACGATCTGCTGCTGTTCCGCCAGCGGGAGCGTGAGCAACCGGGTGAAGAACACGACCAGGTCCGCCGAGGCGAGATGCTCCAGGCCGGGAATGTGGTGGGGCTTGAAATCGGCTTCCTTACCCTTCTCCGGATAAACCGGAAGGGTGGGGTCCACCTCGCCCTTCGCGTTCACGCCGAAGAGCACGGTGCAGTCGAAGCCATGGTACCGGCTCAGAATCCTGGCCAGCATCGGCATGGACTGCTCGCTGCGATACTCCTGGTCGGCGGCAATCAAGACGACGTGCTTCCCCTTTCCCGGGCCATCACCCCCGGGATAGACGAGCCACTGCGGGCTTTCCGGCACGGGGTGGGCGAGGACCGGCGTGCCGACCAGCAATAGCAAGAAGACCCGAATCATGGTCCCCGTTGTCACCACCCTCGCTCGAGGTGCGAAGGGGATCGGGTGCGCCACCGATGCGTGGCCGCGGATGTTTTTCATCGTGTGACTAAAACCTCGGCGCACTTCGGCCGCTGGTTTTGGATTCTTCGAGCAGCGCCTTGAGTTCCTTCACCATGTCCGGGCGTTCGGCGTAGAGGTTCCGCGTTTCCCCCGGGTCTTCGTCGAGGTTGTAGAGATGGCCGGGGGCGTCCGGCGCGGTCTCGGGAAGCATGAACGGCTTCAGGCCGGGATTGTTTTCGTAGCGGTTTCCGCCGGACCCGCGGTGATCGAGGTATTTCCATGGACCGCGCCGGATGGAGAGCGTGCGCGCGCCCGCGAAGGCTTGGGTGAGCAAGTAGGGACGGATGGGCGCGTCGGCTTCGCCACGCAGCACGGGCAGCAGGTTGAAGCTGTCTTCGGCGGCGGTGTCGGGGAGCTTGGCGCCGCTGGTGGCCGCGAGGGTCGCCATCACGTCGGTAAGGCTGGTGAGTTGAGCGCTGGTGGTGCCCGGTTTCACCCGGGCAGGCCAGCGGACGAGGAAAGGCACGCGATGGCCGCCCTCCCAACTGTCACGTTTGATGCCGCGCCACGGTCGAGCGCCGTCGTGACCGTGATCCGCGCGCATGTGGATGACGCTGTCGACCTCCGGCCCGTTATCGCTGGTGAAAATGACCAAGGTGTTGTCCGCGACGCCGAGCTTTTCCAGCGTGCCGATCAACTCGCCGACGACCCAGTCGAGTTGGTGGATAAAATCGCCGTGCGGCCCGGCGCCGGACTTTCCCTTGAACTGCGGTGCCGCGAACGAGGGCAGATGCACGGCCTGCGCGGCGTGGTAGAGGAAGAAGGGTTTTCCCGGCGTCTCCCGGACGTGCTGCTCCAGGAACTCCCGACTCTTCTTCAGGAAGACCAGGTCCACTTCCTCCATCGGAAAATCGGGGGCGATGAAGCCGGGACGGCAGTCGTTCGCGTAGGGGTGTTTCGGCAACGTTGATTTATCGACCGGACCGGCGGGCGGCACGGGCACGCGGTCCCCGTCGATGAAGGCGTAAATCCAATCGGTCGTGGGACAGCACGCCGTGCCGAAGAATTTATCAAACCCGTGGTCCAGCGGCCCGCCTTCCACGCGGCGGCGGAAGTCGATGCGCTTCACCTCCTCACGTTTTCCCGAGTGAATCGGTTGTCCGGCCTCGTCGCGAAAGGTCAGGCCCACATGCCATTTGCCGACCGCCGCGGTGGCGTAGCCCTGCTTCCTCAGCATCGCCGGCAGTGTCAGGCGGCCCGGGGCGATCAAGGTAGGTCCGCCGGCGCCCTGGAACACCGTGCCGCCATTCGGCACGCGAAACGCCATCTGACCGGTCATCAAACTGTAGCGCGTGGGCGTGCAGACCGTGGCGGGACTGTGCGCGTCGGTGAAGCGCATGCCTTCCCGCGCGAGGCGGTCGAGATGTGGCGTGGCGACCTTCGATTGGTCGTTGTAGCAGCGCACATCGCCGTAGCCGAGGTCGTCGGCGAGGATGAGCAGGATGTTCGGCGGCTGGGCCGCGCCCGCCGTCGCCAGCGCGGCGCAGAACGCGAGAACCGTGAGCGGAATCTGTTTCATGCCACGATGACGACCGGCTTCCCGAGCACATCCATCTTCGGTGTGATACCCAGGCCGGGCGACACGGAGGCGGCCATGCGGCCGTTCACGCGCTGCGGCGCGCCGTCGGCGATGCTCACCGGCCCGTAGCTGTTGAAGTCGGTGGTGGTGAAGAGGAACTCGGCGGGCGTGCTGTGCGCGAGGTGCGCGATGGCGGCGGTGGCGATGTCGCCGCCCCAAGAATCCTCCAGCGTCATGCCGATGCCCATGCTCACGCAGAGGTCGCGGGCCTGTTTGATCCTCGTGAGACCACCGAGCTTGCTGATCTTGAGATTCACCACGTCCATCGCGAGGTCGGCCTTGGCGCGGAGCAGGATGCCGAGGTCGTCGATGTTTTCATCGAGCACGAACGGGTGCGGGATCTGGCGGCGCACGGCGAGGCACTCCTCGTAGGTGAGGCAGGGTTGCTCGATGTAAACATCCACGTCGCGCACGGCTTTGGCCACGCGAACCGCCTCGTGCTGCACCCAGCCGGTATTCGCGTCGGCCACGAGCCGGTCGCCGGGCTGGAGCTTCGCGGCGACGGCGAGGATGCGTGCGATGTCGGTGTCCGGATCCCCGCCGACCTTGAGCTGGAAGCGGCGGTAACCTTCCGCGCGATAGTCCGCGACCTTCGCGGCCATTTGCTCCGGCGACTCCTGCGAGATGGCGCGGTAGAGCTGCACGTCCTTTCCGTAGCGTCCGCCGAGCAATTCGCACACCGGCAGGCCGCTCACCTGGCCGAGGATGTCCCAGCACGCGATGTCGATGCCGCTTTTCACGTAGGGATGGCCCTTCAGCGCGGCGTCCATCGTGCGATTGAGTTTCGCCAGCTGGCGCGGGTCCTCGCCGAGGAGATGCGGGCCGAGTTCGCGCAGACCGGCCCGCACGCCCTCGGCGTACGCCGGCAGATAAAACGGCCCGAGCGGACAAACCTCGCCGTGGCCGACGAGTCCGGTGTCGGTCTCGACGCTCACGATCGTGCTGTCGAACACCGTGACGGATTTTCCGCCGCTCCATTTGTAGGTGGTCTCGTGCAACGGAAGTTCCACCCGGTAGGCGAGGATGCGTTTGATTTTCATGGGCGGCGTTCCGGATTGGCGCGGTTCAAGGCTGGGGGATCTCGTTCAAAGTGTAGTAGGCGCGGTCGTGGAGCAGCGGCTCGCTGTCGCGGGACCTCAGCGCGGGCAGGTGGAAGTCATGGATGTGCCCTTGCACCAGGCCTGCCACCCGCAGGCGCGCACTCATCCCGTCGGGCGCGACCTCGGCGGCGGTCACGGTCGGGCGCGTGTGATCCACCTCGGGACTGCCGTAGCCTTGCTGGTAAATGTGCGTGTACGTCTGGAGGCCGTAGCTTTCCGGGCGCGACGCGAGCGCGGCGTCGACGGGTTGCGTGAAGCGCAATATGAACCCGTCGGGCTGGGCCCGGATGTCGAGGATCTCGAACGGCGTCCGGCCGGTCCAGTCGAGGCGCTGGAGCAGGTTGTCCTTCATGCCGCGCACGGGCCAGCCGCGGTTCGTGCCGCCGGCGATGAGTTGCCCGCGCGGCGTGAAGTGCACCGCGAGAATACCCGTGCCGAGGCCCTCCCGGAAAGGGTAACACGCGCCCTGCCACACGCCGTTCACCTGTTCGGTTGTCACCCGCATGACGATGCTCAGCGAGTAGTCGCCGACGAACATCTGACTCTCGAACGGCCCGAACTTTCCGCCTGAGCGGTTGACCTCGAACGCGGAAATCGAGCGCCCCATTCTCTTGTAGGGGAACACCACGGCGTACGGCACGAGTTCCTTCACGCGCTTGCGTTCGATTTCCATGCGCGACGGCGTGTTCGGTTTCACCGGCTCCGGCCCCATGTTCGGCGCGTACGGATACCAGTTGAAGCTGACGGGGTGTCCCATGAAGCCGCCGGGCTTGAGATGCTTCAGCGAGCACGCGCCGTTCCACGGTCCCTGGCTCTCGACGTAGAACATCTCCCCGTGCTCGTTCTCGCCCACGCCCAGCGGGCTGCGCAGGCCGCTGCACAACGGGATGGTCTTCCCGTCGGGCGTGATCTTCAGGGCCCAGCCGCGGAATAGTGCCTTCGAGTTGTACGACTCGGACAGGCCGAGCGCCACGTAGAGGTTCCCCGCCGCGTCGAACTTCGAGCCGAGCGCGAACTCGTGATAGTGCCCGAATCCCCACCGGTCGCTCACGGTGTCGAAGCGGTCCGCGCGGTCATCGCCGTTCGTGTCCGTGATGCGGGTGACTTCCGTGGCGTGCGTGGCGTAGAAGGCGCCGTCGCGATACGCGAGGCCCAGCACTTCATCCAGTCCGGCGGCGAAACGATGGACGGTCGGACGCGGATGCTCGTCCATGATGCCGCTCAACAGGAGAATTTCCCCGCGCCGTGTGCCCACCGCGAGCCGTCCGTCCGGCAACGAAACGAAACTCCCCGCCTCCAAATACACACCCTCGGGCAGCGGGACGTTGACGATGCGATAGAAAGCCGCCTCCCGGTCCGCCGTGCCCCACGAATCGCCGAAACTTTCCGCCGCCGCGGCCGCGAACGGGAGGACACACATCGGGATGATGAAGCGGAAGTTCATGGCTTAGCGGCGGGGTGGTATTCGATCCGTAGTTCCCCCTGCACGGGCAGCAGCAGTTCCCTCGAGTCACCGGCCGGCCGGACCAGCGGCGCGGCGGGCAGTCGCACGCGCAGGTTCTGGCCGACGGCGAACTCGTTGGCGCCACGTGGCTCGATGAACTTGTCCGCGGCCACCCGGAAGTGCATTCCCGCCGGAAGTGGGGCGGGGAACCTCAGGGTCCGTTCAAGGAAAACCTTCCCGGCGGGGTCGCGACGCTCGATGAAGAAATCCTCCACGGGAACGCCCTCCACGGAATAGCGGAGCGTGGGGCGTTGCTGGGCGTCGAGCGTGTAGCCTGTGAAGGAATGGGGAGACGGGCGGGGCGTGGGGTCGGGGGCGGGCCATGCGGTCTCCGGCGTGGCGAGGACCGCGAATGCCGGGCCGGACGGGAACGTGGTGGTGTCCTTGCCGAGAATGCGCGCCTGGCCCGAACCTTGGCCGCGCCAGAGGCTGGAAGCCTCGATGAACCCGCCGCTCCAGATCGAGCCCAGTCGCATCTGGCCCGCGTCGAAGGAGAGGTTGATGCCGTCCGGGTAACCCACGCCGATGCCGCGCTTGCCGATGCCGGGGAATGCACGCCGGATCATGATCGCCTCGTTCGGCACCGAGATGATGAGCGGCTCCAACACGAGGCCCTGAGGCTCACGCGCCTCGGGGCCTCGCGTCAGATATTGCCAGAGCGCGTCGCGCTGCCGGCCGGAGTCGCCGCCGAGCACGTCGGGCAACGGCGATTTCCCGTCCGGCCAAAAGCCCGGCATGATGGTAAGCGGCGAGAATCGCTGCGGATGGGCGAGGTAATGGTGGAACCAGTTCTCCTCCAGCCGCTCAGTCATGGTCATCAGGTCCAGCGCGCGGATGGGAGCGGCGCTCTTCCCGCGGAAGGTGTGGCAGGCGATGCAGTTCAACGCTTTGCTGCCGGCGAGTTCGCGTCCGATCTCGTGCGGCTTGTCCTCCTTGCCGACGCGCGCGAACTCGGCCGGCGGCAAGGTGTCCATTTGCTTGAGCCACTCGACGAGCGGTTCGGCGGCGGCCGAGCCAAACCTCGGCATCCGCGTGTTGAGATACGGCCGCGCCGACGCTCCGTTCACGATCACGTCGCGGAGCCAGTCGCGCCTGAGCTTTGCTCCGACGCCCGTGAGCGAAGGTGGAAGGCGGCCCTGGTCGCCGAGGTTCTCGTCCCGGCTGGTAAAGTAGGCGTCGCGATGCGCGGGAACCCCGCCGATTTCGCCGCGCTGGTGGCACGCCAGACAGTTCAAGCGGGTGAGTGACAGCTCGATGTTCGCGGGGACGCTCAACGGTGCCGCCGGCGGAGCCAGCGCGGCCCGCACCGCCGTTCGCTGCGTTTCCGATAGCGGATACTGCGGCCACGCCCCGGGCTGGGTGGACAAGCACCCGTGCTCGGGACGGACTTGCTCCAACGCGGCGAGGGTCGGCAGAGGGCCAGGACCGCCGACCGTGTGGCACGCGTTGCAGCGGTGTTGGGTGAAGAGCGACTTGCCGCGTGCGGCGAGGTTCGGATCGGGGTGAAAGGCGGGCGGAGGCGTAGCTTGGTCGCGCAGGAGGTAGCTCGCGATGTCCACCGCCTCGAAGTGGTCCAACTTCGCGTCAGGCATCCGGCCGCCGGGCCGGACCGCCAGCGGGTTCTCGAGGAATTTCGCCAAGCTGGCGACGGAGTACTTTCCCGAGACTGGCCCGAGCGGCACCGAGTCCGCGCTCGGCGTCTCCGCGGAATGACACGCGACGCAACCGACGGCGTGGTACAGCTTGCGTCCGCGTTCGACGGCCGCGGGAGCGGGCGGTGTGAAGGTGGGTGACGCGCCGCCGAGCGTGGCGAGGTAATGCGCGAGCGCGTCCGCCGTGGCCTCGCGTTCGGCCGTCGGCAAGTGGCCGAGCACGTCGGGCATCGTGGTGCCCGGCTTGGACGAGGATGGGTTGGCGATGAATGTGCGCAGATGCGCGCCGTGCGCCCGCGCGCCGACGGCGGAGAGGTCAGGGCCGGGCTTCGCCGCCAATTCGGCGCGCGTCGTGGAGTGACACGCCGCACAGCCGAGCTCGCTGATCAGGACCGTACCGGAGAGTCCGGGCGACACCTGTTCCGGCCGGGCCAGGCCGCCGATGACCGGCGCTGCCTGACCGGCGCCGCCGGTTGTGAACGGCAGCGCGGCGATGAGGATGGCGGGAAACGACTTCAAATTCATCCGGTCACTTGGCGGGCTCCCAGATTTCTACGAGTAATTTGTGCAGCGTGGGGTCATGCATCCCGAGTTCGGCGCGGACGAAAGGATAGAAATCGTTCCGATAGAAAAACGCCTCCGTGCCCTCGGCGAAGTATTCCTTGTGGTTGGTCAGGCCGTAGTGCCTCGCCATCCGGCCGGTGTGGGCGAGGACCTGCTCGTAATTGCCCGCCGCCTTCGCCTTGTCGTAGGCCGCGAGGATCTCCGGGTGGTCGAAGCCAAGGACCTGGTCGTGATACGCGTGGGCCAGTTCGTGGAGAATCACGGCGGGGTGTTTTAGCATCTGCTCGCGCGAAAGAAGATCGCGCGCCTGCGGGATGTGGACTTTGCGTGCGAGGCGCGGGTCGTGGCCGTTCGCCAGCAGCCAGTCGCGGCTGGGATGGTATTGCTTGGCCTTGAGCGTCGGGTGGCTGTGCTCGATCCAGATTTCCAGCTGCTGCATCCGCACCAACGGCCCCCCGGGACTGAGTACCTTGATGCGCTGCAAATGGTTCGCGAGCATCGTCTGAGCCGCTGCCCCCGCCTCGCGCTGCTCGCCGTCAACCAGGCTCGGCTCGAGGTGAACCTTCCACCCCTCGATGTCGCGTACGACGGGCTCAAAGCGGACGCCGCCCTTGGGCTTTGCTTGGGATGATCCCTCCACGGGCCGCGGGGTGGCGTTCGCCGCATCGCTGCGGGCCTGCGCCTGCTCTCGGATCCTGACCTTCAACGTGGCGAGGCGTTCCGGCCACGCGAACGTGGGCGCCTGCGTCGGATCGTAGCCCGCCAGGTGGCCCGTGAGGCGTGCGGTCGGCTTGGTGTATTTCAACTCGGTTTCGCCAAAGACTTCCCGGCACAAGGCGGCGAGTCCGGGATCGTAGGCCAGCAACTCGGCGCGCGTGTTGACGTGATTGTGGTCGTGGTCGTTCTCCCGGTTGTCATCGAACCAGGATTGCACGCCCTCGGCGAAATACTCGTAGTGGTTCACGCTCGCGTATTTGCCCTTCCATAGGCCGGCCTGCATCGCGCTGGCGTAGGCCTGCTTCACCCGCGCGTCGAACGTCGGGTCGACGTTCGACAAACCTCGCAGGTGCATGTTGTGCGCGAATTCGTGGATCAGGATGTTCTCCCGCGAGTAGGGATCGCCGGGGTAAGCCAGCAGGTTTTCCTCGGCGCAGGAACAGAACGGATCCGTCAAACTTCCGCCCATGCCGCGGGCGCGCGCATCGCGGTAATCGCGAGGGGAGACGCCGGGGAAGTCCGGCACGGGAGTCGCCGCCAGCCATTTCCACTCCGGCTGATCGCAGGTGAATTCGTTCCACGCGAGGATGGAGAGGCGCGCTCCGCTTTGAATCATGGCCGCGCGCACGTCGGGGCGTTTCGCCAGCATCAGATCAACGAGGTAGGCGGCTTCCTTCAGCGCGTAGGGGTTGACCCGGGCCGAGGCGACGATCGGAAAACCGCCCGCGCTCACGCGTTGCGTGTAGAAGGCCGGCACGCCGTCCTCGTCCGGCGGTTCAAAACGAAATCCCTGCACCGGTACCCGGCTGGTGACGATCCGCTCGGTTCCGTCGTCGCGTCCCACGACCGCGAAGCGATGGCCGAGCGTGGTCGTGATGACCGTGTTCGCCCCCGGGGCGACCGAACCGTTCGGCACGCGCTCGGTCTCGCTCTTGAGCCAGAAGATGTCCGCGGCCTGCGCGCTGCCGTTGATGATCTGGAGTCTGGGTCGAGCCGTCGGGCTCGGGTTGCTGGGTGCGGCCGTGCTTGTCGCGTAAAAGCCGCTGACGAGAACGAGGATCGCGAGGGGGGGGATTTTCATGACTTGGTAGCGCGGCAACCGCTCACCTCGCTGCGCGGCGAAGCGCCAGCCGCGGCCACGCACCGGAAGTTTCCGTGAGTCGCTGGGACAGTTCCCAATGGTCTTGTAAAAGCAAGGTTGGTGGAAATCGGCGGGAAAAGCGGCGTTTCCTCCGCGCGAATGGAAATCCCGCGGGTCGTGCCACGGACCTGCGGCGCCCTCAGAAGGCCACGGTCGCCGTGGTGATGTACTGCCGGGGTTCCGTGTAGCGTGTCCACGTGTAGCCGTTGCCGACGTCGACCTTCTCGTCGAAGACGTTGTTGACATTGAGCTGGAGGGTCCAGTTGAAGCGGCCGAGTTTGGTGCGGTAGCTGAGGAAGGGATTGGTGAGGATGTAATCATCGCTCTTCACCGGGGGCAGGACCTCCACGCCGGACACGATTTGCGCGGCGCGCTCGCGGCCGCGGGTGTAGCGGGCGGCGATGCCAGCGGTGAATCCTTTGAGCCGGCCCTCGTTGAAGCTGTAGCGGGTGGTGAGGCTGGCGGTGGCGCGCCGGCTGAGCGAGATCACGCCCTCCTGGTCTTCGAGGAAATCGCGGGTGAGCATGGTGGCGTCGTCGGGATCGAGCCCGCGGCTGCGGGCGATGGCCCGGGCCTGGGTGAGAACCGCGCCGAGCAGCGGGAAGAAGCGGGTGAACTCGGTCTGGTTGCGCGAATAGGAGCCGAGGAGCGTCCAGTTGCGGGTGAGATTGACGAGCACCTGGTATTCCCAGCCGGTGGAGGTGCGGTCGCGGTAGTCGATCGAATTGGCGAGGTCTGTCTCGAGCAGCAGATTCAGCTCGTCGCGGACTTGGGTGCTGATCCCGGCTTGGAGGTTTTCCTGCTTGGTTTCGAAGCGGGTGACGGTGGCCTCGACCTTGCCGTCGAAGAGTTTGAAACGCGCGCTGAAATCGACGCCTTCGCCGGTGAGCGGGACGACGGCGCCGCCGGTGAGGTCGGTGCCGATATTGTCCGAGAACTGCGACGACTCGAAGTAGCCGCCGGTGAGCGCGAGCCAGGGGCGGATGTGCCAGACGGCGCCGTAGGTCTGGTTGGTGCTCCAGTCGTCGGAGGAGGGATTCAGCGCCATGCCACTGGCCTTGCGGATGCCGTCGTTGGGAATACGGGAGCCGTCGCCAGCGGAGAAAGTGGTCTGGTTGAAGTTGGCGCGATCGGCGGTGGTGGCGGCGCTGACGCTCTGCAGCCAGCGCTCACGGCTGAGGCCGATGCTGGTGCGGAGGTTGCCCTTGAAGTAGGAGCCGAGGATGCTCAGGGAGCCGGAGGTGAGGCTCTGATCTTGGTGGCGGTTGAGGCCCGCATTTGAGCGGAAACGCTGGGTGATGCCGGGGCGGACGTTCCAGCCGAGCTTCTCGTCGCTGTTGCCGTCGCGCAGGTAATGAATATTGGAGACGAGGTTGTTCGTGAACCAGGCGGCGTCACCGGTGTAGCCGCGGCGGGCGATCTCCTCGCTGGTCAGCGAGTAGCTGAAGAATTCGGAGTAGACTTTCTCGTGGCGGTAGTTGGCGCCAAGAACGACGCGCTGAGTGATGCCCCATGGGAGGGCG
>SXGQ01191602.1_pt1 | contig 11622 bp, 10 predicted proteins | sample 3178371 | NCBI WGS metagenome assembly SXGQ01 (sample SAMN11356859, study PRJNA531348) | freshwater metagenome | isolation source: freshwater sample F1-20 | place: China: Fuxian Lake, Yuxi | collected 2017-12-25 | reverse complement strand
ATGAAAAATCAGGTTTAATAATTTTGACTCCAATTTTTTTTGACCATCTTCTTGTTTCTAAATAGAACAATTTCTCAGCTAATATCACTGCCTTATAAGTTAATTTGTTTAGTATTCCCAAGTTAGATGTCCACAGACCAGCCGAAGCAAATTCTTTAGTAGGAGTTAAAACCGGAATAATTTCCACTAAACCAGACACAGCACCAACTGATCTTGCAGCAATAGGTGCAGTTAAAACAGTTGGGTGATACAAGACAACATCTGGTTTAACTTTAAGTATTTGTTCAGCTGCAGTGTCTAAAAGTTTCACAATAAATGGCCTAACATTAGGCAAGAAATCAAGTGAGTTCTTAATTATTGATACTCCATTTTTGTTAACAAAGTGTTGAATAGAGCCCGGAAGGGATAAAGCGCTAAATTTCTCATTGCTTATTTTTGGAAAAAACTCTTCAGTAACCGATAGGTACACTTCATGACCTAATTCAGTTGCTTTCTTAGCAAATGCATAAAAAGGCTCAAAATCACCCCGACTGCCGGCTGTAACTAGATAAATTTTCAAATTAGTAATTTATGAAAGATCAATTAATAGATTGATTCTTACGATAATTAATTATACCTATAAGAATTTTTCGTCCAAAGTAAACTGACGCTATTGCTACTCCAAAATAAACCAAATAATCTAAATACTTGGCATACTTTTCTGCACTACTCCATTTATCTCCTAGAAAAAAACCTAGTGATATCCAAATGGAATTCCAAATACCACTTCCAAGCGTTGTAAAAATGATAAATTTAGACAACTTCATTTTGGTTAAACCTGCAGGGATACTTACTAAACTTCTGATTAGTGGTATTAAGCGACCAAAGAACACCAGCGAAGCTCCATGTCTTTCAAACCAAGAAGCTGTCTTTTGAAGATCTTTTACATACAGTCCAACATATTTTCCATATTTGCTTACTAGATTTTCTAATCTTTCTTCTGAAAAAGCTGAACCTAAATAATACAAAAATAATGCGCCAACAAGGGAGCCTGTTGTGGTGGCAATCAATGCTGCAACAAATCCAAAATTTTGAATGGAAACATTAAATCCAGTTAGTAATAGAATTAACTCAGATGGGATCGGAAGAATAATTACTTCAATTGCAATTAATAAAGATGCGCCCAGAAGCCCAATTGAATCGATTAAATTGACGGCAAATTCAAGCACCCTTTAAGCATACTTGATTCACTCTGTATTGATTATCGCCTCAATTAGTGAGTCAGCAAAGAAGAGTTAATTAGTGCCAGTTAACAACAAATTTTAATAATTTTTATTCTAAGTAGAGTGCTTTATTACTCGGATTTATGAATTTAGGTAAGGCTCTCAAATGGGTTTATTCATGAAATAAGTAGAGTAAATTACATGGATAAAGTTAAAGAGGCGGCACAAAAGCTAAAGAATGGCTTTCTAGTGGCTTTTCCAACTGAAACTGTTTATGGCTTAGGTGCTGATGCTACCAACCAAGAATCTGTGGCAAGAATTTTCGAAGTAAAAAACAGACCTATAAATCATCCCTTAATTGTTCATCTTTCTTCAATAAATCAGTTACCAGATTGGGCATTAGAGATTCCAAAGTACGCAAATGAATTGGCTACTGAGTTCTGGCCAGGCCCAATGACTTTAATTTTAAAAAGAAACATAATCGCCAAGGATTTTGTGACCGGCGGTCAAGAAACCGTGGGGATAAGAATTCCAAATCATAAAATTGCTCTTTCTTTATTAGAAGAGTTTAGAAAGATTGGTAGTGGTGCTATTGCTGCACCAAGTGCCAATAAATTTGGAAAAGTTTCTCCAACATCTTTTGAACATGTAAAAAGTGAAATTGGTAAAGACCTAAGTCATGATGACCTAATACTTGACGGAGGAATCTCTTTAGTAGGAATTGAATCCACAATTATTGATTGCACTGGTTCCTCACCAAAAGCTCTAAGACCAGGTGCAATCACAGATAAAATGATTGAAGATGTCACAGGAATGCAGTTGTCCAAACAGGTAAGCAACATAAGAGTAAGTGGATCCTTTAGTTCTCACTATGCACCCAATGCAAAAGTTGTTTTAGATATTGAGCCACAACAAGGAGATGGATTTATTGCTCTGGCTGAATTTGAAACTCCCGTTGGTGTGACAAGATTGATTTCGCCTAAAACAGTTGAAGAATTTGCCCAAGAATTGTATTCAGCTTTTCATATTGCTGATCAGATGAAATTACAAAGAATTGTTGTCATCCCTCCACATGGTGATGATTTGGCATTTGCCATAAGAGATCGTCTTTTAAAAGCCAGTAATGGTAAGTAATTAAGCGAGCCGCTTTTGAGAATTGAATCAGAGCCCGTTTTGTCGCAATAACACCTAGACAGTGCTCAATGCAATGACTACTTTTTAATTTGATTAATAAAAATGAGATTTTGGACAATATACAATTAAATTGGCTGGTTTGCTGAAATAGAATATGAAACCATTTCTTTACGATAAAAAATGAACTAAACTAAAGTGTGACCAATTTTCATCAAAATTCATTTCTTGACTTACCTGACAATCTCCCAGAACCCATCGATGACGGGGCAGCAAATCATTTGTTGGGATTGAATATTCCAAATGTTTTTCTCAAATCAACAAATGGATCAAGTGTCAAACTTGGAGAACTAGAAGGAAAATATATTATTTTTTGTTACCCCATGACAGGTGTGCCAGGAGTATCTATGCCAAACGGATGGGATGAAATACCCGGCGCAAGAGGTTGCACTCCTCAAGTTTGTTCATACAGAGATAAATTCTCAATTCTCAAGACACATCTAGATCATATCTTTGGAGTAAGCACCCAAAATACAAAATACCAAAAAGAGTTACGCGACAGATTAGAACTTCCATATGAAATTCTTAGTGACTCAGAACTTAAATTTCAAAAGAGTTTAAAATTACCAGTGTTTAATGTTGAAAACAAAGTCTTGCTAAAAAGATTAACCTTGATTATCGACAGTGGAAAAATTAGTAAAGTACATTATCCAGTATTTCCAAGCATCAAAGATGTTGATTGGGTACTTGAAGAGTTGTCAAGATAATCAATTTTATTATCATCGACACCAACTAAGAGTCGATTGGTAGCCGTTAAAGTCAGAGCCGCTTTCGGGAATTGAACCCGAGACCTTTGCTTTACGGGAACAATATCCATTTAGTCTCGATACTATACTTATTCAGGAAAACCCTTGTGTCATACTTGGTCCGGCTAATTGGTCACCTCGATTTCTATACAGTTAATTTCTTTTCTATGGGGTGAAGAGATCGGCGATTAATCTTGTATTGCAATTTGCACAAATTCTTGAGCTTCTATATATGGTGAGTTATAATTTCCGTGAAGAAAGTCGGTTTAAAAAAACACTGGAAAGGTACGTACATGATGCGTAAACGTCTTATCGTCAACCAAGTCTTCTTGGCGGTGACACTTTGCCTGGTCTCTGCGTGCGGTGATGGCGGAAGCCCTAAGTCGGAGAGCACTCAAGTTGACGTGAGTGAGACGAAAGAAATAGCTCAAGACAATATTGTTTTTGAAAATATATCAATTGATTTAGAATCAAACCCATGGAAATGGCCAAGCGACACCAATAGTTGGCCAGCTCGTGATTATCCTCCGATTCATATATTTGGTGAAAATTACCAAGGTAAGGTCGAATCCACTCTTACGTTTGACATGTTGAAGATTGGTCAATCGGTTATTTCACCTGTGGATGGAGTAGTAATTGACAATAAGCCTCAGCCTGAAGATTGTGACACCGAGTTATACATAATGGATTCTAAATCCCAGCAAGTATTTTCTATAGATCACGTCATATCTACTCTTAAGAAAAACGATCAAGTCAAAGTAGGACAAATAATTGCAACGGTTCCTGCTTGGCAATGTAAAGAAGATTTTGGTCGTTACGAATTAATGTTAGTTAAAGAAGAAAATGGGATAATGGAGGCGTACTGCCCTCTTGATTTCATCAACCCCACATCAAAACCGAATATTCTTCTCTCAATATCAAAAGTGACTACGGAGTGGAACAAAGTTGCTACCACAGACAGGAGTAAATACACTTCCGAACAAATGTCGGGTAATTTGTGCTTAACTCCTACTGCCTCAGCATATGGATAAACTAATACTTTAGATTGAAAAATATCCAGTTCTTCCTAAAAGTTATTCATTTATATTGTTAATTACTGAAGATTGCTCGTTGAATTAGTTGAATGAAGTCGTTAACTTCAGCTCTAGTTAAAAGGTAATCATTGACTCATATTGTTTTTTAAGACTGAGTCCAGCTAGTAGTAAGACTGCATCGAGCACAACTAGCGATTTCTATACACCTGCTGAAAAGTTAGTCATAAATTCAAAAAGGATTCACCCCAAGGTTAAGCGAGCCGCTTTCGGGAATTGAACCCGAGACCTTTGCTTTACGAGAGCAACGCTCTGCCAACTGAGCTAAAGCGGCCGGGTTTAATTAATTAGACGTGGGTAATTGAGAAACTCGGTGGTCTCGACGTTTAATCAAGTCATCAACCATAGAAATAAATCTTGCAATACTAGAACCTGGTTTTGTGTCACCAAAGTAATAATTTCGCATTGATTCATAAGAACTTCTATCTACTTGTCCTGCTACATGATCAGAAATTAATTTTTCAATATTATTAATATTGTTCTTATTTATAACGGTGACAGCTTTTGACACAGGTGCAACTTTGGCAAATTCTTGATCATTGCTTCTTCTGTCACACATCAACATCACACCTTGTGGTTTCAAATATAAGTAATCAATTGTTACCGCAGAAACATCAGAAACCAATAGATCAGCTACTTGCAAAACTGGCAGAGGATCTCCTGCAACTAACCTATGTTTTGCACTTGCATCCTTTGAATTCGCAGAATCCAGTAATGACAAAACAGCTTTATGGGCACGTATCATGTGTGGTTTAGGTGAAGTCGTTACCTTTGGGTGTGGTTTATAAAGAAGAGTTGAATTAGGAATTTTAAGCATTGCGGAAACTATTTGTTCACCATATACATCAACTGATGAATAGTCATTTGCGTCTTGATCACCTTCCCAAGTGGGTGCATAAACAAGGATTTTTCTTTCAGTATTAACATCAATTGGCTTCTTTAATAAATCTAACTGAGGTCTACCTATAACAACTTCTTTATTTTCATCACTAACAATTAATGCATTTTTCAATCTGTCTTTAGCCGCTTGACCTGCAACTGCCACAACATCGTAGGCATACATTTGTCTAGAAGTCATACTCATTTTATCTGACTCACCATGATTTAAATGAACATGAAAAGCTTTCTTAGCAGCCATTGCTTGGAAATTTGTAAACGAGTTATTTACATACAACACAACTTTGTAGTTATTTGATTCAATCAAATCAGTTAATGTGAAGAAGTCATAAACAGAGTTAACTGGAAGTGATGTCATTTTTCTTAAATATTTAGTTGTAGGAAACTGCCTACAAATGATTTGAACCTTATGAGTTTTATTCAATTCTTCATAAACTGGTAACCACTGTTGAATTTGATAGGAACGAGACAAGTCATCGCCAAAATAAGCTAAAACTTCAAAGTTCTTTGAGTTATTTTTTAGTTCCTTAAACTCAGAAATTGCTTGAGGATCATTTGCAATCCAAGCATGATAAGCCGCCCCACCCATACGACGAATGCGCAAAAACCAAGGGTTGGAATCAAAACGTCTAGGAATAAATGCCATGGTGATTATGAGCCTACTCAATATAGATAGTTAGCAGATGAGCGTGAAAGACTAAAGGCAAAGAAAACTACGAAATTTAGCTAAGTGAATGGGGCATCATGCTGGGCATGGTTTTGGCCGCCGGTGCTGGACGTCGTCTTCGTCCCTACACCGATACTTTGCCCAAAGCACTTGTTCCAGTAGATGATGAAACCACAATCCTTGATTTAACTTTAAGTAATTTCTCCAAAGTTGGTTTGAAAGATGTAGCAGTAATTGTTGGTTACAAATCAGAAGCAGTTGAAGAAAGAAAAAATGACTTGGAATCAAGACATAATGTTAATTTGGAACTAATCTTTAACGACAAAGCAGAAGAATGGAATAATGCTTACTCTTTATGGTGCGCTAGAGATTTATTCATACAAGGTTTCTTATTAGCAAATGGTGACACAGTTCATCCTGTAAGTGTGCAAGAAACACTTTTAGAAAATAGAGGTCCCGCTATTCTTTTGGCGGTTGACACAGTAAAAAAGTTGGCAGATGAGGAAATGAAACTAACTATTGATTGTGCCGGTAATCTTGCCAGAATTACGAAACAAATGGATCCAGCAACTGCGTTTGGTGAATATATTGGATTAACTCTTGTTGAACCAGAGGCTGCAAAGAATTTAACTTCAGCTTTAGAAAAAACTTGGAAGCTAAATCCAGATCTTTACTATGAAGATGGTTATCAGGAATATGTTGAGAGTGGTGGAGTAATTTCTCTTCAACCAATTGGGGATGTTTCTTGGGTTGAAGTCGATAACCATGATGATCTAGCAAAAGCGAGGTCAATTGCATGTCGCTACTAAAAAGAATGATTGAAACTCCTCTCTACATTGATATTCGTAAAGGTGCTCTTGATGATTTAGCAACTGTGTTAGCTGATCAAAGAGTTTCCAATAAAGGCCACATTGCAGTGGTCATGACTGAAGGTGGAAAAAAGAAATTTGAAAGCAGATTAAAAAAAGCGGCCCCTAATGCAGATTTTTATATTTCACCAGGAAATTCATTAGCTGATGCTAAAGCGTTAGCAGAAACTCTAAAGCCTAAACAATATGATGCCATCGTTGGCGTAGGTGGAGGCAGAGTAATTGATGTTTGTAAATTCTCAGCTTCTATCTTAGAAATTCCTATGGTCTCTGTTGCCACAAATTTGGCTCACGATGGCTTGGCTTCACCAGTTAGTATTTTAGAAAATAACGGGAGTAGATCTTCTTTTGGTGTTAGTGCTCCACTTGCAGTTGTTGTCGATTTAGATGCAATCAAACTTGCCCCAGCTAGATTTATCAGAGCAGGTATTGGAGATGTTTTAAGTAATCTTTCTGCTGTTAAAGATTGGGAATTAGCAGTAAAAGAAAATAATGAAAAAATGGATGGCTTAGCTGCATCCATGGCACGCATAAGTGCTGAAGCACTACTTGGCAGAGCTGACTCAATTGGTAGTGATGATTTTCTAGTTGCCCTTGCTGAAGCTTTAGTTTTATCCGGTGTGGCAATGGGAATTGCTGGTACCTCTAGACCGTGCAGTGGTGCCTGCCATGAAATTTCTCATGCAATCGATTTGTTATTTCCTGATCGCACTAAACCTCATGGTGAACAAGTTGGTATGGGTGCATTATTTGCAACATTTTTAAGAAATGATGAAGAAAGATTTCAAGAATTAGCTTTCGCCCTAGCCCAACACGAACTGCCACTTTCTCATCACGCTATAGGATTTAATGATGAAGAGTTTACAGAAATTGTTAAGTCAGCACCAACCACAAGACCAGATCGCTTCACCATATTAGAACACTTGAATTTATCTGAAAATAGAATAAAGGAAAAAATTAAGGAATTTAACGACGCAATTGCGTCCTTGCAGATTTAATGTATTTCTATGTGTTCAGCTATTTTTTGCTTAGCTGCTAATGCATAAACAATTAATGTCACAGCAGCTGGAACCATTAATAACCACACTAAAACTTCAGTACCAGCTCTTTGCATAACAATTCCCATTAATGATGGTGAAACACTTGCCCCAGCAATTGCAGCAAACATCATGAATCCTGCAGTTCTTGGATCTCCTGGATTAATTCTTACTGCCCAGACCATTGCAGTTGGAAAAACTGGTCCGCAGACAAAGCCCATAAGGCTAAATCCAACTAGAGACATGTTGGTAAAACCTATAAAAATAAGGCTAAAAATAATCAAAACTGAGGATGTTAAAACAATTTGAGTTGGAGAATATTTGTTTGCTAAAGGCAAAATAATTATTCGACCAGCTGCAAGGGATAAGAAAAACAGTGCTAAAGCGGTTGCCCCAACTTGAGCGGAATAACCTTTGTCAATCATGTAGGTAGGAATCCAGCCACTGGCTCCAACTTCAACGCCAACGTAAAATGCAATACCAATTAATAACATTGCGAAAACAAATTTGTGACCATCAGGTTTTGCTGTGGAACGATCTCTTTTTAAATAACCAGAAGTGTTGGAAATAAAAAGATATCCAACTCCAATAAACACTGCAGCCCACACAAAAAGTAGTTCTGTGAACAAATCTGGAACAGCCCCTGCAATAAGAATTGGTCCTATAACTGCTCCAATAGCAAAACCAGCATTCAAAATATTTACAAGTCTTACTGCCTTTTTACTTCCTCCTCGAGATAAAAACTGACTAATAGTTGCATCACATGCACCAAAACCAATTCCAACTATTGCCACACCCAACAAAGTTATATTCCAACTTGGAGCAAGACCAATTAGCACTGAACCTAATCCCATAAGTGGAGCGCCTAAACCGCCAACATAAGCTGCCTTAAATTTTGAAACACTTAACGTGCCAATTACTACACCTAATAAAGCAGTAATTCCGTGAGCAAAGAAAATAATGCCACTTTCGGCAAGATTAAGAGAAAATTTATCGCGAAAATAGGGAACCATAACTCCATAAGATGAAGTAAATCCGCCCATCACAGCAAATATTGAGATACCTGAGTAAACAGATACGTTATTAAGTTTTAAAGGTGCATGAATTAAAGTCATTTTTGCTAACTTAGCAAATGATTACTTAAATCAAAGTGATGACATGGGGGCATCAGGTGCAGGTGGTCTAGATAACAAAACTTCAATATCACCTGAGACCGACCAAGATCCTGATTCAAATGGAATGATGAAAGCATCACCTGAAGTTGTGTCAAAATTTCCTTGTTTTTCAGTGTGAATAACACCACTGCCTTTGGTAACCAAAATTATTGCAAAACCTGGAGCAAATTCAATTGCTGCATTTTTTGGTCTAATTAAATGTGATCTAAAATATGGTTCAGCTTGCACAGGCAACATTGATCTCAATAATGATAAATCATTTTCTGTTGAGACAACTAACTTTTCAACATCTTCTTTCTTTAAAGCATTCAAATCTAATGCTTGGAGAGCAAGATCAAAACCAAGATTTAGATGCCCATCTTTCTTGCCATCAACTGCGAAACCTTCCCATTCCAAAAGAATAGAAAAATCTGTTGGTTCTTGTAATTCAAGAATAAATATTCCTTCCGCAATTGCGTGCGGGATTCCTGCTGGAACTAAAATTCCATCCCCTGCTTTCACGCCTCGTTTGTTTAAAGAATCAATTAATCCTTTGGTGTCTTCATTTTCAACCATTTTTTTAACATTTGGTAAGGCCATGTTTGATTCAAAACCAATTCCAACCCAAGCATCTTTTGGTGCTTCTAAAACAATCCAAGCTTCTGTTTTTCCATGTGGCACACCTAAATGTTGCTTAGCAAAATTTCTAGTTGGGTGATAATGAACTGGAAGTCTTTGATCTGGATCAAGAAGTTTAACTAGTAATTCAATACTTGCGCCATATCTATTAACGTGACTTTTCCCTAACCATGACTCAGGATTGGTTAAAACACTTTCTTTTAAAGTTGTGCCATCTTCTAAAATTGTTAAACCTTGATTACTAGAACCAAATCTGGTGGTAGTTGAACCTAACCATTCCTCTGGTCGCATCGGTCCACCTGGACCGTTTCTAAGTTTGCCAATTTTGTTTCCACCCTTATAAAAGTGATCAAATTGGTTAGCAGGTAGTTTTATAGGTTTAGCGACTAACAAATCGTGACTTCTCTCTTACTACTTTTTACTCTTGTTATAAGCATCCACGATTTTTTGCTTTTCTTCAATAAGTTTTTTCAGTTTATCCTCGGCAATTTGGGCATCCTTGAGTGCAGATTTCGCATTTTTGAGGGCAGCGTTGGCTTCCTTTAATAAGACTTCAAGTTCATCTTTTCGACTAGTTGCCTCAATTTTTTGGGCCTCTAAAAGTTTTATCAATTCAATTGATTTCTTCATGATGCGTTCTTGGGACTCAGCAAAAAGACTTAAATTTATTAGATTTTCAGTGAACTCTGTCGGGGATGCTGAATCTAGTAATACTGACAAGGTATCTAGAGATCCTTGCATGTAAAGAATTCTTATCGAATCAGTTACTTGTGATTGGGCGTTACGTGCTTCTGCTTCCCTAATATCAATATCTTTAATTAAATCTTCTAATTCTTTTTGTGCTTTTTCTATTTCATTTTTGATATTTAAATATTTTTTTCTAGATTCAGCTGCTTGAGCTGCAGCTTGATCTGCTTTTTCACTTGCTGCTTTATATTGTGGAGTTAGAGCGGCAATATCAGCGGCAGCTTGTTGAGCACGATATGCAAATTCATCAAATCCACTTTGAGTTGGAATTCCACCCAAAGTATCTGCTAGTGCGATATCAACAGCACCAACTATGTAAGTTGATTTTAATTTCATTCTGGCTTGGAATGTTCTTCCACTTAGAGTTACAGATCCACCACCTGGATCTTTTGCAACAATAGTTTTTGCAGCGCCACTTGGAAAACGTTCAACTACTTCAATAGTTTCTACAATAGAAAGCCCTAGTGCTGCAGCCATTGCACTTTGCGACATTCTTAATCCCCAACGAGCATTTGGGTTTCTTGCATTTAAAGACCAGTTGTCATCAACTGATTGACTCCAAGCAACATTTCCGCCCCAAGCATCTCTAGTACTCATGGTTCTGCCACCAGTTGAAGATGCAAAATACGCGGTTATTGCTTTACCACCAAATGTTAAAATTGCAGGTTGACCAGATGGAGCTACTGCTGAATTAACTGCGTCTCTCCACGTATCACTTTCTTTTGAATAACCAACATAAACCTGATCAGATGTGTTGTTATAAACATGACAGCCACAATTTCCTCTTAGACCGCTATTAACTTTTCCTAATCCATAAGAACGTGATGCCACAACTTGTGCAACTAAAGCAGCTTTAGGCCAAGATGAACTCATTTCAGCAACTCCTAAGGGATATTCATCTGCCAATCTCATAGAGATTGCAGAATAAAGATCTGGCCTTCCATCATTATCGCCACCATAAACAACATTCAAAATTCCATATTTATATCTGTGTCCTGGAGTTGATAAAGCAGAACTTGGATTCGTATCCGGTGATCCACCTACTGTGTTAATTAAACCTGATCCAGCACTTATCCGAAAAGAAATTCTTTTTCCTGAACCACGTGATTCAGCTCTACCATCATCACCACCACTTGTGACAACAGATGCCCCATTTGATTCAATTCTAATAATTACGCCACTACCAATTGTCGCAACAGGATTGCCATCAATTGACATTTCTAATTGGGCATCATCTGAAAACTTATCTAGTCGAACAAAAACAGCAGTTCTATCTTGGGTTAAACCAACACTTATTTGTTTATCTACTGGTGAATCACTTAAATTTGTTCCTGGGTAATAATGCGCAACTATGTCTTGCCAACCTTTTCCTTCAAGTGCTT
>SXGQ01573688.1_pt1 | contig 11623 bp, 8 predicted proteins | sample 3178371 | NCBI WGS metagenome assembly SXGQ01 (sample SAMN11356859, study PRJNA531348) | freshwater metagenome | isolation source: freshwater sample F1-20 | place: China: Fuxian Lake, Yuxi | collected 2017-12-25 | reverse complement strand
GCGCCGGCGCGAAGATCCTGGGCAACATCACCATCGGCGAGGGCGCCAAGGTCGGCGCCGGTTCCGTCGTGCTGAAAGACGTGGCGCCGCACACCAGCGTGGCCGGCGTGCCCGCGGTGCTCATCGGTCAGGCTTCCGTCGACGCCCCCGCGCTCGACATGGATCACTCGCTCTGACCATGCCCGGCACGCGCCCTCCGCAGGAACGACCGGGCGACGCGCGCGTCCTCGACTGTCTCTACCGCGTCGGCGCCTTCGTCAACGAGACGGAGGACCCGCGCGAGGCGCTCGACTTCATCCTTGCGGAGATCGTCCGCTCCCTCGGTGCGTCGTCCGCTTCCATCGCGCTGGTCGAGCCCACCACCGGCTCCCTGCGTATCGAGGTCTCCAACGGCCTCGACGAGGCCTCGGCCCAGCGCGTCATCCAGCAGGGGCAGGGTATCACCGGCTGGGTGGCGCTCAACGCCCGACCGCTGCGGGTCCCGGACGTTTCCAAGGATCCGCGCTATGTCGAGATCCGCGGCGGCATCCGTTCCGAGCTCGCGGTACCGATGGAGCTCATGGGTAATGTCATCGGCGTCGTCAACTGCGACTCCGACCGACCGGCCGCCTTCACCGAGCAGGATGTCGCCTTCCTCTCGTTGCTGACCAACGAGGCCTCCAAGGCCGTCGGCCGTATCTGGCTGTTGCGGCAGCTCCGCTCCAAGGCCGCCCAGCTCGAGGCGTTGGTCGGCGCCGCCCAGGGCCTGGCGCGCGAGCGCGACGAGCCGGGCATCGTCGTCGACCTGACCCGCGCCACGCGGGCCCTGCTCGGCGCCCGGGCCTGCGCCTACTACGGTCTCGCCGAGCGGACCCTCGCGCTCAAGCAGGTCGACGGCGACCTCGCCGGCTCCACCTTCGCCCCGCGGCTCTCCCTGGATGAGACTTCCTTAGGCACCGTCGCCACGCGCCGCAAGCCCTTGGTCGTCCCGCTCGCGGGCAAGACCGAGGAGCACTTGTTCGCCCGGTTGGCGGAGCCCGTCGCCAGCTCCTCCTTGCTCGCCGTGCCGGTGCGCTACGAGGATGAGACCTTCGGGGTGCTCGTCTGCGTGGCGATGGGCGCCTACCGTTTCTCCGACGACGACAAGCACCTGGTGACGGCCCTCTCGTCCTTCGGCGCGTCCTCCATCCAGAACGCCCGGCTGTACGCCAAGGTCTTCACGGTCGAGGAGGGGCTGCGTCGCAGCGAGCGTCTCACGGCGCTCGGCCTGCTCTCCGCCGAGGTGGCCCACGAGATCCGCAACCCGCTCACGGTGATGAAGCTCCTGTCCGACACCTTGGCGCAGGGCATGGCTCCGGCCGACCCGCGCGTCGAGGACCTCGGCGTGATGCGCGAGAAGATCGCCCACATGGAGGGCGTGGTCTCCCGCGTGCTGGGGATGAGCAAGGCGCAGTCGGGCGCGTTCAAGACGCTCGATCTGCGGGCGGCGGCCGACAACGCCGTGCTGCTCCTGCGCCTCAAGCTGCAGCAGCTGGGCGTCAAGGTGGACGTCACCTGCCCGGGGTCGTTGCCACCCATCGAGGGTAACGCCGGCCAGATCCAGCAGATCTTCCTGAACCTCATGATGAACGGCGTCCAGGCGATGGTCGGCGGCGGGGCGCTATCCCTGCGGCTCGGCGTCGAGCCCGGCCCGCAGGGCGACGTCGTCGCGGTGCGCATCACGGATACCGGCACCGGCATCCCGGCCGCGATCCTGCCCAAGATCTTCGACTCGTTCTTCACCAGCCGCGAGGACGGCACGGGGCTGGGCCTGGCCATCGTGAAGCGCATCCTGCGCGATCACCGCGGCGACATCGTCGTCGAGTCGACCGGTCCCGCCGGGACGACGTTCAAGTTCTGGTTTCCGGCCCAGAAGTGAGGAGGCGTTTGCCCGCCGCCCAGGCCAGCGGCACGAGGGAGACGGCCACCACGAGCAGGATAACCTTGTGCAGCTGGTCGGCCAGCGGGGTCGCGCCGAGCGCGTGTCCCAGCCAAACCAGCGAGTTGATCCAGAGCACGCCGCCGAGGATGTTCCAGCGCAGGAAGCGCGCCGTCGACATCTCGCCCATGCCGGCCGCGAAGGGCACGAAGGTCCGCAGCAGCGGGACGAACCGGGCGAGCACGATCGCGAGCGGGCCTTTCTGGGCGAAGTAGCCGCGGGCGGCCTCCAGGTGCCGGCGCTTGTACCACCAGCTGTCCGGCTTCGTTTCCATGACCAGCCCGTAACGCCGGCCCAGCCAGTGGCCCGTCTGGTCGCCGACGATCGCCGCCAGCGTCAGGAGCGCGGTCAGCGCCCAAGGGTCGAAGTAGGCCGGACGCCCGCCATTGGCGACCGAGAGCACCCCGGCGGTGACGAGCAGGGAGTCCCCGGGTAGGAAGAAGCCGACGAGCAGGCCGGTCTCCGCGAAGATGATCAGGCACATCAGGCCGATGCCGCCGACCTCGATGGTCTGCCGCAGGCCTTCGGCCGTGTGCAGGTGGGACCAGAAGTCGGCGAGCCAGGCGGTCATGCCTGCCACTAAGACGGCTCCGCGGGGCTTGGCAATCGCCTTGAAGCAAGCGCCGAATGCCCTCAGGTTCGCCTGCGCATGTCGCCCGAGTTCGAGTCCTCCGCTGTCCGGTTGCGCCGCGCCGCGCTGAACCATGGCCTCGCCGGGCAGGCGGCCCTGAGCGGCGAGGTGGTCCCGCGGGCCAAGCAGTTCCTGCAGGAGGCCCGGGAGATCCAACTGGCGGCGCACCGTTCCGGCGTCCCCGGCGGCGAGGTCGCCCAATTGCGCTCCGACGCGGTGGACATCGTCATCGACGCCCTCTTCCTCCGGGCCGGACCCGCCGCGGCCGAACTGGCCTTGGTGGCCACGGGTGGTTACGGTCGGGCGGAACTGTGTCCGTTGAGCGACATCGACCTGCTCGTGCTCGTCCCGGAGCATTCGCCGGCGACGCAGGCGCTGGTGGAGTCGATCCTCTACCCGCTCTGGGACAGCGGCCTGAAGGTCGGGCAGTCCGTGCGCACCGTGCAGGAGTGCGCCGACTACGCCAAGGAGGACCTGCATCTCCGCGTGGCCTTGCTCGAGACGCGGCTGCTCTGCGGCGCGCGGCCGCTTTATGCCCAGATCGAGGCGAAGGTCTCCGAGATGCTCAGCGGCGAGGCCTGGCGACCGCTCGCTCGTTCGATCGTGGAATCGCAGCGGAAGCGTCGCGAAAAGGCGGGCGGCAGCGCCTACCTGCAGGAGCCCGACCTCAAGAACGGCGTCGGAGCGCTCCGCGACGTCCAAGGCTGCGTCTGGCTGGCCCGCATCGCCCGCGGCGTCGCCGGCCTGGGCGCCGCCGGCTTCCTGCCGATCGGCGACCTACAGAAGTTCGAGCAGGCCAAGGCCACCTTGCTGCGCCTGCGCTGCGAGCTTCATTTCCAGGTGACCCGGCCGACCGAGCAGTTGTCGCTGGAGCGTCAGGACACGATGTCCGAGGCTCTCGGCCATCGCGGCACCTTGACCGAGCGCATCGGCGCGCTCATGCGCGAGTACTTCGACGCCGCCGACCATGTCCGGCGTTGCGCGGAGATGGTCGAAGGGGCCGTCATGGGCGAGCCCGAGCCCGAAGGGTGGGGCGAGCCGCTGCTGGTCGACGGTCTGCGCATCATCCGCGGCGGCACCGTCTCCGCCCAGCATCGCCTCGTCTTCGAGGAGGATCCGGGCCGGCTCGTCCGGCTGTTCCGCCATTGCCAGGTCCATGAGGCCCGCCCGGAACGGGCCTTGTCCCTCCTTGTCCGCGAACGCGCCCACCTGCTCACGCCCGACCTCGCGCTCTCCGACGAATCCGCGAGCGCCCTCCGGGCGATGCTGACCGAGGCCGGCCGCGTGCATGCGGCCATCGACGCCTTACGCGAACACGACCTGCTGTACCGGTTGGTGCCGGAGTTCGCCGGGTTGCACTGCCTCGTGCAGTTCGAGTTCTACCACCGCTGGACGGCCGATGTGCACACCCTTCGCTGTCTCTGGGAACTCGACGCCATCTACGCCGCCGCCACCCCGGTCGAGGAGCGTTACCGCGCCGTCGTGCTCGGCACCGAGGCGCCCTCCCTGCTTTACGCCATCCTCTTCCTCCATGACATCGCGAAGTCCGGTGGCATCGAGGGGCATGCCGAACGCGGGGTCCCGATGGCCGACGCGATCCTGAAGCGGCTCGGCTTCGACCACCGGGAGCGGGCCATCGCCGCCGGGGTCATCCGCCATCACCTGGTCATGGGCCTGTATTGGCAGCGCCATGACGTGGACGATCCCGCCAATATCGAGCGCTTCGCCCGCCTCGTCGGCGACGATCAGGTGCTGAGCCACCTGCACGTCCACACCCGCTGCGATGCCCGCGCGACCTCGCCGGGCCTCTGGACCGATTTCAAGGACGGGCAGCACTGGACATTGTACCGTCGCACGCTGGCCCGGCTCGCGGGCGAGGCCGACCGCGACGAAGGCGCCGCCAGCCAGGCCCTGCGCGCGGCGACGGACGCCCGGTTGGCGGGCGTCGCGCCGGCCGACGAGGTGGAGGCCCACTTCACCCAGATGCCGGCGGGCTATTTCCAGCATGTCTCGTCGGAGGACGCCGCCGCGCATATCCGGATGGTCCACGAGCTCATCACCGCCGTGACGGCCAGCGACGCCGAACTGTCCCTGCGGCCGATCGTCGACTGGCATGACGAGGTCGGGTCCGGTCAGTCCGTCGTCACCGTGGTCACCTGGGATCGCGCCGGTCTCTTCAGCCGCATGGCGGGCGCGTTCGCGGTGGCCGGCATCAACATCCTTTCGTGCCGGGCGTTCTCCCGCGAGGACGACGTGGCGCTCGACTTCTTCCGTGTCAGCCTGCCCATCGGCAAGGAGGCCGCCTCGAAGGCCCGTTTCACGGAGGCCTTGGGACGCTCCTTGGTCGATGGGTCCGATCTCGTGGATGAGGTGGCGGCCGAGGAGACCCGCGCGGCGCTGACCGCCCCTCGCCGGCGCGCCCATGTGCCGCTGGCCCCGCAGGTGGAGGTCTACCGCGAGGACGCGCTCGACCGCATCGTCGTCGAACTCCAGTGCAACGACCGTATCGGCCTCCTGTTCCGCGTCGGCCGGGCGATCCGGGGCGCCGGCTACGCGATCACCTTCGCCAACGTCGCGACCGAGCAGGGTTTCGCCTTGGATACCTTTTACCTGACCCCCGAACGTGGCCGGACGGCTCCGCCCCGCCCGCCCGAGGAGCTTTCCGCCGCCCTGCGTGGGCTGGTCTCCTGATACGTCCCCCTTGCCAGCGCTCGCCAAATCACCACCATGGGATCGTCCCATGAAAGCCCTGCCTACCTTCGCCCTCCTCCTCGCCTTCGTCGGCCTCCTCGCCGCCGATGCCCCCGTTTCCAAGAACTCCCCCGCCATGTCCACCCCTCCCAAACTCGAGAAAGCCACCTTCGGCGCCGGTTGTTTCTGGGGCGTCGAGTACCAGTACGCCAAGATTCCCGGCGTCGTCTCGGCCTTCTCCGGTTACGCCGGCGGCAAGGTGCTCAATCCTACCTACCGGCAGGTCTGCGAGGACGAGACCGGCCACGCCGAGGTCGTCCAGATCACGTTCGATCCGGCCAAGGTCAGCTACCGGCAGCTCGTGGAGTATTTCTTCCGGATGCACAACCCGACGCAGGTCAATCGCCAGGGACCGGACATCGGCGACCAGTACCGCTCCGTGATTTTCGCGCATTCGCCCGAGCAGCGCAAGGTCGCCGAGGAGGTGAAGGCCGCGCTGGAAGCCGCCCGGCGGTTCCCGGCCCCGATCGCCACGAAGATCGAGGGCGAGCAGGTCTTCTGGAAGGCCGAGGAGTACCATCAGAAATATTACGAGCGCAACGGCAAGAAGCCTTACTGCCACCTGATTCCCTACGCGGAGGAGAAGTGAAAGGTCGTGGCTGAGCGGCGCACCGGGACGGACGCCCCGCTGCCGGGCTTCGGCCCGGCGGAGGTGCCCGCCTTGCCGCCCGCCCGCCGCCCGCTGGCCGCGCGGATGCGCCCCCGCTCGCTCGCGGAAGTCGTCGGTCATGCGGCCCTGCTCGGGGCCGACGCCCTCCTGCCGCGCCTGCTCCGGGCCGATACCTTCGGTTCGCTCCTATTTTACGGGCCGCCGGGTTGCGGGAAGACGACCCTCGCGGAAGTCATCGCCGCCGAGACGAAGTCCGAGGTCGTGCGCGTCAACGCCGTCCTGTCCGGGGCCGCGGAACTCCGGGAGGTGCTCGCCGATGCCCGGCGCCATCCCGCGCGCAAGACCGTGCTGGTGGTGGACGAGATCCATCGTTTCAACAAGTCGCAGCAGGACCTGCTGCTGCCCGATGTCGAGGCCGGCGTGGTGCGCCTGATCGGTTGCACGACCCATAACCCCGGGCTGTACGTGGTCCCGGCCTTGCTCAGTCGCAGTCATCTTTTCCGGCTGGATCCGCTCTCCGTCGACGAGGTGGCGGCCTTCCTCGGTCGCGCGCTCGCGGACGCGGAGCGCGGGCTCGGCGCCCTCGGCATCAAGGCCGACGAGGCCGTCCTGCGGCAGGTGGCCGAGATGGCCGGCGGCGACCTGCGCCGGGCCCTGAATTGCCTCGAGACCCTCGTGCTTTCCGCGCCTGTGCTGGGGAGCGTGACGCCCGCGGCCGTGGCGGCCTTCGCGCGGGAAAGACGCATCCGTTACGACGACGGCGGCGACGACCATTACGACACCGCCTCCGCTTTCATCAAGTCGGTGCGCGGCGGGGATCCCGACGCCGCCCTGTACTGGCTCTTCGTGATGCTCGAGGGCGGCGAGGAGCCGCGTTTCATCGCCCGCCGGCTCGTCATCTGCGCGTCCGAGGATATCGGCTTGGCCGATTCGCGCGCCCTGGGGGTGGCCACGGCCGCTTTCCAGGCGTGCGAGCTGGTCGGGATGCCCGAGTGCGAGTACGCCCTGGCCCACGCGACCCTTTTCCTCGCCCTGTCCCCGAAGAGCAATCGCACCACCTTGGCGATCGCCGCGGCCAAGGAGGCCGTCCGCAGCCAGCCCCGGCAGGAGGTCCCGCTCCATCTCAAGGATGCCCATAACGCCACCAACAAGCGATTGGGGCAGGGTGGGGGCTACCGCTACAGCCACGACTACCCCGAAGGCATCAGCGGCCAGGACTACCTCGCCCGCCCGCTCTCCCTTTACCATCCCGGAGAGGCTGGCGCCGAACCGGCGATCGCGGAGCGGCTGGCCCGCTGGCGCGAACTGAAGGCCGCCTTGAAGAAGCGGGAAGGCGGCCCGTGAGCCGGAGCGCAGCGCGCCTGCCCTGGTTCGGCCCGGGGCGCTTCCCGCTGTACCTCGCGCCGATGGCTCGGCGGACCGACATCGCTTTCCGCCAGCTCTGCAAGGAGCAGGGGGCCGACGTCATGGTCACCGAGTTCGTCCAGTCCGAGGCCCTCATCCGCGACAACGCCAAGGCCTGGGAGATGGTCGACTTCACGGAGACCCAGCGTCCGATGGGCGTGCAGATCTTCGGGGCGACGCCGGCCTCGATGGCGCGCGCCGCCCGCGAGGTCTGCGAGCGCGTCCGCCCCGATTTCCTCGACCTCAACTTCGGCTGCCCGGCGCACAAGGTGATCGAGCAGAACGCCGGTTCCGGCCTGCTGCGTTGCACCCCTTTGCTGTACGACCTCGTGAAGGCGGTGAAGGACGCCATCCCGGATGTGCCGCTGACCGCCAAGATGCGGCTCGGCTGGGACCAGGATTCGATCGTCGCCGTCGAGGTCGCCGGGCGGCTCGAGCAGCTGGGCGTCGAGGCGCTCGCCGTGCACGGCCGCACCAAGGAGCAAGGGTACGCGGGCGCCGCGGATTGGTCGTGGATCGCCCGCGTGGCCGCCGCGGTGCGCATCCCGGTGATCGGCAACGGTGACGTCCAGGATGGCGCCGGCGCGCTCCGCCGCCGCGACGAGTCCGGCGTCTCCGGATTGATGATCGGCCGGGCGGCGCTGGGAAACCCTTGGATCTTCGCCGACGTCAAGGCGGCCTTGGAGGGGCGGCCGTCCGCGGTCGGCGCAATCGGCCCGCGGCAACGCTGGGAGGCGATGCTCAGGCTGGCCGAACTGACCCTGGAGGTCCACGCCAGCCGCTTGGGCTCGCGGGACGTGCGTTGGATGTTGGATCGCCTGCTGCCGCTGACCCAAGGGTTGCCCGGTTCGCGGCGGATCCGCGACCGCTTGCGCTATTGTCTGACCTTGGCGGACCTGCGTCGGCTCGGTGACGAACACTTGACAGAGCTCGCGTGCGACCCCTGAGGCCTTTGTTCATTGGGGTCCCGTCGTGTGTGACGGAAGTGCAACCGTTTACTTCCGATTCTTATCAACCTCCGGATGTGAATATCCTGTGCAGGGCTTCCGCTTGTGCCTAACTCAAGGGGTCGCATCAAAGCGACTGTTCCGCACCCCACGGATCCACCGGTGTCGCCCCCGCGGGCGGCAGCCACTAACTGCCTTTTTTCCTCTCTTCCAACTTTCATCCCGCCAACGACTTGCGACCACTCTCGCGCCCCCCATTCTCCCGCTTTTCCAGCCCTCTCCGCCTCCCTCCCTCCGCCCTTTCCTCCCTTTTACAAATTATTTCCAACTTTCGGGCTTCCAAAGAGCCTGTGAACAACCTTTCTCAACCCTCCACCCCTTTCCATGGCCAGCCCTGACCGTCACCTTTCCTTGTGGGAGACCGCCAAAAGCGAACTTCGTAACACTTTTTCCCGTTCCGACTTCGAAACCTGGATCTCCACGCTCCAAGCCGTCGGGATCGTCGACGGTAACATCCTCGTGCTCGAAGCCCCGACCGTCCTCACCGAAGCCTGGGTCAACAGCAACTACGGCGAAGTCCTGCGCCGTCAGCTGACGCTGGTCGCCGGGAGCAACATGGACTACCGCCTCAGCGCGTCCACCACCGCGCCGCGTGACCCCCAGCCGGCGGCCCCCGCCCCGCGTTCCGCGGTGCGCACCCCGTCCGCCTCGCCCGCGCCGGCGATCAAGGCGACGAACACCTTCGAGAACTTCATCGTCGGTCCGGAGAACGAGATGGCGCACGGCGCCGCCCTCGCCGTCGCGAAGGAGCCGGGCCACTTCTACAACCCGCTCTTCATCCATGGCCCGACCGGCCTGGGCAAGACGCACCTGATGCACGCCATCGCGCATTCGGTCTACGCGGCCAACCCGGCGGCCCGCATCGCCTACATCTCCTCCGAGACGTTCACCAACGATTTCATCTCCGCGCTGCAGTCCGGCAGCGTCGCGCCGTTCCGCCGCCGCTACCGCGAGCTCGACCTCCTCCTGATCGACGACATCCACTTCCTCGCGGGCAAGGAATCCACGCAGGACGAGTTCTTCCACACCTTCAACGAGCTGCACAACAACCACAAGCAGGTGGTCCTGACCAGCGACCGGCCGGCTTCCGAGATCGCCAAGCTGCAGGAGCGCCTCGTGTCGCGTTTCCAGTGGGGCATGGTGGCTTCCATCCAGGCCCCGGGTCTCGAGACCCGCATCGCCATCCTGCGCAAGAAGGCCGCGGCCCGCGGGCTCGACCTTTCGCCGGAGATCGCCGAATTCATCGCCTCGCGCATCGCCCGCAACGTCCGTAACCTCGAGGGCGCCGTCACCCGTATCGTCGGCCTGACCGGCATGACCCGCAAGCCGCTGGAGCTCGCCCAGGTCGAGAAGCTCCTCCATGACATCCTCGTCGAGGAGGCGAGCCACACGCTCACCGCCGAGGTCATCCAGCGCAAGGTCGCCGAGCACTACCGCATCCAGATGTCCGACATGACTTCGAAGCGCCGGATGCAGAATATCGCCTTCCCGCGCCAGGTCGCCATGTACCTCGCGACCCAGCTCACCGGCATGTCCCTCGTCTCCATCGGCCAGGCCTTCGGCGGCCGCGACCATGGCACCGTCATCCATGCCCGCAAGACCGTGACCAACCAGATGGAGGTCGATACCAACGTCCGTCGCACCGTCGAGTACCTACGCGCGCAGCTCTCGACCAATCGCTGAGCCTTCGCTCAGTCCGGAATGAGGCGACCGCGAGGTCGCCTTTTTCGTGCCTAGCCGGCGGCGGGCAGGCTCCGGAGCAACGCGGCCACCGCCGCCACCTTCGCCTGGTCCGCGACCGGGATGGCGTCGGCCGGCCAATCCGGCGCTGCTCCCAGCGAAACGGAGGGCGGGCGCACGCGCATCGCGGTCGGTTGGACGCCGCGCAAGGAGGCGTGGACTTCCGAGACGCCGCTGCGGCGGATGACATCAGCGAGGTTACCGAGGTTGAGGCCGCCGCCCGCGAGGATCGTGCAGCGCCGGCCGGCTTGTTGGACGAGCTTGGCGAGGGTCGCGGCGCCGGCGAGTGCATCGGGGGCCTGACCCGAGGTCAGGACGCGGTGGCAGCCGGCGGCGATGATCGCCTCCAGGGCCGCTTCGGGCTGGGCCGCCCAGTCGAAGGCCCGGTGGAAAGTGACGGACATCCCCTTGGCGGCCGCCACGAGCCGGCGAGTGCGCTCGAGGTCGACCGTGGCATCCGGGCGTAGGAGCCCGAATACGACCCCATCCGCGCCGGCTTCGCGGGCCACGGCGATGTCGCGTAGCATGATCTTGTACTCGGCGTCGGTGTAGAGGAAATCGCCCCCGCGCGGCCGGATCATCACGTGCAGCTTGATCCCGGGTAGCTCCCGGACGGCCTCGATGGTGCCCAGGCCCGGGGTGGTGCCGCCTTCGGCGGTGTTCTCGCAGAGTTCGATGCGGTCGGCCCCGCCTTGCTGGGCGGCCAGGGCCGAGGCGTAGGAATAGGCGACGATCTCGAGGAGGGGCATGGGGACGGCCCGCAGGCTAGGGCAGGGCGGGTCCGATGCAAACCCCGGCTTCGGCCGGGTGCCCCCTAATCTGTTTGCCAGCGGTGACGGCCCTGCCTTGATGGCTAAGTTCCTTCAGATTCATTCCCAGGGGAGTCCGCCACCGGACTGAGATGAGGCTTGGCCTCGAACCCTCGTACCTGATGCGCCTCGGCGCCGTAGGAAGCGGATTTTCAGCCCCCATCCCCGTTTCCCGCGTTCCACTCAGGTCCGCGTGGAAAGCCTTTTCTTCCGACCCTCCGGTCCTCTTCCAACCTTATCCTCCCTCCTCCTTCCATGGTCTCCGACAACAAGCCCACTACTTTCCCCAACTCGACCCGCGTCTACGTGCCGGGCTCGCGTCCCGACCTCCTCGTGCCGATGCGCGAGGTGAAGCTGGCCGACACCTCCCGGCCGGACGGCACCAAGTCGGCCAACGAGCCGGTCCGGATTTACGATACGTCGGGGCCCTGGGGCGATCCTGCCTTCCATGGCGACGTCGAGAAGGGCCTGCCCGCCATCCGCGCCGCCTGGATCCGCGAGCGTGGCGACGTCGAGGCCGTGGCCGGTCGCGAACTCAAGCCGGAGGACGACGGCTACCTTTCCTGGAAGCACGCCGAGACCGCCCAACGCGCGACCTCCCGCAACCGCCTTGTCCAGTTCGATCGCGCCGGCCGCCAGGTTTACAAGGGCAAGCCCGGGCAGCGTCCGACCCAGCTGGCCTATGCCAAGCAGGGCATCATCACGCCGGAGATG
>SXGQ01336482.1_pt1 | contig 11624 bp, 9 predicted proteins | sample 3178371 | NCBI WGS metagenome assembly SXGQ01 (sample SAMN11356859, study PRJNA531348) | freshwater metagenome | isolation source: freshwater sample F1-20 | place: China: Fuxian Lake, Yuxi | collected 2017-12-25 | reverse complement strand
TTTTTCGTACGCATGGCGCGAGCCCGTGGCGGGGTTGTCAGCCAGGCACACCAGCGCCACCTCGCACTGGCCGGCCTCGATGGCCATGGCCGCGTAGCTGATCATGCTGATGTTGCTGGCCCCGCCGTGGTCATAGACGCCTCCGATGCGCGGCATCAGACCCATGGCCTCGGCGAGTTTCTGGGCGTACATCATTTCAAACTTGGATGTCGGCGCCTTGACGAACAAGCCGTCGACCATGGACTTGTCGATGCCCGCATCAGCCAAAGCCTTGCGCGCCGCCTCGATGTTCAGAGAAACCGTGGTGCGGCCCTCGAGTTTGCCGAAGGCGGTGTGCCCGACTCCGGCGATCACAGCTTTTCCTCGCATCAGATGACCTCCTGATCAATCAGCTGCTGCAGTTGCGCGTCGGACAGGCCAAGCCACTGGCCATAGACCTCTTGATTGTCTCGACCGATTTCGCCACTGGGCTTGATCGGCAGCGCCTGCGAGCCTTCAAACCGAAGTGGTGAGCGCATCAGGCAGACACGTCCGTACATGGGATGATCCACCCACTCAAGGGCGCCACGATCGTGCATGTGGACATCGTTGACCACCTCATCGAGGTTGCGCACAGGCGCGCAAGGCACCCGGTGCTCCATGAGCAGGTTGAAAAGGGTCTGCTTGCTATGCCCGCTGGTGAACCCACCGACCAATTCGTCGATCTCGTCCATGTGCTCGACCCGGCTCTTGAGGTCGGCGTAGCGCGCATCAGTGAGCAAGTGCTCGTGCTTCATGGCCGTGAGCAAAGACTTCCAATGCGACTCGCCCACACAAATGATGGCGATGTGCCCATCGGTTGTGGGGTAGACGTTGTAGGGCGCCTCGGCCAAGCCGCCATGGCGATTGCCGGTGCGCGCCGGCACGCTGCCTCGCGAGCCATAATGCAGCCCCAAATTGGAGGCCAGAGAGGCGTACACAGCCTCCTGCATGGACACCTCCACCAGCCGCCCCAGACCCGTGCGCTCGCGCTCGAACAGGGCCGTCATGATGCCGGCATACAGGTGCGTACCGCCAAAAAAATCACACAGGGCAGGTCCGGCCTTGACCGGCGGGCGATCAGGAAAGCCAGTCACACTCATGATGCCCGCCATGGCCTGGACCGTCAGGTCCATGGCTGGGTAGTTGCGGTTGGGCCCGGAGCGTCCATAGCCAGAGCCAGCGCCGTAGACCAGACGGGGATTGACCTGCCGCATCGCCTCATAGCCCAGGCCCAGACGGTCCATGGCGCCTGGCGCGAAATTTTCAACCACCACGTCAGCGCGCGAGACCATGGTCTTGAACAGTTCGCGGCCGCGCTCGCTTTTTAGGTTGAGCGTGGCAAAGGTCTTATTGCTGTTGAGCATGGCAAAGGGCAGCGCCGCACCGCCCACCACACTTCTTTTTCTAAGGTGCTCACCGCCCTTGGCCTCTATCTTGATGACACGCGCGCCAGCCATGGCCAACATGAAGCTGCAATACGGGCCGTTGTAGATCTGACCGAGGTCAACGACGGTCACGCCGGCTAGCGGAAGCGGTCGGCTCATTTCAGCACCCCTTGAACTGCGGCGGACGCTTTTCGGCGAAGGCCTGGGTGCCCTCTGCCACGTCTTCGGTGTTTTGCAACATGCGACCGATCAGGCGCTCCAGGCGCAAACCGGACTGCAAATCCAGATCCCGGCTGCGGATGGCCAACTCCTTGGCCGCTTGCACGGCCAGCGGTGCATTGGCAGCGATGCGCTTGGCGTATTCCATGGCCGTGGGCAGCAACTGCTCCATAGGTACCACCTTGTTGACCAAGCCCCAGCGCTCGGCAGTGGCAGCGTTGAAGCTGTCCCCCGTGAGCAAAATTTCCATGCCGATGGCGTAGGGCACCTGACTCATGATGCGCTGGGTCCCACCGTTTCCGGCGATCACGCCACGCTTGACCTCGGCCAAATTGAATGTGGCGTGCGTGGCAGCAATCCGGATGTCTGTGGCCAGCATCAGGGTCACACCCCCGCCCAGGCAGTATCCGTTGATCGCACTGATCACCGGCTTCCAGACTTCCAGGCCCCGGTTGAGCAGCTGGTCAGCCTGGGTCAGCCACATCTCAGACATCGGAGTGGGGGCGGTAATAAAACTTTTGATGTCAGCGCCGGTGGTGAACGATTTCTCGCCGGCCCCGGTGACGATGGCCACGCGTATGGCCGGGTCGTCCCGCACCGTCATCCAGGCTTGCGACAGGCCTTGATAGTGCTCGACATCCATCGCATTGAGACGCTCTGGACGGTTGATCGTGATGAGGGCCACGCCCTCTGCGGAGACAGTGAAATCGATCGCCATGGTGCAAATTCCTTTATGTGCCCTGACGCTGACCGCCCAGGATATCGCGGGCCACCACCATGCGGTGCACTTCCGAGGGCCCTTCTCCAATTCGCTTGATCCGCATTTCGCGGTACCAGCGCTCCAGGGGCAACTCTTGCGCCACGCCCATGCCGCCCAGGATCTGTATGCAGCGGTCGACCACCCGGCCGGCCGTTTCGGTGCCGTAAACTTTGGCGATTGATGCATCGACCTTGATGCTTCGGCCCATGTCAGCATTCCAGGCCGCCTGGTAGACCAGTAAACGCGCAGCGCGCAATTCAATTTCGGAGTCGGCAATCATCCATTGGATGGCCTGCTTGTCGGCCAGATGACTGCCAAACGTCTTGCGCTGACGCGCCCAGTCGATGGCGATGTCCAGCGCCGCCTGCGCGATACCCAAGGTTGCTGCCGCATAAGGCGGGCGGGCATGAACGAGCCATTCTTCGGCAAATGCAAAGCCCTTGCCCTCGTCACCGAGCCTGTCTTCTATGGGCACCTCGTAATTGTCGAAATGCACCTCGTATGGCGAATACGAGCGGATCACCGGGATCTTAGACAAATGGATGCCCGGACGGCTCTTGTCAACCACAAAGCTGGTGATGCCATCTCGCCCCTTGCTCTCACCCACCCGGGCAAACACGATGCCCCACTTGGCCATGCCGGCCCCAGAGATCCAGATCTTGGTGCCATTGATCACATATCGATCGCTCTTGCGCTCGGCCCGGGTCTGGATGGCACGCCCAGGATCGGAGCCACCCGAGGGCTCGCTGATCGCCACAAAGGCTTTGGTGCCGTTGGCCACATCTTCTCGAGCAAATCGCTGCTGATGCTCAGTGCCTTTCCAGATCACGTTCGGAGGATCAAAACCGAAGGCACCACAGCCGGCGATGTAGGCGCCCATCCGGCATTTGGCGGTTTCCTCGGCGGCCACGCACTGGCCCAGCAGGCTCAGGCCGGCGCCACCGTTTTCTGCAGGCGTTTCAAAAAGCCACAAGCCCAGGGCCTTGGCCTTTTTTTGCAAAGCAGCCAGCTGGGCGGGCGCAGGTTCGTAGGCGTCGTGCTCCAGAGTGTCCTCGACCGGCTTGACCTCTTCCTGCATAAAGCGACGGATGGTGTCGCGCAGCATCCGGAGTTCCTCAGGCAACTCCCAGCTTCCCGAACTGTCGTGTGTCATGAATATCCCGTTTGATGTCTTTGAAATAAATGGATTCAAATCATTGCGCCAGCGCTTGTTTGCCGCTGAGTTGCTCGCGTCGCTTTTGACTGGCCGCACGATCGAGGCTGTAGACCGGAGTGCCAGCGGCTGGCTTGCTTTGGCTGCCAATGACCACGCCGTAAATCTGTTCGGCCGTCACCGGCGAGATGTAGGCACAGTTGAGATCGCGCTCGACCGCATCAAGATCACGTTCGAGCGGATTGCCGTAGCCGCCCCCACCCGGAGAATTGGCCCGCAAGGTATCGCCGGCCTTGAGCGGGCGCTTGTCTTCCTTGCTTCGCATCTGTGGTGTCCAGGTCTTGCCCTCGGTGACGAACTCCACCTTGTTGGGCTGGGCGCTGCCACCGCCGAGCACCCCAAAGGGCGCATGGTCGGCGCGGTCTCCGAGCACCGTGACCAAACATTCGTTCCAAGTGGTGAAGCTGTAACTGGTGCCACAGCCACCGCGGTGCCAGCCCGCACCGCCCGAGTCATCGCGCACACGGAAGTGGTTAAAGCGGATCGGAAAGCGGTGCTCCGACATTTCCAGCGACATGAAGTTGGCCATCGATTGCGGAGGCGTGCCGTTGATCAGGCCGTCGCTGGCCTTGCTTGCTCCATAGCCCCCCGGGTAAGGAAACACGCCCACGTAGTAGTTGCCAGACTTGGGGTGTGTGCCGCTGATGGCAGCCACACCGATGGTGCCAAAGAACGCAGCCGGAGCCTTATCGGGAATGGCCTGCGCCAGCGCGCCAAAGGTCACGTCGATGGCCCGCCCCATGGGCTCGAGGTAGCCACCGCAGGCCGTTGGATATTCAGCCGACAAGATCGTGCGCTGCGGCAAGGTAAAGCTGATGGGGCGAAAAGTGCCGCCATTGACCGGCACATCCGGGAAAATATGCTTGATGGCCACATAACAGGACGACAGCGTGGTGTTTCTCGACATGTTCATGGGACCGGTAGTGCTGGGACCGGTGCCCGTGAAGTCAAAGTGCATCTCCTCGCCCTTGACGGTGATGGCCAACTTCACCGCAACGCGTTCATCGTTGATGCCATCGTTGTCCAGATAATCCTCGCACCGGTAGGTGCCGTCAGGAATCTCGGTGATGTACGAGCGCATTTGGCGCTCAGAGTATTCGATCATCTCGTTGAGGCACTGACTGAGTGTGGTGCGGCCGTAGCGTTGTACCAGCGCCTCGATACCGCGGTGACCCACGGTAAAAACATTGACCATGGCCGACAGGTCGCCAGCAATTTCTTTGGGAAGACGCACATTGGCCTTAAACATGGCCAAAAGAGCCTCGTTCAGTCGCCCTTCTTCGTAGAGCTTGACCGGAGGAATGACGATCCCTTCTTGATGAATCTCGGTCGCCTTGGGACCCCAGCCGCCAGGTACGTTGCCACCGATGTCCATCCAGTGGCCCGTGGTGGCCAGCACCGCGAACAGCTTGCCATCGGCAAAAATCGGCGCGACCAACTGCACGTCCTGTAAGTGGCTGCCCCCGACATAGGTGTCGTTCATGATCCAGATGTCACCGGGCTTGAAGCCGCCCTGCTCACGGGCCAAAGCGATGATGTGCTGCACAGCAAACTGCATGTAGGCCAGGAACACGGGAAGACCGTAGCGGCCCTGGGCAATCGTCTCTCCGGTCTCGGGGTGAAAGATGCCGTTGGCGCAGTCGTTCGTTTCGGAAATGATGGGCGAGATCGCTGCGTGTATGAGCTGCAGATCCATCTCATCGGCGATTTGTTCAAGGCTGCCGCGCACCACGGCCAGTGTCACTGGATCCATTTACTTCACCTTCACCAAGAGATTGCTGTGGGAGTCGACCACCACGTGCATATCGGGCTCCACCACGGTGGTCGTGTCTTTTTGCTCGATGATGGCCGGGCCATCGAAGGTCATGCCGGGCAACAGGTCATCGCGCTGGTAGACGGGTGTGTCATACCAACGATGAAAGTGCGCCGGCCTGCGACCGACCGGCTTGGGCGTGGCCTGGGACTGCGCTGCCGGTGGGCGCGCGGAAGCGGCTGTGCTGCGCGTGCCCACCGCCACAGTGCGCAGGTTGACCAGCACGACCGCGATGTCCTTGAGCGTGTTGCCGAACTGGCTGCGGTAAGTCTCCAGAAAGGCCTGCTCGAGCTCGGTCTGGCTCATGCCGGGCTGAACCGGCACACGCAACGAGTGAATCTGACCGGCATAGGCCATATCGGCGGCATGCGAGAGCACCACCGAATCGACCGGCACCTGACTTTCCCGTATCTGGCTTTGCGCCTGTTCACGCTGCCCTGCGAAGATGGCGGCCAAGGCCTTGGGATCGATCGCATCGAGCCGCTTTTCCACGGTCTGCGAAATGTCATAACGCAGGTCGGCATAAGCGCAGCCCAGGGCGCAGAGAACGCCCGGGTACTGCGGTACCAGCATGGTGCTCACGCCCACTTCCCGGATCAGGGCGCCGCCGTGCAGCGGCCCAGCACCCCCGAATGCAACCAGGGCAAAGTCACGCGGATCAAGGCCACGCTCGATCGACATCAACCGCATACGCCCTGCCATGCGCTGGTTGACCACGGCCAAAATGGCCTCGGCCGTCTGCTCCATGCCCAGGCCCAGCTTTTTGCCCAGGTCAGCAACAGCCTTGCGTGCGCCTTCGACGTCGAGCGTGCTGCCGTCCCCATTCATGCGGCTTTCCGGATTGATGCGACCGAGTACCACGTTGGCGTCGGTGACAGTGGGCTCGGTGCCGCCGCGCCGGTAAGCCACCGGTCCGGGTACGGCGCCGGCACTGCGAGGGCCCACCTGCAGCATGCCACCACGATCGAGGTGGGCGATGCTGCCCCCACCAGCGCCTATGGTGTGCACGTCGATCATGGGCAGGCGCAGCGGGATGCGAAAGTCCAGGTTGGTCAGCTCGGCCACCTCGGGCTTGCCGTTGATGATCACCGCCACATCAAAGCTGGTGCCGCCCATGTCGCCGGTGATCACGTGACTAAAGCCCGACTGCGCGGCAATCAGCGCCGCAGCCGTCACGCCGGCGGCGGGCCCAGAGCGCACGATGTAGGCCGAGCGCTGGCCCAGCTGGCGCAAGGGCGCAACCCCGCCGTTGGACTGCATGATGGCCACTTCGCGCTCATAGCCCCAGCCCTTGAGCTTATCGGCAAGGTTTTTGGCGTATCGAGCAACCAGCGGCTGTAAAAAGCCCTGAACCACCGCCGTGCTGGTGCGCTCAAACTCGTAATACTCACGCACCACCGAGGTGGCGGTCACCAGTTCCCACGCCGGATTGAAGGCCGCCAAAATTTCGCGGGCTCGGTCTTCGTGATCGGTATTGGCGTAGGCATGCATGAAAGCAATGACCACCGACTCCACGCCGCGCGCCTTGAGCTCCTGGGCGACCGCCATCAGGCCGGCTTCGTCCAGGACCGTGAGCACCTTGCCTTCGTAGTCCATGCGCTCATCGACTTCAAAACGAAGATCGCGCGGCACCAGAGGCTCGTGCGCACCTTCCAGGCCATACATGGTGGGACGGTCACGGCGACCCAGCTCAATGAGGTCGCGAAAGCCGCGTGTGGTGATCAAGGCGCATCGGGCGCCGCGACGCTCGATCACTGCGTTGGTGGCGATCGTCGTGCCATGAATGATGGCGTCCAATTCATCGGCACGCAGACCGGCCGCATGCAACGAATTGAGCAAGCCCACGGACGGATCGTGCGGAGTCGATGGCACCTTGAGAATCTGGTGCGGCCGGCCATCGCTGCCGGAAAAATAAAGGTCGGTGAAGGTGCCCCCGACGTCAATGCCTACCGTTCCTGCCATCTGTCAACTCCTGTCTAAAGGGCTCAGGCGCTAATGGCCTGCCCCACTGTTTGTGCTTCGCGAGCACTGCGACCGCTTGCGTCGTATCGCTGCCGCAGCCAGGCACACGCGCGGGCCATGGCTTCATGCGCCGGTTGCAGTTGCGCGGCGTGCTTAAGAAATCCGTGGTTCATTCCCCAGCCACAGTGCTGTTCAACACTGATGCCAGCCTGCTGCAGTCGACGCGAAAAAGCATCTCCTTCGTCGCGCAGCACGTCATATTCAGCCGTCATCAGCCACGTAGGCGGCATGCCGGCCACATGGGGGGCACGCAGCGGGCTGGCATGCGGATGCCCGGCTTGTGCCGGGTCTTGTAGATAGTTCGACCAGAACCAGGCCATGCCCTCGGCGCTCAGACCATAGCCGCGGGCGTAACGTTCAAACGAGGGCCAGGCGGAGCTTGGGTGGTCAGTCACCGGGTACCACAAGACCATGGCCTTGACCACAGGGCCGCCCTCCTGCCACAAGCGCAAAGCGGTGACCGCGGCCAGGCAGCCTCCCGCACTGTCGCCAGCAAGGCTCAAACAGTGGGCATCGGCACCCAGATCGCACGCCATGAGGGCAAGCGCACGCGTGGCAGCCAGGCAGTCGTCGGGGCCCGCCGGGAACGGATGTTCAGGCGCCAAACGGTAGTCCACAGAGGCCACCACCGAGTGCGAGCCAACGGCAAGACGCCGACAGATTTCGTCGTGCGTATCCAGGTCAAGGGCGCAAAATCCGCTTCCGTGAAAAAACACCGTCAGTGGCAGACTCGGCCCATCGGTCGCTGGGTGGTAGCTGCGCACGGCAATCTGACCGCCAGGGACTTGCACATAAAAATTTCTCACGTCAGCCAGTGCAACGGCCGCCTGGCTCGCATAACTTCTCTTCATTTGCACACGGGCCTGCTCGATCGGCAAGCAGTGATAGGGAGTCACCGTGCCGGCTGCTGCCAGCTGTGCGGCAATGAAGGGGTGCAAGGACATGGCGTCAATAAGCGGGTCAATGCCCAATTTACTGTGGCTGCACGCCCATGGACTGCAGGAGACGAGGCAGCCGCTCAACCTCGTTGCGCACAAAGGGGCCAAATTCTTGAGGCCCCATCCAGCGAGGGTCTGCACCGAGCTGCTGCAGACGCTGTGAAATTTCGGCCGTCTTGACCAAGCGCTCTACCTCGTCGCCAAGGCGTTTGACGATGGGCTCGGGTGTGCCGGCGGGCACAAAGATCCCGATCCAGCCCACGAAATTGAAGTCGGCCACGCCAGCCTCACCCAAAGTCGGGATCTCAGGCGCTTGTGTACTGCGCCCTCCCAGGCTGACCACTCCCAGGGCGCGCACTGCGCCAGACTTCACATGGGCGATGCTCGAAGCGATGTCGGGAAACATCACCTGCACCCGGCCGGCGATCACATCGGTCAGACCCAGGGGATTGCTCTGATAGGGCACCCGCAGCATGTCGGCGCCTGAGCGACGCGCAAACATTTCGCCCATCATGAGACTCGATGTATTGCCCGCCGCGAAAGTCACTGCTTTGGGATTGGCTTTGATCAGCGCCAGCAACTCGGCTGGATTGCGCGCTGCCACTGAAGGGTGAACCACCAAAAAGCTCGAAAAGGTGGCGATCATGGCCACGGGGATGAAATCTTTCACCGGGTCGTAACCCAGCTTGGCGATCAGTCCGGGGTTGGCGCCATGCGTCGAGTTGGTGCCCATGAGCAAGGTCAGGCCGTCGGGGTTGGCGCGCGCGACGGCAGTACTGGCAATGGCTCCGTTGGCCCCAGGTCGGTTCTCGACCACCACCGCTTGCTTGAGCCCCCCTTCGAGCCGCTGGGCCAGCAGCCTCGTGGCTGTATCGGTACCACTGCCTGCGCCAAAGGGCACGACAATTTTTAGTGCGCGGCTCGGGTAGGGCTCCAGTGTTTGCGCCTGCGACCAGACGGGCGTTGCGCCCAACAGCACAAGGGCCAGGGCAATCGAGCCGCGTCCAAAGCGACTGGTCTGCTTTGGCGGCGAGCTGCGCTCGGCAGTGCCTGCCCACCGGCTCGCCATGGAATCGTTCATGTGGTCTCTCCTTTGCCCTCTCGGGCCTCCCTCATGCGGACAACCCAGGCAAGTTACCCTGGGCGTCGGCTGTTTCTCTTTTCTTGCAGTCTGGCAGTGAGCTCCAGGCTGTGGTGTTGTGTCTTTCCTATGATTCGATGCTCTAGGCAGGCTTGCGAGCGGGCTGCTCCTTGGTCCGCCGATCCACTGCACGCACGTAGGCGCCAACATGGCGGCCCATGCGTCGCCAAGCTGCGTCTGCGTCGCGCGCTTGTATTGCGTCCATCACCTTCTGATGGGCCATGACCACCGCCTGGCGCACATCGGGTGAGTTGAATCCTCTCAGGTCGGTCGCCTCATAGACGGCCTGCGAGATCGCCTGCGTGAAGGCGATTAAAAGTTCGTTGTGGCTGGCACGCACCAGGCAGACATGCCAGGCCAGATTGGCCTGCAAAAAAGCGGGGATATCGGCCATGCAAGCCTGGATAGCCTGGTGGCGTTCAAGCAGGTCAGCCCAGTCGGCGGAGGTGTGGCGCATGGCGGCCAGGCGTGCCGACTGCGGTTCTATGGCTTCGCGGGCCTGCAGCACCGACTCAAACCGCACGCCCTGTCCACGAATGAATGTTTGAATGGATCGCTGAACCGTTTCGGCGCGTGGGCGCATCACCTCTGTCCCACCGTTGCGGCCAGTTCGAGTGGTGACCAGGCCCTCTACCTCGAGGATGAGCAGGGCCTCGCGCACCGTCGCCCTGGACAAACCAGACTGCTGGGCCAATTCACGCTCGCTGGGCAAGCTAATTCCGACCCCCAATTGACCGTCAAGAATCTGCTCGCGCAAGACATTGGCCAGCACATCGGCTGCTTTCGGGATTTCTAAGGGCGTCAGGTCCAACATGGTCGGTTCAAGTTGTATGCCTGATCATATTTGGCACAACGTTGATTTGGTCAGACCATATTGGATTTTTTATTAAGGTTTTCCCTAGTTCAAGGCAATCAGGTTGACTGTCCTGACCCGCTGCACATAGGCACCGACATGGCGGGACATGCGCCGATGGGCGGCATCCGGATCGCCCGCTTCAATGGCCGCCATCACAGCTTCATGGGCCTTTGCAACCGTGCTGCGGATCGCCGGTGGGCTCAATTCGTGCAAATCGGTGGCCTGGTAGACCGTTTGCGCAAACGCCCCCACAAACGCGCTGAGCAATTCATTGTGAGCAGCCAGCACCACCGCCACATGCCAATCGAGGTTTGCGCGCAAGAACGCGGCAACATCACCGATATCTTGCAGCAGTCGCTCATGGCATTGACGCAGCGTAGAAAGGTCTTGCTCGGTGCGATGCAGTGCGGCCAATCGGGCAGCATGGGGCTCAATGGCCTCCCGCACTTCGAGCACAGATTCCAGCCGTATGTTCTGACCTCGAATGAAGATGCCGATCGAACGCTCAATGGTGGCCAAACTCGGGCGTACGACCTCCGAGCCACCGTTTCGGCCGGTGCGGGTCGCGATCAGACCCTCGACTTCGAGAATTCGCAAGGCCTCGCGAACTGAGGCTCTGGACAAACCGGCGCGCACCGCGAGGTCCCGCTCGTTGGGCAGAACGGCACCCACGCGCAGACGCCCGTCAAGGATCTGCTCGCGCAGGCTGTCAGCCAGTACGTCAGAAGCCTTGGGAACCTGAATTGGACTGAGGGTAAGCATGCAAACTGAAAATCAAACCAATTGTATGAGATCGTCATCGACGGCAGACTGGGGCAGATCTCAGGGAGGAATCACTGGCAGAGATGGGGTGTTTTGGCAGCGAGCCAGAAAACAAAACGCCCAGCCGGATCTTGCGATCGGGCTGGGCGGCTTGCTGGCTGTAAGAGCCTGACAATGTCCTACTTTCACACGGGAATCCGCACTATCATCGGCGCTAAGTCGTTTCACTGTCCTGTTCGGGATGGGAAGGAGTGGGACCAACTTGCTATGGTCATCAGGCATAAAGGGTCGGTGACCTGCCCTTTGGAGCAGGCCACCTGATTCATAGAGTTTTTCAGCGTTTTCAAGAGATAACGCATCTGAGATGCGCAATGTTTGACTGCGTCACTTGGCACAACTTCCTTGATGAATTTTTGAGAAACATCAAAGTTATAGGGTCAAGCCGCACGAGCAATTAGTATCAGTTAGCTTAACGCATTACTGCGCTTCCACAC
>SXGQ01231842.1_pt1 | contig 11624 bp, 7 predicted proteins | sample 3178371 | NCBI WGS metagenome assembly SXGQ01 (sample SAMN11356859, study PRJNA531348) | freshwater metagenome | isolation source: freshwater sample F1-20 | place: China: Fuxian Lake, Yuxi | collected 2017-12-25 | reverse complement strand
TTCTCATTTATTATCTTCAGAATTAGCTACATTAATTGCAGGTAGATATGTTGAGTTTCAAATACAAACCTTATCATTTCAAGAGTATTTACAGTTTAATAATGCATACAAAATTCAAGAACAAAACAATACAGATGCATTTACATATTATTTAAGAATGGGTGGGTTTCCGGTAATTCATACAGGAAATTATTCGTTTGAAACGGCTTATAAAGTAGTCTATGATATTTATTCATCTGCCGTTTTAAGAGATACAATTCAGCGTCATCAAATTAGAGATATTGAATTATTAGAACGTGTGATTAAATATGTTTTCGATAACGTTGGAAATAGTTTTTCAGGTAAAAATATTGCTGATTATTTTAAAAGCCAACAACGAAAAATAGATATAAATACAGTTTACAATTACTTAAATGCATTAGAAAGTGCCTTTATTATCTATAAAATTCCAAGGTATGATATTAAAGGAAAAGAGATTTTAAAAACCCAAGAAAAATACTTCGTTGGAGATCCATCACTTATTTATGCTGTAATGGGTTATAAAGATCGATTGATTGGTGGAATTCTTGAGAACATTATCATGTTGGAATTAAAAAGAAGAGATTATAAAGTTTACATTGGAAAATTAGGAACAAAAGAAATAGATTTTATTGCTGAAAAAGGAAACGCTAAAGTCTATATTCAAGTTGCTTATCTCTTACCTGAACAATCAACAATCGACAGAGAATTTTCTCCATTACTGGAAATAAAAGATAATTATCCAAAATATGTAGTTACAATGGATCCGCTTTGGACTGACAATATTGAAGGGATAAAACATGTCAATATTGTTGATTTTTTATTGATGGAGGAGTTCTAATACCATTGTAAAAAATATAACTTTTCATTAGAATTAACATCATGCTTTTTACAATGGCATTATTTGTAGCCATTTTATTTTAACTTCTTCAAGGTCTTAAAATCTTGTGTCTTTTGGTCTTGTTTCTTTATATTGATTACCTTTGCCTCACAATATTTAAAAAATGTATAGATCTCATACTTGTGGCGAATTACGCCTTTCTCATGTTGGTACAACAGTAACTTTAGCTGGTTGGATGCAACGTTCTCGTGATTTAGGAGGAATGACTTTCATCGATTTACGTGATCGTTATGGAATTACTCAATTGGCTTTCAATGCTGAAGATGATGCAGAAATGGCTGATAAAGCAAATAAATTGGGACGTGAATTTGTTATTCAAGTTACTGGAACTGTAGTTGAACGTTCTAGTAAAAACAAACAAATTCCAACAGGAGAAATTGAGATTATTGTAAGCGAATTAACGATTTTAAATGCTGCAAAATTACCTCCTTTCACTATCGAAGATAATACAGATGGTGGGGAAGAAATTCGTGCTCAATATAGATATTTAGATTTACGTCGTTCTCCAGTTCAAGAGAAATTGAAATTACGTAACCGAGTTGCTTTAGAGACTCGTAAATATTTGGACGATCAAGATTTTATGGATGTTGAGACACCCTATTTAATTAAATCTACACCTGAAGGAGCAAGAGATTTCGTAGTTCCATCAAGAATGAATGAAGGTCAATTTTATGCACTTCCTCAATCGCCTCAAACATTCAAACAATTGTTAATGGTATCAGGATTTGACCGTTACTACCAAATTGTAAAATGTTTCCGTGACGAAGATTTGAGAGCGGATCGTCAACCTGAATTTACACAGATTGACTGTGAGATGGCATTTGTGGAACAAGAAGATATTTTACAAATGTTTGAAGGATTAATCAAGCATTTATTTAAAACTGTTCGTAATGTTGAATTCGAAGGAGCTTTCCCTCGTATGACATATGCTGAAGCGAGCGAAAAATACGGTTCTGATAAACCAGATATTCGTTTCGGAATGGAATTCGTTGACTTAACTTCAGTTGCTAAAGGTCAAGGGTTTGCCATTTTTGATGAAGCAGAAGCGATTATTGCAATCAATGCTGAACAATGTGCCGTTTACACAAGAAAACAATTAGATACGCTTACTGACTGGGTTAAACGTCCACAAATCGGAGCGAAAGGATTAATTTATCTTCGTGTGAATGAAGATGGAACTTTCAAAAGTTCAGTAGATAAATTCTATTCGGAAGAAGAATTGAAAAAATGGGCATCAGCTGCGAATGCGAAACCAGGCGATTTAATTTTAGTGTTAAGCGGAGAATTAGAGAAAACGCGTAAACAAATGAATGAGTTGCGTTTACACATGGGGAACGAATTAGGATTAAGAAATCCAAATCAATTTGCTCCTCTTTGGGTATTGGATTTCCCGCTTTTAGAATGGGACGAAAATTCAAACCGTTACCACGCAATGCACCATCCTTTTACTTCTCCGAAGCCAGAAGATATGCACTTGATTCAAACAGATCCAGGAAAAGTCAGAGCGAATGCTTACGATTTAGCAATGAATGGAGTTGAATTAGGAGGAGGTTCTATTCGTATTCACGATAGAGATCTTCAATCTAGAATGTTTGATTTATTAGGATTTAGTAAAGAAGATGCACAAGCTCAATTTGGTTTCTTAATGAATGCTTTCGAATACGGAGCGCCACCACACGGAGGTTTAGCTTTTGGTTTAGACCGTTTGGTTGCTACAATGGGAGGTTCAGACTCTATAAGAGATTACATAGCATTCCCTAAAAATAACAACGGTAGAGATGTGATGATTGACGCACCATCTCCCTTGTTTGATGAGCAATTGAAAGAATTGAATATCAAAGTAACACTTTAAATAAAGTAAAGGCTGTCCATAAAGGATGGCCTTTTTAATTTTCAAATCAAATGCGTATATCTTTAAAATGGATTGTTTCTTTCTGTCTATTAATTTCATTGACAGGTTGTTTCAAAGGAAAAAAAGTAGATATTATCATTCACAATGCCCGTATTCATTCGTTCAATGAGAAAGGTGATGTAGCGGAAGCTATGGCAATTAAAGATGGAAAAATTGTAGAAGTAGGACCAGAACGACAAATTTTAAACCGTTATCGTTCTGAAGAAGAGATAGATGCAGGAGGGAAAGATATTTACCCTGGTTTAACAGACGCACACGGTCATATCATTGATTTAGCAAAACGAAAGTTAAGCGCTGATTTAACAGGAACTAGATCGTATGATGAATTATTGGTTCGATTAGAGAAATACAGTCAGTTAAATAACAGTTCATTTATTGTTGGAAGAGGATTAGACACTTCACTTTGGAATTCAACTGAAAAATTAACGAACGAACGTATAAATACCTTGTTTCCTAAAGTACCAGTTTGCTTATTTTTTGTAGGCGAAGAAGCGGCTTTTGCAAATAATACATTACTTCAAAAAGCGAATATTTCAGCAAGTAAAGGGATTGTAAAAAATCAGGAGCTGAATCAAATTGCTAAGATCACTCCCACGTATTCTTCTACTCAATTAAAAAAAGTTATCCTTGAGATTCAAAATGAATTGCTTCAATATGGAATTACGGGTGTTCACGAGGCAGGAGTTTCATTTGAAAATCTTCAGCTTTTTAAATCATTAGTAAAAGCCAATCAATTGAAATTGAATTTATATGCGATGCTTTATCCTTCAGAAAAGAATTACCAATTCGCTAAAAAGCAATCCATTCAACGATTCAAAAATTTAAGTATTCGAAGCTTTTTCGCTGACGATGCTATTCCATTGGAAGAATTAAAACGGATATCATTAATTTGTGAATCAACAGGTTATCAAATGAGTGTTTCAAGTGGTGATCCAGTAAAAAACAATACCATTCTTGAATTATATTCCTCTATCAATCAAGTAAATAAAGACCATCGTTGGAGAATAGAAAATGCTCAAAATCTAACATCTAAAGAATACAATCAATTGAGTAAAATTGGAGTTTTTGCTTCAATTATCCCTAATGCATCGGTTCAATATCCAAGCATTCAAGTTGCTTTCAAATCGATTTTAAATCAAACAGGAATGATTACAATCGGTTCTAATTTCCCTTTTCAACCATTTAATCCATCTATAACAATTCATTCAGCTGTTCAGGGACTAAATTCTGAAAATTCTCCTATTAAAAACATTTCTCCACGTGAAACCTTAAGTTTGGATGAATCTATCAAAGGAATGACAACATGGGCCGCTTATTCGTCTTTTGAAGAAAACCTTCGAGGAACGATAGAAAAAGGCAAAGAAGCGACATTTGTTGTGTTTGAATTCCCTGTTCTATCAGGACCAGAAATGAATCAGAATTATGCTTCATTGACTTTTATAAAAGGCAAGAAAGTGTATTCGGTGGAGTGAAAGAATAAAGAAATCCTCCCCTCGACCCCTCAAAAGGGTGAGGTCCTAAAATTCAATTGAATTTAAAAGATTTAATATAAGATATTTGCATAATTGATTTTTCAATTAGTTTTCCCTTCATTAATTAAATCCTTTAAGGGTTAATTATTTATTGGCTTGAAAGGTCAACATCGATTAACATAGGGTGAAGCCCTGTGTAATTAGTAAACAGAATAGTTAGAGCCCTGAAGGGGATTAATCAAACTATTCCTCAAACCCTTTTTTCACCTCTTTTTTTCGGTTATAAATTTTCTTGCTAACTTCTGAACGTTGTACAAATCGACCATCAAAAAAGCCTTGTTCTTTTTGTGATTTTCTAGAAGCTCCTATTTTGATTTTAAATAGTTGAGCTTTCGTCATTTTATTGATTTTTTTCATTTGGCTTAGGATATTATTCAAATAGAGAACATTTCGTTGCTCTTAAATCTTGAGGTTTACAAGTTGAAAAGATTAAAGATACTTCGTGAGTATTGAATGTTTTTGGTCGCATTGCAGAGGTTATAAAGTCGAAGGAATAGTTAATGGTAAGTTGACTTTTCACTTTGAAATGGGCCATAAATAAAAACGCATCTGTATTTCTATAACCGATTCCAAATCCAACTTGATTCATATAATCAAAGGATAAATTTAAATCAAGCGACATCGGCCCTGCTGGAGGAATCCGCATAATAAACGCAGGAAGAAATGTAAGTTTATCATGAATTGAATAACGATAACCACCATTTAAAATACTATGAAATCTAAATTTTGAATCAACACCAATGTTGTTCCATTTTGAACCTATTAGATTTTGCAATACCAACCCAAAATAATAATTCTCCCCATTCCACCAAGCTCCGAAAGTGGCGTCGGGTTTAATGAAATTGGATTCTCTCATTACCGTTGGATCTGGTTGAATGGTCACAGCATTTTGAGGTGAATAGCCAAATTGTACAATTCCACCAGATACCCCTAAAGACAAACGATTATCAGCAGTAAAATTAAAATGGGCGGCATAAGCTAAATTCAAACGCAACGATGAAAATGGCCCGATTTTATCTGTTTCAATTTTGGCTCCAACTCCGTGTCTTGGACTGTAAGCATGTTTTCTAACCCCATTAATCGGAGCAGCTATCGTAAGAAATCCACTTTTTGGGGCACCATCAAATCCTAGCCATTGTGCACGAAAAAGAGAATGAACATCTAAACAATTTTTAATACCAGCATGGGCAGGATTTACAGCAAACTGATGAGATGACCATTGCGTATATTGAGGCAATTGTTGAGCGACACTAGTTGATTTAACCGAAATAAAATAACAACAAAGACTAAATAATAATATGTTGATTTTCAATCTCATCGAATTAGTGTTATACTTCCTTTAAATAGTTGTTTCGTAGAATCTTTTAACTCCAGCGAATAGAAATAAGTACCTGAAGTAAGTTCTCTGCCATTGTCTAATCCATTCCAAGCTTTTGAGAAAGAATACCCAGCTTTTTGAAAAACTTCTTGCCCCCAACGATCAAAGATTTGAATGAAACAATTCGGATAATTTTCAATCCCAACAATCTCAAACACATCGTTGATTCCATCGTTATTGGGTGAAAATGTAGTTGGAATCGTTAGCGCTTCTTTCACATAAACGGTAACATTATCAAAAGAAGTGCAACCTGTTGTTGTGTTTTTTGCAGTTAAAGTATAGGTAGTTGTAACTGCTGGAGATGAAATAGGATCAATATCTTTCAAAGATGACAAAGCAAAATTGGGTGACCAAAAAAAAGAATCAGCAGTAGTAATCCCCACTAATTGGTAGGATTGACCAGCCGATATGTTTGCATCTTCACCCGCTTCAACAATCACAGAATCAACCGTAAAAGCAGGTGAACTATCTAAAATTGTGATCGGACAAAGCGGATAGCAACTGTTAGAAACCTTTACTACATCATTTGTTTTTAACGAAGAAGTTGAGAAAGTTGAATCTTTGGTAATCGCAACTAACTCATTGTTTATAAACCATTTAAAATCAGAACTGTCTTTACAATGCTTCATTACTGCTAAAAATTGAACTACATCGTTTTTACAAATTTTATACGAACTTGCAGCAATACCGATAGTTGGTGGAGTTCGATCAACTGCTGTCCCTGACAGTAAAACATTCAAAGTACATTCGGCCGCTTTTGTAATACCAACACCAGATTTATCACCATTTATCACAACATAAAAAGTGGTGTTAGCAGCTAAATTATTTGCTGATAGAGTAAAACTTGTTGTTCCATTTGAAATACAATTTCCAAGTTGAGCATAAGAATTTGCAGTACATGGTGAAACCGTATTAATCAAAGAAGCTTGAATAATTTGAGATTGACCAGGATTATTTTCGAAAACCAAATTAGAAAAATCTAATTGAACATTTCCTCCAGTAGCATTCGTTTTGAATTTTAACCAAATAGTATTATTTGCGGTAAAACAGAAATTAAAATCGTCTTCACAATCCACACAAAATGATTTGTTTGCATTGATGTTATTGATAGAAATAGGGTTGTTCGGACAAAGTTCTAACGCATTAACGCACGTGTTGTAAGCAGGTTGAGCAAGTAAAAGTGCCTTTCCGTTTAATAGGATGATTACCAATAAAATAAAGCGTAAAACAGCTTTCATTATTTTTTAATTTTTGATGAAGTTAATAATATTTAAAAAAACGATTGTTAAGGAGTATTATTATTTAATCGAAAATTATTTTTATCAAGAAGAGAAAACACTGTTTTCGAAGACTAAGCGTTAGCGAAAGGAGTAAGAAGATTAATGTGCTTTTTAATTAATTATTTAGAACGAAACCATGTTAACACAAGGTTAAAAATTAGCCTAATATTGAAAACCGCTTTTATTAATCAATTCCAGTAATTATATTCGCAGTCTTAAATTAAAAAATTGTCATGGCGATTATAGGGAAAATTAGAGAAAAATCGGTATTATTAGTAATCATTATTGGTTTAGCATTATTAGCTTTCATCTTAGGTGGATACGAGAAAATGTCACTAAACTCAGATGAAGGAATTGGATACGGAACAGTTTTCGGAGAGAAAATTGATCCTATTAAATTACAAGAAGACATTGCAAAATTTGAGCAATCTGATAGAGCTGAATTTCAAAAACAACAAAGAGAATACACTCAAAAAGACCAAGAAGCATCTGCAGATAAAGCATTTAATTTCAGAACTGAAAGTACAATTTTAGAAAAAGAATTTGAAGCATTAGGTTTAGAAATCAGCGATGTTGAGTTTGATGCATATTTGTATGGAACAGATGGTTTCACTGTAATGCCGGATTTAGCACAAGGTTTTAAAGATTCTATCACAGGCCAGTTCAGTCCTAAATTATTACAAAAAACAATCGAAAGGTTACAAGCTTCAGCTAAACCAGAAGAGCAAAAAAGCTGGGCTGATAGTAAAGAATACTACATCAACAAAAGAAAACAAGAGAAATATTTTTCTATCTTGAATCAAGGAGTTTATGTAACAAAATTAGAAGCTGAAAACGAATATATTGCCCAAAAAGAAATCAAAAGTGTTTCTTATGTAGTTCGTCGTTATTCTGAAATTGCTGATGATAAAATCAAAATTTCTAAAGACGAATTAAAAGCATATTACGAAGAACACAAAAACGATAAAAAATACGAAAACAAACAAGCGAGTCGTGAAGTGAAGTTGTTTGATGTAACAATCAATCCTTCAAAAGAAGATTCTTCTATTTTTAATAAAACGTTAAATACAATTAAAACGCAATTTTCTACTACGAAAAATGATTCTTTATTTGTTTTAGCGAATAGTGATGTGAAATTCTTTACAAAACAAAAAGCAGCAGCGTTCAGACCAGAAGGAGATGCGAAAGCAAAACCAGGTATGACATATCCAGCAACAATGGATACTGTTTTCAAAACAGCTTCAGTTGGACAAATTGTAGGACCATACAACGACGGTGGAAACACAAGAATTGCTAAAATTTTAGATTTCAATACAAAACTGTGTAAAGTTCGTCACATCTTGATTTCTGCTCCAAAAGGAGATGCTAAAAAAATTGCAGCTGCACAAATTAAATCTGATAGTATCTTGAAATTGTTAACGAAAGATAATTTCGCTGAGTACGTTACAAAATTTACAGAAGATCCAGGATCAAAAGAAACGGGTGGAGTTTATGAAGATTTCGTAGAAGGTGAAATGGTAAAAGAATTCTCGGATTTCGCAGCTAATATGCCTGTTGGTACTATCGGAAAAGTAAAAACAGATTTCGGTATTCACATTATTGAAGTATTGGATCGAAAAGCAATAAAATTTCCAATTTTAGCAGTTATTCAAAAAACATTAGTTTCAAGTCAACAAACATCAGATGCAATTGAAGATGAGGTATATAAATTGTTATATAAATTAGACGCTAAAATCAATGCTACATCTGACTTAACTAAAAAAGTAGCTTTATTCGACACAATCGTTGCAAAAGCAGGCTATATGGTTCGACCATTACAAATTCAAGAAAATAAACCAAGTGTTTACGGTTTCGAAACGCCATTTGCAGAGAATAAAATTTTAACATTGGCTTTTGCTGATGAATCAGTAGTTGGAAGTTTATGTTCGGCACCAATTAAAGATAAAAATAGATATGTGATCGCTATGTTATCTGCTATTCACACGAAAGGGATGCCAACTTTCGAAGAGATAGAAAAACAATTAGAAGCTGAATTAATCAAAGAAGAAAAAGTAAAACGTTTCACAGCTCAAATGTTATCTAAATCTTTAGATGAATGTGCTAAAAAAGGAAACACACAAGTAGCGAAAGCTGAAGTAACGTTTGCTAATCCACAAATTACAGGTTCTGGTAATGAGCCAGAAGTTGTTGGTTCAATTTTCTCTGGGTTGAAAAATGGAGCTAGATCAATTCCATTAAAAGGTGAGTCAGGTGTATATGTTATCAGATTAGATAAAACGACAAAAGCACCTTCTACAACTAATTACAACATCGAGCGTGAGCAAATGTTAGCAAACTTAAAAGGAAGTGTTTCTGGTCAAGCGAGAGGAGCTTTAATCAAAAAAGCAGATATCGTAGACAACAGACGTTTCAATTCTGCAGGAATTAGAAGATAAGAAAAATTCAAAATATCAAAATGCCTCCAATTTGGAGGCATTTTTTTTGCGTATAGGTTTTATGCTAATAATTTTAATTCATTTGTTTGATTTACATTATATAGTTTTTTACTAGTGATTGTCCCATGATTTATTAATCCCTTTCAGGTCTTGTTGGATAGTTAGTTTTCTTTTCGATGGGCTTTACCCATAGTTAATAGATATAACCCTTACAGGGCTTGATATAGTTGAATTTTCCGAATTATTTACAAATAATTATTTTTGCCCTGAAAGGGTAATATCTCATAACATAGGGTGAAGCCCTATGCTAAAATCTAGAATGAATATTAAGGCCTGAAAGGCTGGTATCCTCAATCCCAAACATACTTTTCATCATATTCCACTCTGTATTTTTTTAAGAACGCTCTATATTCATTTTGAAAGGTTTTTTTACTGTGATGTTCTTTTTGATTTGCAATATAGTTTACCACTATTTCTATTTCAGATGGATTAACTGAAAAAGCACCGTAGCCATCTTGCCAATAGAAATTACTATATTCATTTCCTTTTGTTTTTATCCATTTTGAAGAATTTGATTTTAGTTGTTCCATTAATTTTACAAGTGCTATTTTTTTAGAAAGAATACATAAAATATGAATGTGATCTTTGTATCCACCTACTTTTAGTACTTGACATTCGAGATGATTGCATATACCACCTAAATAGTTATGTAACTCTAATTCTATTGAATCAGGAATTAAAGATTCTCGATGTTTTGTACTGAATACTATATGAATGTAATTTTTTACTAGTGATTGTCCCATGATTTATTAATCCCTTTCAGGTCTTGTTGGATAGTTAGTTTTCTTTTCAATGGGTTCACCCATCGTTAATAGATATAACCCTTTCAGGGTCGATATAGTCGAATATTTTTAAGTTTTCATGTGTTATAATTTTAGATTATTTTTAAAAAGTGCTTCATTAAACTTGAATTAATAAAATTTTTTCAGGGTTGTTTTAATTCATTTTATCTATCTGAATAATTTGGATATGATTACTTTTTCCATGAAATAGTTGATAGATATAAACCTTTCAAGGTTGTTTTCAAGTCATTTTCCTGAATAATTTGTAGATAATTACTTTTTGCCCTGAAAGGGTAATATATTATAACATAGGGTGAAGCCCTATGCTATGCTACTAATCTAGAATGAATACCAAGGCCTGAAAGGCTGGCATAATAAGCTTCATATATTATTCTTACACAAGATATTCTTCATATCACCCGATACTTATTCCCCGGAAGCATTTTAACAGCCCCTACCATCTCTAAATTAAATAATAACACATTTATCTTCGAAACAGGTGCTTTTGTTTTTAAAGCTAATGTATCAACGTTTAAATCACCTTCTGATTCTAAAATTGAAATGATTTCAGCTTCCTCTCTTGAAAAATTGGTAAATAGTGCTCGTTGAACAACTTTAGGTTTGATTTCATCTTTCCATTGCATCCAAGTTAAAAAATCGTTGCAGTTCGTGATGAGATGCGCCTTGTGTTTTGCGATAAGTAAGTTGCAACCTTTCGAATATATTTGACCGACGTTTCCAGGAACGGCAAAAACATCACGACTGTAATCATTCGCTAAATCAGCAGTAATTAGAGAACCACCCGATTCTTTGCTTTCAATTACAATTGTTGCATCTGCCATTCCTGCCACAATTCTATTGCGCATTGGAAAATTTTCTCTATCGGGATTTGTTTCAGGTAGATATTCTGTTAATAGTCCGCCATTTTCTAGCATTCTTTTAGCTGTTATTTTATGTTCAGAAGGGTACATTCGATCTAAACCGTGACCTAAAACCCCAATCGTAGGGACATCATATTTCAAACACAATTGATGGGCACAAATGTCTATTCCATAAGCCATTCCACTTGTTACTAAGATGTTTTTACCTACAAAATCTTTGATAATTTCTTCGCATACTTGCTTCCCGTATTCAGTAGCATTGCGTGTACCAACAATTGAGACAATTCGCTGCGCGTTCAAATCCATGTTCCCTTTACTAAAAAGTAGAATCGGAGCATCTGCACATTGTTTCAATCTTCTTGGGTACGTTTCAGAAGTATAAAAATGTGTATTGATTTCATTTTTTTCGAAATAATTAACGTGTTGATTAGCAATGTTTAAAGCG
>SXGQ01404327.1_pt1 | contig 11625 bp, 13 predicted proteins | sample 3178371 | NCBI WGS metagenome assembly SXGQ01 (sample SAMN11356859, study PRJNA531348) | freshwater metagenome | isolation source: freshwater sample F1-20 | place: China: Fuxian Lake, Yuxi | collected 2017-12-25 | reverse complement strand
CGTGTGGGAGTCTAGATATTGTCAATCGTCCTTATTTACATTATTAGCGACGTTTCCTTATTGCGTGTGGTGAGCCGGATATCGTCAATCGTCCTTATTTACATTATTACGGACGTTTCCGTATTGCGTGTGGGAGTCTAGATATTGTCAATCGTCCTTATTTACATTATTAGCGACGTTTCCTTATTGCGTGTGGGAGTCTAGATATCGTCAATCGTCCTTATTTACATTATTAGCGACGTTTCCTTATTGCGTGTGGGAGTCTAGATATTGTCAATAGCGGCAACTGAGGTGATAACAGCAGCGTTCCTTATTGCGTGTGGTGAGCCGGATATCGTCAATCGTCCGTATTGACATTATTAGGAACGTTTCCTTGGTCTAATTTGTTGCTGACTAGCTTCTGTTTGATTTTCGTGCAGCACTCTCAACGGTTCATGGACGAGGCTACGTTTGACCATTAAATTTAAGGCCGACCGTGCAGCGGCAGTTTGGATGCACGGGTGGTTCTTCGACATCTTCACCTTCTCCATTTAGAAACGCTTCATCAAGTCCAACGATCTGCCCGTTCATTGGTTCGCAAATAGGACACAGCCTATCATCTGGGGTGGTGATCCATTCGCGATTAGTCTCTGCCGGGTCCAGCAGTCCTTCATCAACCGCTTGCTGCCATGCCTCTTTCTGGCCTTCATGCGCTGCGGCGATGATTTCGGTTCTGGCAATGGTTTTACTGCGATAGCTTAGCAGCTTGGATTCGTATCGTGCGGCCATGCGCTCGACTTGATCGGCGGGACGATCTTGGTTACTCAACTTGTCTCGGTATCGTAAGGCGGCGATACTTTGATTCTCTGTCAATCCTAGCATATTGCGAATAATTCTTGCGGCGTTTTTCGGTGGAATGCCCAGATCGAATGCGCTGCCAATGACTGACTGCACACCCTTTCGTGTTTCACTACTAATGTTAGCAATGAGCTTGCTGCTTTTTGTTCTCGCCCAGTTTATTGCTTCTAGACTTTTTATATTAAAGCTGATCTGAATCCCGATGCGCCCTAACTCTTTCGACGCGATCTGACCTGCAAGACCATAGGTCGTGACAGGCACCGTCGCTGTCAAGGCCAACACAGACGGCCATTTCTTTGCTAAGACAGATTGATATGCCAGCAACCTGTCATTGTTGCTGATTGCTCGCCTTAACTCGCGTATGTCGATGTTGCCTTTCATCTGATCGACGGCTCGCAAGAATGCATTCCGCATACGCGGTTCCATCTTGTCGGCTAAGGCAATCAAGGCATGCGTGCGCGCAGCTTTCATCCAGCGAGGAGTCACACGATTAAAGTGTTCTTGTGATTTTGCGATGGCCGTGTGCGTCATCTATTCGCGCAACCTAAATCAACAGCGACCTGCTGCACATTTACACGTTCTCATCAATGCGATTGAGTGCGTCACGTTTCGCGCTGCTCCATCTTTGACCCGCATTGCCGCCCCACAATCCCCATGCAATGCGTCCTGCTGATGGGAAGCCCTTTTCTCCAGGTAAAAAGCCCTCCCCCTGCTTATCTACTGCGTGCCTTGCAAAATACGACGCCATCTTCACAACGAGATCGCGGCTGAGTTGATCGCCGCTAAGGATGCGCCGTGCGGAGTTTACGCCGACTTCAGTGCCACCACGATTGTATTCCGCTCTCCACGTCAACGCTTTCTTGGCTTCGCTTCTCATGCCAGCAGTCGGCTCAAGATTGATTTCCGTGCCGCGATAGTTTGCTTTGCTCTTAATTTCCTCCACACGCAATTCATCGTCTGACAGTTCATCGGCTCGCGGTTCATCTTCAGCATCCACGACTAGTGTTTCTTGCTCTGACGTTGGACCGAGATCGACATTCGTTGGCGGCAGGAGATCATCGGCATGTATCGGAGTGACCGATGGCGGCACGAACAGCACGTTTTCAAACTGCTCCAGATCGCTGCGGCCCATGATGGCTCTCCATTCATTAGCCTCCATCGCCCACGGTGCAGCCATCGCGACCTTCAGTTCAAACTCTTTGTCCTCCATGACCGGCGTGACGTAATCAACGATCAGGCGATCATCGTATTCAGGCATCAGCAATTCTTGAAACATGCTGCGGCGCATTTCCAGACGCGGCACGAGAACATCCTTTGCATAGATTAAATCGCTGCCTTCAATCGTGGCGCGATTGCTGTTGTTTAGAATGCCGAGCTTTTCTGGCGGCATGCCCCAGACTTGCAAGATAATGTCGCGTTCCTGCATACGCACTTCTGTCAGCATCATCTCTTTCAGGTTCTTCTGAAACTCATAGACGCCGACTTCTCGTGACATGAAGTGCGGCTTACTGCTGCGCCAGTAGCCTTGCAATTTGTTCAGCCAGTCCTGCTCGAAGCGTTTGGTTTCGGTGGGATTCATCTCACCGCGATCACCTTTCGGGTAGATTAGAAAGTCGGGCTGTGCACGATTGAAGAACACCTGTCGTGTGGTCTTCGCCGCATACTCGTCGATTTCGGCTTCATCCGCGACAGCCTGTCCCAGTCCAATGCCTCGACTATACGGCTGTGCGGGATTTGGATCAGACATCCATAGAATTTCAGATGCAGGGATGTTCTCGTGCCAGCCGCGATAGTTGATGCGGTAGTAGGGCCATGCCGGTGTAGGTGTTGAAAAGACCCACGGTGGAGGAAGGGGCCATAGCTCGACCACTGCGCCTAGAGGATTGCGTCCCTTGAGCATGAACGTCTCACCGACCAGATCCATGTGGAGCGACTCGATACGACGCAGAGCGACTCCCGTGTGAAAACCATTGCCCTTCGTCATAATGTCCAGAAAGGGATGGTCGATGATTTCTTCCAGTTCGCCTGATTGTGCGCGTTCTCGAATTAACGTTTTCCGCAGTTCATAGCCAGCACGTTGCAGCTTGCGATCACGATAGGCGCGTTCTTTGGGATTCTTCCGTGTGACATACAGACGCCACTCGACCGATGACATGCTATTCGCGACACGACCAGCACATGCACGAAGCCACGGCATGGTTGCATAGCTATCTAAAATACCAAACGTGCCGCGCTCAGGCGGATCACCCTGTCTGCCGGGATAAATCCTGCTCAGAATGGTATTAAGCGTAACTGACGATTCAGGGCGACCACTGACTAAAGCTTTTGCGCTCATCGCAAACAACGACCATCGGTCTTTCAGCGAGAGTGTAGCCATGTATGCTTTCTGCTAAGGAAGAAAATGGTGGAGATCGACGGACTTGCACCGTCTGTAACCTGCATCAATTCGTGCCAATGACAACACTGCATGATGAGTTAAATCCCCATTCTAGCGCGTAAACCAACGATCCGAACTAATGGCGTCAAGCGCGGCAGACTCCGCAGCCGCTAACTTTGACGTGTCATCAACAGCCGCATCTTCGCCGCCCCAAATACGAAGCGTATGCTTGTGCATAGCATTCCATGCCGAAACCGCTAAGGCTAACGCGCAAACCGCGTCATCATGCAGTCCTGCTGGTGCAGTATAGCGCACTCCTGTACGGGTGTACTCAAATTCAAATGAACTCAGTTCATTGACGATGACGCCATCAGGAAACGTAACGTGTCGCTGTTGGATTGCAACCGTTAGACCTTCCATGATCTGCTGCTTACTAGTGCTGGAAAACTTAAATCCCTCGTAGCGTGAGCCTTGTTCACGTCCACGCTTTTGCAACGATTCTAGGACGGGATCACCGACGCCTGTCGAATCAACTAACGCTGAAACATTACCTGTGAGCCTGATAATTTTGCTAATTGTGTCTTCCCACGGCCCCTGCCATCGCTCAAAGTCACAGACGCCTCCGTGGGCGTTCAATGCCAGGGCGACAGTCCAGTCGCTTGACTTCGCCAGATCGATGCCCCAGACGACCGCAGGGCCGTTGCTCAGCGGTGCTATGCACTTATTGATGGCGTCGACGCCGAAGGGATTAGCCGCATCGTCTGACGGTTCTGCAAGGTAGAGTTCTCGAAACACCGAGGCGGGCAGATGACGCTCGGCATCCTCAATTTCTGTACGAGCAATCACCTTCGCATCAGCCGCATCGTGTGCCGTGATGCGAGCGTAGTGCATGTCGGGCGCTCCTGACTCAGCACGACGCGCCATGCGATACGCCCAATTCTTTCGACCCTTGACGTTGCCAATGATTCTGATCGGTCCATTGGTGGCGGTCAGCGTCGATCGAACCGCGATCCATGCATCCTCTTTGCAGCGTGTCGCTTCATCAATGACCGCCGCGAAGACATCCTCGCCGTAGAGTGAGTCCGCATGATCTGCACCTTTGAACCAGATGATTGTGCCATTGCTCAACGTCAGCGTCAGTTCGGAGAGGTTCAGCGTGTAGAGTTGTCGCGGCATGAACTTTCGTAACCGCTTAAACGCTATCTTTGCCTGATCACGAATCGGGGCCACCCACCAAAAGTTCTGCCCTGCCTCGCCACGTAGGGCTTGCTCTGTAAGCCATACGATGCAGCCAACAGTCTTGCCTGATTTTGTCGAAGCCTCAATTAGACCGTATCGTTCCTTACAGAAGATTGCATCGCGCTGCTTGGGATACAAGACTGGTCGCGTATAGGTGTGATTTTTTTGAGTCTGCATGCAGTGCTGGCATTGATACGCTTTAACTCGACGATGCGGTCTCGTTGTCGAGGCTCATGCTTTCTTCCACGTATCGAGAGAAATGCTGTGCGTATCACCGTACTGTCCGACTTCGTTGCGCTTGCTAATGTTCAGGTTCAGATAACCCCGCTCGTTAGTATGCGCCTGAATAAACTGAATCAATTCTTCAGCCTTGATCCCAATATTGAGTACACTTCCACCATTAGGAAAAATCTTTTCCTTCGCGCTGCTTTTCAAGTAAATCTTCTCAGTCATGGTCATCCTCATTTTCGCCAAGTGTGCCGATGTCCAATGTAAACTTTATCGGGCCGACCACTTCAGCCTTTGTTGGTTCATCCAATCCGCAAAGTTTGGCGCGACGTTCCATGATTCGCACTTCTGCAAGAATCGCTTTTGTGTCGCCCTTATTCACATCAGCCGCGAGTCGGTGCGTCATGTGGTCAAGGCGAATCAGTTCCATCTCGCGCATCTTCTCTGCTGTGTCTTTCTTTACCTGATCCAGCGATGACAGCGCGTTCTGGACGTCATAGTAGGACGTTGCTTCATTTACACCGCAATCCTTGGCGATGGCCCGATAGCTGAATCCAAGCATCCTCATATCCATCGCTCGTTGCTGTCGTAGCGCGATCACGACTTCGTGGCCCTTGGCTTTACCTTGCTTCATAATGTTGAATCTCTATCGTTTGCTTATACTGCCGTTGTTTTCTTGCCGCGCTTCTTGACCGGCTCATTTTCTACAGCTTCTTCATGGAAGACGTTAATTGATGTTCCGCGCAGATACTCACTAACGACAGCCAGTTCTTCTTCCGTGTCTACGCTCAACTTTGGGCCTGTCCACGCTGTTTCAGACTTTAAGGTCAGACAAGTAAGGTGTTTGCGTATCCATGTCGTGACATGTTCGCGCTCTGACGGCTTCGCCTGTTCATTCGCTTGTCGCAGCGCATCGTGGCTGAACACCTCAACATCCCAGCCGTCTGGAAAGCCGCTGGTCAAGGTGTCATTGCTGGCATAATCAATTTTGTTGTTGCGGTACAGGTCAAGTACCTGCTCGGCCACTTGTGGACTAAACGCAGGACAATCAGCAGTCAGGCGAATAATAATATCTGCGCCACGACCTTTGACCGCATCGACAAACCGAGACAGCACATCGTTCTCGCTACCGAGAACAGGGAATACTCCTGCATCTCTGATGACGCGCTCCAGTGCTGTGTCTGTGTGCGGAATCGCAGCCACGACTACATCAACGCCAGCAATCTGTTTAGCGCGTTCCAGCACATGCACGATCATCGGCTTACCTTGTAAATCTGCCAACACCTTACGAGGGAATCGAGTGGAATTTAATCTGGCTTGAACGACAGCAATGACCATGATGTGTCTCCTGTGTAGTATCGAAAGTGAATGACTCGGTATCAGTAACTGAGTTTGTTACGTACTAGAAGTACGCAGCCTGGCAGGCTCGTGGCGCAACGACCGGAGGGACGGCTGGTCGGGAGGTCACTTGAGCCTCCACACCATGATCCATCGAGCGTGATTCGAGATACGCACCGACTGCTTGCGCTGACCCGTAAACTCCCATCGATCACCCCTAAACAATGACCCTGCTGCATTGCCTAGCAGGGCCATGTCATGCCCCAGCAACGCCAGTTGACGATAGACATCATCAGCAGTCACGCAGCGATCAGGACGTTGCTTACCAATCGTGATTGCCAGCATTCGGGCGTAGCTTAACAAATAGGAACGATTAGACGCGACAAGGGCTCGACCAGCATCACGCAGCGTCCTGCCGTCATCGACATTAAAATGCTTTACAGATGTGGATTGACTCATTGGGTTCATGCTTTTGTCACAATCATTGGCTGATTAACTCCTCCGAATCCGCGTCGAAAAAATTCTATCGACTCTTCCTTTTTGTCAGCAGCGTGTCCCTGCCAGCCAGTCTCAAATGTATTAGCAGTGCTGGTGCGAATCGCTTCCCATAGCAACGCATGATTGATGTTGTCAATGCTGGTAGCGGCATGCCCGTAGTATTCATGCCCCTTGTATGAATACACATAGATAGCTCCTTCGCAAATCCCGACAATGTTCCACGCCAGACAGAGATAGGCATGGCCGCTCTGCACCCAAGCCGCCATATAATCCCACGTCTTCTGTGTTCGTGTGTCTCGTCCTGATTGCGCTAGATGGAGTTCGTGTAAAATTTCAACCGATCTCGGATCGGTAGACTTCTCAATCTGGTGTGTCTTGTAGCCGTTGTTGATCAGTGACTTGTAGCTCTTTCGCACATGCAGCCATCTGTTCATGATCTCAATCTTGCTATGCGCGTACAAGTCAATGATGCGTGTGTTCCAAGAGATGTCCTGACTTGAATGTTCAGGAATGCAGCCGAGATACTCGTAGCTCTGAAGATCGTAGGCAGAATACAACGAATGGAGATGCGACAACATTTCCTTCAACACATCGGCATCTCGATACAGAGGTTCTGGACACGGCCCACCCTGATACATCAGTGCATGATCTTGAAGAATAATTGGACAAATGCCAACGATGTTGCCGTTCTCAATGACCGCGAAGCTCATAATCATCGCGTCTGTGCACTGTTCGCAATACTGCATCCATCCAGAACGATGCCAGAACCACGCCTTTGCATGTGTATCGCAGTAGGCGTCCCACTGCACAGCAAGGGAAGATGACCACGGGATGATCACGGAGTCATCACTCGATACTTGTGCATGGAAGCAGGAAGTGTTTCGCCATACCCCACACTTTCAGCCTTGCGAATGTTCTTCACGTACTGCTTGAACGCTCTAGGTAGATGCGCGAAAGGTCCACCATCGGGATTTAATGCGTCAGTGTTGACGAGCTTCATGTGCGCTTCGATGTACGTCGCTCCAGCGCAGACAGCGAACGCGCCCATAGCAAGATCACCAGTATGATCGGAGAATCCAACCGGCCACGCTGAATACTTCCTGATCTGGCTGAGATCGACGCTTGCTAGTGTCGCTGGATACTCGCTGACGCAGTACATTAGTACCTCGGTCTTGCTGAATGTTGCATCAGCAATAGATTGTGCGCGTGACGTATCGCGATGCTGCCACTGCCAATCACTATGTTTTGCATCACTGCCCCACTTAAAGAACTTACGGAACATTCGCTGGTGTGTAGTGGCAGTCATGATCATTTGATTAGACTTGATTAAGTCTGACATTGGCATCATTTGATTGACGCTGATAATGACCTGACGATGTTTTGCTTCAACAAATACAGCCCTGAGTAGGTCATTGGCTTGAGCCTCAAATGCCGATACCTTGAAGCGTTTTACAAATGGAGAGATCACGTTTGCGTCCTGCGGCAGAAAACAGGTCGCCATAAACTCAATTCGATCACCGCAGTGCCGTTTAAGAATAGCAAGCCACTCAACAGGTATCTGATATTTTTTGTAGATGTCTCGGTAGTACAGCGGCACTTTACGCCGATCCGCGAGTTGATCCGCATCAGACCAGAACTGCACCTTCACCGCATCGCAGCCAGCCGCGACCGCGACATCAACGAGTCGCTTCGCCTTGTCTACATCGCCATCATGCGCGGAAGCCATCTCGCCGATTACAAAGACGCTCATTGAGCGCTGTCACTTTCAGCGGTGTCAAATCGAGAGGAAAGTCGTTGTTTATCTTGAGACAACAATCCCATGATAAGACTGTCAATGAACCGTCCATCTCGAAACACATGATCTCGCTGTTTGCCTTCAACAGCAAAGCCCAGCTTCTCTAACAACTTGATGCTCGGAATGTTAAACGCAAAGACTTCTGCCCAAATGCGATGCAGCCCTTGTTTGAATCCCCAATCAATTAACAGCGACAACGCAGTGCTCATGTAACCTTTTCCGCGATTCTCTGTATCACCGACATAAAAAGAAATCTCTGCATGGCGGTCGTGCATGTTCCAGCCGCACAATCCAATGACGCCAATCGCGCACTGTTTATGCATCACCATAAACATGTGATCTTTTCGTTCGTCACTGGTAATGCGTTCAAACCAACGGGCTTGGTCTCGACTGGTCAACGCTTTCCATTCACGAGTGCGCTCTCGTAGCTCAGGAGCATTACGCCAAGTTCGTAGCTGCTCCAGGTCTGATTCTTCAATAGGTCGCAACGCTATAAATTCATTAGAGAGAAATTCACTCATTGACGCACCGCATCTTCATAAGGGGCTGATCGCAACGCAGCTTTCACCTGATCGTCATCTAATTTCATGAGACGTTCAATCACATCGACCGCGACACTCGCAGCGCGTGTAGTGTCATCTTCTAACATGACTCCACTGCTGTTGACAATCTGCGGGTGGAACAAAACACCACGTTGAGCACATTCTTGAACGAAGAAGCTCATGCTCAATCGTTGATCGCGATTCGGTGTGCGAATCTGAAAGTGCGGATCGTAGCCATGCAGTGTGACTCCCTTCGTCGCGCTTAGTGCTTCCCATAGAATTTTCCCGTTCTTTCGCATCTTTGAAATGATGTCGTCATCCTCGTAGACATCTAGCATGGCTTCACATGCCGCCAAAGCAATCGCATCGCCAGAGTATGTCCCTGAAATCGGCCATGCATGTTTCATGACTGCTATTGATCCTGCTACAAATGCAAATGGGTATCCTGCGCCAAACGCTTTTCCGTAGGTTGCCATGTCTGGGGTCACAGAGAACAATTCTTGACCTCCCGCAAGCGCATGCCTCCCACCCAGAATCATCTCGTCAAAGATCAAGAGTGCGCCAGCCTTGTGCGTAATCTCTAGCGCGGCAGCAAGAAAGCCGACGGGAGGTCGAATTAAACGAGCAGGTTCAATCATGACCGCCGCGACATCGCTGTCTAACATCTGCCTCAGACTTTCAAGATCGCCATAGACAAATGATCGAACAAACTGTTGCATGCCATCGGGAACACCGGGATGTTTTGCTGCTAGCACACGGAACTGGTCGTGCCATCCGTGATAGCCGCTATCCTCGCAAAGAATAACCTCGCGTCCTGTGTAAGCACGGGCGATACTCGCTGCCGCTGCACAAGCCTCAGAACCCGTCTTTAGAAATCGAATGTTCTGAGCACACGGAATGACCTCGCAGAGACGTTCTGCAACTTGCGCTTCTAAATAATGCGGAAGAGAAAACAACGATCCGTTCTTCACCTGATTTATCACAGCTTCTGTGATGACAGGATGCTTGTAGCCTAAGCTGGTCGCACCCAGCGAACACACAAAATCAAGATATCGCTTGCCGTCGGTTGCAATGACGTAAGCGCCATCGCCGGATTGAGCAAAGCGTTCGCCATCAATCGGATACGATGTCGGACGTTTTGACATCGTGTGCGACCCGCAAGGTGTCATAGCCTCCGCACGTTCTCTCAGTGTCATTTTGCATCGCTCACTTGTTTTATTACCTTCATCACATTGATAGCGTGTGACAACGTGCAGCCTTTCGTGATTCTTCGTTTGTTTTTTACTGCGCTGATAAAATGACGCATGGAGTCTTCATACATTTCGTTGCCTAATGATTCAGGATTGCGATATTTAAGCGCAACTGTCGTGACTCTGCTTTGTAGTGTCGGCGATCTTTGTAGTGTCCAAGATCTGTAGTAATTTATTGACGAGCCGCATAGCTCTACACTCCATCCACCTTCAAATAACATAAAGGCGTATCGGTGCTTCGCGTCACACATCGACGAAGTTAGGGCACCAGCACCTAAATACATCGCCAGGTCGATCTCGTGAGACATCTCCGATAGAAAATTTCCTTTCGCGGATTGCCCCTGCCACCGAGACATATCGCAGAAGATTTTCAGTTGACCACTTATTAAGCGTTTGTCGTATGTTTTTATGTACTGCTTAATGTCCTTATGGAATCGCAGTTGATAACCCACCATAATGATGGGCAAATCTTTTCTTTCTGAGAGCTTCTGCCATTGAGTCATCTGCGTGTAATGCCCAAGAGGTTTTTCGAGGTAGGTCGGCAAGCCTTCGCTGATGCACTTTTCTAGCACAGAGAGATGATGAGTTGTGGGAACGCAGATCACAGCGGCATCGTGTCCCTTTAGCTTTTTGATAAGAGCTTTAGATGTGGTCTTTGCTGGATCGGAATCAATGACCACTACCGAATGTTTCATGCGTAACAGATTGTTGGCATGGCGCATCCCAATGCTGCCATTGCCGATTACAAGGACTCTCATAATTTACCTAGTCAGATCGTAGGGCTTATTCCAGTTACCGACATTTAGGTTGTAGTAATAGGCGGTGTCAAAGTAGTCCGTAGAGCTGTCCGACCGGTCGTAGTAGTCTGCCGCCTCCAGCGCAGACATCATCTCTCCGATGAAATTCTTCGCCGTCCCATCCGTATAGTGTTCATGGAACCAGTAAAAGTTCACATCAAAGTTATAGCTTGACCGCAGCGCCTCGGTGTCCATTACCTTGCCGGGCCGCCCCCACGAGGTCGGTTGTGGAGCCATCTCCGAGATAAAATCGATAGATCCAGACTTGAGGGTGCAGGTGATAGTGGAACTATTGCATCGGAAGGTCGCTTTCATCCCATACTTAGCAAGTACGGGCTTTGCCGCGCTCACGATCTTTGCCTTGCGTTCTTGATTCATTAGAGCCATTTGCTACTCCGTTCGTGCTGGCGTCATTGCCAGACAGGGAAAGTATACGATACTCCATACAAAATAGTCAAGAACTATTTTTGGGCGTTTTTGCTGGGCTTTTTGCGTGTTTTGCGGCTTGACCCTTCACAATTGCGTAACCGTAAGCGTCTGTGGACCGCTGTTCGATGTATAGCTAAATCCATTCGGCACTCGTTCTGCATTCGGCGTGAAGTTTTCCTCGCCGAACTGAATAACATACAGCCCGTCATTATTTAACCAGCAGCGATTAGATTCTTGAACGCTGACTAAATCCTCGTGCATCTTCTCTCCGGGACGGATACCGATCTCGCGGATG